>WNGO01002488.1_pt1 | contig 11730 bp, 10 predicted proteins | sample 5400511 | NCBI WGS metagenome assembly WNGO01 (sample SAMN13153380, study PRJNA577476) | soil metagenome | isolation source: 20 cm soil or saprolite under Garry oak tree replicate 2 | place: USA:California | collected 2016-06-15
AGGCAAAAGCCAACGCCAAGCGCGGTAAAATAAGGTTTCGGTTTAATCCATCGTAACAAGGTTAAAATGTAAAGAAACTAAAACGTTGGGCCGAGGCAGTAGTTCTCGTTGTAACGATTTAGCTTTTTTACAATTTAACTTTTCTCAGCGTTCTTCTCTGTAAAAAGTTCCCTGATCGCCTGCACCAAGCCATTGATATCGTGCTGGCGCGCCTCGACATCGACTTTGAGCCCCTGATCGCGCACAGTTTGTGACGTGATCGGCCCAATGCTGGCGATTCGCATTCCCTTCGGCCAAGGTAGCCCAAGCGCGAGAAAGTTTTCCACTGTCGAAGAACTGGTGAACGTGATCAAGTCAGCCCCGTCCTGCGCCAGTTGCCGTCGTGCGCCACTTGTGTCACGCGTCTCGGGCACCGTGCGATAAGCAAACGCTTCGTCCACGATCGCTCCCAAAACCGAAAGTTCTTTGGGAAGCGTGTCTCGCGCTTTCTCCGCGCGCACCAGTAGAATCCGCAAATTTTCGATGTTTCCCTGCTTTTTGAATTCCCGCAATACCGCCTCCGCCACGAATTCGTCCGGCTGAAGATCGACGTGCAGGTGAAAGTCTTTGACCCGTTGCGCCGTCGCCGGTCCGATCGCAGCAATGCGCGCCCCGCCAATCTCACGGGCATCATCGTACAACTTGAAAAAGATATCAAAGAACGCTTCGACGCCGTTTGCGCTTGTGAACACAATCCAGTCATACACGTGTGCGTCCTGCACCAGCTCCGCGAATTCGCGTAAATTGCTCGGTGGCTCGATTCGAATTGTCGGCAGCTCGATGACGTGAGCACCGAGCGCACGCAGTTTGTTGCTCAACACGCTTGCTTGCTTTCGTGTTCGCGTGACGACAATTCTTTTCCCCAGCAGCGGCCGCTTTTCGTACCAATTAAGGCCGTCACGCAACCCGACAACCTCTCCAAAGACTGCCACCGCCGGCGCTTTGAAGTCGCTGGCTACAGCTTTTTGGGCGATATCTGAAAGAACGCCCGTGAGCGTTTCCTGTTTTCCGGTCGTGGCGGAGCGAACTAGCGCCACCGGCAAATCGCTGCGCACGCCTTGCTTCAGCATTTCGTTCGTGATGGATCCGAGACGATCCACGCCCATCAGCATGACCTGTGTTCCGCCGAGTTTTGCCAGGGCCGCGTAATCGATTGCACTTTCTGCCTTGGCGGGATCTTCGTGGCCTGTAAAAAATGTCACGTGCGAATTGTGCTCGCGATGCGTCATGGGAATGCCTGCATAGGCCGGTCCGGCGATGGCCGACGTGATTCCGGGCACAATTTCGAATGGGATTCCCGCATCGGCGATCGCCTGCGCTTCTTCCGCTCCCCGACCGAACACGAATGGATCTCCGCCTTTTAACCGAACGACCTGCTTTCCTTCGCGCGCTTTCTCGATTAGCAGCGCGTTGATTCCATGCTGACTCAGCTGCGATCCGCCAGCTTCCTTGCCAGCGTAAACAATTTCTGCATCATCTCGCGCCCAACTGAGCGTCTCTGGATTTGCCAGATGATCGTAAACAACCACATCCGCATTCTCGATGCACTCCTTTGCGCGGAGTGTCACCAAGCCAAGATCGCCCGGCCCAGCGCCGACCAGATAAACTCTTCCATTCTTACTCATGCTCATGCTCACCTGCCAAGCCGTGGCTTTGCGCGGGGGGCTGGGCCTCGTAATCGATTTAATAGCTCCGCCGCGAGGCGCTCGCGCTCGTCGGGCTCGCCTTCCACCTCACCTTGATACGGCGCCACTGCGCCCTGCAAGAAAACTTGCGCGCGCATTTTCATCTTACCGTCCTCGATGTTCGCAAGGACGCCCACGGGGCAATTGCAATCACCCTGCAAACGGCGTAGAAACTCTCGCTCCGCCTGCAAACAAAGCAACGTTCCGCGATCGCTTATGAGATCAACGATTATCTTTGTGCGTTGATCATCGCTACGAACTTGAAGGACAATGATTCCCTGTCCGCCTGCCGGCAAAAAGATTTCGCAGGGAAGGATCTCAAGAAAAAATCGCTGGCCTTCAAAACGGATTTCAGTACGGGCGTCTAACAGTCCCAGGCGTTCAAGCCCAGCGCGAGCTAACACGATGGCGTCCCACTCGTTTTCGGCCAGTTTTCGCAGCCGGGTCGGCACGTTCCCGCGAACATCGATGATGTCGAGATCCGCGCGTTTCCACAACAACTGATGTCTTCTTCGCACGCTGCCGGTTGCCACTAGTGCACCGTCTGGAAGTGAACTCAGACCACCCGGATGTTTCGAGACCAGCATATCGTCCATCGGCGCCCGTGGAAGAGCTGCCACAATTTCTGCGCCCAGGCCGGTTTCACTCGGCAGGTCCTTCGCACTGTGAACCGCAATATCCACATCTCGGGCAAGGAGGGCACGCTCGATTTCTGCCGTGAACAATCCTTTTCGCCCTGCGCGAGGATCGACAACTCTGACTTTGTCGCCCTTTGTCGCGACAATCTTCGTCTCGATTGTGACGTCCGGATCTGCATCCCGAATCACTTCTTCGACTAACCGAGTCTGCGCGCGCGCGAGCTCGCTGCCGCGTGTTCCCAGGACAATCTTTCGGCTTCCGGCGCCCATAGAACTGTAGCGGCGGTCTGCGACCGCCGTCGCATTAGGTCGAGCGATATTCCAGTGTAAAAATCTCGCCCATAAATGGCCAACCTTCAGCGTTTGTCGCAAAGCCAGCTCGCACGGGATTTTCACGAACATAGCTCCACTTTTCTGAATACGATTCTTCACTCCGAAGTAAGTGATCGAAAAACGTCTTCTGCCAATGAGGCGCAACAACTCCCGCTGTCCGCAAAGTTTTCGAGATCGTGTTTTTCAAAGACTTCATCCAAGCCGCCAGGCTGATTTTCTCATCGTCAGTTTTGACGAATAAGTGCAAATGATCTGGCATAATCACATATGCGCCAATCCACGCTCCGTGCGGAGGACCCTGTTGCCCAAACCGCAGAAAGGTTTCGTGGACGGTTGCAGTCGCAAGAAGTTTTCGGCGATTATGAGTGCAGGCCGTTATGAAATAGATTGGCGATCGCGTGAACACCAACTCAAGGCGATGCAGGCGCTGCTTTCGATTTTCGCCGGTCATAGACACGCCGCTACAATTCCGATGCGCGCAGCGAATTCTTGGCGAGCGAGGCAAGCTGACCAGTCTGCGAGGCTGGATGCAATCCTCGAGAAATTGAATCGACGAAATCTGTGACATGTTCGGCGATGATCGATTCTGCGGCGGCGACCTGCTGGCGTCTCAGGGCGAGCGATTGCTCTGCGACAGATTGCAGTGAATCGATATCGTAAAGATAAACGCCTTCCATTTCATTTACGCTGGGATCGACGTCGCGGGGCACGGCGATGTCGATGATGAAAAGCGGACGATCCAAGCGCTCGCGCAACATCGGCGCAAGTTTGTCCGGCGTCAGTAATGGCGTTTCTGATGCTGTAGATGTGATGAGAATATCGATCTCGCGGCATTGCGGGGCCCACTCGTCAAATGAAACTGCGCGGCCGCCTACCGCCTGCGCCAGCTCGACTGCGCGATCCGTCGAACGATTGCTTACGCGAAGATCGCTGACGCCACGGGAAATAAGCGCGCGCGCGGTGCGTTCGCTGGTTTCACCCGCGCCGAGCACGAGCACCTTGCAATCGCTTAATTTGCCAAAAATTCTTTGAGCTAGATCGACAGCGACCGAGCCAACCGATACCGCGCCGCGCGCAATGTCCGTGTGCGTGCGCACTTGTTTCGCGACGCGAAAGGCGCGCTGGAACAAACGATGCAAATAGGGACCGACTGCGCCGGATGTTCTGGCAGATTCGTATGCTTTTTTCGCCTGCCCCAGTATCTCGCTCTCGCCGACAACCATCGAGTCGAGCGCGGAGGCGACCCGGAAAAGGTGCTGCACGCATTTTTCAGCCTCGTACCGGTAAAATGGAGGCGCGTAGTCATGAGGATCGGTATCCATTTTGCGCATGAGGCAACGCGCAATTTCATCGGTGGAAATGCGTTGGTGCGAAACAGCGTAAACCTCCACCCGATTGCACGTGCTCAGCAGCAGCGCTTCGGTGCAACCGGCTTCGCGCACGATCGATTCAGCCGTTGCGCCGTCCGCGAACTGCTCGCGCGTTGCCACGTTCGCTGTGTGATGGCTCAAACCGATGCAGAAAAGATTCATGGCAGCGGATGCATCTGCGCGGTGAATGTAATTCCCCAGAGAAGCGTCAACGCGGCGCTAAAACCGATGATGCATAGTGCGGCCACGCGTTTTGGCGCGAGCCAACGAAGATGACGGCCTTGCAAAATCGCTGCGTAAAGCAGCCAGACTGCAACAGCGGCCCCGAGTTGCACGCGCGGCAATGGATGGCCGGTAAAAAAACCACTCACGATTCCCAGCGTGTAAAGCGCAAACCCCCACCAAAGCAAACGGGTGATGGCAGCGAACAAATCAGTCAGCGGCGGCAGATGATAAAAAATCGAATGCAGACGATGTGTTTTGAGCTGGCGTTCCTGCACCAGATACATCACGCCTGCGATGCAAGCCAGCGCGAACGCGCCATAGGCCACGAGAGAAATGGATGCGTGAAATTCCAGCCATGGATTTGCCGGCACCTTAATCGGGTGACGAATGTCGACCGGCGCAAGCAGCGCGAAACCCTGTAGCAAGACCACCAGCGGCGCGGTAAAGGCGCCCATGAGCGAGAGCCGATAAGCCGGGCCGACGAGCATGTAGATCGCAGCCACCGACCACGCAAGAAAGATAAAAACCTCAAATAAGTTGGTGAGCGGACAGCGCCCCAGCTCGTGCCCGCGCACCGACAAGAACGCCGTCTGAAAAATGAATCCCAAACCGACGGCAAAAAAATTGAATCGCATCGGCCGAAACACCCCGGCACGCAGCTCAATAACCGTGTGCAGAACCGCTGCGAGAAAACAGAGCGTCGAAACGATGAGTAGATATCGATCCACCGGGACAGCTTTATCTTAGATTGCCGTCGCGACTTGGCAATGCTGCATAGTGTTTGCCACGTGTCTGGCGAGCACTATCGCGATCCTTGGTTTTGGCTAGCAATTACTCACGGATTACCCGGATTGACGTCTCACTGCAGCCAGCTAGCGTTCGCGCCAATGGCCACGTCGATCATCGAGAAGCTCCATGCGGCTGTGCGCGATGTGCCCGATTTTCCAAAGAAAGGGATCGTGTTTAAGGATATCACGCCCGTGTTGAATGATCCGGCGTTGTTCCGTGCGTCGATTGATCTCTTTCTGGAGCGGTGTCGCGGCCTGACAATCGACAAAATTGTCGGGATTGATGCGCGTGGGTTTCTTTTCGGGTCAGCCGTTGCGTATGAACTTGGCGTCGGTTTCGTTCCGATTCGCAAACGCGGCAAGCTTCCCTATAAGACGGAGATCGCTAAGTACTCGCTCGAATACGGCGAAGCTGAAATGGAAATGCATATCGATGGTATAAGCGCAGATGAACGGGTTGTGCTGTTAGATGATTTGCTCGCGACCGGCGGGACTTCTGCTGCTGCAGCCGTCCTCATCCGTAACGCCGGCGGGCATCTGCTGGAAGCACAGTTCCTAATTGAGTTAGAATTCCTCCAGGGGCGCAAACGACTCGAGCCAACGCCGGTCACGTCATTTTTGAAATACTGAGTTGATTGCAGCGCAATCGGAATCGCGCCTGCTGTGTTACACGCCCTCTCACGGTGTCATTCCGATCCCGCACTCGCGCGAGAAGAATCTCGGATCAATTTTACCTCGATGTTCCCCAACGGAAATAAACCAGAGAGGTTTCGCTTCGCCGGACATGACAGCGTCACTTATGAGACGACTTTCAGACAACGAATCTTTTCTGACGAGATGCACATTTTGGATTTTGGATTTCCAATTTTACATTACGCGTAATCGAAGTTCGCGATGACAATGTCCCGACATCTGGAACAAGTTTTGGCTCACGCCGAAAGTCGCCTTGCCGCGACCGGGGCCAGACGCCCGACCGAGGCTCTCCCACTTTACAAAAAGTTTCTTAAGGTTGAAGAGCATCGCTTGCGCCTGAATCACCAGGCCGGCGGTGGTGGCCGCGAAATTTGCGCGCGGCGGGCTGAACTAGTCGACGTTTTGTTACGATACGTCTTCGGCGGCGCTGCCGCTACTACGTCCGGAAATGGCGAACGCAGAGTTCCGCTGGCGTTGATCGCTCTTGGGGGATATGGCCGCGGCGAGCTTAATCCATTCAGCGATATCGACGTGATGGTTTTACATCACCAACGGGCGGCAAAGATTTCGCCGGACCTGGAGGAGATGGTGAATCAAGTTCTCTATCTGCTATGGGACAGCGGTTTCAAGGTTGGACACTCCACGCGTTCCATCAAGGAAGCGATTGCCCAAGCTAACGCTGATATGCGCACCAAGACGGCGATGCTGGAGTCACGGTTTCTCGCCGGCGATAGCGAGCTGGCGCGGAAATTTCGTGAGCAATTCCGTTCAAAATGCGTGGAGGGACACGAACGGAAATATGTCGAAATGCGCATGCAAGATCAGGTCGCCCGGCACAACAAGCTCGGCGACAGCGTGTATCTGCAGGAGCCGAACTTGAAGAGCGGATGTGGGGGACTGCGCGATTACCAAAATCTGCTTTGGGTGACCTACTTTAAAGAGGGTTCGCTAAGCACCAACCAGCTCGTTGGGAAAGACTGGTTGAGCGAAAGCGATCAGCGAAGGATCGAAAGAGCCTACGATTTTCTCCTGCGCTTGCGCACGGATTTGCATTACGCGACCGGACGCGCGACCGACACACTGCACATTAACCTGCAGGAACAAATCGCAAGACGGCTCAATTATTCTTCTCGAAATGGACAGCTACGCAGCGAGGCGCTCATGCGGGACTATTACGAGCACGCGCGAAATATCTTTCGAGTGACGGAACGTATCACGGAACAATTTGTGAGCGGGTATGTAACGAACAAAACACGCGCTCTTTTCAGTTTTCTTCCCTTAATCCGAGCCGACAAAACTTCCATCGGCGACTCCTTCTTTGTGCGAAACAAACAACTGCACGCAGCAAGGCGCGATGTTTTTCGCAAAGAGCCTGAACAGATGATGCGGGCATTTCAGCTTGCGCAGGAGCGCGATCTGGATCTGAGCCCGGAACTGGGAGATTTGCTGAGCAGAAGCCTCCGGCACATCACCCGTACTTATCAATATGCCCGCGGCCCACGCGAGATCTTCAAATCGATTCTATCAGAAAAAGGCAGAGTAGGGCGCATCCTGCGAATGATGCATCGAGTCGATTTTCTCGGCCGTTATATTCCCGAATTCGGTCAGCTTACCTGTCTTGTGCAACATGAGTTCCTACATCGTTATACAGCCGACGAGCATACATTAGTATGTATCGACAAACTCGACGCACTCGCGGAGACGAATGATCCGAAGTTGATTGCTTATCGAAATATTCTGGAGCAACTCGACGACCCGCTGGTTCTCTATCTTGCGCTTCTTTTGCACGACACCGGCAAAGCCGTTGGTGCCAGGCCACACTCTGAAGGAAGCGCGCTCTTCGCCCAGCGCGTGGCTGCCCGTTTGCAGTTATCATCCGAGCAGCGCAAATCGCTCATCCTGCTGGTTGATCATCATCTTACCCTCTCGAGGACCGCGCAGCAGAGAAACCTGGATGACCCAGCCACAGTGACGGAATTCGGCCGCATCGTGAAACATCAGAGAAACTTGAACGCACTAATGCTGCTCACTTTGGCTGATGGTCAGGGGACGAGTCCGGAAGCGTGGTCGGATTGGAAAGAATCGCTCGTTTGGCAATTGTTTCACGAGATCTCGCGTTATTTGGCCGACCGGAAATCGTACTACGAACAAACAAGAATTGAACGCGAAAGCCTGCAGGCCGCCGTCGCGGAAAACCTTTCTCCAGATTACACCGAGGAAATCGAAGCGCACTTTGAATTCATGCCGGATAATTATTTCCGCGCGAGCAATCTCTCCGAAATTGTCGAGCATCTGAAACTGTTCCGCTGCTTTCTGGAGAATGTTTCCAGAGGAGAGTTTCCGCTGGCTTCAGCAATAAAATGGAAGGTCGTGTCCCAGCAGGGGCACAGCGTTGTCACCTTCTGCACCTGGGAGCGTCAACGGTTGCTGGCAAAAGTCGCCGGATCATTCTCCGTTGTGCCACTGAACATTTTGAGCGCCGACGTTTTTCCGCGCGGCGACAACGTGGTGCTTGGCATTTTTCGTGTGTGCGATACGAAAGGTCGCCCTGTCACCGATCCGCGAGACTTCGAGCTGGTTGGGCAAGCCTTGCAACGAGCCCTCGAAGACGAGCGCTTCGATTTCCTGCCATTAATTGAAAAGGCGAAGCGCCAAAGCCGTCGTGTTCTGCCAGGCATTGAATTTCCAACACGGATTGCCATCGATAACAAAACGCATCCGATGTACACTCTTATTGAGATTCAGGCGCCGGACCGGATCGGTTTGCTCTACGACGTGTTGAGCTGCCTTGATCGCGAAAATATTTTGATCCCGCTTTCTCGTATCAACACTCAAGCTGGCGCCGCCATTGATACGCTGTATGGGCTGGACGGCTCCACTCATGCCAAAATCACCGATCCCAACCGCATCCAGTTGATTCAGAAGCATCTCAAGAACGCAATTCTCAGTGGAGGCGCTGCGAAATCGCAGTAACTAAAAGCAGTCGCCCGCCATTTGGCATCATTTTTATCTCATGAACACTCTAATTTTAGCTGCTGGATACGCCACGCGACTTTATCCGCTGACGCTCAACAGGGCAAAACCGCTGCTCGTGGTAGGTGGCAAACCGATTATCGAATGGGTGGTGGACAATCTTGCGGGTGTTCCCGATCTGGAAACGATTTACATCGTCGCAAACGACAAATTTGCAGCTGATTTCGCTGAATGGAGCAGCCGCTATCAGGCTGCTCATCCAGAATTCAGATTCAAAATCGTCAACGACGGCTCCACGAGCGATGAAGATAAGCTGGGCGCGATCGGCGATATCAATTTTGTAATCACGCGCGAGAACTTGAGCCAAGGCGGTCTCTTAGTCATCGCTGGCGACAACCTATTCACTGAATCGCTGGCGAATTTTGTAGAGCGTGCGAGGGAAACCGACGCAACAGTAGCGCTCTACGACGTCGGGGATCTCGAAGTCATCAAGAAGTACGGCAACATTACTGTTGATGCTGAGGGAATCATTACCCGGTTTGAGGAAAAACCGAAGAAGCCTCAGGGAACCCTTGCCGCGATCGCTCTTTACTATTATTCGCCTGCGGTTCTGTCTCTGTTAACGACCTATCTTGCTGCAGGGAATAATCCCGACCAGCCAGGCCGGTTTGTGCAATGGCTGTACACACACAAACCGGTAAAGACGTTTGAGATCAAAGGGAAATGGCTTGATATCGGCAGCAAAGAAACGCTCGAGAACGCAGACGCAATTCTCGCAAGTCTTAAGACAGCATCATAGCCAAGGCGGGCCAGCCACGCCGTAGCCTTGGCGAAGGCGGGTCATTTCAATCGTCCTTCATCAAACTCGATCAGATCGAAATAAGTCCGAATATCCTTGCGCCCTTCGCCGCCCGCCTCTTTGAGAAAATGCAGGAAACGCGCCTTTTTGGCAGCGGTGTCGGGATGCCGCGAAATCATGGCCTGGTTCCATTGTTCAACTGCTTCGGCGGAATGTCGCGCTCCGTTTTTCTGCACCCACTCTAGAATTGCGTCGTCCTCTTCCAGCCTGTTGGCGATTTCTTCAAATGCGTCGCCATCGAGTTTGAGAAACGCGAGAAAATGTTTATCGAATCCAACGGTTTTATAGTTGTAACCATCAAGTAATCCTTTGCGGTGCAGCCTGGCTTTGTCGATCAAACGCGGCAGATGAACATAACCGCCCAGCTTCTCGTAAGGACTGCGCGGATGCAGTCTTTGCATGGAGATCGTTATTAAGTCGCAGGGAGAGGCCGCGGTGCGGCGTCTGGAAAGTGGGACTCCGGAATTCTCGCGACGGCCGGTTCTTGGCCCTGCAACAATTCTCCCTGTGTAATGCTGACGTCCCCGATGACGAGCTGGCCGGAAAACATCCCGCCTTTTTCCACAGTGATAGCCCTCGCGGTAACATCGCCTTCCAGTGAACCCTTTTTGTGAACGGTCACCATTGTTTGCGCTATGATCTCTCCTGACATCTTGCCTTTGATTTCGATACTTCCCGCACGAACTCTGCGGAAGCAGTGAATGTCGGCTTTGCGATCAACGATGATGTGTCGCGCGCTGATATGGCCGGGAATTTTACCCGAATAGTTGATCGTTGCAGTGTCGTCGCAATGCAGATTTCCGCGCAGCCTCCCTTCGACCAAGGCGGATCGGCAAACCACGCTGCCTAGATCGCCCTTGGAAGTCAGATGCACGTCGCCGCGTGTTCGAATGCTTCGGCTGAAACCGCTCGTGATTTTGTAGTCACGCAGATCAATATGCGCGCTGCACGCCGGGCAGATTGTCGAAGTCGCCCCGCCACAGACCTGCTGTTTCCGTTTACATTCAAAGCACTCGACAATCGAACTGCGCTGCCGCTTCCAAAAATCCTCGAACCTGCCAAAAATGGAAGGGCTCTCTGGCGAGGAGGGTTCTTCTTTTGTTCGTAGCTTCAGGCCAGGCTTCGGAGCGAACGGAGAAAAGGAGCGGCCGCACTGGCGGCATATTGAGCTTTTGGCCGCCGCATATTCCATCTGCTTGAAGCCACAATGCGGGCATTCCGCACTGACTTTTGCAGGCAACGGATTGGCCACTGGACCCTAAGCCAAGATCCTTTCTCTATGCGCGCGCTCCAAACGCCGCTTTGATCGGCTCGCTAGGCCGCACAACTTCAGGACGCGCTGATGTCGCCTTTGCGGGAATCGCTCCGCTGGTGACTTCCGACTTGCCAATGAAAGTTGCTCCCTCTTCGATGGTGAGACGCGCTGCCTTCAAATCTCCCTGCAAGACGCATTTGGATTTTAGCTCGCAGCGCTCGGCCACGGTGATATTGCCGTGCACCTTGCCGTAGACGGTGATCGATTTTGTTTTTATCTCACCCCGAATGTCAGCGTTTTCACCGATTGTTAAAATGCCATCAGAGTTAATTTCCCCTTCGACCTTCCCGTCGATGAGAAGTTCCTTTTGGAACTTGATCGAGCCTTTTATTTCGACATCGCTCGAGAGAATGTCTTTGCCACCGTGATCTGCCATAGGATTTGGATTTGGATTATGGATTATTGTTGGTGTTGGTGCTGGTTCTTCGCGACTCGCAAAATGATTGTTGTCATCTGGTTCCGGATTCCGCGGTTCTTCTCGAACCGGCGGCATCGGCCTTTGCGGGACGAATCGTTTGAGCATCTGATAGTAATGTGACACTCACCGACGCCTGTCAACGGATTCTCGTTCGTGACTGCAAAATTTTTGTCGTCCTATCATTCAGTCGTGACGCGGTAAAGTTTGCACGTCGCATTCTGGGCGGAAAAAAGCAGAAACGGCGGCGCCTGGCCGGGCGTTCGATCCAACACGCGGCATAGCGGGTGCGGAGGCAACGGCTGGTTCAGGACGGCGGCGGAATTTTGCGCCACGCGTTCCGAATCATACGCAAAAACCCACGCCGCCTGTCGTTTCTTTAGAATTTCGCGTGCTT
>WNGO01021614.1_pt1 | contig 11730 bp, 13 predicted proteins | sample 5400511 | NCBI WGS metagenome assembly WNGO01 (sample SAMN13153380, study PRJNA577476) | soil metagenome | isolation source: 20 cm soil or saprolite under Garry oak tree replicate 2 | place: USA:California | collected 2016-06-15
CACAGAGAAGACGACCTCTCCGGGATGCAGATACTTCAGCCCCTGGGAGCGTGGGATCAATTTGCAGTTGGGTGGAAAAATCGACGAGACACGCACTAGATTTTGCGCCGCGATGCCGGCATCGCGAAGGGCGAGCTCGAAAGACGTCAGCCGCTCGCGGTGCTTTCCCACACCTTTGGTGAAAAAGATCCGCTTCGGGACCATGTCTTTGCCCAATTCATTTTCCTCCAGGAAGTCAAATTGACTTGAGAAAGTTGAATCTAACACAGTGATTTGTGAAGTTTGGATGAAAAATGAAAAGGTTCTTCGCCGGGCAGCACTTGCTCCCCGGCGTCCCCTGAAAACTGCGGTCAGGAATGTTGTCAAACTGACACGGTGTTTGCTTTGGGAACCGCTAGCGGCATGAGGGCGGGTTTCACGAGGTCCCGGAAATCGGCATAGTTCATCCGCAGAAGTTCGCGGTGCGAGCAGGCATTGAAAGAAATCTCCCGGCCAAACGCCAGGGTTTGATCCGCGAAGACGTTCATACCATAAAGATTGCCAAATGGCGGCATGGCGCCGGGCTCACAATCGGGAAAACGGTCGCGAAAATCTGATTCCGCGGCAAGTTCTGTTACCTCGGCTCCGACGTAGCGTTTCAATTTTGTGAGGCCAACCATTGTGGAGGCGGGAACGACGGCCATGGTCAGGCGTCCATCCAGGAGAACCATGACAGTTTTGGCGAGTTCTCGTTTCGGAATATGAATTTTGGCGGCAATCCCCTCGGCGGTGTGAGCAATGGGGTGTGAAATGAGCATGTATTTCACGTTGTTTTCATCAAGAAATGCGCGGAGCTTGGTGAGTGGCACAAAAACCTCCGGGCCGACCCATGTTTGAGATTTTTTACTTACTTTTGATTGTGAACTGCGGGTTCGGCCTTACGTATTATCCGGAAAGAACGGCGAGATTCATTGCGTGCAGAAGGGACAGTCCTAAAAGAGAAACGCAGAAAAAGCCGCGAGGAGTTCGCGGCCGTTCTACGGGAACGAATTCGGTTTCAGGCCACTTGTTTCGTGACGAGAGAGGCGGACGACTCGCGCGGGGGAGCGCTTACGACGCGCATCTGATGCCAATCATAGGTCAACTCTTTGCCGCAATCGAGACACACTAGTTAGCCGAGCCTAAGGCCAAGGCGCAGAATCTTAAGCGTTTTGCGGACCCGATTTCTTGCTTTGCGTGCATTTCGTCATGATGGCGGAACGTAGTCGGCCCCGAAGGTCTTCGGGAAGAGGATAGAGCTCGGAATCACGATAGATTTCAATCGTCTTGCGGGTGGTGTCACAGACGACATAGCAGTTGTGGCACCAAGCCAGGTGATCTTCGAGATCAGACTTAGTGCGGTCGTCGAGAGCGCCGTCGAGGTAGTTGGTCAGTTCCTTAAGGAATTCGGTGCACTTCACTGGTTGCCGTCTCCGCTGGCCCGCTTCTGGAAGTACCGGCTGAGTCTCTCGCGCAACTGAAGGCGTGCCCGCAGCAGCCGAGATTTTACCGCCGGAATACTCAATTCCAAAGCCTGTGCCGTTTCTTCGGTTGATAGCCCCTCCACATCCCGGAGCACAAACACCGTTCGAAACCCCGGCGGCAGCCCTTGGATCGTGCGAGTCAGAATGTCCCGTAATTCCGCCTGGTTGTACATCTGCTCCGGATTGGGACTCCAATCCGCAACCTCGCGCGGAACCGAGTCATCCTCGGTCTTTATTTCCTCGTCGAGAGAAACCGTGCGTTCCGGTTTTCTCCGACGCAACTTCATCAGCGCTTCGTTGACCGCAATCCGCACCAGCCAGGTATAAAACTTGGACTGCTCCTGGAACTGCGCCAGGTTGCCATACGCCTTGAGGAACGCATCCTGAACTACGTCTTCCGCGTCCTCGCGATTCTGCGTAATGTGCTGTGCGATTCGAAAAACATTGCGATCATAGCGCCGAACTAATTCTTCGAACGCTTTGTCGTCGCCCTGCTTTGCCGCCCGTACCAGTTGTAACTCTTCACTGAGGGGCTGCTCGCTTATATTGGGTTGGATGGCACTCATTCGTAACTCGATGCAGATTTTAGCGGCTGCATGGCGCAACGCCAGAGTGCTATTGTACCGGGTAAGCGATTTTTATGTGGGCGCGATGTTTGAGGTCGTACCTAGCGGCGTTGACGCAGGCGGTTCGTGCAGACTTTGACACCGGAGAACACGTACTATGGTGCCCCGAAAGAATGCCTGCAAGTGGCTTATAATCAGAGTTTAGAAGCTCGTAGCGTAGAGCCCTCATAAATTTTATCCGGAGTTGGAATGACGGAACGCGGTTGGATGGAACCCATAGTAGAACGGGTGGTCACCCAGGTTCTGGAGAATCACGCAGGACAACTGCGCACTGAGATTGTCCGTCGGGTGATGGAAGAGATTGCCGCGCAGCCGGCGCCAGAATCGCCCGCGGCCGCGAACTCGGCTGACTTGGCGAGGGCCGTCAGCGAGATCCAACTGGGAACGTCCCAAAAAGAAATCTTGAAGGCACTTCTGGACGGATGCTCCAGCTATGCCGCGAGGGTGGCGTTGTTTGTGGTTCGCGGCGGCAATGCCACGGGTTGGCAGGGTCGCGGCTTTAAGGCTAACGATGCTGTCAAGGATTTCGCGCTGGACGCGAAAGCACCTGCGGTGGTTCGTGTTATCGGCGACCGGACATTCGTGAGCGCACCTACAGCCGATCTCGATGGCCGATTCGTCCAGGATTTTGGCGCTCCCGCCAAGGGAGAAGGGCGTTTCCTGCCGCTGGTCCTGAAAGACAAGGTTGCCGCATTGATCTATGCCGATGCCGGAACCAACGGAGATGGCCAGTTGGACGGTGGAGCGTTAGAACTGCTCGTACTCTCGACCAGCGCGTGGCTGGAAGTCAGCACACTCCGCAAGCAGACCGCCCACAGGGAGCCAACCGCAGAACGCACCGAAGGCCGACCAATGGCTGTCGCTGAGGCGGCGCCCGCTTTCAGTGATCCATTTGCTGCCCACGCCCCCCCGCATGCCATGGCGGCAGCAGCTACGGCAGAGGTGGCGGCGCCCGTCATGAATGTGGCAGCGGAGCTTGAGCCAGCGGCGGAAGAAGTTGTGCCGATAGTGCAGGTGGCAGCCGCGGTCCCCGAGATTTCAGAAGTTCCAGCAGCTTCTTCAGAAGACCAGGATACGCATCGCAAGGCCCAGCGCTTTGCCCGCCTGCTGGTCGATGAAGTCAAACTTTATAATCAGGCGAAAGTTGCGGAAGGCCGGAAGCATAAAGACCTCTATGATCGACTCAAAGAGGCAATCGAAAAGAGCCGCAGCACGTACCAGAAACGTTACGGCAATACAGTTGCGGCTTCCGGCGGTTACTTTCAACATGAACTGGTGCGAAGTCTTGCTGAAGACGACGTTTCCATCATGGGAGCGAATTTCCGGCACTAGGTAGGGGTTCCATTGCGCAGTTTGTTGGTTACGTTGGTCGTTGGATCGCTTGTCCTCTTCCTTGCTTACCCTGATTGCGGCTTGGCCCAATCTACCTCGCCCGCGCCCAAGACTCCGGTCCCGAGCGCACAGAAATCCCCGCCAGCAAAAAAATCTGCCAAGAAACCTGTTAAGAGCGTAAAGAAGCGCAAATCTCCATCGCCACGTGTGCGGCGGGTGAAGCGAGCTTTTGTTGCCTCGGCCAGCTTACGTCCAATGGCGCAGCAGTTACTGGCAGATCGCAATCCAGTGGCATATGCGGGAGTTGAGAAATATGCGCGACTGCACGCAAAAGAAGATGCGGGAGCGCTGGCATGGCTGGTAGTCGGCTATGCTCACACGCTCGATCATGACTACGGGAAAGCAATCGAGCCGCTCAACCGTTCGAAATCAGGGGCCAGCGAACTCGGCGACTACGTTGCCTACTATCTTGGAGAAGCATACCTCGAGACCGGACACTCAGCGGAGGCCCTGTCGACTTTGGTCGACTTCAGCAAGACCTTTCCGGATTCGCTGCTCAATCGCGACGTTCATTTGGCGTATGCCAATGCCTTGTTGAAAGACGGCCGGGCGCAGGAAGCTGCGGCGATCCTGGAAACGGACCGGCTGCCGGTGCGGAGCGATATTGAACTCGCCGTCGGACGCGCCTATCAGGCGACGGATCAGGACGATAAAGCTTCGGCTGCCTTTCGCAACGTCTATTACAACCTGCCTGTAAGCCCTGAAGCGGACGCCGCCGGGGCCGAGTTGCGAAAACTCAAGATTTCGGGTGGGCTGGCGGAGCGCCGAACGCGCGCCGATCTGCTGTTAAAAGCGCGGCACTATAGCGATGCGGCCAACGAGTACCGCGATCTGCTCGATCAATTGAGTGCCGCGGATCGCCCAGCCGTGCAACTCTCGCTTGCCAGCGCGATGGTGAAGAGCGACCGTGGCCGCGATGCCCGCCAGATTCTGACATCGATGGGAACGCAGGAGGGCGACGCAGAGGCGCAACGGCTCTACCTGCTGAATGAGACTGCGCGTTCGAACAATGACGATGCGGCGGTGCAAGCAACGCTCGTCCAGTTGCGTCAGTTTGGTCCTGCCAGTCCGTGGCTGGAGCAGGCATTGCTTTCAGCTGCGAACATGTATCTGCTGAAAAAAGATTACGATCGCGCTATCGAGCACTTTCGCGCACTGGAAAACGGCGTGGCTGAGCTTCCGGCAGGGACGCACGGATGAAGCGCGAAAGGGTTTTGATGATCAGGTGGTGCTGTACCCGGAGTCCAACGAAGTTCCACCCGCGCTTTACTGGCGCGCGCGGATTGCTGAGGAAGAAAACGCTTCGCTGATGGCGCGGGCCTATTATCAGAAACTCTCGTCGCGTTTCAAAAATTTCTACTACGCAGAGTTGGCGCGGCAAAGGCTGAAGAACATCAAGGCGGATGCCGAAGATACCACTCACTACGCCATCCTGGACAAGATTCCTCCACTCTCAATCAAGGACAAGATCGCCGAAAGCGAGCCCCCTGAGGAAAGTTTGCGTCTGCAGAGAGCGCGCTTGCTTTCGAATGGCGCGTTGGCTGATCTGGCGGTCCGGGAGCTTCAGGCTGCGGCGAGCGAAGAAGGCGGGTCGTGGGCGCTCTCTGAAATGGTGCGCATCTATCACGACGGTGGTCAGTACGACCGCGCGATCCAGGCGTTGAAGCGTGCGAAGCCGAATTATTTTGCTGTCGATCTTCCGGAACTGCCGCGTGCATATTGGGACGGCTTGTTTCCCAAGCCTTACTGGACTGACTTGCGTAAATACTCACAACTGAATGGACTCGATCCCTACCTGGTGGCATCGCTGATCCGGCAGGAGTCGGAATTCAATCCGATGGCCGTGTCGCGCGCGAATGCCGTCGGACTCATGCAACTGCTGCCTTCGGTTGGGAAGCACGTTGCGAAAGAGATCAAGCTCAAAGGCTACAACCCAAGTCAGCTCTATACACCCGCCGTCAACATGCAACTGGGGACGCGATACTTCAAATCGATGGTGGACAAGTACGGCGGCCAGCTCGAGTACGCTCTCGCCGCGTACAACGCCGGATCCGACCGCGTCGGGGACTGGCTGGAACAGGGACACTATCGTGACGCGCAAGAGTTCGTGGAATCGATTCCATTTACCGAGACGCGCGAATACGTGCAGGCCATCTTGCGGAATGAGACGGTATATCAGCGGTTGTACGGCACCCCGTAGCGCTATGGTGCGAGAGGACACGTCACACACAACATCGAGATGACAACTACCCGTCGAATTCTAGTCATCGACGTTGGCGGCACACATGTAAAGGTGCTCGTCACCGGCATGAGACAGGTGGGCTTCGATTTTCGCAAGGCGCTGGGACGACCTGTAAAAATGATTAACGATGCGGCTATGCAGGCGCTCGGCAGCTACAAGAAAGGCAGGCTACTTTTTCTCGGCTTAGGGACTGGATTAGGTTCGGCGATGATTGCTGATGGAGTCATCGAACCGATGGAACTTGCCCATCTGCCTTACAAATGTGGAAAGACCTATGAGGATTACCTGGGGATTCGTGGTTTGGAGCGACTGGGTCGAAAGAAGTGGGAGCGGCAGGTCTCCAAGGTGGTATCGATCATGCGCGACGCACTAGAACCTGAGGAGATTGTGCTGGGTGGCGGAAATGTGAAGAAACTCAAGAAACTTCCGCCCGGCACGCGTCTTGGGAACAATGACAACGCCTTTCGGGGCGGCCGCGAGCTGTGGAACGAGGGCAGGGATCATCGACGGTTCAGAGCTTAACCCGCGTCGCAGCGTAGCTGCCGTATAGAACGAAATAAATCGGGCAGAGAATCTGGCTAACCCGAAGTTCTTTGTCCCGTCTCATATCAAGGGCCCGTTTGACAACTTCTCACGCCCGCAAGTACCTTCGAATTTTAGGGATTTCCAGCCGTTGGAGGTGGAATGACGTTCCGAAGAGTCCTCTTTGTCGCACTCTTTTGTTGCTCATCTGTCGCATTCAGCCAGGATGTGGCCTCGTTCGAAAAGCGGATCACCACCCGGAAACTTGCCAATGGACTGACCGTGATTATTTGCGAGCGTCCAGAAGCGCCGGTGTTCTCTTTCTTTACACATGTGGACGCCGGTTCCGTCCAGGACCCGATGGCTAAGACGGGTTTGGCACACATGTTCGAACACATGGCGTTCAAGGGCACCGACAAGATTGGTACTCGCGACTATGCTGGTGAGAAGGCTGCGCTTGCGAAAATTGAAATTGCTTATGCCGCCTATCTCGCGGAGCGCGACAAATTGGTGAACCGCGACGATGCGAAGCTCAAGCAACTTGAGAAGGCATGGCAGGACGCGATCGCGGAGGCGGATAAATTTTCGGCGCCCTACAACAATGAACTACTCATTTCCAATTAACCGGCTGGAGCTGTGGGCCTATCTCGAATCAGAGCGTTTCCTGCACCCAGTGATGCGCCAATTTTATAAGGAGCGCAACGTTGTCATCGAAGAGCGGCGCATGCGCACGGACAGTAATCCGATTGGGCGGCTGCTGGAGCAATTTACGTCGGCGTCCTTTGCGGCTCATCCTTATCATCGTCCAACGATAGGCTGGATGTGGGATCTGAATTCATTTTCGGCCACCGATGCGCAGAATTTCTTTGACCGCTATTACATCGCTCCGAATATTGTGCTGACGGTGGTGGGCGATGTGAAAGCGTCCCAGGCGATGCCGATTATCGAGAAATACTTTTCGCGTCTGCCCGCGCGGGCTACGCCCGACGAAGCCACCACGACCGAGCCGCCGCAAAAATCCGAACGCCGTGTAGTTCTGCGTGAGCAGTCGCAGCCCATCTACATTGAGGGCTATCACCGGCCCGATTACCACAGCCCCGATGATGCCGTGTACGACGCAATCACCGACCTGATGTCGAATGGCAGGACATCAACTGGTACGCGACAAGCAGATCGCATCCGATTCGGCGGGATTTTCGGGATTGCCCGGGACCAAGTATCCGCACCTGTTTGCGTTTTACGCGGTGCCGATTCCGGGACACAAGCCCGAGGAGATGGCGGACGCGATTCATGCTGAAATCGACCGCCTGAAAAAGGAAGACATCTCGGACGAAGAATTGAAGATGATCAAGACGCGCGCCAAAGCAGGACTGCTTCGTTCGCTCGGTTCCAATGAGGGATTAGCCTTCAACCTGGCAATATTTCAGGCTCGCTACGACGACTGGCGGGAATTGTTCCGCTCAGTGGATCACATCGACAAGGTCACCAAGGCGGATATCCGGCGGATTTCAAACCAGATCTTTGTGCCTGACAATCGCACGGTCGGGATGATCGAGTTCGCCGGTGGACCGCCAGGACCGGGAGCACCACCACCAGGAGGTGCTCAGTGAAGCGCGTTCTCATCGCACTGTTCGGACTTCTCTTCATCGGAAGCAACATACAATTGTGGGCACAGGCTGCAAACTGGAAGGACATCCCGATTCCGCCCCTTCCTGTGTTTCATCCCGTTCAGCCGAAACGGATCGCGCTGCCGAATGGCATGGTGATCTTCCTTCAGGAGGATCACGAACTGCCGTTGATCGACGGCTTCGCCCGTATTCGCGGCGGTGGCCGCGCGGTTCCTGCGAACAAAGAAGGATTGATCGATATTTACGGTGAGGTCTGGCGCACCGGCGGAACGAAAAGCCAGACTGGCGATCAGCTTGATGACTACCTGGAACAGCGCGCCGCTCATGTGGAGACCGGCGGCGGGATCGATTCGACGACTATTAGCTGGTCATGCCTGAAAGGCGATCTGGACGATGTTTTCAAAGTCTTCCAGCAACTGCTTCAGAATCCGGAATTTCGTGCCGACAAGATTCAGATTGCACAGAAGGGTATGTACGACGGCATTTCCCGGCGCAATGATGATCCTGCCGGGATTGCTGCCCGTGAGGCCGCCAAGCTGGCCTACGGCGCCAACAATCCGTACGCGCGCGTACCCGAATACGCAACTGTAGCCGCAGTGACTCGCCAGGATCTGGCAGAGTGGCACCACACCTACGTTCATCCCAACAACATTATTCTCGGCGTGGTCGGCGACTTCGATTCAGCGGCGATGGAAGCGCGTTTGCGCCAGGCTTTCACAGCGTGGGCCAAGGGTCCGATCGTGAAGGATCCGGAAATCGTGTTCAGTACGGCAAAGCCCGGCAATTATTTGGTGGAAAAGACCGATGTCAATCAGAGCAACATCTACTTGGTCGGTCTGGGAACAACCCGCAAGGATCCGGACTATTATGCGATCTCGGTTTTCAATGAAGCCTTCGGCGGAGGTTTTTCGTCACGCCTCTTCAGCGATATCCGCACTACCAAAGGATTGGCCTACTCGGTAGGCGGCGGAATCGGTACAGGATGGGATCGGCGCGGGATGTTGCGTCTGGTAATGAGCACGAAGAGCGAGACCACCGGCGAGGCCATCCAGGCGCTGGACGAAGAAATTTCCGATCTGGCCAAAAAGCCCATTACGGATGAGGAAATCAAACGAGCGAAAGATGCGATCCTGAATTCTTTCATTTTTCGCTTTGACTCCCCCGGCAAAGTGCTTCAGGAAAAGATGCTCTATGAGTTCTACGGCTATCCTCTCGGTTTCCTCGAGAACTATCAGAAAGAGATTGAGAAGGTGACCAAAGAAGATGTCGCCCGGGTCGCGGCAAAATATATGCATCGCGACCAGATGCCGGTGTTGGTGGTTGGCAACCCTGCCGAGTTCGACAAGACGTTTTCCTCGCTTGGCCCGGCGAACAAGATCGACATTACAATTCCTGCGCCACCCCCGGGGATGATGGGAGAACAGGGCGGACCGCAGTAGCCTGCTGTCGAAAAGAGTAATTGGTCAGGGCACGACTGGAGTTGTGCCCTTGGCTACTTCGACATCTATACTCGTTTCATGATCTGGGCCGGCAAGTCCCGTATGCTTTCCGGCTTCTTCTGTGTTCTTGCTGGACTCCTCGCCAATCAAGAATCTTCATCACAGAATTCACCCTTGCGAAGCGTCCACGTCTTTGTTGCCCTTGCTGACAATGAGCATCAAGGCATCGTTCCGATTCCTGCACGCTTGGGCAACGGCTTAGATCCGGCTCACAACCTCTATTGGGGTGCAGCAGCCGGCGTCAAGACTTTCTTCATTCGCAGCGCCGACTGGGCGCTGGTGAATTGTGGCGGACGGCCGAAACCCGAAGTCATGGAGCGCTGCATCTTCAAGCATCGGCGGGCGAATGTTTATCTGGTGGCCGACGCTTATCGCGGCGATGAAATCCGGCAAACGCTTCTTGATTTTTTCAGTGCCGCGGCCGGAGCCAGTTCGGAGAGCATCGCCGTGCCATCCGACTCATCCACAGTGACATTGGCGATCCGCGGAGGTTCGAATTTAGTAGCCTATGTGGGACACGACGGGCTGATGGACTTTCATTTGCCGGTGATTCGCACCAAGAAAAATACAACCTCTCCGGATGCAATCATACTGGCGTGCGCGAGCAAGCAATACTTTTCCGAGGCATTGCAGGCTTCGGGTGCGAACCCTCTGTTGTGGACAACCGGCCTGATGGCTCCGGAGGCCTACACCTTGAAAGCCGCACTTGATGGTTGGATTGGCGGGGAAACGAATGAACAGGTCCACGAGCGCGCCGCTGCAGCCTATGACAAGTACCAGAAATGTGGCATGCGAGGTGCACGTCGATTATTCGCCAGCGGTTGGTAGAGGTTAAGTGTCAACCGCGAGGATTGGCATCTGTTTTATTACTTCCGGATGCGTCCGATAATGCGCATACTCAGTCTGTGCCCTCAGATGCTAACTCGGCGACAGTTTCTGCGTTCCTGGACTATCTGCGCGTCGAGCGCGGATTGGCGAAGCTGACGATCTCGGCCTATACCAGCGATATCGTTCAGTTCGCGGAATTTCTGGAGAAGCGCAGGGCGGGCTTGTGTGAAGCGCGCCGCCAGGATGTCCGGGACTTTATTCAGGATTTGTTTTCCAACCAACTCGACGGCCGTTCTGTGGGACGAAAACTCTCCGCCATTCGGCATCTTTATCGATATCTGCTTCTGGACGGAAAAATCCAAAAAGACCCTACGCTCAATATCGATTCGCCGAAGCAATGGAAGGTGCTACCCAAATCTCTCAGCCGGGATGAGGTCGAGGCCACACTGAGTGGCTCCCAACCGCTAAACGGAAGTGAGCGGGCACTGGCTCTCGCGCTGCGTGACCGCGCCATGCTGGAGTTGCTTTATGCAGGAGGCGTGCGCGTTTCTGAGGTCGCTAACGCTCGCCTCGAAGACCTCAAACTGGAGATGGGGTACATCCTGGTGCGAGGGAAAGGCGATAAAGAGCGCATGGTTCCGCTGGGGGTTCCGGCACAACAGTCTTTACAGACTTACTTAAAGAACAGCAGGGAAGTGATCGCTAAACGAAGGAGTTCGCCGCTGCTGTTCCTTGGAGTTGGTGCGCGGCGGCTGACGCGGCAACGGGTATGGCAACTGGTGGGAAAGGCATCTCTGGCCTCGGGACGTCACGCTAGCCCTCATATGCTGCGGCACTCCTGCGCCACCCACATGGTGGAGAACGGCGCTGATCTGCGGACTGTGCAGACCATCCTGGGCCACTCTGACATTTCTACTACCCAGATTTATACGCACGTTGCGCTCGACCGGCTGAAGAGCGTGTATACCAAACACCACCCGCGCGCCAAGACGAGAAGTTGATGACGGTTGATCGAAAACAGCCCCGCACTCCTGTAGAACTCGCGACTGACTCGTTTCTGCGTCATTTGAGGGAGCGCAACGCTTCGCCACATACGATCAAGGCTTACGCCGGCGATCTGGACGCCTTTGCTCACTATGCAGGTGCACGCGGGTGGAATGAGATTGACCACATCGCCATTCGCGGGTTTCTGTCGCGCCTCTATGACCAGGGCCTTGGGAAGACTTCGGTCGCGCGAGCGCTTGCCGCGTTGCGATCGCTTTATCGATGGCTGGCACAGGAGGGGGTTGTTGAGCAGAATCCGGCGAAGCTGGTGTCTACACCGCAGCTGCCCAAGAAACTGCCCCGGGTTCCGACTATCGAAGAGATGAATTCTGTGCTCGACGGGACGATGCCGGAGGTCGCGTCTTTTCCTGAGCGGGACCGGTTAATGCTCGAATTGCTCTATGGTTGCGGCATTCGAAATTCAGAACTGGTGGGCATCAACGTTGA
>WNGO01008573.1_pt1 | contig 11728 bp, 10 predicted proteins | sample 5400511 | NCBI WGS metagenome assembly WNGO01 (sample SAMN13153380, study PRJNA577476) | soil metagenome | isolation source: 20 cm soil or saprolite under Garry oak tree replicate 2 | place: USA:California | collected 2016-06-15
AGCATGTATGACCGCGTCGGCGTCGGAATGACCACTGAGACCTCGTTCAGAGGAAATGGTTACACCCCCGAGTATTAATGGGCGTCCAGTGGCAAAGGCATGGACATCGTAGCCAGATCCAATTCGTATAGTCATATGGTAGCTAATCCTTTGATGAGCGCCTCTGCAATCAGCAGATCTTCCTGGGTAGTAATTTTGATGTTTCTGTAAGAGCCATTGAAGATTGCGACACGTTTACCCAGGTGCTCCAACAATGCAGCATCATCCGTGAACTCCTGCTGAAGTGGTGCTGTTTGATATGCATGATGAATAAGGAGGAAAGAGAAGACCTGTGGTGTCTGGATTGACCAGAGTCGTGAGCGGTCCAGAGTGCTGGTTATCCAGCCTTGCTGAACTTGCTTGATCGTATCCTTGACTGGGACTGCTGCAATGGCAGCATAGCATTCTTGTGCCGTTTTCAGACCTGCTTCCAGTATGTCAGGTGTAACAAGTGGACGCGCTCCATCATGTATTATCACCCACTGTGTTGGAGCGAACTTTGCCAGGCTGTCAAGTCCGTTGCGTACAGAGTCTTGCCGACGAATTCCCCCCTCCACAATGCTGGTAATTTTACTCCAGCCTTCTTGTTGGCAGAGTTTGGTAACATCGTCAAGGCGCTCGGAGTTAAGTACAAGTACAATGTTATCGATAATGGGAGAAGCTTCAAACACATCAATAGTACGGGCGAGTGTAATACGTCCTGCCAGTGGAGTCCAGAGTTTATCTCGTCCTTCCATGCGGCGACTGGAACCGGCGGCTGCTATTATGGCAGAAGATTTTACTGACATATCTCAGCTATTACTTTTGTTTGGTGGTAGAAGATGAGGGGGGCAGGATAGAAGGAACGCTACTTACCCCCCCCTGCTGTTTTGGGTGAGCAAAAATCATCCGTCCCGCTACAGTTTGCAGAACACGGGTTACGGATACTTCGACTGTAGAACCCATGTACTGGCGACCGCCTTCCACCACGATCATGGTACCATCATCCAGGTAGCCTACTCCCTGGCCCAGTTCCTTGCCATCTTGTATGATTTTGATAACAATATCTTCTCCCGGTAGTAGGACAGGTTTGACTGCATTAGCCAGCTCGTTAATATTGAGTACTTTGACACCTTGAAGTTCTGCCACGCGGTTCAGGTTAAAGTCGTTCGTTATAATTGGACAATGTAGCGTTTGAGCCAATTTGACTAGTTTGCTATCGACTTCTACGATACCCTCAACATCTGCATCGGTAATCTCGATAGGAACAGTGGCATCTTTTTGCAAACGGTTAAGCATTTCTAACCCACGACGTCCCCGGTTGCGCCGCATGGTGTCGGCGGAATCGGCGATATGCTGAAGTTCGTTCAATACGAAGCGTGGGACTATCAATGCCCCTGAGATAAAGCCTGTCTGGCTGATATCGGCGATGCGGCCATCGATGATAGCACTTGTATCAAGCAATATCTGCGTGACGGGTTGTAGCTGCGAGACGTTTTCTTTTTCGCGCTCTTTGTTATGTTCTTCTTCACGTTCTCGTTCACGTTCTCGTGCGCGACGGGGAATAAAGCCTGTCTGAAATAGGTGCATTATATCGTTTTTACGTTGTATGGCTATGGCCACACCCAGACAGCTAAAAACAACAGCACCTACAAAGGGGAGAATACGTCCCAGATTTGCAGGCAAATTTGATAACGGAATCCCGAGCAGTACCGATATAATAAGTCCAACAACGAGTCCAATCACTGCTGCTAGCAGATCACTGGCGGAAGTATTACGCATCCAATGATATGGCATTACAGTGATGTAAGGAGTGATAATAAACATGATAATGGCAGCGACGCCTGCAATACCAATCGCCCACCAGATATTGATCCAGGAAGGAAATTGTGAACGATCCAGAAAGTAGAGAGCCATGATCGCGACAATTGCAACCACGGAACCGATAACCCGAGCAATAGATTTGACTGACATCCCTTCACCCTCCAATATGGTGCTAATGAGTGTGTTTAAGCACTCGTGAGGGGCTACGCGAGGTAGGGCATGTAGGCAGGGTCCTTGAAAATGATAAAAATGATAATAACAAGATGATGTTGCTTGACCCAGGGTACCTGTACTATGCTGAACCGTAAAACGCGCCCATTAAGCTGATAAGACTATGTTTGACAGTTACCGAGTATACACCGTTACGACATTGAAATCAATACTTTTTAACTAATGTAACGCAACTTCCAATGCTACTGCAAGCGAACTTGCTGTAATAATTTTGAAGTCTGATGATAGCCCCGAACCTTCTAGCTCTGCGCTTATCTGCGCACCACCTCCAGCCTTTGGCACAATACAACGTTTAAAGCCGAGTTTTGCGGCTTCACGCACTCGTAAGCCGAGGCGACTGACGGTGCGTAATTCACCCGATAGGCCTACTTCACCTATGAGTGCCATTTCTGGCGCAATGTGCTTCTCACGATAACTCGAGGCAATGGCCGCAGCCACTCCAAGGTCAATGGCAGGCTCCTCTAAATTGAATCCCCCTACTACGTTTGCATACACATCATGACTGCCTACGGCTAAACCTACTCTTTTAGTGAGTACTGCAAGTAACATCAAAAGACGGCTGTAATCAATACCGTTAGTGGTGCAGCGAGCATTGCCGAAATTGCTTGGTATGACGAGTGCCTGCACTTCTACCAGCAAAGGACGTGTTCCTTCCATGCTCACAACGACTGCTGAGCCGGTTGCGCCAGCGGTGCGGTCGGTCAGAAACATTGCAGAGGGATTTGAAACTTCCGCTAATCCATCACCATGCATTTCAAATACCCCGACCTCGTGCGTTGCTCCAAAACGGTTCTTGACTCCACGAAGCAGGCGATATGTATGATAACGTTCACCCTCGAGATACAGCACAGCATCGGCGATATGTTCGAGAGCTTTTGGGCCAGCTACGGTGCCTTCTTTCGTGACATGTCCAATGATAAAGATCGGTATGTGGGTGCTTTTTGCCAGTTGCATAAGTTGGAGTGTGCATTCACGCACCTGGCTGATGCTGCCCGGCGCCGACGTGATGTGACTGGATAGTACTGTCTGGATAGAATCAACAATCACTAACGCGGGTTTAAGTCTATTCACTGCCTCTGCTATCACATCGAGTTCAATCGAGGCCAATAAGTAAAGCTGTTCGCCAGTGATATCCAGGCGTTCGGCACGCATTTTGACCTGTTCAATTGACTCTTCACCCGAAATGTACAGCACTGCTCCAGAGCTTTCAGCAACATTGCCGGCAACTTGCAACAGTAGCGTGGACTTGCCAATGCCTGGCTCTCCACCAATAAGGATAAGCGAACCGGCAACAAGTCCTCCACCCAGGACGCGATCCATTTCTGAATAGCCAACAGAAATACGGGCTTGAGCAAACGGTTTGATTTCGGGTAAATTGAGTGGAATTTGGGTTCCTTGAGCTATGGAAGAAGATCCCAACAAGCTTTGACGACGCTGTTGGGCGGGACTTTGTGGGAGGTCTGCTACCTCTTCAAGGGAGTTCCACGCTCCACAATCGGGGCATTTACCCACCCATTTACTCTGTTCAGCGCCACATTGCTGGCAGAGAAATTTTGTGCGTAGTTTTGGCATAATTTAAATGTATGACGATCAATCTGGTTTTTACGCATAGATTCAGGGCGGGATTTGTTCCCGCCCTGAAAAAGATTATTATCCTTGTGCTTCGCCTACACCACTTTCACCACCAGCGGAGAGGGCTGCTTCGGGTGAAGCTGGAGCGGGCAACTGCTCGATGCGGTTACGCACTTGCAAGACAAGGTTGTTGTCAATAACAATCGCTTCAACCAGATCTCCTGGATGGAATTTACCTTCAAGAAGGCCTTCCGCCAGAGGATCTTCGACAAGGCGCTGGATTGTACGGCGCAAAGGACGAGCGCCATACTGGGCATCGAACCCATTCTCTATCAAGAAGTCCTTGCTAGAAGGGGGAACGACCAGTTCCAGTTCCTGCTCTGTTAGTTGTGCGCGAACACGATTCAGCAGTAACTCGACGATGGAGTACATCTCTTCAATGCGCAGTGAATGGAAGACGACGACTTCATCGATACGGTTCAGGAACTCAGGTTTGAAGGTGTTCTTCAATTCGCCAAGTACCTTTGCCTTCATTGCCTCGTAATCAGACTGATGGGCTTTATCCTTGTCTTTAGATTGTTTGAAGCCAATGGAAGCTTCCTTGTTCAACAAGGCCGCGCCGACGTTTGAGGTCATGATCACAATGGTATTGCGGAAGTCTACAGTGCGACCCTTAGCGTCGGTCAACTTGCCATCCTCCAGTATCTGGAGCAGCATGTTGAAAACGTCAGGGTGAGCCTTCTCGATTTCGTCGAGCAGGATTACACTATAGGACTTGCGACGAACAGCCTCAGTGAGCTGACCGCCCTCTTCATAACCAACATATCCAGGAGGGGCACCAACAAGGCGCGCAGCCGCGTGGCGCTCCATGAATTCAGACATGTCAATTTTGATAAGAGCTTCTTCACTACCAAACATGAATTCAGCAAGAGCACGAGCTAACTCTGTCTTACCAACACCTGTTGGGCCCATGAAGATAAATGAACCGATAGGGCGTTTGGGATCTTTAAGTCCAGCGCGGGCGCGGCGTACAGCGCGGGAGACTTTCTCGATCGCCTCATCCTGAGCAATAACGCGAGAATGCAATGCATCCTCCATCTGGAGCAAGCGTTGCGACTCCTCCTGCGCAATACGCATGACAGGAATACCAGTCCACATCGAGACGATCTGGGCGATTTCCTCTTCGCCGACCGAGGGTTTTTCGCTACCACGCTCGCGATGCCAGCCGGATTCCAGTTTGGCAATGCGGTCGCGTAATTTAACCTCGCGGTCGCGTAATTCAGCCGCCAGTTCATACTCTTGCTGCTGAATAGCCTGTTCTTTTTCGCGCAGGACCGACTCGAGTCCTTTCATTGCCTCTTTCAGGTTGAGAGGAGCGAGAGAATTTTGCATACGCACGCGGCTGGCCGCTTCATCGATCAGGTCAATGGCTTTGTCAGGCATGAAGCGATCTGTGATGTAACGGCTGGCCATATCTGCGGCAGCTTTGAGGGCCTCATCCGTGATGATCAAGCGGTGGTGTGCCTCATAGCGTTCGCGAATGCCTTTGAGTATATCCAGTGTTTCTTCGATAGTGGGTTCACGCACGATGACTTCCTGGAAACGTCGCTGCAGGGCGGCGTCGCGCTCGATGTACTTGCGATATTCATCAAGTGTGGTTGCGCCGATGCACTGGAGTTCGCCGCGTGCCAGTGCGGGTTTGAGAATATTAGCGGCATCAACCGCACCCTCGGCAGCGCCCGCGCCAACCAGCGTATGCACTTCGTCAATAAAGATAATGCAATCCCGGCTATTGCGTATCTCTTCGATGATCTTTTTGAGACGCTCTTCGAACTCGCCGCGATACTTGGTGCCAGCTACAAGTGAGCCGACATCGAGAGTAAGCAAACGTTTACCCGCGAGTGTTTCCGGAACTTCGCCAGCGATGAGCCGCTGGGCCAGTCCTTCGACGATAGCACTTTTACCAACGCCCGGCTCTCCAATGAGCGCAGGATTGTTCTTGGTACGTCGGGAAAGAATCTGAATGACTCGCTCGATCTCTTGATGCCGACCGATAACAGGGTCAAGTGTCCCGGCACGTGCGGCAGCAGTCAGATCGATACCCATCTGGTCAATGGTAGGAGTTTTGGAGTGCTTGGCATCACGCTCATGCGGTGCGCCAGATTGACTGAGCACCTGGATGGTCTGTGTTCGTACTTTCTCGAGATTAACGCCAAGGCTCTCCAGGACACCTGCTGCGATACCTTCACCTTCACGTACCAACCCCAGCAGAAGATGTTCAGTACCAATATAATGATGATTCAGGCGACGAGCTTCGTCAACGGCCAGCTCAATCACCTTCTTGGCACGCGGAGTCAAGCCAATTTCACCTAAGACGATGCGATCTCCCCGTCCAATAATAAATTCAACGGCGCTACGAACTTTGTTCAGCTCTACACCGAGGTTACTTAAAACTTTAGCAGCAACGCCCTCGCCTTCGCGCACAAGACCGAGCAGAAGATGTTCTGTCCCGATATAATTGTGTTGGAAACGCTGGGCCTCTTCTTGAGCAAGACTCAAGACTTTCCTTGCTCGCTCTGTAAACTTGTCAAACCTATCTCTATCGTTCACCTGTTTGTCACCCCCCTTTCAGTGGCAGAGGGTGGAACCGAGCCCTCTGTGATGCTCAGGTAAACCGCGCAGTTCATCATACAACACCGATCATATAGCGTCAAGGATAACAACCCTTGGCCCTCCCATCTGTTTACAAATCACAAAATTGCAGACTAACCCTGAAACAATCGACCTCCCGTTGCTCTCTATTACTATATACGCAACAAGGAGGTCGAAATATCATCTGTTCAAGTACAAAGGCTGCTTACGAGTAACAGTTACTCTTGAGATCCCTCCGGTTCTTCTTTAGTACGCTGACGAGCTGCCGCGCGGAATGCTTCGGCCATGGCAGTCGTTTCTCCCTCTTCACCCAGTGGGAGATTGTTCAAGAGCGGATTCTCATTCACACGCTCACGACGTTCGCCTTTATTATCACGACGTGGTGTACTGCCTTCCTTCTCTGATTGCGCAGTACTTTCATCCGTCTTCTGCAACCGGTTCTTTGTCCATTTCCTCTGCCTGTCGCAGACTCAAACCAAGTCGACGTCGCTCGGCATCAATGCGCAAGATGCGCAACTGCAGTTGCTGTCCCTCGTGGAGGCTGGCCTTGGGGTCCATTCCGGCTGGAAGCTCTGAAAGATGAATAAGCCCTTCAATGCCATCCTCAATGCGAGCGAAGGCCCCAAATGGTGCGATTTTTGTGATCGTGCCGGTTACCACCTGACCGGGAGTATAGCGTTGTTCTACAGTGGTCCAGGGATCAACTTCGGCGCGTTTGATCGAGAGAGCGATTTTCTTCTTCTCTTTGTCAACGCTGAGTACCTGAACTTCTACTTCCTGGCCGACCTTGAGCACCTCACTTGGGTGATTGACACGGCTCCAGGCGAGCTGGCTGATATGTACCAGTCCATCTGCTCCTCCCAGGTCAACAAAAGCGCCAAAGTTGGCAAGGTTGCTCACCACGCCATGGCGAACTTCTCCTGGTTTCAACTCATCGAGAAGCTCTTCACGCCGCCTCTGCCGCCATTCCTGCGCGGCCAGCCGCTCTGAAAGAATCAGCCGATTACGGGCGCGATTAATCTCAATGATCTTAAGTTGCAGCTCTTTGTCTTTCATACCCTGGAGTTTCGCAGCAGTTTCCTGGTTCTCTCCACCCGATGCGACTTCCTCGCGTTTGAGGTTGAGGATTTGTGAGATTGGAACGAACCCACGAATACCGGCCACATCGACAATTAAGCCACCTTTATTAAAATCGATCACTTTGGCCTTGAGCAGTTCATTATTCTTATACTGCTCTTCTGCGATACGCCATTGCCGCTCTGCATTTGCTCGTTTGAGAGAGAGAAGGGCATGCCCTTCCTGCGTTTCTGGTTGAATGACATACACCAATACTTTGTCATTCAGGTGGAGTTGGTCAAAGGACCAATCGCCTGTTGCCGGAAGTTCTTTGGTCGAAAGAACACCCTCGGACTTGAGACCAATATCGACCAGGATCTCATCCTGGTCAATTCGCACGATCACGCCATCGACTACATCGCCGCGTTTGATATTGATCGGAGTGGTCGATGCCGCCAGCAACGCTTCCATCTCGTTGTAGTCGCCCATCTCCTCGGAGTTGTTGTTCTGGCCTTCAAGGTCATTTTCTTCGAACATCATCTGTACCCGTCCGCTTTTAAGATTTGCCGCTGGCATTGTCGAAAGGTCGCCGTGCTTTTGTGCTTGCATAGGAAATATGCCCCCTTCGATACACGGTTTTTCCTCTCCTTCTAAATATCGTTGATCCTACTGCTTATGCACCATCATTTTGCGCACCTTCAACTTTGTTCAACATGTCGCAAAGTGACTGATAGACGCATGTTTTAGGGATCCTGGGGATATGTCAAAGGACATGGATTTATCGGAGGAGGCTGCTTAGGCTGGAATCACTTCCGCTTTTTTCTGTCTCAAAGTCTTCTATTTTGAGTTGAGACTGCTATTTAATGGACAACAAAATTTGCCCTACAGAACGGTCATACGAAACAACGCTCGCAGACAGGTAAGCCATGTTGCGGACAAAATAGAGCCTTAGCACGGTATACCCCCACTCGATGCTCTAATTATACCAAAAGCCATCCCTGAATGCAAGACAATACATACCTAATTAGCAAATTGCTCCGAAGTTTTTTTATCAGGAATATTGTATCACAGGGATGCAAGAGGTTTCAGGAATACATTTTGCTCGACTTTCGATTGAATTATGCTAAGATATACGTATGGATTTAAGCAATAGTCAAGAGGTCATTCTGGCGCTGCGGCAGCGTCTGGAGCCAATAAAACGTGCCGGATTGCTAAAAGATGAGCATCAGAAGCATTATCCCTCCGCTCGTAATGCCTCAGTGTTGATAGGTCTTTTCGACGAGAACAATGAAACCTACATCTCATTTATTCGTCGGGCCAGTACACTCAGAACACATAGCGGAGAAATTGCCTTTCCAGGTGGTGCTGCTGATGTTAGCGACGTTTCACCAATTGTAACAGCTTTGCGTGAAGCTCAAGAGGAGATCGGATTAGCCCCAGCCAGAGTAGAGGTTTTAGGCATCATGCCACCAGTCTTCACCGTTGTAAGCAATTTTTTGATAACTCCCGTTGTAGCTTATTTGCCAGAAGGTCCTGGAACATTGCAATTACAGATAAGCGAGATTGCAGAAATCATCTTCTTACCATTACAGGGTCTTGCTGATCCATCGATTTATCATACAGAGCAATGGGTACGGGATGATGTGCCACATACAGTCTCCTTTTTCGATTACGGTTCATATCGCATTTGGGGCGCAACGGCACGCATGCTTATTATGTTGCTGGAGTTGTTGAGAGATGCCAATTAGTCATGGTTACCTTGATTCTTCCCATTCGTTGACTACAATAAATAGTATAGATTGATAGATATATATAATGATTGCTGTAGTGCGTATTTTGTACGTTGTTTCTTTGAGATATGGTTGGCCTTGTGGTCCCCTAGTGGAGAAAAGCTGTGACTTTGCCGACGCCTGATGCTCAGTCTCCGAGATTTCTGTCTCAACAAACACACTCTACCCACTCGATACACTCGATACCCACTAACCACTCGATACCTGCAACTCCCGTGCCTTCTTCTCTCACTTCTGCTTCACTGAAACCACTCATTTCTGAGACTGAAACCTCTTCAACGATTGCTCGTGAACGTGCCGCTGATTTTGCAACTCACTCCTGGGACCTGGCTACCGGTGGTTTAAAAACCTTAACAGCGAAGAGAGAACTGCCTCCCCGGCTTGAGCGACGCGCCACCAAACAATTGTCTGATGCGCCTATTACGCCTCGAAGCTACATGTTTCCTCTAGTTATTCTGGCTTGTATTGTAATCATGCTCATTAGTGGGGGAATAGTATTATTTATGATGTTACAACCTTGAACGAATAATCCTTAACCGGAGAAGTTTTACTGCTCAACGGCTGGATGCTGGTACACTATGCAGTTCTGTTGCAAATTGAACAGCTTTGATAATAGCACGCCCAAGGGTAGTTGCTGCTGCTGCTCCGATGGCACTTACTTGTGAGGCTGCTATTGTTGAGTTCGTCATCAATTGCAACTTTGGTCCGATTGCAAGCCCAAAAATAGTATCGCCATCAAACATTGTATGCGCAGGGTGAATAGTCTGTGCTATACCGTCGTGTGCCATTTGCGCAATTTTGTTGACCTGATGTTTGGAAAGCGAGGCAGTAGTGACCACTACTGCTATTGTAGTGTTACCGAATGGGTTGGCAGTGAGGAACCCCTGTCCCGATGGATTGCGTGTGCCTGCGACTACCTGTCGTGTGTGCGGATCAATGATGTCGCCAAGCGCGTTCACAACAACCAGAGCGCCAACCAGCGTGCCATCGCTCAAAAGTGTACTGGCAGAGCCCAACCCTCCTTTCATCATAAAGGATAGCCCTGCCATTTTGCCTACAGTGGCGCCTGTGCCTGCGCCTGCATTGCCTTGCATTACTGCCTCAGAGGTGGCCTGTTCGCACGCTTGATAGCCTGCTGCTGCGTCAGGGCGAATGCTGGCGGAGCCAAAGCCGAGATCAAAGATAGCTGCCGCCGGGACAATTGGAACACGCGCTACTCCGGTGTCATAACCAAGACCATGTTCTTCAAGGTAACGCATGACACCGCTGGCTGAATCAAGGCCATAAGCGCTTCCTCCTGTAAGTACGACTGCATTGACCTCCTCTACCAGGTTGAGTGAGTGTAGCAGGTCTGTTTCGCGAGTTGCTGGCGCGCCTCCGCGCACATCGACACCCCCAATGGCGGGAGTGTCGCACAGGATAACTGTACATCCCGTAGCTGCTTCTAAATTTGTATAATGTCCAACGCGAATACCAGGGATATCAGTAATATCGTCGTGCATGAGGGTAAGATCTTTCCTCAGTTTTCATCTCCAATGAGTATTCTTCAAATTGCATTACGCAGCCTTGCTATTGCCTCAGCGACGCTCTCTCGCTCATTGTAGACCGCTGAACCAGCAACCAGCAGATTAGCGCCTGCCTGCACGACTAGTGGAACCGTTGCCTCGTGGATGCCACCGTCTACTTCTATATCGCAGTGGAAGCCTCGCTGTGTAATTAGCTGGCGCAGGCGTGTAATTTTAGGCAGGGTTTCAGGAATGAAGTCCTGACCGCCGAAGCCAGGATTGACGGTCATGATAAGTACCAGGTCGAGTAGTGAGAGGATGTCTTCCAGCATGATAACTGGTGTAGATGGGGTGAGCGCTATACCAGCCATTTTGCCCGCTGCTTTAATTTGCTGGATGATGCGGTGGAGATGTGGGCTGACCTCTTGGTGTACAATGATGACATCTGCTCCGGCTTTTGCAAAATCTTCTATGTATAGTTCGGGATTAGAAATCATCAGATGGGCTTCAACGGGTAGTGTGGTGCAGTGTCGTACTGCGTTGACAATTATAGGTCCCATGGTGATGTTGGGGACGAAGTGGCCATCCATCACGTCGACCTGAATGCGTTGAGCGCCTGCCTCCTCTGCTTCTCGTACCTGATCACCCAGACGAGTAAAGTCGGCGGAGAGAATAGAGGGTACAATTCCAATCATACTATGATGCCTTTCTATAGATAAAATTCATCTTCTTTCCAGCGTATTGGGTTGTCAATGATGTATTGACGGATGCCATTCAAATTACCCTCTTTTCGAGCGATATGTTCATGGTAGTTGCGCTGCCAGGCGAAATCTGTTGCTCCAGCAGCGTGTAAATAGCGAGTTGCAAGCGCTTTAAATGTTCGCAAAATCAAACCTAATGTAGGAGCGCAATGAATTGCGCCCTCGTAAGGGTGCAGAATGATAATGCCATGTATATGATTAGGCATGATTACATATTGATCTAACTCAACTGTTGGGAATCGTTCTGGCATCGCATTCCATATCCACTGAACAGCCTGCCCTATATCATTCAATTGCATTTCATCATCGATGATTTCTC
>WNGO01002492.1_pt1 | contig 11716 bp, 13 predicted proteins | sample 5400511 | NCBI WGS metagenome assembly WNGO01 (sample SAMN13153380, study PRJNA577476) | soil metagenome | isolation source: 20 cm soil or saprolite under Garry oak tree replicate 2 | place: USA:California | collected 2016-06-15
CTCTCCGGCGTGTTCGACGAAAACCCCGAGCTAAAAATCATCACGCATCATATGGGAGCGATGATTCCCTATTTCGAAGGGCGCATCGGCGGGGGGTTGGATCAGCTTGGGCGGCGCACGGATGACGAACACGACGTGGGAACCCTAGGCCGTCTCAAAAAACGGCCCTTCGACTATTTTAGAATGTTTTACGCGGACACGGCTTTGTTCGGCGCCTTGCCGGCCACCGAGTGCGGCTTGGCTTTCTTCGGCTCGGACCACGTGCTCTTCGGCACCGACATGCCGTTCGATCCGGAAAAAGGCCCCGGGTTTATCAGAGAAACGATCCGCGTGATCGATAACATTACTGCTTCGATCGAAGACAAAAAGAAAATCTACGAGGAAAACGCGCGCAAACTGCTTCGCCTCGATTGAAATGGTCAAGCTGTTTTCGCTAGGATACACGCTGCCGTAGAAAGTTTGGCTGACATGCGCAAATTCAGTCACGCCGTGCAGAAGTCGTTCCAGAGCACCGGTAATCGTTCGAACACATTCGACCGCACCGGCGCCGCGCCCGCTCTCGATTGCAAACCGGGAATCCGCGGTGATGAGCGTTTAGGGCCGGATACGAGCGAGTGGGAGATCAAGGACTTTCTCACCTTTCGCATCAATCTCCTCTATCGCCTGCTCGATCGACAGCTCAAAAAAATGCTCGCGCAGCACCATGACTTATCCATCGCCGAGTGGCGCGTGCTCGGCCAGTTGGCGACAAATTCGCCGACGACGGTGAGAGGCATCGCGGCGCGGACTTACATGGCTAAGTCGCAAATCAGCCGGGCCGCGGCCGCGCTAGTGCGTACCGGTTATGCGCTCAGAAGGAAAGATTCCGACGATGAACGCAGCGCGGTTTTTGCGATCACGAAATCAGGGAAGAAAAAATATGAAATCGTTATGGGCATGAACCGCGAGCGCCAACGGCGCTTGATCGCGCAACTCGAGCCCAAAGAGCGCCGCGTCATGTTCGACGCGGTTGAACGGCTGGTCCGTTATGTCCGAGGAGACATTTAGCGACCGATCCGCTGCGATGAGGAATAGTCACAATGCCTTTCGTCAGTATCAACAACATCGTCCATCATTACGTGACCGCGGGAGCGAAGGATAAGCCGGCGCTGGTATTTTCCAACTCTCTGGGGAGCGATCTGAGGATTTGGGATGAGGTCTCCGATCGTCTGAGCCCTCACTTCAGAATCGTTCGCCACGATAAGAGAGGGCATGGACTCACGGACGCGCCGATGCCGCCGTATACGGCTAATGATCTTGCGCAAGACATTGGCAGACTGCTCGATGTTCTCGGAATCAACCAAGCCGTGATCTGCGGTGTCTCGGTCGGCGGTATCATTGCTCAGGCTTGGGCGTTAAGCTCTCCCCAACGGGTACGGGCTCTGGTGTTGTGCGATACCGGCGCAAGAATAGGGTCGGTTGAATCGTGGCAGCAGCGTATCGATAGCGTTAAAACCGGCGGCTTGAAACCCCTCGAATCTCCGACGATGGAGCGGTGGTTTTCGGCGCAGTTTCGCGCGCAACGGGCCGCGGACATTCGCGGCTACTCGAACATGCTGCTGCAAACTTCCATAGCAGGATACATTGGGACGTGCTGCGCGTTGCGAGACGCGGATTTTCGCCCGATGGCGGCGCGAGTCAAGTGTCCTACATTAGTTCTGTGTGGCGCGGAAGATATTGCCACACCTCCGGAGCTTGGCAAGGAACTGGCTGGCTTGATTCCTGGCGCGCAGTTTTGCTTGATTGAAAACGCGGCGCATCTGCCATGTATCGAGCAGCCGCAAATCGTCGCGGCGAGAATGATGCAGTTTTTACAGGAGGTGCAAATTGTCTGATGATTCATTCGATCAGGGCATGGCAGTGCGTAAGGCGGTACTCGGTGCGGAGTACGTAGCTCGCGCGGAAGCGAACAAAACAGAATTCGATGCAGACTGGCAGCGCTACGTGACAGAACATGCATGGGGCGCGGTATGGACGCGGCCAGGACTGGAAAAACGGACGCGCAGCATGTTGACCATCGCCATGCTCGCGTCGTTAGGGAGACTCGAAGAGCTCGGCGCGCATATTCGCGCGACGCGCAATACCGGGGTAACCAAGGACGAAGTCAAAGAAGTTTTGCTGCAAGTCGCAGTTTACGCAGGCGCCCCCGCAGCGAACTCGGCTTTCGCCGTTGCCAAGAGGACTTATAAGGAGATGGAGGCTGAAAGCAAATAGGGAGATTCGGTCGAGATCCTTCACTCCGTTCAGGATGACACATCTGTCATTTCGAACGTAGTGAGAAATCTTTCCGTATCAACAGTCATCAAAAAAGGGAAACTGGTATGCGCATTCAAGACTACAATCCACGTGACTGGAAATCTCATCCACCTTACACTTTCAAAGCGTATGGTTCGTCGGTCAAGCGCGGGCCGCTGAAAAGGCTCGTGCCGATCCAGCAAACTTTGTCGGAGATCACCGGACCGCTGTTCAGCGACATCCAGCTGGAACCGGGAGAGAACGATCTCACGCACGACGCCGAAACTGGTAAGGAGGCGATGGGCGAGCGCATTATCGTCGTCGGTCGGGTGCTCGATGAGGACGAACGGCCGGTGCCGAACACCGTCATCGAAATCTGGCAGGCCAACGCCGCCGGCCGCTATCATCATGCGGTCGATCAGCACAACGCGCCGCTCGATCCCAATTTCACCGGTGCGGGACGGTGCGTGACGAATGAGAACGGCGAATATCGCTACTTGACGATCAAGCCTGGAGCTTATCCTTGGCTCAACCATCCCAACGCATGGCGGCCGGCCCATATTCATCTTTCAATATTCGGGCGGAGTTTCGTGACGCGCCTGGTGACGCAATTTTTCTTTCCTGGCGATCCGCTGATTCCGCTCGATCCAATTTTAAATTCGGTTCCAACCAAGAGCGGGCGCGAGCGACTGATGGCGAGCTATGCGGATGATGTCACTGAGCCTGAGTTCGCGCTGGGCTATCGCTTCGATATCGTGCTGCGCGGCAGAAAAGCGACGCCTTTTGAGGAAGCGAGATGAGGAAGCAAACGCCTTCGCAAACCGTCGGCCCTTTTTACGCCATCGGGATGACGCGCAGACCGATGAATGTCATGGCGAGCAACGCAAGCCAGGGCCAACAGATTCGCATCGAAGGACAAGTTTTCGACGGCGATGGAGTAGCGATTCCCGATGTCTTGGTGGAGATTTGGCAAGCCAACGCCTACGGCCGCTACAATCATCCTGACGACAAGCAAGAAAAGCCGCTTGATCCAAGCTTCACCGGCTGGGGCCGGTCGGGGACGGATGAAAAATGTTTTTACAGCTTTGAAACGGTCAAGCCTGGGCCGGTGCCGGGAAACGACGACTCAGTTCAAGCGCCGCACATCAACGTTGTGATCTTTGCGCGGGGCATGCTGGTGCACGCGTACACGCGGATGTATTTCGCCGATGAAGCGGCCAACGAGAACGATCCTGTGCTGAATTCGATCAAGAATAAAAAGCGGCGGCAGACGTTGATTGCGTCGCCCGGAATGGAAAACGGCAAGACCGTGTATCGCTTCGACGTCCGTTTGCAGGGAGACAACGAAACAGTTTTCTTCGATATGTAAGGGGGGAAATGGGTGAGTTGGAGTGATGGAGTACTGGAGTGATGGAAGGACGGCAGGCCTTCCATGAATGGTCTCAGCTTCTTTGTCATTTCGACTCCTTCGACGATGCTCAGGGCAGACTCCGGGAGAAATCTTGCCTAAAGCCGATGACGCGGTATCGTGAGTCAAGAAAGATTCCTCACGTTCGTTCGGAATGACAAAAAAGGAAATTATCAAGCTGCTTGAACCTCAATGACGACGCTCGATTCCGCCATTTTTGGCCCGCTCTTCAGCGACGATGAGACTTCGACGCTGCTGAGTGATGCGGCGTTTCTGCGTGCGCTGGTCGAAATGGAGATCGGTTTAGCTCGCGCTGAGGCTCGCATCGGTGTCATCCCAACAAATGCGGCTGAGCAGATTGGCCATGTGCAAGCAGAAAAGATTGATGTCGCGGCGCTGGCGACGGGAACGGTGCGTTCAGGATTTCCGATCATCGCGCTGGTTCAGGAGTTGCGCAAGCAGGTTAGCGTGGAAGCCGCGCCGTACATTCATTGGGGCGCGACGACGCAAGACATCATCGATAGCGCTTGTGTTTTGCAGTTTCGCGCGGCGGCTGACTTATTCAAGGCAAGGCTCGGTGAGATCGCACGCCATTTGAGTGCACTGACCGATCGCCATCGAAATACGGTTCTTCCCGGGCGTACGCACGGGCAGCAGGCCCTGCCGGTAACCTTTGGTTTGAAAGTTGCCGCTTGGTTGGCGCCACTCCTGCGTCATTTGCAACGTCTCGAGGAAATCCTGCCCCGCTTGCTGGTTGTCCAGTTCGGCGGCGCTGCCGGGACTCTTGCGGCGCTCGGCGATAAGGGACTAGCGGTAACGCAGGCGCTTGCCGATGAGCTTAAGTTGGCGGTGCCGTTGATGCCTTGGCATGCGCAGCGCGACGGTTTTGTCGAGTTTGCCGGCTGGCTGAGTCTCGTTACGGGATCACTCGGCAAGATGGCGCAGGATATTATTCTCATGGCGCAGACCGAAGTCGGTGAAGTCGGTGAATCGGCAGAACAGGGACGCGGCGGCAGCAGCACGATGCCGCAGAAGTCTAACCCAATCACCAGCGAGCTGATCATCGCCGCGGCGCGCACGAACGCGTCGCTCTTATCGGCAATGCACAACGCGCAAATTCAAGAACAAGAGCGCGCAACGCACGGTTGGCAAATGGAATGGCTGACGCTGCCGCAGATGATCGCGCTCACCGGCGGGGCGCTCCAGCACGCGGTTTATCTAGCGAAGAATTTACAAATCGACGCGACAGCGATGAGAGCGAATATCGCCCGCGCCGATGACGTCATCCTCGCCGAAGCGGCGGTGTTTGCGCTCACGAGAGCGCTGCCGCGACAAAGAGCCGAAGAGCTGGTAAAGCAGGCTTGTAGCGTGGCTGTCGCTGAGAGCAAACCGCTGATCGACATCGTAAAGCGCTTGGCGCAAGGGGACGTTGCCGACGGCGCTGTGGATTGGCAAGGGCTGGCGCGGCCTGAAAACTATCTCGGTGAAACGGCAAAGATGATCGATCAAGTGCTCAAAGGCGCGGAAAAGTTTTCGCGCTGAAAAGATTTCACGATGCCATGAACCAACCCGCAAAAGCCGACAAACTAGTTTCCATGAAACAAGCCGTCGCCAGCTATGTGAGCGACGGCAGCTCGGTCGCCATCGAAGGCTTTACCGGATTCATTTGTTTCGCGGCGGGGCACGAAATCATCCGGCAACGGCGGCGCGAGCTGACGTTGATTCGCATGACGCCGGATTTGATCTACGATCAAATGATCGCAGCCGGCACCGCTAAGAAATTAATTTTCAGCTACATGGGCAATCCGGGCGTCGGCTCGCTTTACTGTATTCGCCGCGCAGTGGAGAAAAGCGTTCCGTTGCCAATGGAGCTGGAAGAGTATTCCCACTACGGGCTCGTCGGGCGCTATGCTGCGGGCGCGGCGCGCATGCCATTTTTTGCGCTGCGAAGTTACGTCGGCTCAGACATGCTGACGGCCAATCCGTTAATCAAACTTATCGATGATCCCTATGGCACGGGTAAAATCGCCGTCGTGCCGCCGCTCAACCCCGACGTCGCGATTCTGCACGCGCAGCGCGCCGACCGCCAAGGGAACACGCAACTCTGGGGTCTCGTCGGCATGCAAAAGGAAGTGGCGTTCGCCGCTAAACATGTGATCGTCGTGGTCGAAGAGATCGTCGACGAGTCCGTCATCCGCGCCGATCCCAATCGGACCTTGATTCCCGGCTTGATCGTCGACGCGGTGGTGCACGAGCCGTATGGCGCGCATCCTTCGTACGTTCAGGGTTATTACGACCGAGACAACGAGTCCTATCTCGCGTGGGACAAGCTTTCGCAGGATCACGCGGCGGTGGTCGCGTGGCTCGCCGAATGGGTTTACGGCCTGGAAAATTTCGGTGCTTACGTGCGTAAAATAGGGCAAGCTCATTTTGACAAGCTCAAGCCGGAGCCCTATCCGGCGCCGCCGGTCGATTACGGGAGGTATCGATGAGCGAAGCCGCTTATTCAGCTTCCGAGATGATGATCGCAGTGGCGGCGCGCATGTTGACGGGGGCGCGCACCGTATTCGTCGGCGTCGGTCTCCCGAATATCGCTTGCAACTTGGCGCGCGTCACCGTCGCTCCGGATATGGAGCTGATCTACGAGTCCGGTGTTTACGGCGCGCGACCGGAGCGGTTGCCGCTTTCCATCGGCGATCCGACCCTGGTTAGCGGCGCCGTCTCGGTGGTATCGATGGCGGATCTATTTGGCTTGTATCTGCAACGGGGCCTCGTCGAGATTGCGCTGCTCGGCGGCGCCCAGATCGATAAACACGGCAATCTCAATTCCACCGTGATCGGCGACTACGCCAAACCCAAGACGCGTCTGCCGGGGAGCGGCGGCGCCTGCGAGATCGCCACCAACGCTCAACGAACGTTCATGATCATGCGTCTCAAACGCCGGGCATTCGTGGAAAAGCTCGACTTCGTCACCAGCCCGGGTCACCTGACGGGCGGCGATAGTCGCGCCCGGCTCGGCCTTCCCGGCGGTGGACCCGAGATCGTGATTACCGACATGGCGATTTTGAACTTCGACAATGCCGAGCGCGAGATGGAACTGAGCGCGCTTTATCCCGGCGTAACCGAAAAGAATGTACAGGAAGAAGTCGGCTGGCCGCTACGGCTGGCCCCGAAGATCGAAGGAGTTTCCGCGCCATCCGCAGAAGAGCTGCGTTTGATTCGCGAAGAGCTCGATCCGAGCGGGATGTACCGCTAGCACGGCGACCGGCCATCATTTGCTCACGCCGCTATAATAAATTCGCGTCCCATCCGCTCGGGCAAAACCTGGCAGCGAATGCTGGTAGCAGGTGTCGTCCATGATGTGTTGCACCGTCCAGCCGCGCACGAGAAATGCGTCCGCGAGTAACTGCCGATGACAACGCCAGGGAACCGCCTCGGCGCACATCAGCGCGATCCGCTTTTGGGCCGCAACCATTTCCATCTCCTTCATGATTTGCTCGAACTCGTCTGTCAACATGAAATCCGCATAGGCGCGAAACGCTGCGACGCGCCATGCAGTATTGGGCGAGCCGGGGCCTGGCTTGCGAAAGCCGCCGAGATCGCCGCGCCAGAGATATTCGACACCGCTCGCCTGCAGCGATGTGGCTAACGGCTCGCGATGGAAATGCGGATAGCGGCGCGACGCCGGCCAGCGGCGCACGTCGACGAGCAGCTCGATCGCGTGCGCGCGCAGCAGCTCGATCAATGCTTCAATGTTTCTTGTCGAGTGCCCGATGGTGTGGACGGTGCGCGGCGAATCGCAGCTCATGTGCGGAATTTCTCAAGTTCACTTACCGACGGCTGAACCTCATCCCGACTGATGCTATCATCGCGCCATGTGGCATTCTATTCCGCTGACGCTTTTCTGGTTCGTCTATTTCGGCTCCTTGGGCATCTTTTATCCTTACTTCGCTCTCTATCTCAGGGAGAATGCCGGGCTCACCGGCACGCAAGTGGGATTGATTCTAGCGATCTCGCCGTTTATCGGCATGCTCACGCAGCCGTTCTGGGGACATTTGGCGGACCGCACCGGCGCGCGCAGCCGCATGCTCGCGCTTCTCACCTTGGGCACAGCATTGGGTTATCTGGGACTCGGGATGGTCGAAGGTTTTTGGCCAATCGTTCTGGCAACAGCAGCGCTGGCCGTGGTTGGGACGGCTATTTTTCCGATCATGACCTCGGTGAGTTTGGCGATTCTGCGCGACGAGGGCCGTCATGCGTTTGGCCGGGTGCGTGTATGGGGCACGATCGGCTACTTCATTCTCATCCTGACATTTCCGTGGATGCTCGCCGCCGTTCAATCGCCGGCCGGAAGCAGGGCGGCTGTGAATTCAGCGCAGCCGGGCCTCGGTTTGATGTTTCCCATCACGGCAAGCTTGGTGTTCGGCGCGGCGCTGATCGCTTTTTTGCTCCCCAAGGGCGGCGCGGTCGCGTTGCGCGCCGCGCGCGGCGATTGGCGTGAGCTCGCGCGTAACCGCGTATTCCTCAGATTCTTGTGGTTCGCGCTCATGGCGAATTTCCTGATGCAGGGACCGATGTGGCTTTTTCCGCTCTTCGTCCGCTCGCGCGGCGGTGATCTGGGCACGATTCGTAATATGTGGATTCTCATGTTGCTGTTCGAGATCCCGCTCGTGCTGTCGACGGGCAGCGGTTTGAAGCGGGTCGGCGCCCGTGGCTTGCTTGGCGTCGGCGTGCTGGTCGGCGGTTTGCGCTGGCTACTATGCGCGCTAATTACCGACACGACGCTCCTGTTTGCGGTGCAAGCGCTGCACGGCGTGACCGTCGTCGGACTCAACTTGGGCAGCCCGCTTTACCTTGACGTCGTGGCGCCGGAGAAACTGCGCTCCACGGCGCAAGGAATTTTCTCGATGGTGAGCGCCGGCATCGCCGGCATTGCGTCGAACGTCTCGGCAGGATGGTTGATCGACCGAACCGGCATCGATTTACTTTATCTGATCTGCGGCGTCGGCGAGCTCACGTTAGGGTGCTTTGTATGGTGGATCTTACCCGGCGTCCAACGCGCCACCGAGGAGATCCGCGCCATCGCATTGCCGGGTAACCCGATCGCGTGAGCGTTTTCGCCGTGGACACTGCGCCAAACGACACTGATAGATTCTTCGAGCGTGACAGCAAGATCTGGCAAGTCAACCGCGAGATGATTCTGCTGCTGGCCGGTGGGCGGGCGCTGCTGATGCAACTCGCGCATCCGAAAATCGCCGCCGGTGTCGCCGAGCACAGCCGTTTTCAAGAGGATCCGCTCGCCCGGCTTTACCGCACCATGAGCGCCATGTGGTCGATCGTGTTCGACGAGCGTTCGCAAGCGCGCGCGGCGCTCGAAAACGTGGAGCGTCGCCACACGCAGGTTCGCGGCGTCGTTCCCGCCAGCGAGCCGTCGCAAGGTGGCGCGCCGTACGACGCCTTCGATCAGGAACTGCTGCTCTGGGTGCACGCGACGCTGATCGATTCGGCGATGGTTGCCTATCGCATGTTTGTCGGGCCGTCAGCGCCGGAGGAGAGAATCGCTTACTACGGCGATTCGCAGAAACTAGCTTCGCTATTCGGGATTAGAGAAGAGGTAATTCCGGCTACCCTCAAAGCATTCGAAGCGTACATGAATGGTATGCTGCTCAGTGACGAAATCACCGTGGGACCGATGGCAAAAAGACTTGCCCACGACGTTCTTTATCCGAGTCCGTGGATTTTCAAACCAGGCGGACCGCTGTTTCGATTTGTCACCGCCGGGCTTCTGCCGGAAAAGCTTCGTGCTGCTTATGATCTACGATGGAGCACGCGAAAAGAAAGAAAATTGAATCTCCTCGCGCGCGCGATTCGCGCCGCGCTTCCATTGGTTCCCGCGCCGATACGGATCGTGCGCAATGCGCGTGCGGCTGAAAGAATGAGCCGGCGTTAGCGCGGTAAGCCTGTGTCTTCTGCCACGCCGAGCATGAGATTCAAATTCTGAATCGCCACGCCGGCGGCGCCTTTGCCGAGATTGTCGAGCCGCGCCATGAGCAGGACGTGACCCGACTGGTGCGGCAACACGCGGAGTGAGATGCGGTTGGTATTATTGAACGCTTGCGGATCGAAGGTAAATTCGTCCATCTCGCTGCCGTCTGCTAGTGGCTCAACCTCGACGAACGTTTCTTTCTCGTACCGTGCTGACAAAATCTCCCACATGGCCTTTCCGGTGCCCGACTTTAGCCGCAGCTTTGCCGGGATCATGATTTGCACGCGCATGCCGCAGCGAAACGGTCCGACATTGGGTAGAAAGTGGGGCTCTGCGATGAGCCCGCCATGGCGCAGGATTTCGGGAATGTGCTTATGAAAATTCGTAATGCTGTACGGCGCTTCGTGAGCAAGCTTTAACAAGTTTTGCTTGGGATCCTCCCAGCGCTCGATCGCCGCGCGGCCAGCGCCGGAGTAACCTGAGAGGGCGTGAATCGCGAGCGGTGTATCGGGGGCGAGAAGCCCGGCGTCGACCAGCGGTCGCAAAAGTAAGATGACGGCGGAAGCGTAGCATCCCGGATTAGCTACGTACTGCGCCTTGGCGATGCGCTCGCGCTGTTCATCAATCAACTCCGGCAAGCCGTATAGCCAGCCGTCGCTCACACGATGTGCCGTGCTGGCGTCGAGAATTCGCACCGGAGAATCGGCGAGCCAGGCGGCGGCTTCTTTCGCGGCATCGTCGGGAAGACAAAGCAGCACGATCTGCGCATCTTGCAGCGCTTTCTTCCGGGTTGCCGGATCTTTCCTCAATTCCTCCGGGAGAGTAACAACATCAAGATCGCCTCGTCCCGCGAGCCACTCGCGAATGCGCAGCGCTGTGGTGCCCGCCTGTCCGTCAATGTAAATTTTGGATGGCATGTCGGTTGCGATATCCGTTGCTTTATTATCCCGCTGAACGAAGAAGATTCTACGCTGATTTGCGAAGCTTCGCAAAACTGCGGCTGTTTGACTTGAAACAATGCAATGACGTGACGTATACCGGAGCCTAAATTCAAGGCTGCGCTGCCTACGGAGGCGGCGCGCTTCATTCGGTCCGCTATGGGAGGATGTCGAGATGATCAAGGCTGCTCAAATCACTGTGCTCGCTGTGATCGGCTTCATCGCAGGCTCGTTTTCTAAGGTTGGCTTTGCCGCCGAACCATCAGCGGAGCAGCTCTACGGCAAGTTGGCCAAATTGCCCGCCGATCAGCGTACGAAGCAGCTCGAGGAAGGCGCCCGAAAAGAAGGCAAGCTCAATTTCGTTCACACTTGGCGCGGCAAGATCGCACGCGATCACGTTAGTCTTTTCGAGAAACGTTATCCGTTCGTAAAAGTCGAGATGGGCGATATCGGCTCGCAAGACGCGGCGGAGCGCTTCATCGCTGAGGAGACCGCGGGCCGGCATTTGACCGATATTCTCACGCTCGGCGTGCCGGACATGGCCGTCATCCTCAAGCAAAACTTGGTCGCCAAATATCCCACGCCGGCGACGAAAAAGATTTTAAAGCAGTATCAATCATTCATCGAACCGGAGAATCGCTGGACGCCGTGGTATTGGGCCGAACATGGAATCTCTTACAACACGGATCTGATCAAGCCGGACAAGGCGCCAAGGACTTGGTTCGACCTCTGCAAGCCCGAGTTCAAGGGGCAAGTTTCATTCGATCCGGCGGAGACGCGCTTCTTGGCCGGACTCTACGTCATGATGGGCGAAGGGAAGGTCAAAGAGTGGCTCAAATGTATGGGCCAAAATCAGCCGATCATCCAGCAAGGCCATACCCAGCGCATGGAGCTCATGCTCACCGGCGACCACGCGCTTCAAGGCGACAACTACTTTTACACCGGTGTGGAAGCCAAGAGAAAAGATCCCACGGCGCCATTCGCGATGGTGCTGACGGCGCCGGTGCTGTCGTTTGCAGGAGCCATGGTGATCAACAAAAATACCCAACACCCTTACGCGTCTGCGCTGTTTGTCGATTGGACGCTCTCAGAGGACAGCCAGAATTTGAT
>WNGO01002493.1_pt1 | contig 11714 bp, 6 predicted proteins | sample 5400511 | NCBI WGS metagenome assembly WNGO01 (sample SAMN13153380, study PRJNA577476) | soil metagenome | isolation source: 20 cm soil or saprolite under Garry oak tree replicate 2 | place: USA:California | collected 2016-06-15
TTTACGGACCTCTATTAGAAGGCTGATATTCCTAAATAGGAGTTTAGCTAAGCCTACTCTACTATACTACGCGGCCTAGCACTTAACCACTACTATACTAACCTTAAGAGTAACCCCCTTAGTATTCCCTTTAATAAGCTATACAAAGCCATATATAACTACTTTAAAGGACCAGAATATAAGTATAATATCCTTACCTAATAGAATATAACTAAGCTATAGACCATAATAGACAAGAACACTAAAAAATCAACTATAGAGTGCCTACAAATCCTTATTAAAGACCTCTACCACCTATAGCATGGTCTTAATATTAAACTTTAAACGGACAACTTCCTATATAATAAACTTATTACGGCTTACTAGGAAGTAGAACCCTATAAATACGCCTATTATAAGCCCGCAGATACTATAGCTAGCCTTATTAACAATTTACGGTCCTCCATTACAATATACAAAGCTTTAAACCCGCTAGGCAGTACTTAAGCCTTCGTTACGGACCTACAAAATCCACAAACTGACTTAGATGCCTACTTTACGGACCGCCGCTACCACTAGCAGCACCCGCATCGACTAAGTCTTACCCGTAACCCCTGTAGCAACTCCTATATAAAAGTATACCCCCGCAGATAAACTAGCTAGAAGTGCTTTATATATAGTAAGGAAGGATATTAGTCTATAAGGTATACCTAGGAAGAACGTAATAAGTCTAAGAAGAGATTTAATAGACGGATCAACTAGTTTATCTTAGACTATAAAGGAAAGGAAGTAGAAGAGTCTCTTAACAAGTTAATAGAAGCCCTTATAATTAATTTTAACTTAGATACTTAGGAATAGGAGACCTTAGAGACGTTCTTAACTACTTTTAGACCTTTTATAGACAGCTAAGCCTTTAATATTATAACTGTATTAGCCAACCGCTCCTTTATACACTTAATTACACCTAAAAACTAGCCTATAAGTATATATATTGGACCCGTTACAGATGTTATGGACCGCGAATAGGACCTATTTGCATATATTACCATAGAACGCTATACCCCTAAAGAATTCTACGGCGTTATAATTAATACAGGTGCCTCTAAGAAGTCTACTATAGGTTATAGATAATACCTTATATATAAGACCACTACAAAGGATAATATAGATATTGATACTATATAAACTGGGGCCGTAAATATCTAATTTAGCATTAGCTTAACCATATTAATTAGATTAGTTAAAGTTAAGACTCTAATTAGCCTAGTTAACTTCTATATAGTAAAAGCGGATACCCCTTTCCTACTCTACCTTATAGATATAAATAGGTTATAGGTCTACTACAATAACGTTACAGACACCCTAACTGGCCCTATAACTGCCCTAGGAAGTAAGTATATTACCCTACTAATTGTATAACAATTCGGACACCCGTTCCTTATATAGGGAGAGACTTTACGGACCTACATTTAGGAATCTTTTAACTATAACCTATGCTACCTTACCAGTACTAAGATCTACCACCTATACTGCTGCTTTAGCCACCTATTAGCTGAAAAACTATATAGAGTCCTTAAACGCTCTAGACACAATAATGCTAATAGGAAGGCAATCGACCACCTAACTAAGTACTGCTCCTTTTACTAGAAATACAGACGTTCTCTAGGCCGATTTAAGTTCACCCTTTATAAGGATCTTAATTTTAACCACTTAGTATATATAGATATTATATATATTAATAGCAGCCTAGTATTATATATAATTGACAAGGTAACCCGCTACTAAGCCGCCCGTTAGTTGTAAAATATATCCACAAAATATACTTAGGATATTTTACGGACCTACTAGATTAATATATACCTTAGACCCCTTAAGTATATTACCCATAACACTAGTAGGAACTTTATTAGTAAGGAATTCCAATAGTACACTATGGCTATAGCTATTTTAACAAAAGCCGTTCCAGTTAAGGCGTACTAGTCTATTAAACTTGTTAAGCGAGCTTACCTAGCCCTATAGAGAGCTTACTAGATTATTATAGATAAGTATAAGAATATCTAAAAGGAACTGGCTTTACAGATAGCTGTAAAAGCTATTAATAATACCGCTGGCCCTAATAGACTAGTACCTACCCTCTTAGTTTACGGAGCTTACCTAAGGATAAGTAAACTAGACCCTCCTACCCCGTCTATTATAGACCAAGCAGCTATAATACGGAAGGCGATAGCTAAAGTAGTTAAACTACGGGCTAAATAAACTATTAATAATACTCTATACTACCGCAACGGACCTAACACAACCTTAGTATATAACCTCCCGCTTAATTCTAAAGTCCTTATATAGCGTAAGAGCGGCAATTAAACTAGACCTTACCGTTTACTAGCTATAGAAGACAAGACCTACTATATATAACTTCCTAGCGGACTAACTAACTTTAGAAGCACGTCCGTAAAACCCTATTTTCAGTCCAATAACACCAATAACGTCAAACTAGATAAATTAGAAGTACCTACCGAACCAGATAAACTAGGAGCACCTACCGAACTAGATAAACTAGAAGCACCCTTACCTACTCTAGAAGTCCCCTATAAACTTACTAAACCCGCTAAACCCGCTATAAAACGTGGCTAAGGACGCCCCTAAAAGTACCCTATAACTAAGAACCCCGTAATAAAGAATTACCTAACCTCTATAGAAACCTCCGTAGACACATCTATAAGGTAACCTCCGCCTATAGATATATTAGTTCTAGTATAGGAAACCCCTTTTATAGACTTATAATATAAAGAGATTAACGGACTACTTAAAAAGGGCGTCTTTGCGGTTATAACGGAGAGAGACGTTCTGCAAGGCGTCTGTATATTTAACTTATGCTTTATTAATAAAATTAAGCACCCTAGTACTAAAAAAGCCTTTAAAAAGTCAAGGCTCGTTATATAAGCTTATAATAACTAGGGAAAGGACCTCGTCCTTATGTAATCGCCTATAATTTAACAGGTCAGTTAATGGATTATACTTACGCTTACGCCTAGACTATAGCAAACTAAACCTATAGCCCTCTACTTATAGGACATCTTATAAGCCTACGTGCAGTCTAATACTTACCTAAGTAGGGACATCTTTATATAGCTACTGCTTGAGCTTAATCTGCAACTAGGAACAATTTTATAGGTTATAAAACTACTTTATAGAGTACTAGAAGCTAGAAACCATTAGTTTAAGACGTACCACTAGCATTATATTAGTAAGCTCAAAATAGAACAGTCGACCTATAACCCCTACCTCCTATATAGCCTATTAAACAGCCTTAGTATTATTAGACTCTAAATAGATAATACCCTATTCCTAGCAGACTAGACCTTTATAGACGCTAAAGAAACTAAACTATAAAAGGCTAAGTTCCTAGTAAAGCTGCGAGAGCAGTTAACTAAGTAGACCCTAATTAAGTTTAATAGAGGCCTAATTATATAAAAGGGCAACCTAATCTAGCTAACTTAGGAACGCTAAGCTTAAAACCTAAAGCTTATTATAGCAAAGCCTATAGACCTTACTAGTTCCCATAGAGAGACCTATAAGACCGTAAATATAAAGGACTAATACGCTACATAACGCGTAAGAGGCGCCTATATTGCTATAGTCTGCCAACTCAAATCTACCTATAACTTATCCTTTGCGGCCTAGGCAGTAGATCTATAAGAAGAAAATATTAAGCAGCTTAATAAGCGTATTTAGTAGCAAATTAATAATACAACAAGAGGACTTACTTTTATACTACTAGACCTAAATTCCCTTAGCGTAATAGTATTTACGGACGCCTCCTTTACCAATAATAGGGACCTATTATCGCAAATTGGCTTCGTAATTATACTTACGGACCGTAATCAGGACGTAAATATTCTATACTAGTCTTTAATTAAATATAAATAAGTAACCCGCAGTATACTAGCTTCTAAACTATATATACTAGCCCATAGCTTTAATATAGCAGCCGTAATCAAATTAACAATCCAGAAGATCCTACAATTAGAGCAGCTACCCCTGGTTTTATACACCGATTTAAAGTCCCTCTACAACTACCTAGTAAAACTAGGTACAATATAAGAGAAGAGGCTTATAGTCGACCTAATGTGCCTATATTAGGCCTATAAACGACGCAAGATTATAGAGGTTAAATAGATTAGTAGTGGAGACAACCTAGCAGACACTATAACTAAGGCAAAGCCGTATTAAGCTCTTAAGACCCTAATTAACATAAACAAACTTAACCTAAAAGTTATAGAATAGGTAGAGCGAGACTAACGGAGCATTTATAGTTTATTTACGGCCCGTTAAAAGGCCGTATAGTTCATTTTACGGACTATAAGTAGGACTTACGGCTAGCTTAGAGCACCATTTAGAAGGCAACCCAGAAGGTACCTCAGGAGGGATTTCCTATATATTTTCTTACGTCTTTTACGGTTCTATTAAGGCAATTATAGAGGCTATATACAAGTGGTTCCATTTTCCAAGTACCGCCAGTATATAATTACAGCACCTATTATACCGACCGCGTGCTTACGCGTTCAATACACCAAGTACGCGTTTACGCGTTTAGTGTACCCACTCGCTTACACGTCTAGTGTACTCCTAAAATACTGGCTAGTTATAGGGGGGGGTGCGTTAGTATATAGACCACGTAGCCTACCTTAATAGAATTGACAGTCACTACTATCCTAAAGAGTATACAATACTATATATATTTTATGCCTCGGGATATAACTTAATTATATCATTAAGTTAATATAAATACTACTATTTAAATATATAGCTAGTAAACCTCTATAGAGAATAATTTAAATTAATACTATTAATTAATTAATTAAATTAAGTAGAGCCTTTAATTAGGCTAATTTCTCCCCTAAATTATAGATATAGAAGGTAGATATAGATAGGTAGGTATAATAGGTAGGTATAAATAGGTAGAATAGTAGGATATATAGGATAGGTAGAAGAAGTAGAATAGGTAGAATAGGTAGAATAGAATAGGTAGAATAGGTACTAGGCCTAGTTAGGAAATTAGTATATAGCTAGTAGATTATTAGAAATACTATTAATTAATAATTTAGAGCCTCTATATAAGGCTCCTTAGTTAATTACCTAATTCCTAAGTAATTATAGAGCTCCTATTCCTTAATATATTAATTTATATCCTTAGCTATTAATAAGGGCTTAGCTAATTAGAGGCTCTAAATTAGCTATCTATACTAGAGACTATACCTAGCTAAAGTAATTTAATATTATTTAAAAATATATATAGTATTATATAGTATTAAATTATTAAAAATAACTAGCTATTTATAATTTCTATATAGTATTATATATACCTAGGTATATTATTCCTAGGCTTAGTACCTAGATAAGAATACTAATATATTAAGGGATAATAGATAGGTGGTAGGTAGAAAAGATTAATTTAGATTATTTAGATTATATATAATTAAATTAATTATATATTTTTTTAACTAGCTATAAATACTAAAGTGTTAATATACCTTATTTTTAAATTTAGAATTTTTATTATTATCCTAATAGTCCTAATAGTCCTAATAGTCCTAATAGTTCTAATAGTCCTAATAGTCCTAGAGGTCCTAAAGGTCCTAGTAGTCCTAGTAGTCTAGGTAACCTCCTAATAGATTCCTAATAGGATACTAAGTATAAGTATTTTTTTTAAAGCTCCTAATAGCCCTAATAGAAGCTATTAGAAGCTATTAGTACTATTAGGAGGTATAAATATTTTATTAATAGTAGTAGTAAAGTAGTAGTAGAGTAGTAGTAGGGTAGTAGTAGGGTAGTAGGGTAGCTACTTAGTTTTTAAAATAACTTTATCCTAAAAGGATAAAAGCCTACTATAGGTATAAAAAATCTATTAAATTTCTAAGGACCTAAATTATAGGCTATAAGTATATAATTTAGAAAAAATTTTAAAAAAATTTAATAGATTCCTTATAGTTATATTATACTATTATTAGCCCTTTTATAGCTTATCTAGTAACTTATAGATATTTTCCCTTTATATTTAGGGTATTTTATTTAAAGTTATTATATTAGGTAGATAATTATATAGTAAAGTTTAATATACTTACTTATTTAGGCCTCTACCCTAATTTTTTAATAGCTTTAATCCCTTCTATAAGTAGTTAGCTATTATTACTAATAATATAGGGGGTTTTACTAGTTTTTTTATATATCTTTTAATAGGATTAGCTTAAGTATTAGTTTACCCCCTAGTAGTTTATATAAGAGTTTTCTCCTAAAGTTAGTATAATTTTATATAGCTTAGGAGCCTTTTATAGCCTCTAGTTTATACCTCTTTTTATTATTTCTATTTATATAGGTATAAGCTACTATTTATAGGGGTTATAACTCCTATTTTATATACCTATTAGTATAGTCCTATAAGGGTATTATAGCTATATCCTATAATATAGAAGTAGTATACCTTTTATAGTTAAGACCTAGCTAAAACCTCCCCTACCTAAGTAACTCTTATTTACTCTATAAATATATCTTATTAGTATATTACCCTAGAGGTAAATAGTTTTATCTATTAATATACTAATATATATATCTATTCTCCTAAGCTATATAGTAGTCTTTTTAGCTAGGATATAATTCTACTTACTTAAGCAAATATATATACGCTTAAGATTAGAGTAGAAACTAACTTAAAAATAGTACCTCTACCTCCTTAGCTAAAGTACCTTAATACTCTATTAAGCCTTTAAATATAATATAAAATAGGCAAATAAGGATATATTTTTAATTAGGTAATATTAATTTATATATACTAAAGTACTACTAAATTTTTTAACTACTACTCTAAAAACTCTATCTAAATTGCCTAATTAGGAAACGCTGCTAGTGCGCTATAGTCCCGACCTTAATTTAGGCGGCGCAGCGTAGCTACCGGCTCTAATTAGCTAGCTCACTCGCTGCTAAGCCCTAAAGCTCGCTAAAGACTCGCTATTGGACACCTTACTTTGTTCTTAGGTACTATAGTCTATCTTTTATTGCGAAGCGTAGAGAGATTTACCTTTTTTGGCCTAGGTGCATTAGTTAAAGGTAGAGCGGTGCGTTTTTCTAATATTTTAACAGCTAATAACGTTAAAATAGTAAATTAGGACCCAACTGGGTATATAGAGAGGCATCTACTATAATATAGTAGATGGCGTAGTGTATAGGAGAAGTTAAAAGATTCGCTCAAAGTGAAGTTCGCTTTTGATTTAAGGTTTGAGGTCCGTGCGCCGATGAGTCAGCGCCACGTAATCTCACTTTTCGAATCAAATCTTATCTACAACCTCCACCAATCGTATTTCCATCTACCATAATATGGTAGACGCCTATACTACAATAGCAGGAGCTACAGAACGTGCGCGTCGTCACAAACAGCATTCTTTATCGCAAAATACCTTATCGCCCACAAAATTGCCCGCAAAATCTTCCGCTAGTTCACGTTCAAAAATGAAAAGCAATGACCAGTCTAATTCGTCTTCGCGTCGCGATAGTGCTCCTATTAAGTCTACTGAGCCTATTGCTCAGACTGAAGGTGAATTTGCTATGTCTGCCTATCAGCTACTAGAGAAATTTGGTAGGCCTGCAGATACTATCACACCATCTATTGAGACTGTCCCCTCGGATTCAAAGTTACACACCAGCCGCCCTCCTTCGCCAATGCGGCCACCTCATTTTGTTAGCGAGTCTCCACTAGGAATAATGGCAGATCAAGAACCAGAGAACGTAAGTAAATATGCATTTATGGTAGACGTTATGGTAGACGCTAATTTATAAACAGTATAAAAAATACCGTCAGTACCTTAGGGAGAAAGCAGCTGGAAAACTTCCTGTTAGAGCTACCTATTTAACAGCTCCTTCCTTATCTAGCCGAAGGCGTAAGCGAGAATCGCTGGAGCCTGATATTTCAGACGATTCGGCTGATACTGAAACTGACTCTGAGCCTACTGAGGTAAGGTTTATACCAGTGTATTATAGTTTATACTAATGTTAGCTATAGAAAGATATTACACGTAGGGAAAGAAGAGCTACAAGAAATAACAGAAAAGCTATTCGCAGAGCAAGAGCTCAAGAGGCAATTGATAATAGCAGACATTCAAGATCGTTGTCGTATGCCTCAGGAGACTTCAGGAGCACTAGAGGTGGTAGTGCTGCGGAATCTGTTACCGCTGGCCAAGATATAGCTACTCATGCCGCTAATACTGCTGATGCTGCGAATACTGCTGATGGCGGAGGCCCTACAACTACTACACCTACTGCGGCTGCAAAGAACGATACTAATAATTCTATGCTTTTAAATGAGAAATTAAAAGCAAATACCGAACAGGACTACATGGAGCCCGATGAGCTATCCCTAGAAAGGGGTAATAAGAACTCAAATCTTCCAGATCTTAATGATGAGGCTATGGAGGATAACCAACTTGAAGACCAAGAATATGATGATGACGATAGAGCAGATGCTCCTATGCCAAATGTAAGATATACATTCCTAGTAGATGTTATGGTAGACGTTATGGTAGACGTTATGGAAGACGTTAAGGAAGACCTTGTGGTAGACGTTATGGTAGACGCTAATGATTGTATAGAAACCTCATCGAATCATGTTTCCACCACTAGTAGGGCAGAAAGAACCTGATACAAGCTCAGGAAACGGTAAATCGAAAGCTAAGAGTGCTGCTAAGTCTAAGGCTGGCCCATCCAATGCTGGCGCTGGACCTTCCAATGCTGCTCCTCGCACTTCTCGCGGTAAAGCTATTAAGAGTGCTGCTGGCACTTCTTACGGTAAAACTATTCCTGGCACTTCTCGCAAGACTCCTGCTCCTAAAAAAAAGAAAGTGCACTATGGTGGGCAAATTGATAAGAACAATCACCTCCATCTACCAACTATCAAGGCTAAACGTAATGGAACGTTTCTATACAAAAAAAGGCAGGGTGGGAGAAGGCTGAAGCCTGGAGGTATAAGACTCTAACTTTTACTTATAATGATCTTTTACTAATACTCTATAGTGGGTGTGTTAAGAGAGATCAGACATTACCAGAAAGCAGAGACACTTTTGATTCCGGCAGCGCCGTTTGGACGTGTTGTTCGAGATGTTGCTTTACAGCTTAAGCCAGACTTGCAGTTTCAAAGAAGCGCTATATTAGCACTTCAAGAATCAGCAGAATCAGTTCTAATTAATGAACTGGCTAGTAAGTTTAGGGTTATTATTTAGTGTATTTCTGCTAATATTGTTATTATAGTGGCAAATCTCGCTGCAATTCATGCAAAGAGAGTAACCATTCAGCAGAAGGATATGGAACTTATCAAGAACCTCCGGGTAATGATAACTGGCTGCGGTATATTAATCTATCTTCTACTTATAAGGCCTTTACTAATATAAAATAGCACTAGGGGGGTAATTACTTTTGGGCTAGGGGAATTGCTTATGGACTGGGGGAATTGCTTAGGGACTAGTAGGACTTCTTATAGACTAGCGGAGTTAGTTGCTTATGGACTAGGAGGAACGGGTTTTAGGGATACTAACGACTCCTCGGAGTCTTCACGGCATCTCTTTTAGAGCTCGTGGCATGAATGGCTTAGAATTACGGGAACTTGGCTGGTATAAACGCCATAGCACTATTCATAGGAAATTTACATAACCTCCTACATATCAAAGCGCTCATTTTAAAGCTCTATGCCACCATAGGTATTATCTAAAGCTAAATAGTTAACGCCCCCTACGCCTATACCGCGGTGCTAAACCACTATGAAGGGATATAACCCAAAAGGCAGCCAGAAAAGGGTATACTCTTGGGCAGAAAGGTAAGACTACTACCCAAAGAAAATGCGATTCTGTACAACCTAATAAGGTAGCTCCTAAAAAGCGCGGTATAAAATCAAGCAGTGCCTCTCTACTATAACGTCTACCATAATATCTACTATAACTTCTACTAATGTCCACCATAACGTCCACCATAACGTCTACCATAACGTCCACCATAACGTCTACCATAACGTCTACCATAACGTCTACCATAACGTCTACCATAACGTCTACCATAACGTCTACCATAACGTCTACTATAGCGTCTACCAACATCTAAGCTCTGCAAAATCTCTACGCGAAGCTTTAGTCGGTTAACTATAGAGAGTATCCGAAGACCTAGTCACAGTAATAGGAAAATTTATAGTAGATATTGTTGTAGACAGAAGCATTTATGTAAAGTCTATACTACATAATAATTTTACGAATTGTTCTTACTAATACAAAATCTTTAACCTGGACTGTAACACGTCTAGCATGAAGAGCACATAAATTTGCAGCTAACCTCTAATTAGTATACGTACTTTATAGTAATATAGGGGATCTTACCCTCAAACTGAGATACAATATATGCCTCTATAGCCTCTTGAAGTGCTTCTAGTGCAGCACTTTGAATACGGTACGAAGAGTCTTCTTTGGTATATGTAAGAAGAATTTCGCGAACAACACGAGTAAAGCTTTTTTTTGGGAAAATAAGCTCTGTAGTTTGTTGGTATTGACGGATTTCCCGAAGAGCACGGGCTATATAATATGTTAAAATTATGGTAGACGTTGTGGTAGACGCACTTACTACTTTGGTTAATGCGCCTTTTCTTAGAAGCTACCTTAATTGGCTGCGCAGAATGATGTTTTTTTGGAACAGAAGCCTTGGTCCTTTTCTTAGTAGGTACTTTTCTAGGTGCTTTCTGGGCTGTACCCCTTCGTCGTAATTTAGGGTGAGAGGGTATGGGTATAGAAGGCGTTGACTCTTCATCTTTAGATTCAGGCAATATCTGGGGTGGCATAGTGCCTTTAAGCAAGGCTGACGATAAGTAGGATGTATTTTATGCAATGCCGGTAGTTAAATAAGTGGAGTGTAGGATAAGAATTACGGCAAGAATTTGAAATTTTTTTAAGGGGGTTCGCTTAGTAGATTATAAGATTACCCCGCACTTAGGCCTATTTAGGAGAGCTTAATAATATAATGTAGGAGGTTATGCAAATTTCCTACGAATAGCGCTATGCTAAGCGTTCACATGAACGAGGTATTCTAACTACGCTAACAACCTTCAAATGCTGCTTAAAAGGTATTGTAAGCCTCCAAAGGGTCTTCAAGACTCTAAGGTAAGAGAACCACGCAAAAACTCCAAAGGGCTAAAGTCAGCATTCTCCAAAACTAACTAGTTCTCCCCCAGTTTTAGGCTATTTAAATTAGTAAAAGGTATATAAGCAGATAGTTAAAGCAACAACATACAGCCAATCATCATGCTCCGAAGGCTGTGGACTAGTTGCATATCCTTTTGTTGAATTGTAACTCTTTTAGCGTGAATTGCGCAAAGGTTTGCCACTATAAAAGTATACTATTAGTGGAAATATAGTAAATACTAAATGTAAACTTACTACTTAGTTCATTAATTAGATAAGCCTCTGATGCTTCTTGAAGTGCTACAAGAGCGGCTTTCTGAAACCGCACGTCTCGCATATTATCTGTAGCGATATCGCGAACTAGGCGGTTGAATGGTGCAGATGGGATCATAAGAGCTAGCGACTTTTGATAGAAACGGATTTCTGCTAAGGCTCGAGCTGTAAAAGTATTAGTAAAAAGATTACTGTAAGTAAGAGTAAGTAGTATACCTCCGGGCGTCTGCCTTCTAGTACCAGTTCTCTTATAAAGAAGAGTTC
>WNGO01005514.1_pt1 | contig 11712 bp, 18 predicted proteins | sample 5400511 | NCBI WGS metagenome assembly WNGO01 (sample SAMN13153380, study PRJNA577476) | soil metagenome | isolation source: 20 cm soil or saprolite under Garry oak tree replicate 2 | place: USA:California | collected 2016-06-15
TTGCTGGTGAATTACCCGCCGAAAGTGTCCGTCTCATCGCTGGTGAACTCCTTAAAAGGTGTATCCAGCTATGTTCTACGACGCCGGTCGTGGCTTACCTCGGCCTGAAGTCCGGGGCTTGCGCCACTCGCGGGGTCATACCTCGAAACACCTTCGGAAGAAAGAAAAAAGGGAACTGGATGCTCGGCGCCGTAGTCGCGGCGGAAGCCAGCCCTGAGCGTAAGCTTGGTAACGATTGGACGGCGGAGGAACCTTTGCGTTTCAGTACACGAAACAGGCTGGTGCAGGCGGGAGTGTAAAATCTTGAGAAGAGAGGGTGTCACAAACCGAGGGAGGAAAATTCAAAACCCGCGCCCGACCCGTTCGGGCCATGCGGCAACACCTCTTCCGGCCACTGGGGGCCGGCCACCGCCTATTCTATTTCGATCACCCTGGCCAAGAATCGCGTCTCGCCCCGCCGTGCTCTCCGACATATCTGGAGCTTGCTTCTCGGCACGCTTCCGCAAATCGACGCCGACAATGAAGGCGAAATCAGGTACCCCCGCAAGAATTTAAACGTGGCCAACTCAGACTCCGACACCGACGAGGACCCTAAGACAGACAGGAATTCAGACGCAAACTCACATCCCGATCCCGACTACACCAATCGTTGGGATCCCTCCATCCCAGAGCCCAACCTCAAAGCAGAACCTTTGTGACTCACTTCGCTGTTAGTGTCGGAGACGCAGTCCGAACGCAGTCGCGGATCGTACCGCCGGATCGATGCGACCAGACGGAGGTATCCTCTACATCCAGGCAGGTACCGCAACGATGAGGAATGATCGGCGAAAGAGCCCTCGAGTCGCCCGCCGCGGCGGACTCGCTCCGGGCAAGATTTCGTCGGCGGAGACTTTGGTGCGGAAGGAGGGATTTGAACCCCCACGGCCTTTCGGCCACAAGATCCTAAGTCTTGCGCGTCTGCCAGTTCCGCCACTCCCGCAACACCGGATTACCTTTTGTGCTCAATTTGTGTTTATTCTGAATGAGTTTCGCAGCTGCCGCAAGGGCAACCTCGTCTACGATGTCGTAGCGGTCGAAGACGGCATCCGTTAGGTGCCCACTGAGCGCGTCCGGCGTCTTCAAGGCCCTTGGCCGCATGCTCGACTAGGACAGCGCGCGAACCTGCGGAGATTTTGCTGATGTCTACGTTGCCGTCTTTGTCCGTCGCGGCGGTCAAATCCTTCAGCGCAGCGCCATAGAGCCCGCTGGCCTTTGCGTCAGTCTGGAGTCGCGTGATTTCGGCCTGAACCTTGTTGATTTCCAGCGCGCCCTTTTTCAAATTCTGGACCCGGCTTTGGTAGTCAAGATACTCGCTCGCGGTCATCCGGGGAATGGTGTGCATCTTGCTGGTTGTTGGGTCTTTCAACTGAACGTTCTTGATGTCCGTGTCAGGAACCTTGTACACGCTGTACTTGTTCGTCGTGGGGTCAAACGCGGTGCGCGTTTTGAAATCGCCGATAAGAAACTTCGGATTGTCGTGCGCGGCTTTCTCGGTTTACAAGCTCGTCGGCACGGACGAAAACGGGGGCAGTGCTGCGCCGCTGGTACTCGGTCGCGCTCATTTCCGCGATAAGTGCTCGCGTGGCGTGCTCACCGCCGCATGAAGAAATAAGTTGTTTGGCGGCAAGGGTCAGCGCGTCCGTGGATTCGGAAACCTGAACCGGTTGCGGGGCGGGAGTCGGACGCACCTTGAGCCAAGCGGCGGAAAGGTGGTGGACGTTTCTCGGGTCCAGTCCTTCGGTCTGCAACGTCAACGCCATCTCGCGCGCTAGGGCTTCACTGAAAACAAAGTCCGGATTTCGGTGCTGAAAAGCGAGGAACGCTGTATCGCAAGCGCCCAGGAAAATTTCTTGCTCTGCTTGATTCATTGCGCTCTCCTCCAAACGTCCCGAAAGTCCTTCGATAGCGGATAACCTCGCCTTATCGCGATAACTTCAAATGTTTCTGCAACCGCATCGGCGAGCATTTCGAGCCGTTCTTCGTCAGTGGCATTGAGTGCCGCAATGGTGCGGAGGTCATTTCGATGGGCCGCATGTTCATCGTTGTGAGCGACGAGCGCCTCGCTGTGGGCAGCCAGGCGGCGCTCTAGGTCAGCAAAGCGGGCTTGCCTCGCTGACACTCCGAATAGTTCCTTGAGTTTTTCGATGATTTTCAACTTGCTCTCCCTCTTGAGCCCCTCGGGAATAAGGCGGTACGAGGCAGTATCCTGAGGGAGGTCCTGCCTCGTAGTGAAAGACTTTGCGAGGTCATCGCAAAATCTCTACGCCGTCACTTGGACTGTGATGCCTCTGCAAATCGGGCTTATAATTCGTAGACCACTAATCCGAGATGCAAGCGGCATCTACAAGAAGGAGCAATCAATGATTCGGCGACTTTTGGTGCTCGTGTTGGTTTCAATCATCGTTGTTGGGGGTTCCGCTTCCTTTCGACCGGTGCAGTCGGCGAGCCCGGAGCCCTGCGCGCAAGACCACGCAGCTTGGCTGACACATGTCTTGGAGAAAATGGGGACCATTAAACCGGGCATGACGCGATGGGACCTGCTCCATGTTTTCAGGACGGAAGAAGGAGTACGAACCAGGAGGGAAGTCGGACTAACAGGATTACGAGAAACATTTGTCAGTCAGGACTGTCCATATTTCAAAATTGACGTCGAGTTCAAGCAGGTAGATATCGGGCAAGGGCTGATGATGAGTTTTGACCTCCCCAATCAGGACGTAATCGTCAAAGTCTCAAAGCCCTACGTGCAATTCGCCGCTACGAATTAGACGCTCAACGGGCCGTTCGACGACGCAAGAGCAACGCCGAAGCAAGCAACACTGCTGAAGGGACCCAAATCCACAGGAGTTCACTCTGGAGAACCGCAAAACCGCGACTCGTGAAAAATCGTCCGATACCTAAAGGCGACACTCGAATAGGAGTCCACGGAAGAAAATACCGGTGGTTGTCGAACGGCGCGAAGAACGCGACGCCGAGCCCCCCATCTGTCATGGCATCCAACAAACCGTGGCTGGCAGTAGCGAGGAAAAAATACGTCCACATTGACAGTCGGCTGATTTTCGGTAGGCCACCTCGAAATCCCAAGAGCACCGCGGCACCCGCCAGGACAACGGCAAAAACAAGTGAGTGAGTGAACCCTCGGTGTCCCCAAAAGTCACCGTATCGTATGCCGAATCGGAATCCAATAACATCGAGGTCAGGAATAACCGAGCATGCTACGCCAATCACCCAGACACGTTTGGGAACACCGGGCTTGTAAAAACACGCTCCGACTCCAAGGGAGGCTACGGCATGTGAGAGCAATGATGCCACTACAAACCGCCTCTCTCTAGCTTCGCAGCCAAGTTTCCGATAACCGCGTTGCTACCGAAGGGTGCTGAGGAAGAATTTCATTTCGCGCAGTACGTCAGCCTCGTTTGATAAGTAGACGTAATGATCCGCACCACGCAGCCTGACCACGTGTGCGGTTGGGACGCCGTCTTCAAATACCTTCGCCTGCCTGGTTGTCAGAACCAGGTCCGCTGCGGAAAAAGCTTTGGCAGCCTCACGCACCTTGGGGTCGGTGCTTTCATCGACCCATTTCGCTTGAGCGCGGGGGATTGCAAAGATCACCAGCGCGGGCACAGGAATCTCGGCGTACTTCTTCATGCCTTGTAGCATCACCGCGTCACCAGGAAATTCGCGTTGGTTTCCAACGCGTCCCTCTGGCGTCGTAGAGTATTGCTGGCGAAGCTCTCCTTCGGGATAGGTGAATCCCAGTGCGTGCAGGCAGGCCTGCTGTAATGCAGCAAAATTGGCCATGGCCAAATCGGACTCACTTGGCGGTGGCGCTTGCGGCGCGATGTTCCTGATATCTAGAAACTCTTTCATCGAGGGTCCTTTGCCGTTATCGAAAGCGTATGGATACCCGGCCTCCAGATAAACCAGCCCAGCGACACGGTTTGGATGTCGGGTAGCTAGGGAACTTAACTCCTCACCGCCAAGCGAGTGTCCCACCAGCACTGGCCTGATCAGTTTGAGCGAGTCGAGGACGGCGAGCACATCGTCGCCCAAGCGGTCGGCTCCGTAGCCTCCGGGAGAAAAACCGGATTCGCCGAATCCGCGCCGTGTGATGCCGTAAACGTGGAAGCTGGGCGTTAGCTTGGGCGCGAAATCGTCAAATACGTGCGCCGTGTCTCCCCCGCCTGCTAGTAGCACCAGGGGTCTGCCAGAGCCGCCCCAATCGAGGACCTCCAAGCGAACATTTTTGTCCACAGTCACAAATTGCGTGATGTGCGGGGATGGGTCTTTCCATGCGGGCAGTTGGGCGTGAAGAGGAACCATGAGTGAGACGAGCAGCATCGAAGCCGCTCGTCCCTTGAATCGACGTATAGACATGTCCACTCTCTGATCTACAGCCCGAGATGTTCCAGATTTCCTTCGTATTGTGGTTCCAAGCACAAGAAAATTCCCATGTCTCTTGTAGTGCGTAATCGGAAACTTGAGATGGGCGGTTACCGCGATACACATTCACTAGGAGCAGTACCAGCTTCATGCTCCGAAAGACTGTCATAATAAGGGCGCTACCGTCAGGCCTGCAAGTTATCGTGAGCGTCTCGCAGACAGAGGACCAATCAGAGCTGAGATGCTAACTAATGTACCTGCGTGGATAAACTGGCTATTCAACCATCCGCCGCTCTTTGTGCTTCAGTTCATAGCACTGTGGGGTCTGGTCTGTTACACAATCGGCCAACTCAGTGGCTGGACTCTTCTATCTCGCAGGTTCCGCGACAGAGGAGCGTTTTATTCTTATCAGTGGCCTTTTCAAAGTGTTCGAATGAGAACTCTTTTCGGGAACTATAATAATTGTGCAAACTTCGGAGCGGACGAAGCCGGACTTTATATGGCTGTATTTCCTCTCTTTCGTATTGGGCATGCACCACTTTTTATACCTTGGTCGGAGATTCAGGTTGTTAGCGGCAACCGAGGCTTGATATTTAAGAAGCGGAACCTGCTGTTGGGACGCCAGGAGTTGATTCCACTTCTCGTTAGCGCGGCATTGGCCGAAAAATTAAAGGAAGCTGCCGGACAGGCCTGGCCAGTCGAAACCATCGGTGCCTGACCAAGTCCTTCCCGTTTGGAAGTACTGAAGTATCGAAGGCCATCAAAACTGTCTTTCGGGAAACTGACTCAAGGCGCGGGAATCTAAGCGGCCTGTGGGAATTCGACTTGCTGGCGAGGACGCTTGTTTCTTTGCTGTTCACTCTTCGTTGCCCATCGACAGTTTCCGGGGTTCATAGTTCCCATTCACGTCAATGCGGTCGAGTGTGCGCCCATCTGGCCGCTCGCCCATGTCAGCAAGGAAGTCTTTGAACGACCTCCATCTTTCACAAATGGTTATCCCGCGACCGCCGTAGTCCTTCCAATGGTCTTTGTCGTTCGGGTTCGTGCATCGTTTAATCATGGCCTGCCACGAGCTATACGTAGAAGAGAGCATTCCGCCACTAGCATGACCGTGCCTGATGAGGGCACATCCGCAGCTAGTCGAGTGTCCTTCGCGCAAGCTCTGTGAGCAGACCGGGCGTTCACTTTCGCATTTGCAGATGCAAATCCAGTGAGTCTGGCTCTTCTTGTTGTCACCTCGCCTCAATACAGTCCAAAAACCAAATGTTTGGCCAGACAGGTCAACAAAGTAAGCGCAATTAGCTTTTTCCCGCAGGCTCCGGCGCGCACGAAGGGCAGGCCCTCTGTTGTCCAACGTCGAATTGTGCCGATGGTCGTGCCGGTCAATCGCGCGGCTGTGGGAATGTCAACGAGCAAAGGCACCACTACGTGAGATTCATCGGGGAATGCTTGCATACGCCATCCTTTTTTCCAGATGATGCACGCCCATATTAGGTGGGATGCGCGGCGCGGGGTTGAGCCGTAGGCTTTCTGTGCCTACTGACCTGTTCCAGATTGAAGCCGCCAATCGGCCTCATCGGCTCGCCGCTGTGCGGTCTGCCGCGCTTGATTAGCTCCGACTTTCAAAAACAATTATACACTACCGGAAGGTCTTGTCAACTACAAGGTAATAGCTACCTAACTTGACAATTTGTCTAGGAATCTGAAATGGGTGTGAATCTCGCTCCCAATTCACCAGTTTGGGGACATTCGGGGACAGGGGCTGACAAGTCTTTACGCGGCGTTCACGCCGCTCTCGCGGAGAGGCGGCGGTGAACGCGATGTAAAACGCTTTCGGGCACACGCATTGAGACATACTTTCTCTTCTTCGCGGTCCCTGGCCGCGCAATGACCAGTACGCCCGCTTCGGCCTTGAAAAGGGAACGCACGGTATCTTCGGAGAGTCCCCACATCTTGGTAATCGCGGGGATTTGATAGGGCTGCTCGACAGCAGTGTTCATTTTTTTTGTGCTCAATTTGTGCTCAATTTTCCTGGAAGTGCCAGCAAGTACCCGCAACTAGCAGCAGATAGACTCACTGAAAAGAAAGGCACTTATTGAAAACGCAAGGGATAGAAAAACGCCTGGACAACATCCTAAGTCTTGCGCGTCTGCCAGTTCCGCCACTCCCGCAGTGGTGGCTCTATTCTACAAGCATGGGAAGTGCCCCTCCACTGGGATTTTGGGAGGTATTTTCAAAAGGAATTGCCAGCCACGCGAACGTGCTGGATTCAGAGCATAGGTGAAGGCATAATACCATCGTCGATAAGAGAATTACTTGGCCAGTCTACCCCGCCGGGCCAATGCGTTTAACTCTGAAGGCGTATGTTTCAAGCGTCGCTGCTAACGAGGGCAGCGCCATGATCATTCAAGAGCACGGTGATCATCTGATCTTGATTCGCCAGACGGACCACGCGGTTTTGTCTGGGTATTTTGCTCGCGAATTGGGCAATGAAGGTTTCGCGAGGCCCGAGCCTCTGGAATCGTTCCAACTCGCTGCCACGGAGCACGACAATGGCTGGAACGAGTGGGAGCTCCAGCCGCGCATCGACCTCGTCAGCTTTTTGCCCTACAGTTTTATGTCCCTGCCCACGCAGGAGCACATTGATCTCTATCACCGGGGAATCGAACGCATTGTAAAAGTGGACCGCTACGCCGGTCTCCTTGTCAGCTTGCACTGCGCGGGCCTTTATGATCGAACACGCGCCACGATGCCGGGATTCTCCGCCAAGTATGTGAAGGCTCACGAGGCTCCTGTCGTCGGTAATTTCTTGCAAACACTGCGTTTGCAGCAATTGCGGCTGAAAGTGGACCTTCGCGCGGATCCCACGAAGGTAAGTTTTGTCGAGGAGAAATGGTTGCAGGCCAACGCGCAGCGTCTCGAGGCGTTAGACCGCCTCTCCCTTTATTTTTGCCTCGGGCCCTTGGAAGGCGCCACGATCGATGCGGTACCGGCCGACTACCAGGGAACCGAAGTGGATTGGGATCTGCAACCCGACGGAAACAACAGTGCGAGGCTGGAGCCCTATCCCTTTCGTCGCGACCCGCTGCAGATCAGCATTCTGGCGCGGCGAATTCCAAAGCGGCGCTATGCGGATGATCTTGACCTTCAGAAAGTTCTGGCGCAGGCTCCCTATTTCGGGCAGAAATTTACGTTACGTGCCGGAGACACACGGATAAACGCGCGGGTCGCCATGGGCGTCTGAGCAAGCCAGCCCCGTGCGTCCCAATCCCGTCTCGCCGTTAGCTTCCGGGATGTGTGGCGTGCTCGATGCCCTCCGCGATGCGCAGAATGACCAGCGCTAGCTCAAGCAGGGCGCGCACGACGAGAATGCCCACGAAGAGAGCCACGATCCCTGCGACGAGATTGATCAGGCCTTGCGCCGGCGATTGCTGCATGCCGAGCACGACGCAGGCGACCACCGCGATTCCGCCGGACAGGATGGCGATGGCATACAATAATTTTACAAGGCGCCGAAGCAGCAAATAACTGAAAGAGAAATCAAAAAGCCCCGTAAAGAAATTCTTTTCTTCGGGCATGCGGCCTCCTGGTCACACAAATCGATTTTGAATGCCGGGGTAGTAGAGTTAGTAAGGCTAGTCGGTGCTGAAAGTCAAGCGAAGTAAACCAGTGTCAAACCAGTGGCACCATTATTATAGCGCACCTGCCGAGAGGAATGCCTGAAAATCCCAAGCCAATTGTGACAAGCTTGTGACAAGCCTTTCTGCTTGACAATCCTGCCGCCCACGTACATCTTGGTGGGCTTCGCCGCCCCGTCTGCCGACCACTCTGGAGGCGAAGCGGCGAACCCGCTCACTTATGACCAAGGTCCGGCTCTGCTTTCACGATCGCTGCTTTGATGGCACTGCTTCCGCTGCTCTCTTCTACCGCTTTTATTGCGAACGCTTTGACCAGGCCGCACAGTTTAGCTTCACGGGGATGACTCACCGCGCCGCGCAACCCTGGGAAGCCGGGCTGTTCGATGGCGACGAAAACGTCATCGTGGACTTCAAGTTTTCCAATTCGTCGAAACTGACTTGGTGGTTCGACCATCACCAGAGCGCATTTCTCACGCCGGCCGACGCCGAGCAATTCCGCAGGCAGCCCGGCCCGCGGATGTTTTACGAGCCGGATTACAAGTCGTGCACCAAGCTCATTGCCACGATCGCCAAAGAAAAATTTGGCTTCGATACCAAGCCGCTCGAGGACTTGATTCATTGGGGCGACATCATTGATGGGGCGCAGTATCCGACGCCGCAATCGGCCGTCGAACTGACCGAGCCGGCCACACAGCTCGCTTTGGTGATTGAAGCTGCGCCAGAAAACGGCCTGCCGGCACGAATCATTCCAGATCTGGCCTACCGCCCGCTGAGTGAAATGGTGAGGCTGCCGCCGGTGGCGAAGCATCTTGGGCCGCTTCTCGAAAGGCATCGCAGGTCGATTGAGATTCTGCGCGAACGGATCGACGCGCGTGTCGGCGTCATTTTCTTTGATGTCAGCGACATGGATCTTGAGGGCTACAACAAGTTCATACCCTATCTGCTACATCCGGAGTGTGTTTATTCTGTGAGCGTCAGTGCCTCGGCGGTGCGGGCTGCACCGCGCGCGTGAAGTTGCCCTCGGCCTAGCCGCCATACTGCGCGGAAATTAAGGCGCCTATCGCAGACTGCAACCGTTTCGGCAGCGACGCATTTTGAATTTTGGCATTATTCAATGAGCGCGGCTAGCTTCTGTAGAGATTCCTTGCAGCCCATTTCATTATCTTCGGGTCGAATGCCTTCTGGTATGTCCTCGCAGAGCACGGCGACTTCCGTTCCTCCGTCGACGTCCGCAAAGCTCACAATCATTCTCATCTCCCCTGCAGATCGCGGCTCCTGCGACTCGAACACAATGACATCAACGCTCCTTTCGTAAGGGATTAATTCGACAAATCTCCCTTGGAAGGTGTCCGTGTCTTCGGATGTCTTGCCGCTGAGCGAATGCGCTTGGTCTTGGTACTTGAGCGAGATTCGGAATATGCCACTCTCGCGCCCGTCGAAGACATGCACATGACCGCTCATGTTGTCCGGCGCGAGCCACGCGACAATTGAAACGGGGTCAAGAAAGGCCCGATAGCAGCCCCACGCGGCGCTTTGATGAGCTTTGAAACTCGTGTGCTTGACCTATTGGCAGACGACTCGGTCATGTTTGGTGTCTTTTTTGTGAATGCGAAGTTACCCTGGAGGGCGCCCTTCAGTTTTGCCTATCACAAGTCAAGCCGAGTCACTACCGTTTAGCACCGTTTCCGGCTGTTCGACAAAATTGTTTGTCCCGTGTAAAATTCTAAACACAAACTTTGGACCGGTAGCTCAATGGTAGAGCAGCTGACTCTTAATCAGCGGGTTGGAGGTTCGAGTCCTCCCCGGTTCACCACTTGTCCCGTTTTGTTCTTTATTTTCAACAACTTTCACATAGCGGACCTGGGAAGCAAGTATCACCATGCTCGAGAATTACTGAGCCGTTGTGCGTTCTAAGGAGACGCCGACCCGACATTTCGCTCCTGGAACAAGCCGAGGCCGAGTATGCAAAGCTGCAATAGTGATCGTGCGCAGCTTCGATGACTTTGGATTCCCGAGTAAAAGGGAACGGAGAAATCGGCGGTGAATTCAATGGTTCCCGATCGCTGGCAAGAAATCAAAGAGCTGCTTCACTTAGCGATGCAATAGAAGCCAACAGGAGAACCCCTCCTATTTGGACCATCGCCGTTGGGGGAACGATAAGGGAACGTTAAGCGCCGAACACCGTCGAAAACCGGATACTAAGACGCGAGAGAACTTGTGGCTGCAGCTCATCAATGGGACGCCCGGTCACCAATTCACGAATTTTCAAACCGATGTCTTTTCGAGTTATCGGTATTCCCCCGATGGAAAAACGCTCGGGGTGTTGCGTTCTCACAGTGAGTCGGACGTGGTTCTCCTGTGAGATACGCCTTCCAAAAATCCTTAACTGACTACCTAGAAAATCGTGGGAACTGTAAGTTAAGTTAGGCCCGCTGTCCTGCTTTTCTCTCCCGCTTGGCTCAGACGGATCTTCCTTTTGCACCCAGGCATGATTTCCCCGGTAACTGCCAAGAGAGGCTGAAGGGCTGAAGCCTCTCCCCCTATTTTCCAGTGGTACCATCGTGGCGCGCGAGGTCTGCGATGGAATGATGGAATACGACAAAGACAAAGTGGACGAGATGGTGCTGGCGCTGTTGTACCTGACGATGTTCGACGAGGACCAATATGGAGCGCGAGCGTGGAAATCGCACGACTGGGACGCCATGGACCGTCTGCATCAGAAAGGGTACATCTCGGACCCAAAGAGTAAGGCCAAATCGGTGGTGATGACGGAAGAGGGCGCGAAGCGGGCGCGCGAGTTATTCGAGCGGCACTTCGGGAGCGAGCGCCGCAGCGCGCGTCAGCGGTAGGCTTCGCGGCGATGGAAGACGCGGCGAACCTCGATGGTGTCCGCAGCTGGGCAAACGAAGAAGAGCCGTAGTCGCCGATGCGGAGCCGGAGTTCTTCTCTTCCCTGGAGAGCCTTTACATCGCCTTCGCCGGAATCCGCGAAGCGATGCAAGGCGGCGAGGATGCGCATGGCGGTGGGCTTGTCCAGACGGCGGACATCGACTTTGGCCGGTTCAGTCCAGGCGATACGCTTCACTTGCGTTCTTTGAAGCGTTCAATTTCTTCCTGGGTGATTCCGAATTCGGCCAGGACCTGTTCGTGTGGAATGCCCTTGTTATGCTTCGACCATTCCCGCGCTGCCCTGAGAGCTTTTTCCTCTCCCGCCGTGAGTGGTTCGTCGTCAATGGGAGCGTTGGCGATGGCGCGGGAGACGGGATCGAGCATAGCTTCAAGCAGGCCGACGACGGCGGAGAGTTGCGTTGGCGGAAGTCGTTCGATCAGTTCATGCGCTTGTTGCTTTTCGTTGCTGGAATCGTGTGCCATCAAAAACGCTCCTCCCTCTCATTTTTCATTCTGCCGCCTTCAGAACGGTTTCGGAACAATAAGCGCCGAACACCATCGAAAACCAGGTACGATGACGTGAGAACAAGCCAGACGAATCAATAACTTGGCATCGGGAGCGGTGACAGCGGGTTGGAGGTTTTTATCGGGGAATTCAAGAATACAAGCCGCGGGTTGATGGTAGCCCGATTCGCTTGTGTGCCAGGCAGCAAGAATGTCGACATTACGCAAGTTGTTGACGGGGTTTCCGAAGGAGATTTGCGGAA
>WNGO01003745.1_pt1 | contig 11711 bp, 11 predicted proteins | sample 5400511 | NCBI WGS metagenome assembly WNGO01 (sample SAMN13153380, study PRJNA577476) | soil metagenome | isolation source: 20 cm soil or saprolite under Garry oak tree replicate 2 | place: USA:California | collected 2016-06-15
CAGCTTCATGACTTGCCTGTGTCGTGGCGCTCGTGCCGCCGGTTCGGAGTATCGCAGCCGCTCGGTTGTTGTTTGTACAATTTCCGGATCTGGAGAAACCTTCAGGTTCCGACACCGGAAGCGTTTGCCAACGAAAAGGCCGGCACGAAGCCGGCTTTCTCTTCTTGAACCAAATTCTTGTCAATACCGTGTAGTGGCCGGTCCACCCCAGCCACCCGGTTATTCGACGCTGGCGCCGCGGCGCAGGTCGGCCTCGATCTGCAGCCGCGTTCCGCCGCCAAATCGCGCGCGATAGACCTGCAAATTCTCCATGATCCGCTGCACGTAGTTGCGGGTCTCGGAGAACGGGATCAGTTCGACCCAGTCGACGGTGTCCACCTTGGCATCGCGCGGATCGCCATAACGCTCGACCCATTTTTTGACGCTGCCGCGTCCAGCGTTGTAAGCCGCAAATGTCATGATGTAGGAGCCGCGATAGTCCTCGATCAGCCCGCCAAGCTCTGCCGCGCCAAGCGCCGCGTTATAGACCGGATCGGTCTTCATGCGGGCGAGATCAAAGCTCGCGCCGTATTTCTTGCAGACATAACGGCCGGCGTCCGGCGTCACCTGCATCAACCCGTAGGCTTGCGCCGGCGAAACCACGAACGGATTGAAGGCGCTTTCCTGCCGCGCGATGGCGAACATGATGCTCTGCTCGACTTCCGGCCCGATCGACTTGAATGGCGGGATGCCCGTCACCGGATAGGCGTAGAAATCGAACGGCAGCCCGCGATTGAGCGCGGCCTTGCCCATCAGCAGCATGCTGCGCGCATCGGCATGACGGGAGGCGAGTTCGCCAAGCCCCACCAGCGCGTCGGGATCGCCGTTTTCGCCCATATCGGCAAAAATCGGGATCGCGATCTCGCGTTCGTCGAGGTCGTAGAGCAGTTGGACCGCGCGGACGATCTCGAGCCGTTCGATGCCGCGCGAGCGGCCGGCGGGAACGCCGTTCAGTGCGATCTGCGGAAGGCCGAGTTTCGCGCGCGCCAGCTGACCGTAATAGCTGGTCGATTGCGCCGCAGCCGCCGTGTAGGCGGCGCGGGCGTCCTGGGAACGGCCGGCAGCTTCGGCGGCACGGCCCTGCCAATAGCCGGCCCGCGCCAGCGTGGTGGGGTTGGCGCTGCCGACGCCGATGCGCGCAAAATGTCGCGCAGCCGTCGCCGGGTCGGTCAGGAAGCGCAGCGCGATCCAGCCCGCGGTGAATTCCTGCTCGGTCTTGTAGATGTCGCGCGTCGGAAGCGCCGCGTCTCGCGCGATTAGATAGGCGGTGCGGGGTTCGCCGATGTCCAGCATCTTGCGCGATATCAGTCGCCGCTCGATCCACCATTCGTCGAGATTGTAGAGGCGGCCGGGATCCTTCGGTGCGCTCATCATGAGCTGCGCGGCCTCGGCGAACTTCTCTTCGCGGCGGAGCAGCTGGATCTTGCTGAAGATATACCCGGGATCGCCGTGCAGTTCGTGCGGAACTGCCTCCAGTAGCGCCCTGGTGTTGGGGGCCTTTTTATAGGCAGCAATGCGCGCTTTGGCCAAGGCGATGTGATTGGCGCTTAACCGCTTCGCGGCGCGTAGCGCGGCCTCATGCTCGCTGCCATAGAGCAATAGATCCATCCGCGCCTTGTGATCGCCCGGCGTCAGCAATGCGCCGAACAGGTCGAGCGCCGTGTTCTCGGTATCCTCCGACATCGAATCGTTTCGCCAGGCGTCGCGCACCAGACGTTCCGCATTGGCCCGGTCGCCGCGCGCGATCATCGCCCGCGCCAGCGAGAATTTTCCTTTGGCCGATAACGGCGATTCGTTTTCAAACCATGCCCACACGGTGGCGTCGTCGCGATGGTCGTCCCACAGTGCTGCTTCAATCCGCCGGCGCAGGAAGGTCTGCGAAGGCCAACTCGGATTGGTTGCTAGGAATGCGCGGTAGCGCTCCACCGAGGCGCCATTGTCGTCGCTGCGCAAGATCATCCATTCCGCGAGTTTCCTCGCGACCGGATCCGATATCGCCGCCGCGGTCTGCGTCGCATCCGCCGGTCTATGCTTGCGCACCAGCTCGATGACGTTTTCGAGCGCTTCGATATCGGCCTGCGAGGTCGAGGACGTCGCGGCCACCGCGGCGGCGGGCGGTGGTTTGCGCGCAGGCGCGGGCGGCAAGGCGGCATGCTGGCGAGTTGCCGGCGCTATGACGGGAGCGGTGGGAGCAGGCGTCGCGACGGGCGTGGCCGTTTTGGCGGTGGCGCTCATAGCTGGCGCCGAGGCGGGATCGGCATTCGCAACGCGTGCCGTGTTTTTGGCGGCAGCGTTTGTCGCGGGCGCCGTATTTTTGGTGGGAGCATTGGCCACGACGTTGCGGGCAATCGGCCGCGGCTTCGGCAGCGGAACTGTTGGATTGGCCCAGGCATCGGCCGCCACTGCTGATAATCCTACCGCCAGCGCCAGGGCGGTCGCCAAGGCCGTCGATCGCGATGCGGCTGCGCGGGATGATGGGGTCACTGCATTCCTTTGCGGCGAATCACTCAATCGCTCAGGTCCGAGGGCCTATTTACTTGAATATGTGGACAAAATGCTAAATACGCGGGGGGTAGGAATGTCTGCGCCATCACCACGGCAAAATCTGGGCTAGACTCGGTCCGTATGCGGGCCTTTCGCCTGGTCATCAGACCCGATATGAATTGGCGATCCCAGCAAACGGCAAAGGCCGGAAACGGCGCGCGTTCGGAGGAAGTCCATGGCAGCCAAGACGAATTTCCGGGGTTCATTCACCGCCTTGGTCACGCCATTCAAAAACGGCTCGCTGGATGAGGCGGCCTTCCGCTCCCTGGTGAACTGGCAAATCGCCGAGGGCACCCACGGTCTGGTGCCGGTCGGCACCACAGGCGAGAGCCCGACGGTAAGCCACGACGAGCACAAGCGCGTCGTCGAATGGTGCATCGAGGAAGTGCGGGGCCGCGTACCCGTGATCGCAGGCGCCGGCTCGAATTCGACCAAGGAAGCCATCGAGCTCGCGCAGCACGCGGAAAAGGCGGGCGCCAACGCGGTGCTGGTGGTGACACCCTACTACAACAAGCCGACTCAGGAAGGCATGTACCAGCACTTCAAGGCGATCAACGATGCGATCGGCATTCCAATCGTGATCTACAATATTCCGCCGCGGTCGGTGATCGACATGAGCGTGGACACCATGGCGCGGCTGTTTGAATTAAAGAACATCGCCGGGGTCAAGGACGCGACCGCGAGCATGGTGCGCGTTTCGCAGCAACGCGCGAAGCTGGGCGAGGATTTCAACCAGTTGTCGGGCGAGGATGCGACCATAATCGGATACATGGCGCATGGCGGGCACGGCTGCATCTCGGTTACCGCCAACGTCGCGCCCAGGCTATGTTCCGAATTTCATGTGGCCTGGCAGAACGGCGATCTCAAGACCGCGCTCAAGCTGCACGACAAGCTGATGCCGTTGCATATCAATCTTTTCATCGAGTCCAATCCTTCGCCGGTGAAATACGCGCTGTCGCTGCTCGGCAAGATGGAGGAGACGGTGCGTCTGCCGATGGTGCCGGTGTCGGAGCCCACGCGCGTGGCGGTGCGCAGCGCCATGGTGCATGCCGGTCTGATCAACTAGACCCTCCGGCGCTTCGGTGATGAATCATCCGGCGAGCGAGGTAGAAGAGAAGGGTTTGCGGATGCTGAACGAATTCCGCGAATTCGCGATGAAAGGCAATGTGGTCGACCTCGCGGTCGGCGTCATTATCGGCGCAGCCTTCGGCGCCATCGTGACTTCGCTGGTCGGCGACATCATCATGCCGACGATCGGCGCCATTACCGGCGGCCTCGACTTTTCCAATTACTTCACGCCGCTGTCGAAGTCGGTCACCGCCAGCAATCTGGCGGACGCAAGAAAGCAGGGCGCGGTGCTGGCCTGGGGCAATTTCCTGACGTTGACGCTGAATTTCATCATCGTCGCCTTTGTGATGTTCGTGGCAATTCGTGCCATGAACAGGCTGAAGCGCAAGGATGAAGCCGCCCCGCCGCCGAAGTTGACGCGTCAGGAGGAGCTGCTCACCGAGATCCGCGACCTGCTCAAAAGCCTTGACGTGAGAGGGCTCGGGCCGAGTGATACCGCTGCTGGTCTGAAATAGTCCAAAGGCATTTTCACATGGCCGAAAAGAATGTGCGTGCGATCAAGGTGGTCGCCGAGAATCGCAAGGCACGGTTCAACTATGCGATCGAGGACACAGTGGAAGCGGGCATCGCGCTGACCGGCACCGAAGTCAAGTCAATCCGCAACGGCAAGACCACGATCGCGGAATCCTATGCGGATTCCAAGAACGGCGAGATCTGGCTGATCAATGCCAATATTCCGGAATATCTGCAAGCCAACCGCTTCAACCACGAGCCGAAGCGGCCGCGCAAGCTGCTGTTGCACAAGAAGCAGATCAACAGGCTGATGGGGGCGGTCGATCGCGAAGGCATGACGCTGATCCCGCTGAAGCTTTATTTCAACGAACGCGGCCGCGCCAAGCTCCTGCTGGCGGTGGCGAAGGGTAAGAAGCTGCACGACAAGCGCGAGAGCGAGAAAAAGCGCGACTGGAGCAGGGAGAAGGGCCGCCTGCTGCGGGCGCGAGGATAGAGCTGCCCAACAGTACCGCAAAGAAAGATGGATTGCTTCGTCGCAAGTGCTCGTCGCAATGACGATCGGTGGAGAATAATGATGCCATGAATCAGAGAAACCTGCTCGAAGTCGACTGGAGCAAGATTCCGGCGCCAACCGACGACGGTGCGGCGGCTCATCTGGCGGGCATGACGATCCCACCAGTCAGCCTGGTTGCCACCGACGATCGCTCGGTGACGCTATCCGCGCTGCGAGGGCGCACCGTGGTGTTCGCCTATCCGAGGACCGGCGAACCCGGCAAGATCGCGCTGGTCGACGATTGGGACATGATTCCGGGAGCGCGCGGCTGCACGCCGCAGACCTGCGCGTTTCGCGATCTGTTTGCAGAGTTGCGAACGGCCGGCGCCAGGCACGTTTTCGGCCTGTCGACCCAGAGCAACGAATATCAGGCCGAGATGGCGTCCAGGCTACATTTGCCGTTTCCGGTCCTCTCGGATGAGAAGCTCAAGCTGACGCGCGCGCTCGATCTGCCGACCATGCAGGTGGCGGGACTGACCTTGATCAAGCGGCTGGCGCTGATCGTCGATGACGCGCGCATCACCCACGTGTTCTATCCGGTATTCCCGCCTGACCGTAATGCCGCCGATGTGCTGGCGTGGCTGAAGGAAAATCGGGCCCCGTCAGCCTGAGGTGCGAGCCCGTTCGGCGAGCCTCGAAGGATGACTAACGACGGTCATGCGGTATCCTTCGAGACGCGCGCCAAGTGGGCGCGCTCCTCAGGATGAGGGGTCGCGCGAGTAGCGCGATCGCGAGGCTCCCCTCATTCCAGTTCCGCTCTTACCCTTGCGAATACGCTGCGAAACATTTTTGGGGTCAGCACCCCCGTGTTGGTGTTGTAACGCGAGCAATGGTAGCTGTCGTAAAGTTTTACAGCGCTTGCCTGGTGCATTGCGCCGTGCGCAAACGGTGCTGCGGAGCTACGCAGGCCGAGTACCTTCAACATCGATTCATGCGCCACGCGGCCGAGCGCCACGATCGCGCGCAGCCTTGGCATGGTCTGGACGTTCGCTGACAGGAATTGCCGGCACGTGTTGATTTCAAGAGGCAGCGGCTTGTTCTGCGGCGGCACGCAACGCACCGCGTTGCTGATCCGGCAGTCGACCAGCGTCAACCCGTCGTCGGGCCGTGCCTGGTATTTGCCCTCGGCAAAACCGTATTCGAGCAGGGTCGCGTAGAGCAGGTCGCCGGCAAAATCGCCGGTAAAAGGCCGCCCCGTGCGGTTGGCGCCCTGCAGCCCGGGCGCGAGACCGACGATCAGCAGCCGTCCGTCGGGATCGCCAAAGGACGGCACCGGAGAATTGAACCATTCCGGTTGGCGCGCACGTACCGCCTCGCGGAAGCCGGCGAGCCTTGGACAGAGCGGGCAATTGCGGTCGGGTTCGGTGCGGAGAAGGGAGGGCGGCTGGCTGCACGCCGGATCGTTTTCAATCGTCGAAATCGTCGTCATCGCCCCTCGGCACCGTGGTGGTCGCGCGCTGCAGGAATTGCGGCGCGTGATGACGCGGTTCGCGCGGGGGCGGGCGCTCGGAGGGATCGCGGCCGAGCTTGGATTGCAGCTCTACCAGATCGGTGAAGACGTCGGCCTGACGCCGCAACTCGTCGGCGATCATCGGCGGCTGGCTCGCAATCGTCGAAACCACGGTAACGCGGACACCGCGGCGTTGTACCGCCTCGACCAGGGAGCGGAAATCGCCGTCGCCGGAGAACAGCACGATCTGATCGACGTGCTCGGCGAGCTCCATCGCATCGACCGCGAGCTCGATATCCATGTTGCCCTTGACCTTGCGGCGGCCGCTGGCGTCGATGAATTCCTTGGTCGCCTTGGTGACGACGGTGTAGCCGTTGTAATCGAGCCAATCGATCAGCGGGCGGATCGACGAATATTCCTGATCCTCGATAATCGCGGTGTAATAGAACGCGCGTAACAATGTTCCGCGGCTCTGGAATTCCTTGAGAAGGCGCTTGTAATCGATGTCGAAGCCGAGCGTCTTGGCGGTTGCGTACAGGTTGGCGCCATCGATGAAGAGCGCGATCTTGTTGGAAGTTGGTGACATCAAAGTGTTCTCACGTTGTTCTTATGCCCTTGGGGCAGCGGCAACCAGACCGCGCATTTTCCAGGATATGATGCCCAAAGTTGGGTGAATCTGACCCTCACAAAACACCACCGCAATGTGGTGAGGCAAGGGCGGAAAGACCTATACTTTTGGCAATTCAAGGAAGCGATTTTTGTCCCAGACGGTACTCGCCTTGTCTGGACGCTCCGGCCTTGCAGCCCCAAGCAAGGGGTATCAGAGCTGAATGAGTAGGCAAATCACAAAAATGGCCTTGCGAAAAGCCCCTGAGCCCTATAACTACCGCGCATAATCAAAATATTAGGTCCCATTAACGGAGCGACAGTCGATGGCGCGCGTCACCGTAGAAGATTGCATTGACAAGGTCGACAACCGGTTCGATCTGGTCCTGTTGGCGGCGCATCGCGCCCGCATGATCTCATCCGGCTCACAGCTCACGATCGACCGCGACAACGACAAAAACCCGGTGGTGTCGCTGCGCGAAATCGCGGACTCGACAATCTCCCCAGAGGATTTGCGTGAAGAATTGGTTCATTCGCTACAGAAATTCGTCGAAGTTGACGAGCCAGAGCCCGATACCGTGCCGTTGATCGGGTCAGCCGGCGCCAGCGTTGATGCCGACGATACCGAGGTCGCCGTCGAGCGCATGACCGAGGAGGAACTTCTGAAGGGCCTCGAAGGCCTGGCTCCCCCGGAAGAGCAGCCCGAAGAGGACGAGTGAACCCTGCACTTTAGGGCTCCCCGGAACCTCCCAATCCCGTCCCGTTTACCAAGGCCCGGACATTTGTCCGGGCCTTTGCTTTTATTGACGTTTTCATGGCTACCATGCGCCGATCGCGGGCTCGGACGGATTTTGGAAGGAGGCGGTCTCCGATTTAATCGGAGAGCGCAGGTTTTCACGTTAGACTGTGCCCGGACGGTCGAAATCGAGCGTTTACCTGCCCGAAGGGTGCTGCTTCGGTCGGGAAAGCATTAGGTAATCCGGGTAGTATCGTCAGCCGGGCCGGTTTGGAGGCCCGCACGTGAAGGCAGTGATCCGATGGCGTATTGGCGCCGCAGCCCACGGCAGATGCAGGCCGCGACCGACTCGGTCGCCGTCGCGCCTTCGTCGTCGCCCGCGCTGCTGAAGGGGGCCAAGTCGCCGCGCCCGCGCATGATGCGGCAATACGATCTGGTCGAACGCGTCAGGTCCTATAATCCAGGTACCAACGAGGATCTGTTAAACCGCGCTTACGTTTACGCCATGAAGGCGCACGGCGCCCAGACCCGCGCATCCGGCGATCCGTTCTTTTCACATCCGCTTGAGGTCGCGGCGATCCTCACCGACCTCAAGCTCGACGATGCCACCATCGTCGCCGCGCTGCTGCACGACACCATCGAGGATACCGAGGCCACCCGGGCCGAAATCGATCACGTCTTCGGGCACGAGATCGGTGCGCTGGTGGAAGGTCTCACCAAGCTGAAGCGGCTGGAGCTGGTATCGCGCGAGGCCAAGCAAGCCGAGAACCTGCGCAAGCTGCTGCTGGCGATCGCCGACGATGTCCGGGTTCTCCTGATCAAGCTTGCCGACCGCCTGCACAACATGCGCACGCTGGAGTTCGTAGCGCCCACGGCACGTCACCGGATCGCCGAGGAAACGCTGGACATTTATGCGCCGCTCGCGGGCCGCATGGGTATGCAGGAGATGCGGGAGGAACTCGAGGATCTTTCGTTCCGCACGCTCGATCCGGAAGCCTACGCGGTGGTGAAACAGCGATTGGACTCGCTGGCGGAGCGCAACCGCAACCTGATCAGCGAGATCGAAAGCCAGCTCTCCAACAATCTCAAGAAAAACGGCATGGCCGCCCATGTCTATGGCCGGCGCAAGCGGCCGTTTTCGATCTGGACCAAGATGGAGCGCAAGTCGATCGGCTTCGAGCAATTGTCCGACATCTTCGGATTCCGCGTGGTGTTGAATGACGTCGAAGCCTGCTACCGCGCGCTCGGCGTCGTGCACACGACCTGGCCGGTGGTGCCCGGCCGCTTCAAGGACTACATCTCGACCCCGAAGCAGAACGATTATCGCTCTATCCACACCACCGTGATCGGTCCCGGCAACCAGCGGGTCGAATTGCAGATTCGTACCGAGGAGATGCACCAGATCGCGGAATTCGGCATCGCCGCGCACGCGTTCTACAAGGACGGCATCGGTTCGCCCACCGAGCTCCTGAATCGCGAATCCAACGCCTTCGCCTGGCTGCGCCACACCATCGCGGTGTTGTCTGATGGCGCCAACCCGGAAGAATTCCTCGAGCACACCAAGCTGGAGCTGTTTCACGATCAGGTGTTCTGCTTCACTCCCAAGGGAAAGCTGATCGCGCTGCCGCGCAAGGCCAATGTGATCGACTTCGCCTATGCCGTGCACACCGACGTCGGCAACAGCGCGGTGGGGTGCAAGATCAACGGCAAGTTCGCGCCGCTGTCGTCGGAGCTGCAGAATGGCGATGAGGTGGAGGTCCTGACCTCGGAGGCCCAGTCGGCGCCGCCATCGGCATGGGAATCGCTCGCGGTCACCGGCAAGGCGCGGGCTGCGATCCGGCGGGCGACGCGCACCGCCGTGCGCGACCAGTATGCCGGCCTCGGCCGTCGCATCGTGGAGCGGCTGTTCGCGCGCGCGAAAATCGAATACGCCGATGACAAGCTGAAGGGCGCGCTGCCGCGGCTGGCGCGCGGCTCGATCGACGACGTGATGGCCTCGGTCGGCCGCGGCGAGATGAAGGCCTCCGACGTCGCGCGCGCGATGTATCCCGATTACAAGGAAGAACGGGTCGCCCGCTACGGCGCCAAGAAGAGCCTTGCGGTCAAATTGAAGCTGAAATCGCCGCCCGATCCGGCGCGCGGCCCGTCGGCGATACCGGTGCGCGGCATCAATTCCGATTTGCCGGTCAAGTTCGCGCCGAATGGCGGCGCGGTGCCCGGCGACCGCATTGTCGGCATCGTGACACCGGGGGAGGGCATCACGATCTATCCGATCCAGTCGCCGGCGCTGAAGGATTTCGAGGAGGCCACCGTAATCGCCGAGCACGACGGCAATATCCACAATATCAGCATGAGCAGGCGTTCGCCGGATTTCACCGAGCTCACCATCGACCTCGAGGTCTATGACCTGAAGCATCTCAGCGCCATTATCGCCCAGTTGCGCGCCAAGGACGTTGTCGCACGGGTCGAACGGGTCAATGGATAGTAAAGTTCGTCATTGCCGGGCTTGACCCGGCAATCCACTTTTAGAAAGAGGATGGACGCGCGGGTCAAGCCCGCGCATGACGTCCCAGTGAATTTGTCCGCGAGCCCGTGATGCCCAAACCTCCTCCGCTGCGCCTTGGAGTCAATGTCGATCACGTCGCCACCTTGCGCAACGCGCGGGCAGGCGAGCGGCCCGATCCGGTGCGCGCGGCACTGGTCGCGATCGAGGCCGGCGCTGACGGCATCACCGCACATCTGCGCGAGGACCGCCGTCACATCCGTGACGACGACATGGCGCGATTGAAGGCGGAGATTTCAAAACCGCTGAATTTCGAGATGGCGGCGACCGCGGGCATGCTGGCAATCGCGCTTGCGACCAAACCCCACGCGGTGTGCCTGGTGCCCGAGCGGCGGGAAGAGCTCACCACCGAGGGCGGCCTGGACGTGGCCGGACAGCACAACGCACTTGCGCCATTCATCGCACGCTTCAACGATGCCGGCGTTCGGGTGTCGCTGTTCATCGCCGCCGAGCCGCGGCAGATCGAAATGGCGGCAAAGCTGCGCGCGCCGGTGATCGAAATTCACACCGGCGCCTGGTGCGACGCCGTCGTCGACGGCCAGGCGGCGAAGGCGGAAGCGGAATGGCAGCGGATCGTGGCGGGCGCAGCGCTTGCGCGCTCGGCCGGGCTGGAAGTCCATGCCGGCCACGGCCTCGACTACGTGACCGCCGAGAAGATCGCCTCCATCCCCGAGATCGTCGAACTCAATATCGGCTACTACATGATCGGGGAGGCATTGTTCGTCGGCCTCGGCGAGACCGTTCGCACGATGCGGGCCGCGATGGATCGCGGCCGCAGGCTCGCCGGTGACCATGCCAGCCGGAATCCAGCGGGCAAAAGATGATCATCGGCATCGGCTCCGACCTGATCGATATCCGTCGCGTTGCCAAGGTCATCGAGCGGCACGGCGAGCGCTTTCTCGACCGCATTTTCACCGACGCCGAGCGGGCCAAGGCGGGCCGCCGCGCGAAAAGCGAAAAAATGGTGGTGGCGACCTACGCCAAGCGGTTCGCCGCCAAGGAGGCCTGTTCCAAGGCGCTCGGCACGGGAATCCGGCGCGGGGTCTGGTGGCGGGACATGGGGGTCGTGAACCTGCCGGGCGGCCGTCCGACCATGCAGTTGACGGGCGGGGCGCTGGCCCGCCTCGAGGCGCTGACGCCCGAGGGCTACGAGGCGCGGATCGACCTCAGCATCACCGACGACTGGCCGATGGCGCAGGCCGTCGTCGTCATTTCAGCGGTCGGTGCGACCAAACCGTGAGCGACCGGGACGGCACGGCGCGGGGCCGGCCGCAAAACTAAAAATCTATGACTTATCAAATGATTAGAGAGATTTGATGCCACCGTTGATTGCGCGCCCGCGAACAACCGTCTAAAACCCGCGCGGCAGCTTCAGTAAGAGCGAATTCGGACCTTGCGCCCGAATTCGCTCTTACTATCAGAATCAGGACCATTTCCTTGACGCGGAGCGAACAGCGATTCGCGTAAGGAAAATGCTCTGCCAGCGCGCTGCGGCCGCGTCGGGAATTGGGAAAGCGATGAGTGTGACCTCCGGAACAAAATCTGAAAGCGGCTTGGGTGAAACCATCCGCGTCGTCATCCATGCTCTGCTGATCGCTCTGGTGATCCGCACCTTCCTGTTCCAGCCCTTCAACATCCC
>WNGO01007144.1_pt1 | contig 11711 bp, 21 predicted proteins | sample 5400511 | NCBI WGS metagenome assembly WNGO01 (sample SAMN13153380, study PRJNA577476) | soil metagenome | isolation source: 20 cm soil or saprolite under Garry oak tree replicate 2 | place: USA:California | collected 2016-06-15
TTCAAATTCAGTCGAGAACATAGGATGCTCAAACTCAACACGTTTTCAGATTTCCACTAGAGCGCGGTGTCAACTGTCCAGCGCTGCGGGGAGAACAAGATGTGATTTACGATGTATCAGAGTGCGTGTCATTGAATGCATGCCCACGGAGGATTTTCAATGTTGATTGATTGCATTTACAGAACCACGTCTTCCAGGCATCCGACTTATTGCGCATGCGTCGGATGCGTAGATACTACCTTGATCTACATCAATCATGGCCAATCATTCGTCCTCCACAGATCGCGCCTAGGCCCTTGGTTCGTTACAAATGCTGTCATGTTTCCTCTATTCTGCTGATGATTTCCTACTTTTTAAGGTTGGACCTAGAAACCTAGCCATTCCCACTTTCCTTAGACGTTCACTCCAAATGGCCAGCTACGGAATTTTTCCGCGCGGAAATGTCTTCTTTCAAGTACTAGGAGTTTTGGAGACGCGGACTCCAGCGCTCTAGCATATTGTCGTAGTCAAGCAATAAAGCTTTTCTCACAAAGACGAGTCTTGTGCAACAAGAGGAACATCATTAATTGAAGAACGCCACAGGAAGCATAAGACTAAATATATTCGGAACGACGTTAATTATTTATAGGCTCTGGATCTACTGGTTCGACTGAAGTCGACGGATACGGTCCAACAAACTTCTGTCCGTGTCCCCACTTCGGTTCCAGCATCAGGATAACATGACCGGACTAGTTCGTTTTTATTTCACTTGTGGCGACAACAATGATATAGGCTTACCTGAGATTGATGCTGAAGATATCCCGTCTTTCCGGCGTGTTCACCTGTGAGGATTTTGTACTGCCTCGGGTTAACGGTGTGACGCCACTTAAAGAACATTGATGAAACTCACCAAGGTAGACCTCGTAGCCGTGTATCTGCCCATTGTATAGTGCTCTTCAGCTGCTCCAAGCAGATCATGTTAATTGACGGTGAATCAGATGCGCAGATGAACTCACGTTTCTTGTTTCCCGATCTTTAGTGCTGGTCAGTTCGGTTGTGCACGCGATTTTCCGGACTATTCACTCACGAGAATTTTCGTCAGACGCAGTCATTTCGATGAAGAGCCCGCGTTCACAATATCTTGAAGCGCTTGTTTGTTGAATTAGTTGCTGTGTTAGACTGAATACGACCGTCACAGCAATGCTTGGACCAGTCACCGAGTCAGAGATGATAGAAGGCTTCGCCTCTTCAAATTTTACGTAGTTCAACTTGTGGCTGCGGAGTACCGATGCCTGCGGTGTAGAAGCACAAGAGCCACAGCAATAAAGTTGTGTCATGAGTTGGAAGTCAATTTCAGATTTCTGGATATAACTTTCTAGTCACGCAATGGAGCAAGACCTTGATTGCGTCGGCGTTTCCATTGTTCGGCCCAAATCCGACCAGCACTACCAGTATAGTAATCACGCCACTCGTTTCGCCGACGTCATCCAAGGTTCAATCCCAACAAGTGGTGTTCCAAAAGTGTATCCTGCCGTTCAATGCAGAAGACTTGTTGAAGATAAACTATTCCCATTCACATCGTCCAGATATCGTACACTGAATTACAGTTGAATTTTTCATGAATATCGTATCAAGGAAGCGCCCTTCCAGAATTGATAGCATCTGCAACTTGGCTTGTGTTGGGCCTATTATACGCGTACCTACCAACAAAAAATCGAATCACGTAGCGCTGACAGCAACATTAACCACGTACCTCTCGTAACTATCGAGATACAATTGTTCAGTACTGCACGTCGCCTTGAAGGCAGGGTGGTTGAACAATCGTTGCACCCATGCGGAAAACTTGTTGCCCTTGGGAAGTTCAAACCCGCGGTAATGCTTCAGCGCGTTCGTCGCTCTGAATATCCCTATAAATGCCCAATGAAATTGCCCCATTCACTGAACAGCGAGAGATGACACGTACAAGGCGCCACTAAGACATCTGCGAAACCCAACTCGCCCCCAGCGTACAAGCCCAAATATTTTTTCAATTTCGGATCATTCCCGAGCTCAATAGTCGCACGTTCAAACAACCCCACGAGGGTCTCGATGGCTTGGTGGAATTCGCGACCGCCCGCGACCTGTTTTTCGGGATCCTGCGCCTGCAGGTAGCGATAGAACGATGGAATAAGTGTTCGACCGATATGGTCACTTTGAAGACGGATGAGAGCACGTGCATCTGTGATTATACGGTCAGTCGGGGGAATTGCGATAGGGCGTTGTGTACATACACGGTTCGCTGGCAGGAGGCAGCAAGGTATGCTCTTTACCGGTTTGTGTAGCGAGACTATACACGGAGGAGGTTATGTGGATACGCACGCAGAAAAATGCAGAACATACTCTTCGAGAAACTCAACGATGATAGTGCTCTCGTTGAGAGCTCGCGGTGGGCTGTATTCGTTCAACTTGAGAGCCGGTACGAGACCCTTGGGCGAGATCTCGAGGAGTTCCTGGGGCTTAGGAGACTGATAGGGATTGATTTCGTCTGCCAGCACATCAGATCCTGCCAATCAGATCGAATAACTTCCCGAAACTTACAGTACTGCAGAGAGCAATTAATCCAATCGTATACTGGCAGTACACGACATCATATATGTACTCACCTTGTACGGAACTCCAAGATACTCAAACGCGACCCAAGCCCTCTGCACGAATGGGCAAAAACAGCTTCCAAAGAGCGTGAAAGGAGCATCCGCGGTATGGGCTTCAGCTGTGACTAGCGCATCGCCAGTGCATTTTGTGTGGTAGAGCTTTCCTGAATCTCCGTTAGCAGACATGGCGAGGGAGTTGGAAAAAGGCATGGCGTACGGCCGCGCGGCTTATAAATATGAGGTCAACAATGCCGATTCGGACCTCGGCTAGCAACTTTGGCGTGTCATTGGCGTTCGCGTGTGATCGCTTTGTCAGCTGTTTCCCACATTGTCTCCGCGGGGGACGGTGGATGATCGTTTCGGGGTTGCCATTCTGAGGGTGGCGATGCCAACCGTTAGGCTTTCAAGACTGGATGTGCTGTGGAAAAGCACGGGCTGGTTCGTCTGCTTCTAGCTACGAGGCACTGATCTCGATAAGCATAATTCCTAGATGAGATTGCTGTGTGTCCCATCCGATGATTGTACTGTTCTATCAATGTGTATGGATGACGAGTTGGTAGCTTGAGCATCATCACATTTTGTAGGATCTGCACCGGTTACCCTCAGAATTACAGTGTATCGGAACTGTGCCAATGTCCTTTTCTCGCTAAAGCAATGGTTCATATCACCTAAATATATGATATGAGCTGTTTCGGAGCAGTCATTCACGGCTCGTGGGATATATTGTATATAGACAAATTTTATTGTAAGGGTAAGCCATGTAAATTCACCTTGAAGCATGCTGAGAATGGCATAGGTGAAATTTGCTTGCACACTCACCAGCCTCGGTTATTGAAGTCGATTAACATATCCCTGGCAACGTCATGCATTGTCTTATACTTCAATCCTAAGATTCGCCTCCCCTTACTCGCATCATAGGTAGACTTGTGAGGTGCCATTCTCCCAGCCCCTGGATTACCCACTGGGAGAGTCTTACCAGGAGCCGGGGGAGGAGAAAGGGCGTTTGCAACGTCGACTTATGAACAGAGCACGTCAGTCTCCATTGTTAAGTGAATATCATATTACACACTCCAATCCTGCCAGTGGAACGCACCTGCATACGGGTGCTTGAGCACGAATATGTGAAAAATGTGGCTTATGATGCTTACCAGCGCTGACAATAATTCGCTCTTCGGAGGCTTCTGGCACAGATTGTGATTTGATTAATGCGGCTACCAAATCCCTGACATCGACATAAGAGGCTCCGGTGGTGGCCAATTGTTCATTGGATTGACCAGCACTGTTGGGAGTAGCAACCGCGTCGTACCAGGCCTTAACTGAGGTGTTGAGCTCCGAAGGTGACGAACATGGGTGCAGGATAGGCTATTTTACGCTCGCATCAGAAAACGCTTTAGCTACGAACAGACCGTGACTTGCCCCAAAGACCTGTATGGATCATGACACGTTGTAAGCGATTCGTGGTTTGAAACAGCGGCACGCATATACATACAAAAGGCGGGTTGATTACAACGAGATCCCAGTTCACGTTTTTCTCGTTCTCGTGGTAGAAAGCCCAGGCAGCTACACGGCCTCCATCATCAACTTGTCACGCCCCGCAGACTGAATTCTCACCCTTTTCGGCGAGTGTCTTGGAAGCTCGATATTTATGTCCAGGTGCAGCATTCCGTCCCAGCTTCTCACACGCCTCAATCGCTGAATTGTTCCAATCATGTTCGTCGAGAACGAGTGGTCCATCTCCATCTCGCATGATACAAGCGGTTGAGGCAAGGACAATGATGCGCTTGACTTCTGGCCTGAAATGCATGTACATGCACATCAGGGACCGTAACTATAAATCGTTAAGAAAAGGAAACGTACGCGTTATTCATCGCACTCTTAAGCATTCCGACTGTTCCGTTCACGGCAGGTTCAATCAATTCTTGACCAACCGCGTAAATCGACGAAAAAACAACGCCTGGCTTTGCTCACCCTTCGGATCGTCAGCGTTCCAGTGGAAGGGAGAAGCGATATGCTGAATGGCATCGACGCCCTTTACAGCTTCATCAAATGCACCTTCCTATGACGAAATGATTTCCAAGCGAGCGCACATACAAGCATGAAACGCACCTTGGTTATGTCTTCAACAACGACAAGCTCAAACTTATCACCATATGACTTGAACATATCTTCGAGGAAGGCACTCTTTTCTTTCGAGCGAACGGTACCGCGAACAGAATACCCTTGTTCTAGGAGAATACGGACCAACCAGACGGCGATGAAGCCATTCGCGCCGGAGACGAGTATCTTGGATCCTGGAGCTACGACGGTCATGATAAAGATTGATCAAGCCACGGCTGCGTACACGGTGTCGGAATAAAGTGAAGTGATAGAGTGCTGTTATTTAAGTCTAGAGGCGATCGGCGTCTTGATCTGTTGAGTCAGCCGATCGCGCCGGATGGTTGATAACGTGACACGCCGACTCGGACTCGTCGAAGTGGGCCTAAAAGTCGGTTTTTTTTTTGAGATTCGGGTTCAACCCGGCGTATCGTTGGTAAGGCGCGAAAGTGTGATCAACTTGTTAAAAAAGATGAGGGCCAAGTGAAGGAGGTGAACCCTCGCCGGCGTCCGCTTTTCTTAGCACCCTAGCATCCCAGTCTGGACGAGATGGTGAGAAGGATTTTCCTTTTCATCTTATCACTGACGGGCGATATCCACCGGAAGCCCTCGTTCCCTCGGAAAGCTCTAATTAATCCGATTGCAATTCCTGACATATCCAGGATCATCAGTTGGATCTTTAGTATAAATCTGCCTTTCACCCTTTTGACCTTACCAGACAACATCACCCCAAGGACACCGAGCAGCATGTCAGACAGGGCGCTCTCAATATCCACAAACATCAGCGAAGAGAGTGAAGCTTAATGCTTCTGCATCACCTGTCTTATGGGGGGCGGAATGTCCGCACCCAAATCGTCTGCTGTGGGCAATGACCCGTCTTCGGCCTAACGTTAACATTGAGCAGGAGAGAAGCAAGAATTTCGAATTTGCGGGAAGAGAAAGAACTAATCTGCCTTGCTGCAGAAGGAACAATAGACGTGGAAGGTCAGAAACGGGGTGGAACGCATACGCGCCTCGCGCAAGTTAGTGCGTCGATGATGGCACCGCGATTCCCATTCGTTTTCCACGGAATCATACTAACTAGCACCGAAATATATGATATGAGCTCTTATCCTTTCACTGTTTCGGAGCAGTCGTTTACGGCTCGTGAGATATAATACAAATTTTATTGTAGGGGCAAGCCATGCAGATTCACCTTGAAGCGTGGTGAGAATGTGGTGTAGGTGAAATTTTACTTGGACACTTACCAGCCTCGGTTATTGAAGTCAATTAACATGTCCCTAGCACAGTCATGCATTGTCTTATATTTCAATCCTAAGATTCTCTCCTTACTCGTGTCAAAGGTAAATATATGAGGTGCCATTCTCCCAGCACCTGGATTACCCACTGGGAGAGTCTTACCAGGAGCCGGGGGAGGAGAAAGTGAGTTTGCGACGTCGACTTGTAAACAGAACACATCAGTCCACTTCGTTCAGCAAGCATCATATTACTTACTCCAGTCTTGCCAGTGGAATACACCTACATACAGGCGCTTGAGCACGAATGTGTTAAAAACGTGGCTTACGATGCTTACCAGCGCTGACAATAATTCGCTCTCCGGAAGCTTCTGGCACAGACTGCGATTTGATTAATGCAGCTACCAAATCCCTGATATCGATATAAGAGCCTCCGCTAGTGGCCAATTGTTCATTGGATTTACCAGCACTGTTGGGAGTAGCAACAGTGTCGTACCAGGCCTTAATTGAGAAGTTGAGCACCGCAGGAGACGAACATGGGTACAGGATAGGCTATTTTACGCTCGCATCAGAAAACGCTTTAAGTACGAATGGATAGTGACTTGCCCCAAAGACCTATAGCACGTTCTTAGTAAGTGATTCACGGCATGAAACAGCAGCACGCATAAACATACATAAGGCGGGTTGATTACAACGAGATCCCAGTTCACGTTTTTCTCGTTCTCGTGGTAGAAAGCCCAGGCAGCTACACGGCCTCGATCGTCAACTTGTCACGCCCCGCAGACTGAGTTCTCACCCTTTTCAGCGAGTACCTTGGAAGCGAGATATTTATGTCCGGATGTAGCATTCCGTCCCAGCTTCTCACACGCCTCGACCGCTGAAGTGTTCCAATCATGTTCGTTGAAAACGAGCGGTTCATTCCCGACATCCCGCATGACGCAAGAGATTGTGGAAAGGACAATGATACGCTTGATTTCTGGCCTGAAATGCATATTCATACGCATCGGGGACCGTGACTACAAATCGTTACGTACGCGTTCTTCGTCGCACTCTTGAGTAATCCAACGGTTCAGCGCACAGCAGGTTCAATCAATTCTTGACCAACTGCGTAAATCCACGGAAGGGCAACGACTGACTTTGCTCACCCTTCGGATCGTCAACGTTCCAGAAGTGGACGGGAGAAGCGGTATGTTGAATGGCATCGACACCCTTTACAGCTTCATCAAATGCACCTTCCTATGACAAATTATTTCCACAAAGCGAACACATACAAACATTGACTTAAACGCACCTTGGTGATGTCTTCAACAACAACAAGCTCAAATTTATCACCATATAACTTGAATTTATCTTCGAGGAAGGCTCCCCTTTCCTTCGAGCGAACGGTACCACGAACGGAATACCCTTGTTCTAGGAGAATATGGACCAACCAGGCGGTGATGAAGCCATTCGCACCGGAGACAAGTATCTTGGATCCTAGGGCTACGACGGTCATGGTAAAGGTTGATATCAAGCCACGGCTGCGTACACGGTGTGGGACAAAAGTGGTAGAGCACCGTTATTCAAGTCGACTGGCAACTTGAGTCTAGTACCGATCTCATCGATGATCTGCTTAGTCAACTTCCTGGCAACTCGCTCCGGACTGTTCGCCGACTGGGATTCGTCAATATCATCGAAGTGGGCTACAAGATGCAAATCATCTATTCCTTTGCATCTCATTATCGACGGGCGATTTCCACCGGAAGCCCCCGTCCCTCGGAAAGCTCAAATTAATCCGTGGATCCTCAACCTGTACCTGGGTGGCGGAGCGTCTGCACCTCACCTCATCTACGAACCATATCTGGAATCCGTCTGCAGCAGGGAACGGTCTCCGCGACAGTAGCCCTGGCCGCCGACGTTGGCGTTTCATTTGCTTCAGCTCGCGCCGTAGCTACGAGGCACCGCAATCTCGAGAAGCACAACAGACATGCCTGACACGTCGCAGAAGAGATTGATGTGTGTTTCATCCGATTATCCTGTGACATGTACTGTTCTATCGATGCATGCGACTGATAAGTTGGTAACTTTGTAGACTATTTCTGCACCATCAGAATCTTGTACTTGTATCCACAGACTTGAGAAGGAGCGAACAACTTGCTAGCTAAAGCAGCAAGAACGTGGTCATCATCATTATCGTCATCTTAACTGCTCTGTATCTTGACGTGAATATCTTCTGGATTGAGCATGAGGACTAGCAGCGTGTGGTGGGCTAAGTCTGACATCGATTTCGTCCGGGTTTTCTTATGGTCCACATGGGTTTGTTATGTCAACCCCTTCTGTTTTTCTGTGCCTTGGCGTCGTTTGATCTGGTCCCAGATCACGATGGCGCCGATGACGACGAGGAGAAGAAGAAGGACGGCAACGGCGGTTTTTCGGTGGGAAGAAAAAGATTGGGAGGCAGCCGAGGAGTATGAGGTCGTGTTGAGAGACATGTCCGCAACGGCATACCGTTGAGTTCCTGAATCGGGAGACAGAGGTTGGATTGTGACGTCCGTGCTAGTCAAGACTCGGTGTTCGTCGCGAGGCTCCTGTAATCGCACGAAAAGATTTTCCTGACCTTTGTTGATAGGGTGTAATCGGGTCGGGGATGGCATCTGGTGGATAGGCACTGGGTGCGGATAAAGGATGTTGCCAGAGAGTGAGGCCTGCGGAAGACGGTCAGTGAAGGTGTATACAGAAAGGGACGAACGCACCTTCGTAAGTGCTGGACCCTTGTGTCCGTCTCCGTCTTTTTCCACCCTCGTGCCGTATAGCCAGCATACCCGATGCTTCGCTTAGTAGGATGCCATGTAGTCGACATTCGTCGAGGGCAGCGTTCACTGGAGCCGAACTCATAGTGCTAGCGAGGTGATTTCTCGCTTAGCAGCTTCACCCTTTGCATATCACGAGGCCGTGGTAGATGTTGGGAGTGATCCACCAGTCTCCTGCCCTCGTCTTTTTCATACCTTTGTTGGCTCGATTACTGTAAGATTCGTTAGGTCGCGTCGGATGGATAGGAGGAGACGCGAATACCAGAAGATGGGGTTGCCAGTTGGGCAGCGTGGACAAGTGGTGGTGGAAGCGGGTCAGCGAAGGGATCACAAGCGTCCGTGTCAGAAAGAGCTAAGAAGACGGGGTGAGACACGGGTTGCCGAATGGACAACTGTCATCCAAATACGTATGCCTGAGCCTGAGAGCAACCCGGTTCCTGGTACCTCGTGAATTTAAAATATAGGAATCCGCTCTCACTGCCTTCGGTAACTTCAAAACGTATCGTACCACAGTTTCCTAATTCCAAGTCCATGTTGACATCTGTCATTCTATCGACCGTAATCCTCCCGGTTTGGTATCACATCTAGGCAGTAAAGATGACGCACACAACGCCATTACCGCAGTACAAACGAAGACGAAGTAGACCATATATCCGCCGAGATACCCCTTGTTTATTGACCATGAAAAGAGCGAGTTAGATATTGCAGGAGCCATCATTACCAATACACCCGCCACCATCTGTTACCCGCAATAAACTCTGTGTACGGCATTTGACTGAAGAAACCAGGCAACACACCTCACAAAAGCCGAGTACTGCGGCACGACTTCCATACGCTTGGGTAATAAAAACCGAAATTGCAACTACACGCACATTTGTGACATAATTCATCAGCATTGCAAATGACCTACGCCAACCAAATTGATTCAAAACCGAACAGCACATCTGAGTGGCAAGCGCAAACCACACCAAACCACTATATCCATTTTCCCTCGCAATCCAGTTCATCAAAGGCCACAGCACGAATAGTGGGACCGACGCGGATAAACCGAGTACATACATATATCTCGAGCCCCATTTATCATGCACGCGGGGGAAGATGAACAGCTGGGATATGCCTGCGACTGTTGAAGAAATGGATGACAAGATGCCGATAGCTTGTGGCGAAAGACCAAGGCCTCCATCTCTTATAGACGTGGAGAGGTACAATACTTCGGTTTCCGAGTAGAATGTCTGTAGAAGACAAATCGCTTTTTCTTAAATAAGCTGGAAAACAGTGACAATGGTTCCCTCACCATTTCTTTCAGGAAGATGGTTCCAACTAGCCAGCCAGTAAGCAGTAGTATGGAGCAAATGGCGCAGGGCAGGAAGTAGGGATATTCCTTAAGAAATTTGCTAGAACCAAATAATTGTGGAAATTGGTCGACAGGTCTTGAGAGAGATCCGCCGATCCTGGACCCAATCTATGGTGGATACTTTCGAATGTGCACACTTTACAAAGAAGATAAAACTCACAGTTGCCGCAACGTACACTGAGGTCTCATAGTAGGCTATTGCCTACTTTCGCCAATCAAGAAAAAGTCATGATCCATAATAAAAAACATACTCGCACACTATCCGTTGAATCAGTCATCCTAGCCAACATGCTGCATCAACAAGTCAGAAGGGTGAATTGTGCGCTTCTCCACGGTCATCTAACCTTCTTGTCACTCCATGAGTTCCCCCTATATAGACGTTACACGTTACGCGTTACGTACGGCAGCATTTATGACGGACTTACGGAATGCGCCCATTAAAGCTTGACTGCACATCGGGTAATCAAGAACAAGGTTTTAATTCAAGTGTCGCACGAACCAAAGGATAAGACCCCGAAACGTTATTGAAAGCCCAAAGCCGCTGATAAATACCGACAAGCCTATTGTGCAGGCGAGGAAAACAATTTTTCGGCCTATGTGATCGGAAAGCTGAGACAGATGAAATGTTGTGGCCGTTTCAGAAGCGGCTATCGTGGATATCTGTTGTTAAGTTGGTCTCATTCGGATATTAAGAACGCGTGCACGACACGTACCAGCAACCCGACATAAAGTCCTACGTCCTTCTCTCCTTCTGCTACCCCAATACTTCGAATTAACTGAAAGTTATGTTTTGGGACCGCAAATGTCAAAACAGTAAGGACGACCGTACATCCGGAATGAAGGGTCTTGTGACATAAAATGGCATATGTGTCGCAGTTTGCAGCGCGAAGAGTATTGAAAACTGGAACCATGGAAAGGGCGTTTGGTGAACCTGCTCACGAGCTCGCTCAGCGTATAAGAGAGGGGTTTCCTCGTCTCTCATGCTTTGATCAGTCGTCATGGCCAAAGGGGAGAGCAGTTAAGATGGGAAGCACTATTGAATATGATAACGCCCGGCGCGCAGTGCCGAGGCATTTGAATGTGGATGAAACCATGAATCTGATTGAACCTGTGGCAATTCTATAAAGGGACGTACCTACTTAGAGATGGCATTTCACGAGGTAGAACCGAGTATAGTCTCCTTCCGCATCAGGCAGACGCTGACAAGTAACCATCAAGGAACGGTCACAAGGGTCAAAGACGGCTTGGTATTATTAATACTCAACACATGTCAGGTCGTGTATATATGCCAACTTGGTCATGACTCGACTTTTTGGTGACTTCGTGGTGCCGTCTCCGGTAGGCAGCGTAGGTTTCAACGGTCCTACAACTTCTGTTAACAAGGCCAACGACGCGAGTCCTCCGAGTCGTCATATGCTGGTTGCTTATCTCCCTACTCTTTTGGATTAGATGAACAGGCCAGTGGGCAAGGGAGCACGTCTGGCGGGAGTAATATTAAGAGACTATGCCGTGTCAGGTTTTCAGCAGGTAATTGATGTTGCGCCATCCATCGCATGTTTTGGGGAGTGTGTACGTACATTCGTAGACATCTGACATGATCTATGTTAATTTAGTATTTTTCCACAGGTCG
>WNGO01009566.1_pt1 | contig 11711 bp, 13 predicted proteins | sample 5400511 | NCBI WGS metagenome assembly WNGO01 (sample SAMN13153380, study PRJNA577476) | soil metagenome | isolation source: 20 cm soil or saprolite under Garry oak tree replicate 2 | place: USA:California | collected 2016-06-15
AAAGCCATGCCCCCCTATCCTTTTGCATCCTTTTTCAGTGTGTTAAAATAAGCTAAATTGTGCAGAACTGGACAAAAAAAATTGCAAAAGTTGCAAAAGTCACAAAAGGATGCAAAATGAGATGCATTTTCCCTGATGTCACTTGCATCTACACCGTCTCGATTAGTTGATCAGAACCGAAACAATACTCGGAATCACCTTTAGTCTGTGTTACTGATGTCATGGCACCATCCACAGCTCTGGCCTGTGGATGCTTCTGGGCTGTAGAATCATCTTAAGTACCTGATCGCTTGAACCAGATGCCTTACTTACATACGCATGCCCTCTGCACCTCAACTCCATTGCCATCACCTGTTGCAGTAACTTGGCTACTAGCACTAACTGATGCGCTAACTGATGTAGTTGATGGCAAGCCCACCAATCCAGCGATCAATGGGGTATTGGGTGATGAAATTATATAAAGAATTATATATTTCTTCTATAATAAATATAAGATATATCACTTATCTTATCTTATATCTTATCTATCTCCTTATAGTATAGAATAATCTAGAACAATAGAGGAATGTTCTAGAACAACTTATTATAGTACACTTGCGTCATAGTTACTCATACTGACAAGATACGTGTCATGTACACAGCAATCTGTCAAGTATGAACTCTATAATATCTGTCATACAGCAATATGTCAGATATATATTGAACCCTATAATTTCTGTCAATCATTATGACTAGAGAATTGTCATATGACACAGAACGACTTATATATAGTCATATGATGAGTCACTATGACACATAGCTGTGCTATAGTTCACATCTTATCATCCAATAGGATAAGATCAGTAGATAGTAAAGTATGTACATGTTATGTACCTAGACATATAAAAGGAGGACAGAATTGTCATTCCTCCTTAGAATTTATTCTACCTCTTGCATTTGCTACTACAGCTCAACTGTAATAAGCTCCTACAAGAAACACTTTCCAACCTCGTAAGTTGGTTCCTTACTCAGTAATGTGTTGCTGTGCTGCTGCATTGGAGTCCTAGTATGCTAGGATATCTAACTTCATCATTGGGTATACACTGTATGACACTGACTCCTATAATCGCAGTATTACCACTCTTTAATGAGCCTTATTTTGTAGATTGACAACGCTTACTGCTATATGTGGCTATAATGGTTATTTTATTACTATAGTCTTCGACTCGCACTAGACGAGGAATAAACTTAAGCAGTCCAGGACTTAATCACTGCTTATGATGTCGTCGCAGATGGTGCTAAGCAAGTGTCTTACATAACTCACACAAGACTGGGCAGGAGTATCCTCTCAAATCCAAAAACACGTTCTAAGGAGGATTCCTAGTACATATCAAGCCCTACAACTTATCCTAAGATAATACTATGCGTGGTCGTGATGTGATTCGACGTCATCACAAACAGGATTAGCTCATTGTTTGGCTGTGTCCTGCGTTGCTTCCTATCAATTATACAAAAGACAATGAACTTTTACCATGCTCCCATTGGTCACTTATCTTGAGACAAAGATGACATAGGATTGGCTGCTTCCCTTCCCCTTTTGGCCTCACTGCTCCCAGGCCTCAGGCTGTATCGTTTGCTGCCCCCTTTCGGCTTCCCTTCATCCCCACATAAACTTTCGTTCATCTAGAGTACCTTACATGCTTACCCCTTCCTTTATTAGTCTGGGGTCTCCCTTCTTCCTTTCTTTGACTCTGTCTTCCCCTCTCCTTCCTTTTTGGGTAACTTTTACCTGTCGCTCTCATGCATTCCATATCTGGTAACTTACTTTCCTTTCCTGTCCATGCCCTACATATATATACTGCTAGGACACCATGAATACTATGTGCATGCTATGTATATGACAATGAACGATAAGAGAAAAGAAAAGTTTGGTAGACTCACTCTGATTGTTTGGTTGCCGATCACTTCCCTGAACCTGAGGGTTGCTCCTGCCCTAACTTCGCTTCTTGGGTCACATCGCTTCCTTTCTCCTGACCTCTACACACATATACATATATATACATATGAGCAGCAGTATGTGGCGACCATAATCCTCAGTCCAGATACCCCTTCACTCACTTATTTTTTCTTTGTATATAGATCCAAGAAGTGTTGCTCAATGAGCTCGAAGAGAACGAGAACAACTTCAGTGACTCCAACAATCAGGTAGTGCCAGCAGCTCCACTGCCTCTGCCACTGCCAGCATTCCAAATGCCCGATCTCTGGCTCAGCAGGCTCGCTGACAACGAGAGAGGCAGCAGCGAGAACTTGAACAACTTGAACAGCCTGACAATCATCAAAACCAGGATCGGCAACTACCTACACCTCCTGCAACTTCTGCATGTGTGTTGCATTTATTGTTTCTTGCCTCCTGGTACTTCATTTGTGTGACATAGGTCCCTGTCGTCGCCATCACCTTCCACATGACCCTGCTGTTGCACGTCTTCTCTATACTGATCCTCCTGCTCGACATGATTGTGGTCGCATGAATATTGAGTGCCCACATTGCAAGGGCCTTCATTGGCTCAACGAGAGAATCGCTGCCTCTTCTGCTTCTCGACCTGCATTTGGTATGTGTTGCAATCATGGCAAGATAGCTCTTCCCTCCTTGCAACCCCCACCTCCTGAACTCTCTGTGCTTCTCACTGGGTCTGATGTCCGAGCGAAGAATTTCAAGGAAAATATCTGTGCTTACAATCGTGCTTTTGCTTTTACCTCTCTTGGTGTCAAGGAAGACCATAGCATTAACCAAGGAAATGGGCCTCCTGTATTTCGCATCCAGGGTGAGCTTGCTCATTGGTCTGGTACCCTCCTCCCTGAACCTGGTCACTCTCCTGTTTATGCACAACTATACATATATGACCCATCCACTGCTGTTGGCTATCGCATGGCGAATAATAATGGATAATGGATCTGCCCTTCGTCATGATACCATGGAAATCTTGGAGGATATTCTGCGAGCGAATCACCAATATGCACCCATCTACCTCCATGCCCATGAGGTTCTGTCACAGTATCCTGATACAGCTGATGTATCGGTGCAATTGCGCCTAGCTCCTGGAACAGATAGGCGCTGATACAACTTGCCAACTGCAGACGAAGTTGCTGTAATTCTGCCAACCAGTATTGCAAGCTCAGAACCCTGCGACATTGTTTTGCGCAGGCAAGGGGGCATATTGCAGAGGATCAGTGATTGCCATCCTGCATATGCACCTCTCCAGTATCCTTTACTCTTTCCCTATGGTGAAAATGGCTGGCATCCATCTCTTCCAGGAATTAGTGACTCTCAAGATCAAGATGGGGAATCTGATTGTCGCATTACCCAGTCTCGCTTTGCTGCCTATCGTCTCCACAACCGGATAGCTGAATTTTCCTGTCTACTGCAGGGTGGTTGTCTTTTTACAAGGTGGTTGGTTGACATGTATGCATCACTGGATCAAAACAGGTTACTTTGGCTGCGCCTAAATCAAGGGAAATTGCAAGCTGCTCTTTACAGTGGCCTCCAGGATGCAATAAACACTGCAGATGGTGAGGTGGACCTTGGAGACTTGGGCCAGAGAGTTGTTCTTCCCTCTTCATACATTGGTGGCCCTCGCCATATGCAACAGCAATTTCAAGACTCAATGGCCATTGCTTGCTTCTTCCAAAAAGTCGATCTATTTATCACTGTGACAACAAATCCAAGATGGCCAGAAATCACCCAAGAACTGCGACCTGGTGAAACACCATACGATCGCCCTGATTTAGTTGCTCGGGTATTTCAGCTCAAGAAGAAGGCCATCTTGGATGATATTGTAAAAAATGGAGTCTTGGGAAAGGTTGCTGCCTATGTCTACACCATCGAGTTTCAAAAGCAAGGGCTACCTCACATGCACTGCCTCATTTTTCTCCAAAATTCAGATAAACTGAATTCGCCTGAAGAGATTGATAAGCTCATTTCAGCCCAATGGCCAGATCCAATTACACAACCAATGCTATTTGCGACTGTTAAGGCATGCATGGTCCATGGTCCATGTGGTACTGCAAACCCTCGGGCTCCTTGCATGGAGGCTGGAAAATGCACAAAGCATTATCCAAAACCATTTTGCGAATCGACACATTTAAACGATGATGGCTATCCAAGCTACAAGAGACCTGATGATGGCCGAGCATACGATGTTGGAGGAATCATGGTTGACAACTCTTGGATTGTCCCTCATTGCCCATACCTGTTGGCAAAGTATGATTGCCACATCAATGTTGAATGTGCTGCCTCACTGGGCACATTTCGGTAAGCCAATGTCATTTATCCATCCAAACATAGCATAGAGCCTTACTGTCCACATCCAGGTATGCATTCAAATATATACAAAAGGGTTGTGATATGGCATCTTTTGAACTGCATCAACAAGATGAGATTAAACGATGGCTTGATGGTCGATATGTTTCAGCTTCTGAAGCAGCATGGCGAATTTTCCATTTTGAAATGCATGACAGATCACCAAATGTCATTCATTTACAAGTACACCTTCCTGGACAACATATGGTTGTGTTCAATCCTGAAGACAGCCTTGAACGAGTCATGGATAGGGCAAGCAATGAGAAAACCACTCTCACAGCCTTCTTTACTGCAAATTCAGATCTTGGACCACTTGGGACAGAAGCGAGAAAACACACTTATCAAGAATTCCCTCAGCACTTTGTTTACAAGCAAGGAAACCGATCCTGGGAGGTGCGAAAAAGAGGCTTTGCCTTAGGCCGAATGTACTTTGTTCGCCTACCAGTGGTGAAAGATTTTATCTTCGCACACTCCTTACTGTCGTAAAGGGGCCAAAATCCTTTCAGGACTTGCGAACATATAATGGGGTGCAATATGAAACATTTCAAGCTGCCTGCAGGGCACGAGGTCTCCTAGAAGATGATGGCAAATGGAGAGAATGCCTTCATGAAGCTGCAGAAATGCAGACAGGTTACATTCTTCGCAGGATGTTCACTACATTACTCCTGTTTTGTAGCCCTGCAGACCCAGCAACCTTATGGAATGACTATCGCCAACAAATTTGCATTGATCTTCAGCACCAGCTGCAAGGTCAATTTGGGCCACAGATCACTGATGAAGATGTATATGACTATGGCCTATATCTTATTGACAAGCTACTCCAGGAATCAGGCAAGTCACTTGCAGTCGATTGGCCGACAATGCCACATTCACAGAGGGGCTGGGCTGATCGTACATTCAATCCACTGATTTCTGAGCATCTTTCCTACAATTGTGATTTGGAAGGCAGAAAAGCAGCTGCAAATTTAGAGCTGCTAAACCAAGGTCAACTTGCTGCTTATATTGCAATCATGGACTCGATCGCAAATCAAAAAGGGATGATATATTTCTTAAATGGGCCAGGTGGGCCAGGGAAGACATTTGTCTATAAGACCATCTGCCATCAAGTATGAGCAAATGGTTGGATTGTCTTAGTCGTCGCTTCCTCTGGAATAGCTGCTGTATTGATGGAAGGGGGTCCCATTCAATGTTCAAGATTCCTGTTAACAATCTCAACAGTGGTTCACACTGCCACATCCCAAAGGAAAGCCAGTTGGCATCACTACTTCACCAGACCCATGCCATTGTATGGGATGAAATTGGCATGCAGCATCGTCATGGGCCAGAAGCTCTTAACAGGACACTGAAGGATATTTGCAGAAACGATAAGCCATTTGGAGGAATAACAGTAATTTTTGGAGGTGATTTCCAACAGATCTTGCCTGTCATTCCTAAGGGAAAGAAAGGGGATATAATTGATGCAACGCTCTTACGATCATCACTTTGGCAAGGCATTGGAGTCCTTTACCTGACCCAGAATATGCGACTTGGCCAGTCGCAAGAAGACATTGACTATGCAAAATGGCTAATAGAAGTTGGCCATGGCCATGGATTGAGCGAAAAAGGCACTATCAACCTCCCTCCAGATATGCGATCCCATTCACAAGATGACCTCATCAGCTTTGTTTATCCTGGGCTTAGCCCCACCTCCCAACTTCCAAGTCCAGATTTTTTCCTAGATCGTATGATTCTCGCTCCACGAAATGCTGATGTGACTGGCATCAATTCAGAAATCCTAAAGTGATTGCCTGGTGTAGAGCGAACTTACTACAGTGCCGACAAAGTTATCCGAGAAAGTGGGGTTGATAATGACACACAGCCTATCCCTGTTGAATTCCTGCGAGCTATCACAGGTTCTGGCCTGCCTCCTGGAGAGCTAACTGTCAAGGTTGGATGCCCCCTCATTCTATTACGAAACCTTGCACCATCCCAGGGTCTGTGTAATGGTACACGAATGGTCGTGCTACAAATGGCAGAAAGAGTTCTGAAGGTCATGCTAATTGGAGAAGATCACCATGGCCAAACAGCTTTCATCCCTCACATAACTCTCATCCCCCCTGAATCACCAGATCATGCTTTCAGTTTCAGTCGTCGTCAATTTCCAGTTCGCCTGGCTTTTGCTTTGACAATCAACAAGGCACAGGGCCAATCAGCTAAATATGTTGGCCTTGATTTACGAGTCCCTGTTTTCGCTCATGGACAGCTATATGTAGGCCTATCACGAGCAACCTCAAGGTCTCGCATCAAAATCCTTATTGATCCTGAAGAAGACAGTAATATTATACATAATGTAGTATATCCCGAGGTATTACTTTAATGGTTAGCTACAACTTTTTAATGCATATACTACAGATTTACATCATAGGTAGGCATGGTACATATTATAATGATGTGAACCGATAAGCTATGATGTCATATATCGATGATGTCATAGATCACAACATTGTGTTCATCATGCTCTCTGAGGTGATGTCATAGCAGCATGAATGTTTGTTGTGCCTGGGTGACATCATAGGGTTTGACATTCGTCATGATATCATGGCCATGATTTATAAAGGGGATGAAGATGACAATACCTGCATTCCTTCTTCAACCACCTCCTTTGCTTTACACCCTTTGTTTTTGCATCATCGATTCATCCACCTCTTTAATCATTCTCACACCACACTCCTTCTACTACATAACACACCATGTCATTGTCTGGAGGTTCTGCCACCCTCACTCTGGTCACAGTCCTTGAGAATCCTCGCACACTTGACCCAACCAAGAACCGAACTTTGACCTTTGACTCACATGCCTATTTCGGTGTAGGAAATGCTGGCCTTGGAGCCCTCTCATATTACCATAATGATGTCACTCGCTGCTTTGATGGTAATGATGAACCCCATGCATATTTCGTCATCGCAAATGTGAGTTGCATATAAATAATATAGATGTCAAACATTGCAATCTAACAAATCATTAGGTCGCTCTGGCACCCCAAGATCCTAAGGCTGTGCCAAGCCATTATCCATTTGTGGGTGATGAGATGGAAACTACCGACTACTTCGTAATTGGCGATATTGTTTCGGTGAGCTCTTTGTCCCTTTTGTCTTCAACTTCCTATAATCGCTTCCAGTTGGTACCAACTGGCAAAAAAGCTTCAGAAGCTCAATTGGATTACCAGCCATACCTCCAAATCACTGGGATCATCGATAGTGTCGCACCTGACTGTAGCTATTGGGACATGTGCCCTGAGCAGTATATAGCAGGTTTCAACCGACCACAGGATAAGGTGCCAGGAGGTGTGAAAGCCAAACCATGCTTGCCGATTCGTATTTTGGTACCATCAAACAATCGCTGGAGTGGTAAGAGTAAGCCGAATCCAAAGCCAGGCTCATATGCTGCTGTTAGTGGCCATGTTTCAGGGCTGGACAGAGACAAAGATACCAACAGAATTATTCGCCTCTTGGTTGATCTTAATGGGTTAGTGTATCTAGGCAAGGCTGCCTATGTCGCCTCGGCTACTAACAATGCACAGGCAAACAAAGGCCAAGGTAGGTCGTAAACAACTTTCATGCCATTGAGTTGCAGCTAATAAGTTCTAGATTCCCCTGCCTCCAAAAAGGGGAAATTGCGATTCAGTTATAGTGATTCAACCCCTGCCAATAAGCGACAAAGGAAAGATGATACCCCTACTGGTGGGCCCTCTGGGGGCAGCTCTGCATAGTCACCATCACTGTTGCCAAATACTATGTACATTTCTCATGATACCAGTACATACATGAGTACATACATCCATCCTTACAGTGGTCTTGCTACACATTCGTTACCTGGCAGTCACAATGGTAATCCGTGTTATTGCTTTTTCAAGTTGTGTGTTGTTGTTTGCCATGCACTTGCACCTGGCTCCCAATGTTCGCCTACCTCTACCACCGATGCTGTAGCGTCTGGGTTACCTCCAATCATTGCATGAAGGAAGTACCCCCTGCAGCAGGTATGTAGGTTGACAAATGGCTGGGTCCTGTGATGGCTACTTCTTCCCCAACACCACCCTCCAGGCTGCCACATTATCAAACCATTCATGCCATATCTCAAGAATCACTGGGCCTTTCTCCCTCAAAATAGGTGCGTTATAATCACCTCCTTGACCGCTTTCAGACGATATATAACATGCCCTGTTTAGCTAACATCCCTTCCCCGACACCACCCTCCAGGCTGCTACACCATCTGACCATTCATGCCATATCGCAGAAACCGCTGGGCCTTTCTCCGTCAAAATAGGCGCGTTATAATCACCTCCTTGACCGCTTTCAGACGATATATAACATGCCCTGTTTAGCTGACATCCCTTCCCCGACACCACCTGCCACATCATCCAACCATTCATGCCATATCTCGGGAACCACTGGGCCTTTCTCCCTCAAAATAGGCACATTATAATCACCTTCTTGACCGCTTTCAGACGATATATAACATGCCCTGTTTAGCTAACATCCCTTCCCCGACACCACCTGCCACATCATCCAACCATTCATGCCATATCTTGGGAACCGCTGGGCCTTTCTCCCTCAAAATAGGCGCGTTATAATCACCTTCTTGACCGCTTTCAGACGATATATAACATGCCCTGTTTAGCTGCCACCCCTTCCCCGACACCACCTGCCACATCATCCAACCATTCATGCCATATCTCGGGAACCACTGGACCTTTCTCCCTCAAAATAGGCGCGTTATAATCACCTCCTTGACTGCTTTCAGACGATATATAACATGCACTGTTTAGCTGACATCCCTTCCCCGACACCATCCAGGCTGCCACCACACATCATGCTCAAATTGTCTTTCCCATCCAACCACTTACATTCCCCTAGCTTATTCTCTTCCCCACTGATTCAGATGCTCTGCAAGGATATATCCGATATATAGAGCAATAGAATATGTTGTATTAATCAATTAAATTAAATAATCATAGTATTTGAGACTATTTACATTACCAGTTTGTCGTCCAAAACCCTTTGCCCTTCTGCCAGTCCTTCAACAAGTACCTTGACCATGGCACCTACTACCAGCAACACCTATGTGAAAGTCATTCCCTTCCTTGACAACCACACATTCTGTCACATGGTAGCCAATGCAAACAACCCAGACAGTTTCATGGGTGCAACTGCATATCTCATTGATGCACTGGAATACATTGATGCCCCTGCCAATATGTGCAGTTATGACGATGCTTTCCATCGCTTCTTGGCCTTTGCTGGACAGCCTTCCCATGCAGCTGTCATCCCTTCTTCTTTGCACACAGCTTTGCAGGAGCGCAAGCAGAAGACTAAGGCACAGATTGATAAGAAGAAGTGGTTGGTCTTCAAACTTGGTCTGGACTGGAAGTCACCACAGCAGATGGATCGGCGCGATCTATTTCTTGACCATCTGAAAGCCCATTATACCATTATTGCACCACATCGCAAAGTTCCCTATCCCCCTACTGGCCACTGGATTGCAGACACCCAGTCTGTAGGTGACAAGTGGCATAACCACCTGGCTTTTGGGAAACTTCATGACAAGCGCATGCCTTGCTTGCCAATTCATATCCTTGATAGGGAGCAGCTTACAAAGGATGTTGGGCCAGACCAGCATGCATATATTGTTGATCCTAATTGTAAGCTCTACATTCTAATCTGTGCCTAATTCCATAACTTAGTAATTCTCAAGGCCCAGATGGTTTGCCAGCTGGTGTGGTAATCTGTGGTGGATGTAAAGACAAAACTACAACTGAGTGGATGGATGGCATTGTTATGCAAAATGTTGACCATAAGAAATCTGTTCGGGTGTGCCAGTCATTTGCTTCCATTCTTTTTCCATTTTTAAATGGGTTACCATTATAGCTTGATGACCCAGGAAGCCTGGTACTTGTAGGATTCTCAGCTGGTGCGCGCAGTAGCCCATCCTTTGGCTGGGCTCGCAATATTGTCCCCAAGTCATTTGTGGACAAAGATGAGATGCATGATACCATTGAAGAAATGAACAAGGATACCTGTGCAGCATTTGCCTTATTTTGGAACATGTGTCGCTCTTGGTTACCAGCAGGTATAATTGATGATATTGATAATTTTGTCATAAATTCAGGATTGCCACCAATGCACTCTGATGTACAGGAGGGTCATGAAGGTGAATATAACATCAAGAGAGATGATGGCTTGACTATCAGCTTCACTGGTGTGCGCTTGGCACCACCTATGGGTTTAGCAGCAAATAATTATGCCAGGTGGATGTTTAATTAAAAACTAAGTGCCTTTTACTGACACAGTTGTAATTCACAGAGCTATTCATCGTGACAACTCCCCACATCAGTGGGCAATCTCGCTGACAACAGAGCAGAACCAAAGTGATGCATTTGGAGGTGCATTTTATTTTGCAGAGTATGGTGTGTGAGTTGCAGGTGCACCAAATACAATCATTGCCTGGAGACAGCAACAATATCATGGGACAAGCTTACAAGACATTGACCCATTAGATCCCAAACCCATATTCTCCCAGAGGGGTCTAGCAATTGTTACATCATCTCGCTTATTGAACACATATATTGCATGGAAAAAGGGACAAATAACAGCCTCCAATGCCAGGGACAGAATCATCAATGGTAGTGGTGACCCTGACATTATATACTCAGATTGACTCAGATGGCATTGAAGTTGTAAGATAATAGTAGTAAGATGGTTTCTGTTATCGTTGTAACAATAGCATGAATTGTGATATGTCCTTTACATGGCTTGGAGACTCAACAGACTCAGATTACAAATCATTCACCAACTCTGACTGCGTGCGGAGCACGGGTAACTGCTAGTAACTTATAAGAACGCGTCCTTCCGCCTTGTAACTCATCCAGAATCATCGAACTATGCAGCTGTACAAAGTACCCAATCCCCTGTTCCCCAGCATCAAAGATATCACGCTCTACTATATCATGAATAACGTGAGGTTCAAGTTCCCAAGCATAAAAGACAAGGATCTTCGTACGTCTGCCCAATTTACAACATCCAGCAGTGCCGCAATGTTGACGTTCTCGTATAGGCAGCTCATCACTGGAAGGTCAAAGGTCGATAGCCGACTTTTTCACACTACTTGACTATGTCATCACAATCCCCGGTGACTACAGACTGCAAAAAATCGACGACACGCTCAGTCCATTGGCCGATCCTCCCGTCGAACGATCGTCTCCATCAGGGAAAATGCATTTCCTTTTGCATCCTTTTGTGACTTTTGCTACTTTTGCAATTTTTTTTGTCCAGTTCTGCACAATTTAGCTTATTTTAACACACTGAAAAAGGATGCAAAAGGATAGGGGGGCATGGCTTTT
>WNGO01003891.1_pt1 | contig 11704 bp, 10 predicted proteins | sample 5400511 | NCBI WGS metagenome assembly WNGO01 (sample SAMN13153380, study PRJNA577476) | soil metagenome | isolation source: 20 cm soil or saprolite under Garry oak tree replicate 2 | place: USA:California | collected 2016-06-15
TTCGACCGTGGAAAATTGCGCGACAGCCTCGCTATAATTTTTACTCAGGAAGTGGGCTTGCCCGATGGCATAGCTGACTTCGGTGACATGGGGTCCATTCGGAAACTTCGCCAAATAATTTTTGAACGCGGCAATCGCCTTTTTGTGATCGGGGACATTAAAGTAAGCGGAGCCAACCGTAAAAAAAGCCGGCTCCAGTTGAGGGGAGAATTCCGCTTTGACGAGCAAAGCATCAAGGTCCGCCGCGGCCTTGGCGTAATCACCGGCCTGAAACTCCGACATGCCCTGCGCGTAAAGTTGGGCGAGATCGGACGCTCCGCCTGCGGCCGACGCCGCTTGTTGCGCCAAAGTTGTCGCAGTTAAGGCGAGAAATGTGACGATCGTGTGCCGGATCGACGAGATGCAGCCACGCACACGAGACAACATGGAAAAATACTAACCAGCCGCGCTTAAATGAAAAGCGCCGTGTCCCGAAGCCTTCTCCCCCCTTGGCGCTCGCCGCGGCGAGCGACGGCAAGTCACAGACTTGCCCCACTTTCGTTATGGGTGAGCGCTGGCCGTCTTCGGTCCGCGCGAAAGATCGACCAGATCGTTCAGAATGTTGAGCGTCTCATCGCGCTCGGGATCAATCGCTGGTTCCTTGGTGTCATCCCCACCGCCCACCACGTCTTCCGAATCAGCATCGGCAGCGGCCTCAGGAGCGACCTTGGGCGAAGTGCCCTTTGTCTTGGCCTCAGCTAACTTGCCCGGAAACATGATTAACTGCAGGTTCGGTTTGTCCAGGGTATCGAGTGTCAGCCGATAGATACGCGGTTCTTCTTCCTGACGCGCCAGACGCGCCTTGGAACGCGTTTCCTTGCGAATTTTGTCTTCCTCGATCTCTTTGCGTCGGACATCTTCGTTCAGCGAGATCCGATTTTCGTCAAGCTTATGGCGCAGCCGCTCCATATCTTCCATGACGTAGTGAAACTCAGTATTATTCTGCACTCGCTCGGCAGAGCGCCGTTTCAGCTCATCGATAAAGAGCGAATGTGAATCGGACCATTTAGTGAAACGGGCCTTCGGCACTTCGTCGTAAGGCAGACAATTTTTGAGCGCGCCTTCGCCGAACTCAGGAAGATCGGTGAGGCTGGGAAGGACAATATCGGAGGCCACGCCATGCAGCTGGGTGGAACCACCGGCGACGCGGTAAAACTTTTGAATCGTCAATTTAAGGGCGCCGTCATCCTGGGAGCGGCTGCCTAAGAGCGAAGTAAATCGGCCGATCTCGAGGATGGTTTGCACAGTACCTTTACCGAACGTGTTTTTGTCGCCGACAACGACAGCGCGTCCGTAGTCCTGGAGCGCGGCCGCGAAAATCTCACTCGCTGATGCACTTTGCCTGCTCGTCAAAACCACGAGCGGACCGCTGTAAGCAATTCCGGGATCGGGATCACTTGAGACGACGATGTTTCCATTGGTGTTTTTCGTCTGCACGATGGGGCCCGATTTCAAAAACAATCCCGTGAGCGCAATTGCCTCTTCCAGTGATCCGCCGCCGTTCCGGCGAAGATCGACCACTAATCCGGCGATATTTTCTTTTTTCAGCCGCTTGAGTAGCGCCACCACGTCACGGGTCGTGCTTTTCTGGTGCCTATCCATGTCAGCATAGAACGAGGGGAGAGTGATCCACCCCAGCTTTACCGTCTCCCCGTTCTCGTCCTTTTTAATAATAATGTCCGCGCGAGCTTCCTGATCCTTTAGCTTAATTTCATCGCGCACCAGCTCGACGTTCTTGCGCTTGGAGGGATCGGCTGCGTTAGCTGGAATAATGAGCAGTCGAACGCGGCTGCCCTTTTTGCCACGGATCATTTCCACGACTTTGTCGAGCCGCATATCGCGCACATCGACGAACTCCGCCGAACCTTGTGCGACGGCGGTAATTCGGTCGCCCACCTTTAACCGCCCATCCACCTGCGCCGGCCCGCCGGGCACCAAGTTCTCGATTTTCGCGTAACCGTCTTCAGTCCGAAGCATCGCGCCAATGCCGACGAGTGAAAGGCCCATGTTGATGCTGAAATTCTTCAGATCAGCTTTACTCAAATATTCCGAGTGTGGGTCGTATGTCTGCGCCAGCGCATCGAGAAACAGTTTCATTTGCTCTTCCCTGTCCTCTTCGTGGACGTTGCGGGCGAGACGATCGTAGCGGCGCGACACCAACTGCGGACCCGGCTCGATGGGATGTTCGCTCAACTTTTCCTGAAGCAGTTCACTCGCAATCCGGCCACGCCAAAGTTGATCGGCTTCGCCCGTATCCTTAGGCCAGGCCGCCTTTTGGCGGCTTAGGTCTATGGTCGCGTCGCCGGCGAAATCGGTCGGTTGTTTGAGCAGCTCTTTGATTTTGGCGACGCGCTCGTCGACCCGCTTCTGATAGAGATCATAGATCTCGTAGGCCGGCTTCAGGTTTCCAAGCAGGACGTCGTCGTCAATGGAGACTCCATATTTGGCGGTCAGGGCGTCCACATCCTGTTGCGTGAAGAAAAGATGACTGAAATCGAGCAGCTCTAAATATGTCTTTAGAAACTTGCGCGACATTTCGTCGTTGAGAGGCTGCCGCGTATAATGCCCCTCCTCCAAAAGTCGCCCCACCGAAATACAAATCTGTTCGGTGTCGGATTTGGCCTGAAGGGAGCGTGGCCCAACCGCGGAAGTGAGAGCGACAGCGAGAAGCGTCAGCGAAAAAGCAAAGCGAGATTTCATGAAAAAGGCAGTTATGTAGTTTCGCAGATTCCGGTCCTAATAGCAAGACGACTGCGTGTGATCAATATGTAGAGAACTGAGACAACTGACGGCCGGTAACATTCAAAAAAGCAGAAAAAAGTAGTCTGGGTGCAGCTCGGTTCTACGCAGCAAAATACAGAAAGCGCCTGGCGTGTTAGCTTTGGCACGAAATGCGAGCGGGAGACATGACTTACGAGACCTTCTGTGGTGGAGTTTTCGAGACCAATTGTTGTCTGCTCCATGCTCCCGGCGGCCCAATACTGTTCGACGCCCCCGATGGCGCCTGTTTCTGGCTCGAGCAGCGCCGCCTCGATCTAAAGCTCCTGCTCCTGACCCACGGCCACATTGATCACGTTCAAGACGTGGCCAAGATCAAACATCGGTTTGATTGCCCCATCGGTTGCCACGCCGAAACAGCACCCATGATTTCGGATCGAGAATTTTTTCGCCGCTTCGGTTTCGAGTTGGAAATCGAACCTGTTCAGCCGGATTTCTTAATCGCGGAAACGCCGGAGCGCGATTTTCTCGGCGTCAAAATGCAAGTGCTGGAAGTTCCTGGTCATTGCCCGGGAAGCCTTTGTTTCTTCTCACGTGAGAATGAGTTGCTGATTGGCGGCGACGTGCTTTTTGCCGGTGGCGTTGGGCGCTGGGACTTACCCGGCGGCGACGGCGAACTGTTGTTCGCAGGGATCAAACAAAAATTATTTCCGCTCGGCGACAACGTCACCGTGCTCCCCGGCCATGGACCGCCGACCAAAGTTGGAACGGAGCGCCGGACGAACCCGTTTTTGCAGTGAGTCCAATCCTTGCAAACCCGCAAAGGACAAACCAAGCGCAGCAACTCGCCCACGCATAAGGTAGCGGCGGTTAAAATCGCCCGTCGCTTTCTTGGTAGTGGCGTTTCAGCGAACGGCCATGGCGATTGAGGTCAATCGCCGCGACCCGCCGGCGCGATCACATCTGCGGTATTCGCAACTAGCGCCAATGATAGTAATCCCAGCTCCGCACACGCAGCCTTGTCTCAATGTCATGTAGGGCGGCATGAAGGCGTTCCACCTCGCGCTGCAGATGGCGTCGATCGTAACCGCGCTGCCGGTACTCCCAATTTACGTGATCAACCTCACGGGAAAGCCGCGCAAAGTCGCGCCGAATCTGCCCGTTTGCTCTTGCCCTGTAGTAATTTAGCTCCCAGCGCACGTGACCGCGCATGCGATTCAGGTGGTTGATTTCCGCATCCAGCCGGTCGGACCATGGCCAGGAATACGCGAAGGCAGTGTTAGATCGGTAGTCGGGCGCAGAAATTGAAATCGCTGGGACGTTCAAACCACAAGCGATCAGCAATATTAAGCTTAACTTTTTCATAGTTAGTTCCTTCGTTTGAACAGATTCGACGAAATTCACGCCGCCGAATTCGATTCAATAAAAAGATTAGAAATCGCTCCCAACCTTCCGGATTCCTCACGCGCCGCCGGAGGGGGCTTCTTTCGTCCCTAACGGGACTCGACCGTTTTCTATTGATCAAACCCAGCGTTTAAAACGCCGGGCTATGGCCAGCAGAGCTGTAACACGGACCATGCGCCGTCGCGCGGACATTCCCGGGGCGGATAGCTATAGCGCAAGCAGTTCTGCTTTGTATGGGATCGCTTCGCTTTTATTTAAGCTGTGCCAGCAACGATTCCAGCGGCTCAAGGCCATCGAGCCCGGCCAAAGTCGAGCGCAAAGATCTTACGGCTACCGGAATGTACTGAAGAAAGCTCTTGTGGCGTTTGACCAAACCGAGAAACCCATAGGCCCCCAGGGCCTGCATTAGACGCTGCATTGCACACATCTTCAGTGTGCTTTCAAAATCAGCCTCGACCGCCCCTCCATGTTTGGACCGCTGTTCACAATAATATGCCTTTAATTCGGCGCGCTCCTCCTCCGGCAAATCGACATACGGATCAAAAAACAGTGATGCCAGATCATATTGCGCCAGGCCCGGTCGCATCCCTTGAAAATCGATCAAATGCGCCTGTCCGTTTCGCACAATGATATTTTGCGATTGAAAATCGCGGTGCACCAGGATGCGGGGCAAACGATCAAGATGCTGCGCGATTTTGTGCAAGGCCGGCAGCGCCGCGAGCTCCCTCCTCGTCTCGCTCGCGGTTTTGAAATAGCGACCGAGGCAATTCTCGAAAAAATAATTCTGCTCCCATGTGTAGAGAGCGGCGTTGAACTCGGCCGGAAGATGCTCGCGCATCTCCACGCAAACCGCTTCCGGCAACCGGTGCAGCTTCGCAATTTCATCCAGCGCCGATTCATAAAAAGCGCGGCGGACCAGCCAGCTTTCTCCCCGATAGCTGAACAGATCCCGCTCGCCGAGATCTTCGAGCCAGATCAAACCTTCATCAGCGTCGTGGTGATAAATCTTCGGGGCCCGAATTCCATGCGTGGCCAGAAAGTTTGCTATCTGAACGTAATGCCGGTTTTCTTCGCGCTCGAGATTGTATTTGACCAGGATGAGTTGCTGATCGGACGAACAATGGACCCGGTAAAATTTTCGATCTGATCCGCCTGTTTCGATCGGTGTAATTTTTATCTCGGCCACATCGAAACGCGGAAAATGCATGCGCGTCTGGTGGAGAAGAAGATCTGTTTTCACGCTGAGCTAGATGTCTTTATTGCGGTGGAGGCCTTCAGCTTTTCGGCCGCAGCGGACAATACAAGCACGAAGGTCACTTAGTGAAGCAATTTGCGAACCCGGCCATAAAATCGTGTCCTCGAGGACCGCGCCCGCGCCGACCCGGCAATTGGCGCCGGCGACCGAACAACCGCGCAGTTGCGCCGTGGGATCGATGATCGCGCTGGCGTGGACGGGGACCGACCAATCCGCTGCCTTCACATAGCGCGGGCTCCAATGTTCATTCGAAATAATCCGATGGACTTGGAGATACTCGGCGCGCGAACCGATGTTGAACCACTTTCCGTCGTCGAGAACAAGGCCGCCGATCTTTCCGCCGTTTGCTATCCAATCAGCAATAATCGGGATAAAGGAAACTTTTTGTCCTGGCGGAATACGTTCGAAAATCGACGTATTCCAAACCGCGATGTTAGCGAAGTCGTAATTGCCCGCCACGCCGTATCGATTCGAGATATCCACCACGCGGTTTTGGTGAAGGGCAACCGCCGAAGCCAGACCGGTTTCGCGCAAGCCCAGCGTGACGTCATTTCCTCGTTGGAAATGTTCGTCGATCAACCCCTGCAAATTAACATCGGTTAAAATGTCGCCGCTATAAGTAATGAACGGTTTTGTTCCGAGATAGGCTTGCACGTTTTTGATGCCCCCGCCCGTCTCGAGCAGCGTTGACTCATTCACAAGCTTGATTGAACGATCCGCATAGCTGTTTTCCGGAAAACCGCGCGCAAAGAGTTCCGGCAATCGATGCGTGTTGATAAGGAACGACTCGATGCCAATTCCGATCAGGTGATCCAACGCGAACGTGATGAGCGGCTTCTGAAAAATTGGAATGAGCGGTTTGGGCAAATCGTCGGTCAGTGGACGTAGGCGCGTACCAAGTCCCGCGCCGAATACGAAAGCCTGAGTGATCGAAGGCGTGCTCATTTTCCCTCACCTCAATCCTCTCCCTCGGGGAGAGGAAGGCGTGAACCGGCAGATGAGGTGGCGCGTTGGGCGTTGGGCGTTGGGCGTTGGGTCTCGGTGTTGGGGGGTTGGCGTTGGAGCTGCATGCTAGATACTAGAATCTTATTGTACCCTCACCTCAACTCTCTCACTTGTGCCCGCCCGTGCCCTGGCTAACAATTTGTCCATGGTGGAAGAAATCGTCTGGCGTGGCACCTCATCGCAGTGGAAAAACTTTGGCGCATTCGTTGTCTGCACGCTTTTCTGCTGGCTCATCGTACCGATTTTCATCGCGATCGCGCGTTATCTCCAGACCAAAAACAAGGTTTACGAACTCACGACGGAACGACTGAAGATCACCGAAGGCGTCTTCAGTAAAGTGACCGACACATTGGAACTATATCGCGTCAAAGATATCGAAACGCGACAACCCTTTTTCCATCGCATGGTCGGGATTGAGAACGTGCAGATGAATACATCCGACACTTCATCCCCCTTTGTTTTTATCGAAGCCATTCCCTCTTCTGTCGCGCTCGCTGACAAGATACGGAATCAAGTGGAGGCCGTTCGCACCCAAAAAGGCGTCCGGGAAATCGATGTCGAATGACCGGGGATCAGAGAAGGGGCGCGCGAATTGTAGCGGTGGTTGTGCCAAGCACCCAATGTTGTAAACCGGTGCTGGCTGGGGGCACGCACCTCTACGACGCTGACACCCGGGATCAACGCTTCAAATACAGCGTGCGCGTCCCGAAATCGATGATCCCATGGTGGCGATTCAAAATCTCGGCACCGAGAAGTCCGGCCACGGGTGGCGATCCGTGTAACAGGCCGCCGCGAATCAGGCCTTCGAGGTCGATCACCCCAACTTCCTTGCCTACAATGTTCACCGAACCAACGGACAATTTCCGGATCCGAGCGACGTTCACGCCGCGCTGCTTCAAATTGACGGCCGCGGAACTGTAAGGCGTCTCGCGCATGGGGATTCGCATCCGCCGAACGAAGGAGTGATGAAGCAAAGTTGCAAAGGCCCCGGTATCGACCATGAGCTTGGCGGGAGCGCCATTAATCGCGGCATTGACATATAGGTTGAACCCCTCACTGACCTGAATCGGCACCGCGCTATATCCGCGGTAATCAAATCCGGGCGCGTGACCCGGCAGCTCGGGATACATTTTCAGAACAAGCAGCCCTCGCTGACAATCCAGGACGGCTTTGGTTGGAAAGAGAATATCTGCGCCTAGAATCCCGTCGATCTCCTGCTCCTCCAAAAGGCGAGCCGCGCGCGTGGAACTTCGAAGATTCACAGTTACTACCGGTTCGTCAATCAGGTTGAGATTGCCGAGGGCGAAGTTGTGCACGATGGCGACATTGTTGAATCCGCCGTTGATCTGGAGGCGGGCCGGCAACTTGGAGCTACTCGGGATCCCAGTGAGACGGAAGTGCTCTCGCCTGTGCGAGGCGATGGCACTGACCGGTGCGCCGCTGTCCACACCCAGCCAGGCCGCACGGCCATTAATCATCGCTCGAACGAGGAGATGGTTTTGCCGAGAACGCATCAATGGCAACGCCTCGTACTGGGGAGCCGATTGTGGGGCGGATTGAGCTGACCGAGTTGCCGCCGGCAACTCCGCGACCGTGGCGACACTCGCAAGTAAGATCGCCAAGCGCTTTAATCTCAACCCTAATACCCCAGGATTTATCACGCGGCGGAGGATAACACGCTTTCATTAAGTCGAAAGCGGTTGTTTAAAGGGAAGAGCCTACCTGAATCTGTCGCTAGAAGCGAGTCGCCGCTTCGCTCTGCGAAGGAACGAATCTGTGAAGCCGGCAGGGCGATATGGCACCATTCCGGCTGCGATATTGAATTTGTATGCCGCGGCAGGCGTCGGAATTGCACGGTCATGGCCCAAGCATTAAAGAGGAGCTATTCATGAATCCATTCACTCGCATTTTTTTACTCGTTTGCGTGCTCGGCGCCTTGGCCATTCGGGCATTCGGCCAAAACATCGCCATCGGCGAGTTCGCGTCCCTTACGGGCAGCGAAGCAACTTTCGGCATCAATTCGAGGAATGGGATTGAGCTGGCGAAGCACGAGATCAATAACGCCGGTAGTTTGTTTGGGGAATCGTTTCGACATTGCCCCATCGGGCTGAGCGGTGGTTAACTCTCCGCGGAATCCGAACAGCTTAAAACTCAGAAGAAGCTCCATGTCACAGCCACCAGCAGCCGATAACAAATTCGTTAGGGGCCTCGGCTTGCTCGACTCGACCATGCTCGTCGCAGGGTCGATGATCGGCTCCGGCATCTTCATCGTTTCCTCAATCATCGCACGGCAAGTCGGCGCGCCGGGATGGTTGCTTGTTGTCTGGCTCGTTACTGGCCTACTCACGCTCATGGCTGCGCTCTCTTATGGCGAGTTGGCGGCCATGATGCCGAAGGCCGGCGGACAATACGTTTACTTGCGCGAAGCCTTCTCTCCGTTCTGGGGTTTTCTCTACGGCTGGACGCTCTTTCTCGTTATCCAGACTGGCACAATCGCGGCGGTGGCCGTCGGGTTCGCTCGCTACACAGGCGTACTCTTGCCTTGGGTCTCGGAAAAGAACTATCTGATCGCGCCCATCCGTTTTGGCGGCTATGCGCTCTCGCTTTCAACCGCGCAGTTCATCGGCCTGGCGATGATCGCGCTGCTCACATTCATGAACACGCGCGGGTTGAATCTCGGCAAGCTCATTCAGAACATCTTCACGACGGCGAAGACGGGCGCGCTCATCGCGCTTATTGTGCTCGGCATCATCGTCGGCGTGAAATCGGGAGCAGGCGCAGCGAACTTTAGCGATTTTTGGACAATCCGTGGCGATTTACAGGAGGTTGGCAAAGGCTTGACCGCCGCGACCGCCTTCGGACTCTTTGTCGGCATCTGCGTGGCGCAGACGAATTCGCTTTTCTCGGCCGACGCTTGGAACAACATCACATTCACGGCTGGAGAAGTGAAGGACCCACGGCGCAACATCCCGCTCTCGCTCGCGTTCGGGACTATTCTGGTTATCGGGCTTTATCTGCTCGCCAACGTCGCATATCTCGCGGCCCTGCCCTTCGCCGCGATCCAGAATGCGCCGAGCGACCGCGTCGCGTCTGAGACTGCCAACGTGATTTTTCCCGGCGCAGGCGCGACGATCATGGCCGTCGCGATCATGGTTTCCACCTTCGGCTGCAATAACGGGCTGATTCTCGCCGGCGCGCGCGCCTACTATGCGATGGCACGCGACGGTCTCTTCTTCCGCTTGATCATTCAAGGCATTTGGGCCGGTGCCCTTGTCCTCCCGCGCACCGTTAAGACAGACGGCGCCGGCAATGTGACAGGTTACGGTAATCTTTACGGCAACCTGCTCGACTATGTCATTTCGGCCGCGCTCATCTTCTACATTCTGACGATTCTCGGCCTGTTTTTGCTGCGCCGAAAACGACCCGAGGCTGAGCGTCCGTATAAAGCATTCGGTTACCCAATCGTCCCCGCGTTCTACATCGTTGGCGCAACCGTGATTCTCGTTGTCCTCTTCATGTATCAGACGGCGACGACGTGGCCCGGTCTAATGATCGTACTTACCGGCGTGCCGATTTATTTTCTTTGGCGAAAATCGAATGCGGGTGCGCCGTTAGACGACCAACGCACTTAACGAAACCGAAACGACGAACAACCAAAGGAGAGCGGACCCATGGGAAATCTATTCGCGACAAAACCTCTCGATAAACTGATGGCGGAGGCGCAGGAGGTCGGCGAGCACAGCCTAAAGCGCTCGCTCGGGCCGTTAAATCTCGTGGCGCTCGGCATCGGGGGAATCATCGGCGCCGGTCTTTTTGTGCGCACCGCGGCCGCAATCGCTGATCGCGCGGGTCCATCGGTGGTGCTTGCCTTCATCGTCGCCGGCATCGGTTGCGCGTTTGCGGGTCTCTGTTACGCAGAATTCGCCTCGATGATTCCGGTTGCGGGTAGCGCCTACACCTATTCCTACGCGACGATGGGCGAGTTTGTCGCCTGGATCATCGGCTGGGATTTAATCCTCGAATACGCTGTCGCCGCGTCGACCGTCTCCATCGCCTGGAGTGAATATGCCAATCGCGTGCTCGAGTGGTTCGGACTGCGCGTTCCATACCAATGGACGCATTCGCCTTTCGAGCATGACCCGGCTGGCGTTCACGGCATCATGAATATTCCCGCCGTGTTCATCTTGCTTATCCTGACCGCGCTCCTTATCCGCGGAACGAAGGAATCGGCTTTCGTCAATGGTCTCATCGTTGTCCTGAAGGTGAGCATCGTCTTGCTCTTCATCGGCATCGGATGGGGATTCATCAATCCGGCAAACCATACGCCGCTGATTCCGGCGCCGACTACTTACGTTACGCCGCAAGGTATCACTCACGCCTACGGCGGAATCCTTGGGATTCTCGGCGCTGCCGGTGTCGTCTTCTTCGCTTACATCGGTTTCGATGCTGTTTCGACTGCGGCGCAGGAAGCCAGAAATCCGAAGCGCGATATGCCAATTGGAATTCTTGGATCGCTGGCCTTTTGCACGATCCTTTACGTGCTCTTCTCCTGGGTCCTGAGCGGCGTTGCCACCGTCGACGACTTTCGCGCCGCCGGCCGCGAAGCCTCGGTTGCGTTCGCGATCAGCAAATACATGCCGGGCTACGAATGGTTGTCGAAGTCAGTCACGGTCGCGATTCTCGCCGGGTTTTCGTCGGTTATCCTCGTAATGTTGCTCGGGCAATCGCGCGTCTTCTTTTCAATGAGTCGCGACGGACTGGTGCCAAGGGTTTTTTCGGATGTGCATCCGCGGTTTAGAACGCCCTACAAATCGAACATGCTGTTCTTTGTGTTCACCGGATTACTGGCGGCGTTCGTTCCGGCGGACGTGACCGGTGAAATGACCAGCATCGGAACACTCTTCGCTTTCATTCTGGTTTGCGCAGGTATCTGGATCATGCGGGTTCGAAGTCCTGAGCTGGAACGCGGATTCCGCGTCCCGGCGGCGCCATTAGTCTCGATACTCGGCATCATCACGTGCGGCGCGATGATCTACGGACTCGGGTGGACGAATTGGATGCGGTTGATCGTCTGGCTCCTGATTGGGTTCGTCTTCTACTTCAGTTACGGGAAACGCCACAGCCGCATCAACACGCCGCCACCGGAAATGCCGGAGGGAATTAAGCTCACCCGGTAGATTTCGGGGCTGAGTATCGATCAATGCGCGCGCACGCCGCTAACCGGCGCTGCTAGGTTCGGCTGCTTCCGCCAAAGCCGCCGCTCGGGCTGCTTGAACCAAAACC
>WNGO01007084.1_pt1 | contig 11700 bp, 15 predicted proteins | sample 5400511 | NCBI WGS metagenome assembly WNGO01 (sample SAMN13153380, study PRJNA577476) | soil metagenome | isolation source: 20 cm soil or saprolite under Garry oak tree replicate 2 | place: USA:California | collected 2016-06-15
CGAAAGGTACATTTACGTGAGCGATGCCGGTTGGGATTGGGAAGATTACCGGCAGTTTTTCCGATTGTTCTACAGAGAAGAAGATCGCGCCCAGGCCGCGATCTGCCTGAATGAGCAGCGTGATTTTTCATTCTATTACCTGCGGATTTCGTCGCGGACGAAGGACGGCACGGTTTGGACAACGTGGAATTATCCGTTGTCCTACGGCTTGAAACTCTCTCCCGCGTTCCGGATCAATCGGCAGCGGCCAGATCGATCTTTCTGGCAGCTTGATCAAACTCATCGCGAATTTTTGCGGCGAAACAAAGTTGATCCTGCGGAGATCGAACCGCTCGATGAAGAGCAGATCCAGGCGGACATCGAAAAGGATCTGCGGGACCAGATCGCGCACAACATTCACAAAGGCGTCCTGAAGCAAACTGCCACAGGCGACGTGAAATATTCGTGGCGCGGAATGATTTACCTTTGGTGCCAGTTCTTGGTTGATCTGGTGCGCTTGTAATCGCGCTGAATCAAAGGTAGGGCGCGTCACTCGTGCGCGCCGTCGCTCGTCAACATCCCGCGGCGTGAAGGGACTGGCCGCCGTACCAAAGCACAAGGCGGAAATGTTCATTTGAACTTGCGTGATCCTGCGCTTTGAAGGATGATGCCTGGATGCTCACCGACAGGCAACGTAGCCTCCTTGATTTTATTCAGCGCGAGCAAAGAGAAAAAGGCATCACGCCGAGCACGCGCGAAATCCAGAACCATTTCGGATTCGCCAGCCAGACATCCGTCATGCAATATATCGCAGCACTCGAGCGAAAAGGTTTTCTCAACCGGCACGCGCGCAAAGCTCGAGCGTTGATTACGCCAGCCATGAAGGTTCGGATTACCGACATTCCAATTTACGGTCAGATTCCGGCTGGGATGTCGGCATTGACGGAGCAGAGCATTGAAGGGCATGTGTCGCTGGACACGCGCTCGGCAAATGTGTTGAAGAATCGAGGCACATTCGCGTTACGAGTGCGCGGCGAGTCAATGATCGGCGCGCATATTCTCGATGGCGATATTGTAATTTTGGAAGACACGAAAGAAGTGCACGACGGCGATATCGTTGCGGCGTTGATCGACGGCGAAACGTCATTGAAGCGGTATGTGGTGGAGCGCGGCCGCCCATATCTGAAGGCGGAAAATCCGCGTTATCCCGATCTGGTGCCGGCTCGCGAGCTTAAAATCCAAGGCGTGATGGTCTCACTGGTACGAAAACAGGAGCGGCGGAAAAGACATTAAGGAAAGGTCCAAGTGCAAAAAATGGGGCAGGAATTCCCTGCAGCTTCATTTCATTTCTGGCTCACATATGTGATCAAAAATGGAAATCACCTGGATCGGCTCTGGGTGTATTAAATGTTCACTTGAACATGTATAAGATTCGCATCATGTTTACGTTCGATGGCTGCGAGCGCCAAAATTATCGATCTACGCAACCTGCTGGCGGAGCGTTTTCCTCATCCTTCTTGTACGACAGCGAAGCGCTTAATGACCGGCTTACATTTTCTTGATGAACCCATTTGCGGCGGACTGCCGCGTGGAGCGATCACCGAATTGATCAGCCCAGGAACGAACGTCGGAAGCGCATCGCTCATTCATGCGCTCGTCCATTGCGCGTATCGCGATAATTATTTCCTGGCGCTGATTGACGGACTCGATTCGTTTGACCCCTGCGGGTTGGATAATGCGTGGCTGCAACAGCTGCTTTGGGTCCGGTGCAGCAAAGCATCTGAAGGCGTGAAAGCGGCTGATGTCCTTTTGCGCGACGGTAATTTTCCACTGGTGATTGTCGATCTCGTGCTGAACGCACCGGAGGAATTGCGTAAAATTCCGCAAACGAATTGGTATCGCTTGCAACGGTTGGTCGAGCTGCTGCCCACGGCATGTCTCGTTCTCACGCGATATGAAATGGTTAGTAGCGCGCAGCTGAAACTGGTGCTCGAAAGTTCATGGGACATTCAAACTCTTGAAACCGAGGACGCGTTTTCACGACTCCGAATTGTTATCAAAAGATCGCATCTCCAACCAGAAGTCAGAAGTCAGAAATCCGCGGTGATCTAGAATGATGTTCGCCACGATTTATTTGCCGAATTTCTGTTTGCAGGCAGCCACGCGGCATCAGCCGGAACTCTGTGAAAAACCAGTAGCGTTGATCGAAGAACACGAAAGGAAACCGATCATCATTCAACTGAATGAAGCCGCAGAAAACGCAGGTATTCGAAAAGGAATGACCCCGAGCCAGGCATTGGCGCGATCGTTGCGGGTGATCATCAAAGTTCGTGCACCCACGCATGAAAAATCGATACAGGAAATATTGCTTCACTACGCGTTTACTCTCAGCCCTTTTGTGGAAGGCACTGCGCCGGGTATTTGCACACTTCAGTTTACGGCCTGCCGCAATTTGAGTGAAAAGGTATGTCGCGTGATCGAGCAATTAGCCGAGTGCGAAATTCGCGCTCAAGCCGCGGTTGCTCCGACTTCAGACAGCAGCTTTCTGGCAGCACATCTCGCTCGGCCAGTATTGCAGATCGAGAACGCAAAAGAATTTCTCGCGCTCCTGCCGATAGAAACTCTCGCCATAGCCGCGACATAGTTTGCCACCGAGCTCAGCGATCCTTTTTAGTTTGCCCGATTTCTTCCGTTCGCTTTAAAACGAATGACTTTACTCGGGCATATTCTTTCTGAGCTCCGTTGGCAAAATCGCGCGTCCCGTACTCGAACAGCACCACGAAGCAAAACGTCAGGACCAGGAACAGCCCCAACCAAAAAATGCTACGCAGAAGCGCCATTTCAAAAAGTAAAGGTTGCGCTAACGCGATCAACACCCGCGGGGCAGCTTAGGCGAGTTGCAAGCTGTGGGGCGCGAGATGAAATTCCTTGCGCTAAACGGGTAGGTACCGAAGTGGCCAAACGGGGCAGACTGTAAATCTGCTGGCTTTACGCCTTCGCTGGTTCGAATCCAGCCCTGCCCATGTTTGCCCAATCTCAGTAGCGTGCGCTGTCCTGAGTGCAGAGAATCAGATCGGCAGCAAACGCAAATCCACTGACACAGCGGACTCTACAGCACCTGTCTGCAGGCAACACCGGTATCTAATAGCCTCTTCGCTGGCCACCATCACGCCGGCCGCCGTATCCGCCGCCGCCGTAACGTCCACCGCCACCGCCGCCACCCGGCGGCCGCTGCTCGCGCGGACGCGCCTCATTCACAGTCATCGGCCGGCCATCCATGGTTTGGCCGTTGAATTTCGAGATCGCATTCTGCGCTTCCTCCTCCGAACCCATGGTCACAAAAGCAAATCCACGTGATTTGCCAGTGAATCTGTCCTGCATGAGAGTCACTTCCTGCACAGCGCCAGCTTGCGAAAAGAGCTCCTGCAGTTCGTTCTCCGTAGTATTGAAGGGGAGATTGCCTATGTATAATTTGGTTCCCATTGAGTTTATTCTAGAAAACGCAGCCTGGTAACTGTTTCCGCTTATCGGATTTCAAATCGCCATTGAATAAACTCAACTGACAATCCACCAACTTCCGGGCCTTCGTTTCCCGTTTTGCGGTCACTTGTAAAATGCTTCTTTTAAGAAAGCAATAGAAATCACGGTCAATTTTTGCCGTTAAATAATGGCTCAAGCAGACAGGCGAGAAAGCACAAATGATCCAGCCCGCGTGGCAGTTACGGCGGCGGGTGTGATCAGCCCGTTCGGGTTTGGCTTGGCCGAAACGCTCGAGTCGTTGCGCAGCGCACGGGACTGTGTGACCCCCGTGATGCGCTTTGCAGTCACGCAATGCCGGTGCAAAACCGCGGGCCAGGTTTCCGACTGGCGTCTACTTGCCAGTTACGGGCAAATACCCCGTTCGCGACGCCTGCATCGCGCGTCGCACATGATGATTCAGGCGCTGCAAGAACTCGTGACGCAGCAACCTGAATTCGAACCGGAGTTGACGGTGGTTGGAACGACAAGCGGAGGCATGTCTTACGGCGAACGCTATTACCGCTCGTTAAACGGAACAGGAGATCTGCGGCATGCCCCAAATGCGATCGGTCACGCGTTTGAATGCGTTCGCTCCGGTCGTTACCGACGGGTCTTAGCGGGCGGTTACGACGCCCTCGCGGAAATGGTCTTCGTCGGCTTTGATTCTCTTCAAGCCTCAACGCCCGAGAAATGCCGCCCGTTTGATCGGCATCGGTCTGGTATGGTGCTTGGAGAAGGTGCAGCTGTTCTGGCCTTGGAAAATCTTGACTCCGCTCGCGCGCGCGGCGCGTCTGTTCTCGCCGAAATCATCGGTTACGGCATTTCAACAGACAACTTTCACATCACGCAACCGGAGCCATCGGGCATCGGAGCGCGACAAGCAATGGAGCGAGCTCTTGAGAGCGCGCACGTCTCCGCAGCCGATATTGATTACATTAATGCGCATGGAACAGCCACCGTCTTCAACGATGCAGCCGAGGGGAAGGCAATCAGCGCGTTGTTCAATGGTGTGCCGGTGAGCTCAACCAAAAGCATGATGGGTCATTCTCTGGGCGCCGCGGGCTCCATCGAGGCAGTCGTTTGTTTGCTTGCGCTTCAACACCAATTTCTTCCAGCTAACATCAATTTCACCACTCCAGATGACGGCGTCGATCTCAACATCGTTGGGAACGAACCGCGATCTGCTGTTGTCGACGTGGCGCTCTCGAACTCATTTGGATTCGGTGGAACGAATGCTTCGGTGCTAATGCGCAAGCTCGAAGCATGAGTCTGGCGATCGTCGGCATGGGGTGGGTTACCCCTCTGGGCACCTGCATTGATTCCGTTTGGGAGCGATTGCTTCAGGGTGATGAAGCATCTGCGACGACGATTTCCGAAGAATTTGCCGATCGCGTTTACAGCGTTTTTCGAGTACCGGACTCAGCGCTGAAGGGGATTTCCCATCCGCGCCTTCGCCGCGCCAGTGCGATTTCGCGTTTCGCCGCGGCAGCTGGGTTGCAGGCGTTGGCGTCTGCAGGACTAAAACTCGAGTCGCAGAATGCTGAACGAATTGCGCTCATCTTCGCCACCTCAAATGGGGGCGTCTGTTACACGAAACGCTTTTACCATGAAATCGTCAGCACAGGTGTGCAGGCAGCCAGTCCGCTCCTGTTTCCGGAAACTGTATTCAACGCGCCGGCAAGCCATCTTGCCGCCATGCTCGGCATGACGGGCGCTACGTACACCCTCGTGGGCGACGGCGCCGTCGGTCTCGCGGCGATAACGATGGCCGAAGAATTGATGGCGAATGAGTCGCTAGACTATTGTCTCGTTGTAGGCACCGAAGAAATCGACTGGCTGTTATGTGATGCTTACCGGCGGTGGCGTTTCTTGCGTTTAGCACCGCCCATTGAGCCCTTCAGCAACCAGAACCGCGGGATGATTTTGAGTGAAGGCGCGGGAGCGATCGTGCTCGCGCGCGACGGATTGGTCGCAATAGAACGTGCGCCTCCGGGCGGGTATTTTGATAGAAGAGCCGGAGCGGAAACAATTTTGAGGCGCATTCTGGGTGATCTCGGCCAAATAGAAATCGATTTCGTTATTTCGAGCGCGAATGGGACATTTGTCGACCACGCAGAATCACAAGCGCTTCAGGAGGTCGTTCCAAATGCGCTAGTCTATACCGGCAAACCCGCGTTGGGCGAGAGCGGTGGCGCGGGAGGATTGTGGCAGATCATTCTGGCGGCCCAAGCACTGCATTCGAAAGAGCTTCCGCCCGTGCTTCACGCAGACGAAAGCGTCCGATTACGGCTTTCACTCTCGCGAACGCCAGTTCCAAGCGTGCGACGCGCGATCGTTTTGGGCTGCGGACTCAATCAGCAAACAGCCGGTCTGCGACTGGCGGTCTTGTGATGCGCCCATCGATTTGATCCGTCACGCTTGTCCATAAATCCCGCTGGGAGGGTGGAGGTTACACTTGAACCTCGTTTGCGAAGCGAACTAAATCTTTTTTGGCGAATCCGCTTGCGCGCTGGGATAAACGTTCTTAATTAAGCGTCCATTTTCCCCGCGCCAGTCGATTAGAAATGGCGCTTACAACAGTACCCATGGCCAAATCAAAGAAAAAGAACAGGTCTGCGGCAAAGCCGGCTGTACGAAATGCGCGCCCGGCTGCCAAGCTTCACGCCAAGAAGGCCAAGCCGAAAAATCTCGCACGTGAAAAGAAAATCACGCGCCGTTCGCCAAAAACGAATTTGGAAGGTACCCAGTCGCCTGCTGCGGTGCTGCTGGGATTAAATCATCGCGAAAAGAAATTGGATCCGTTCGTTCGCAAACAAAAACAAAATCTGCTTCAGCTTCGCGATGCGGTGGTGGATTCGATGGCTGGCGTGGCCCAGGGCACTCTTCGCTCACGCGCTGAAGGCAGCGAAGCCTCCGCGTTTGGAATGCACCAGGCCGATGCTGGATCCGACGCATACGATCGCGATTTCGCACTGAGTTTGCTCTCACAAGAACAGGACGCGCTCTATGAGATCGATGAGGCGCTGAAGCGCATCGAACTCGGAACATACGGGAAGTGCGAGATGTCTGGTAAACCAATCCCTCGGGCACGTCTCGAAGCGATCCCCTTCGCGCGTTTCACTGTGGAGTGTCAATCGCAGTTGGAGAAACAGAGTAAAGCCACCCGGATGCGACCATCAGTTACCTCATTGTTTGGCTTGACCGAAGAGGAAGGCGGTGAGTCCGAGGAGGAGGAAGCAACTGCGCCGGAAGTGAAGGAGTGATCGACGTTCATGGCGCAGGAGATTGTTACTCTTGAATGCACCGAAGCTAAAGCGCTTGGGAAGCCGCCTTCGCGTTACATGACGACTCGCAATAAGAAAAGTCCGCGGACGCCAAATCGCTTGGAGAAGAAAAAATACAATCCGTTTTTGCGGCGGCGCACCTTGCACCGCGAGACCAAGTAACCAGCTATGCAGCCAAAAACTCCAAAACGCCGTTCCGCATTTCGCCGCGCGAATCGACCCATGCCGCGGCGCCGGATCGATATCGCCATGGAGGCAATCGATTACAAGAACCCTGATCTTCTGAAAAAATTTGTCACAGAGAGCGGCAAAATTCTGCCTCGTCGAGTTACGGGCATGCCGGCGTACATGCACCGGAAAATCACTCGCGAAGTCAAGCGCAGCCGTTCGGTGCTGTTGATGAAGTAGTTCGCGCTGTAGAAGTCGTCCGACGGAATTTGGCCGCTACGCTTTCGGCGTACGTTCGCCTTCCTCAATCAACTTCCAGAACTCGCGCGTTTCGCCCAGTTGCGCGTCCTCGGAAACAGGCAGCTTGCTGCGGAACAGAAAATCGCGAAGCGTGTTTTTGTGCAAAACGCGATGCACTTTGACGCCTTCCTCGGTCTTGGCGAAGTAAATACGGTAATTCTTCGCGCGATAGCGATAGAGCTTCTTCCCCTCTCGTTCGATCACGCCAAAGCGCTCGGTGTCGGGCCGATCCAAGTCTTCGGGTAGGATTTGAAACTCGGCCAGCAAATCGAGCTGCAACCTTTTTGGTAATGCCGAAATCTCGGCCGCGCTCAGCTCATTGAAGATGATTTGGAACATTATTTCGGTTAAACAGGTGAAGCATTGAAGCGCTTTGAACTGAGCTCGCGACTCTGATCCGCTTTAACATTTCAACGCTTCAACGGTCCAAGGATCGTCAAACATAAACCCGGCGCACCCGCGCGCCAATTCGCGTCACAATTTCCCACGTAATCGTCCCCGCTTTTTCGCCCAATTCGGAGCAGGAAATTTCTTCGCTTCCGTCGCGCCCCATCAGAACAACATTGTCGCCCACTTGCACGTCATGGAGTTCGCTCACATCGATCACCATTAAGTCCATTGTCACTCGACCGAGAAGAGAGCAGCGCTTTCCGCGCACCAAAACGGCGGCACCACGGTTGGAGAGATGCCACGGGTAACCGTCGGCATATCCGGCAGACAACGTTGCAACGCGCATATTTTGCGGCGCGATAAATGTGCGGCCATAGCTGATTGAGCTGCCTCTCGGCAAGTCGCGCACGAGACAAATTCGTGTTTTCCACGTCATTACCGGCTTGAGCAACTCACGAAATTCCGGGAGCGGCGAAATGCCGTAGAGCATGATACCGGCACGGACGATTTCGAACGTCGGCTCATTGAACGCGAGTGTGCCGGCACTTTGCAACACGTGCGCCTTGTACCTTCCCGGAACTTCTGCGCGTATTTGGTCAACGATTTTCTGGAATCGAACCAGCTGGTCGCGCGTGTATTCTGCGTCTTCGTTCGATACCGGCATGTGCGTCGACATGCTGTGGATCTCAACATTCGCCATTCCGGCCACGCGTTGAAAAACCTCGCGTGCCTCATTCTGCACGACGCCCATTCGTCCCATGCCGGTATCGATCTTGAAATTGACTGATACCGGCTGCAAGCGATCGAATGCCTGAGCTTCTTCCAAACTGGAGATGGTCGGGATAAATCCCCGCTCGGCGATGATCGGGCGTTCCTCAGGAGTTGCCGGGCCGAGAATTACGATGGGATGCGGCAGCGATTCACGCAGGATCAGAGCTTCTTCCACGTTTGCGACGCCAAATAATTGCGCGTCGTATGCCAGCGCTTTTGCCACGGCGAGCAATCCGTGGCCGTAAGCATTCGCTTTCACGACAGCGAGCATCTCAGCGGACCCGATTCGATCCCGTACGACTTTCGCGTTGTGCCGCAAAGCGGCGCGATCAATCTCAGCCCAGCAACGGTAAGTTTCTTTCATTTTGGAATCGTGATGTGCGGTTCGCGCAAATAAATTGGTTCCAGCGGTGGCAGACAAAAGCTTCGCCGGGAGTCCTGCGCAAGTCTGGCCAGAATCAGAGCAGAAGGAAACGAAATCACGGCGCGGTGAAATTGCGGAAGCATCTCTGAAGTGAAAACCGGCGTTGCCGTGTCGAGCGATTCGAGTCTCGCTTTCAGCTCGAGCTCGGAAAAGAGCGATGGGCCTTCAATCACTTCATTTGTGAGGATGCGCGCGAAGAAGAAAGATTTCCTGCGCGCATCGCCAATCGCACAGTATTCCTGCGGATCGCATTCCATTGCGCAAATCGAGGGATATCCGATTAAGCGCGCATCACAAGAAAGGTGTAATCCGATCGCGGCCGATATCGCGATGCGCGTCCCAGCATACGAGCGGGGGCCAAGTCCGACAACGATCGCCTCCGGAGCACCAAATTTTGCTCGCATCGCCTGGAGGTTCTGGAAAAACGCTCCGGAATTTTTTCGATCGTTAGCCCATTCGCGCGTGAACTCGATTTCGCCGTCCAGCCAGGCCAGGCTGCCGCGCGAAGTGGAAAGCTCAAGCGCCAGAGTTTTCATGATCGTGATGACAGAGCGTTATGATCCGCTGACGCTCCGATTTTATTTCAAAGGAAATCCAGCGCGCCTGCTCTGGAATCAAGTCCGGGAATCGATCGGCCCATTCGATCACTGAAACGCCATCGCTAAAAAAATAATCTTCCAGTCCAAGCCGCACCGCCGATTCTCGATTCTCCAGACGAAAGAGATCGAAATGGTAAACGGGCAATCGCCCGCCTTGATATTCGTGCACGATAGTAAAGGTGGGGCTCGTTACTGCGGCGTCGTTTTTCAGACCTGCAACGAGACCCTGCGTGAACAAGGTCTTGCCGCTGCCGAGTTCGCCTTTGAGCGCCAATACGGAACCGGCCGCAAGATCCTCCGCAATTTGCCGCGCGATTGCTTCCGTTTCAGCGGGGCTGTTGGAAATGAACGTAGCCACGAGGCAATTTGCGCTTTGCGCTTTGCGATTTACGATTGAGCGAGCCAATTCGCGTCAGCGGTAATCCCGGAAAATTACGTCGCCACTCGCGCTCCAAACGTTTTCTGTTGCTCGGCGACACGGCAAAGAGCAGTTCATAATCCTCCCCTTCTGAAATCGCGTTGTCGACAGTTGCACCACGGGTTACGGGCAAATTTTCCAGCTCGATGTCGAATCCCACTTTGCTCGCGCGCGCAAATCGAGGAAGATCGGATCCGAGTCCGTCGCTTAAATCCATCATAGCGTGAATCGAGAAATTTTTTGTAAGCCAGCGCGACTCCGCAATGCGTGCAACGAACTTCAAATGCTTTCTTTTCAGAGCCCCGCCAAGGTGGCCGGTCACGAAAAGATCATCACCCGATCTTCCGCCACGACGCGATGCCGCGCGGGGTTTCTCAACAAATCCGATCACACTCACCGAAATCGCGATTGGCCCCGGAGTATTGCTCGTTTCGCCACCGACAATGCTCACTTTGAAGCGATTCGTCGCTCCGCGCAGTCCCCGATAAAGCCCTCGCACCCACGCGACCTTGGTTTGCTGGGGAACAATAAGCGTAATTAGAGCGAACTGAGGGAGAGCGGACGCCGCGGCGAAATCGCTCAACGGACGCATCATTGCTTTCCATCCGACGTCTGAAGCATTCGTTCCGTGCGTAAAATGCACGCCTTCGACAACGCAGTCCGTTTTTAGCACGAGATATTTTTTGCTTCGTGGTATTTCGACGATCGCGCAGTCGTCAGCTGAACCCGCAAAGACTTTCCCGCCTCTCACACGCGGAAGATGAAGCAAGATTCGGTTGAGCAGTCGGTCTTCACCCAAAACGCCGAGTTTCATTGAGAAATGATTTCTGGAAACGCAAGGGCAGTGAGAGTCAGCGAGTTAAAGAGGGAATGCATAGTCATCGAAACAAGAATCGAGCCGCTCCATTCGTAGGCAATCGCGAAACAGTTCCCCAAGACAAACAACGGCACCACCGAGGGAAAGTGTGCGTGGGCAGCGGCGAATAACAGCGAGCTAAGTATTACCCCAAAAAAACAGCCAACGTAACGTTTGAGCACGCCGTAGATGAAAAACCGAAAAACAAACTCCTCGACGATCGGGGCGATCGCGACGGCGAAAACAATGATCAAAATCCGCTCCTCGATGGTGCGCGATCCACTGAAGAACTCGACGATGCCCTGCTTGCTTGAGCCGCCACTGAAAAACCGCTGATTCAGGCTCTCGGAAAAACCGATCAATGGATAAGCAAAAAAGAGCAGGATCGCCCCAGTGCCTAAGTCGGAAAAAACTGATTCTGAAAAATCCGGCCAATGCGCCGACATCGAAACCGCGAAATTGCACAAGAGTCACTATGACGAGCAGCACGAAAGCGCTGAGGAGGAAATTGGCCAGAAGATTGTGCGGGTGAAATTGAAGCGCCGGGTCCGGAGCTGTTGAGCTGATAGTCAGTAGAAAGAAAAAGATTAGCACGCTCGCGAGAACGGCTTCGGGCAGTCCAAACGCGCGCTCCGGCGCGTCGGCCCCAGAAGCGCTCCGAATCCGTGCACTGATTTGATAAATCAGCGACACATACACACAAAGACTGCCAATGAAGTAAAGAGCCGAAAGCAAAAACAGGGCAAGGCTCGGGGCCGCTCCGAATGTTGCAAAAACGTTCCCGAATAGCATGAGGGTATGCTGAAGTGTGCGCTACCCTCAGCGGCTACGGAGCGTAGTAACTCGGCAGGAAATACGCGCGCCCCGATTCCAGTTGCGGCACGAGTTGTTTTGGAAGTTGCAGTTCGATTTTCGACTCCGATTCTCCAAATACGCGCAGGAACCGGGAAAGACTAAATGGCGGTGCGTACTTCACGACTTTCGCGTCTGGC
>WNGO01002501.1_pt1 | contig 11698 bp, 14 predicted proteins | sample 5400511 | NCBI WGS metagenome assembly WNGO01 (sample SAMN13153380, study PRJNA577476) | soil metagenome | isolation source: 20 cm soil or saprolite under Garry oak tree replicate 2 | place: USA:California | collected 2016-06-15
CGAATTGTGATTGAGCGCGTCGGAAAAGATCGCGCAGCCTGGCATCAGCCGACCCAACGTGCCGAGGGCCGCGAGATTCGAAATCCAGCCTGAGGTGAAGATCAGCGCGCCTTCTTTGCTGTGCAGGTCCGCAAGCTCGGTCTCCAGCTGGACATGCTGCCAATTGGTGCCGGAGATGTTTCTGGTGCCGCCAGTGCCCGCACCGGAGCGATCGATTGCCCGGTGCATGGCCGCCAGCACATCGGGGTGTTGGCCCATCCCCAGATAGTCGTTGCTGCACCACACGGTCACGCGACGGGTCTGGCCGTCAGGACCGTGCCAAAAGGCGCTCGGGAACTCGCCCACGATTCGCTCCAGTTCTATGAACGTCCGATATCGGCCGTCCAGTTTGGTGTCGGCAATGAGCGACTCAAATGTCGCACGAAAGTCCGCTTTACTGTCCATCGGATAAGGCCTGTCAGTTGTATCCTATGTTGCTAAAGTTGATTGAAACCATCAGCCGATCCGTAGTCGGCCGTGAAGCCGATCGCCAGCATCACGATCATGGGTTCGGCATTCCGTTGCGGCCACCTGAGGCGCTCGCAGCACAAATCCCTGTGCGCGAATGGTGCAGATCATCGGCCACTCGTCAGCCTGGTCGATCTTGCGACGCAGTCGCCCTATGTGAACGTCCACAAGATTGGACTGGGGGATGAACTTATAGTTCCAGACTTCCCTGAAAAGCATTGCTCTCGTCAGCACCTGGCCTTGGCGCCGCATCATGTATTCGACCAGAAGCAATTCACGCGGCCTGAGGTCGATCGTACGCTCACCGCGCCTGACGGTGCGCGTCAGAAGATCGAGCCGCAGCGGGCCGACGCTGAGGACCGTTTCCCGGCTGTCGGCGGGTGGCCGCAGAAGGTCTGCTAGTCTGGCAAGCAACTCGGCGATGGCGGCGACACTCGCCGGGTTCATATTCATCGGGAGCGCCTCTGTCCTTGGGAATCGAGACGAGGCCAAGCGGATATCGAGCACGTTGTTGCTGATCATCGAGTTCTCCTTCCTCCGGTTAACCCACGGCGAGATCTTCGGATGAAACCCCGGATTAGCCTGCGACCAGGCGCCGGAGTTTCGAGGTCTCGAATCCGTGCATTCCAAGTTGCCATTGCAGGCCCACGATCGCTCCTTTGGTCGGCTGCAATAATGCGAGTGCGCTCAGTGTAGTGACGGGCAGCCATATCAATAGCTGAAGCCACAACGCTGGCGCGTAGGCCGTCTCAACGGCGAGAATGGCGGGAACGATGACGTGGCCCACCGCGGCGATGACCAGGTACGCCGGAAAATCATCGGCGCAGTGGTGAAACAACTCCTCATCGCACTTCGGACAATGGTCCGCGACCTTCAAGAAGCGCCCAAACAGAGCTCCTTGGCCGCAATGCGGACACCGCATCCGGAAGCCTCGCCACATAGCATGTGCGAGTGAAACTGACTCGGCTCTCATTGCCAACCTCCTTGACAGCGTCCATGCAATATGCACAACGACACCTACAATCAAAGGGCAATGGTGGTAATTTGTATGGAGTGGATCCCTACAATCTCCGAGTGGCAAGGGCCGGCGTACCTGCGGATTGTAGACGCGTTGGCGGCCGACATCGCGAGCGGCCGTCTCCACCGTGGTCAACAGATGCCGACGCACCGAGCGCTCGCGGCAACACTCAAGCTCGATCTCACAACGGTCACGCGGGCTTATGGTGAGGCGCGGCGACGCGGGCTCCTTGATGCGCGGGTGGGGCGAGGCACGTTCGTCTCGGAAACTTCGGCGCGGGCGCCGGCGGATATCCCGTTTCAGATCAAAGTTGATCTCTCGATGAACGTCCCGCCGCAACCAATGGAGGCGAATCTCGACACGCGCATCGCGCAGGGCCTCAAATCCATCCAGGATCAATCGAGTTTCAGTGCTTACCTCAACTACCTGAGACCGGGTGGCAGCGACGAAGAACGGGAGGTGGCCGCCAAATGGCTTCGTACGCGGGTGCCGAACGCGAGCGCCGACCGCTTGATCATCTATCCCGGGAATCAAGCCATCTTGTTCAATGCGCTGCTGGCACTCACGGCGCAGGGTGACGTGGTGGTCACCGAAGCCTTCACTTTTCCTGGAATGAAAGCCGCCGCCGAAAAGCTTCGGGTCCGCCTTATCGGTGTTCCGATGGACGCCGAAGGAGTTCAGCCGGATGCACTGCGGCATGCATGCGAACAGCACAACCCGAAAGCGGTTTATCTAACTCCCACGCAGCACAATCCGACGACGGCGACGCTGAGCCCCGAACGCCGAAAGGCTATTGCATGGATTATTCGCAAAGCCGGGACGTTCCTGATCGAAGATGACGCCTACGGTCTCCTGGAGCCGGCGGCCTCGCCAATCGCGAACCTCATTCCCGAGCGCACTTATCTAGCTGTCGGCTTGTCGAAATGCATCGCTCCCGCACTGAGAGTCTCCTATCTCCTGGTTCCCGACGCGGCCGCGGAATTGACGATGCGGAGCAACCTTCAAGCCACGACGCTGATGCCAGCCCCGCTGATGGTGGCACTTGTCACGCAGTGGCTTCGATCTGGCGTTGCAAACCAAATCATCCACGCGGTGCGCAACGAAGCGGCGGGCAGGCAAAAGCTGGCCGCGAAATTCTTGAAAGGACTGCCTTTCGCGACGCAGCCAAATAGTCATCATCTTTGGCTGTCCTTGCCCCGGCACTGGAACAGCAGGGGCTTTTTGTCTCATGTTGCCCGCCACGGGATGGCTCTGGTCGGCGAAGATACATTTGCGGTGGGTGATACGTCCTCTCATGCCGTTCGCGTCTCGCTCGGGGCGGCGCGCAATCGCGCCGAACTCGCCACGGCGCTGCAGTTTCTAGCCGCGGCGATGAGGTCGTCTGTCGCGTCTCTTCAGATCGTATAGTCTTGTGCGCACCGTCTATCGCCCGGTAGGCGATGAAGCCATGTTTTTCGACAAGGTCACAGGCCAGCTTGGCGGAACGATACCCCTCATTCCGTGCTGGGTGCCGAGCCGCCACGGCCTCGAGATCAGACCAGAGAGCTGGGCACTGCTCATGGGAGAAACGGGCTCATACAATTGATTGGTTATTGGGTTTGCCACGACGTTGGAGACCGTGCGAGCGATCGCAGTAAGACTGCCACCCCCAAAGTTATCGGGTTTCTAAACAGCGCATCGCCCGCCCAGTTGTACTTGTCCCGGCCTGCCGCGCCTTAAGTGTTCCTGTTTGGAAATCCCGAAGACCGTTGTGCAATTTAGCACTCGCACGGCGCAGGCTTCGCCAGAGGCGCGTGCATGTCCGCATCGAATAAAATCGAATTTAGTTATCTGAACGCCAATTTAATGGTGCTGAAAAGCCATCCGCTTACTCTGAGACCTGACTGCAATTCTCGTAACGGCGGATCGTAAAGGCGGGACAACGTCTCTTCGATTGTAAGCAAGCAATGATGGCTTTGAGGCAACGTGATCCCACCATCACTGCCATACGCCAGCAGAAAAAAGGCCGGCCGAGGAAGAGAGCCGATGCACGTGTCAGGAGAACAAGCAAGAATGAGTGACATCGGCATTAGCCTTCCTGGTTTTCCTTCCTCTCCTCGATCGATCGTTGAAATCTCGCCACCTGATATCGCTCGTCGCCAACTGGCGAATTGGGGCGCAATACAGGTGGACACGGTAAAGGTTACCCGGCGCGAGACTTTCGAATACGGCTTTCAAGCTCGAAGACATTTGCTGGTCGCTTACGAACGCGCAGAACGTCATGATGGCGAGACGCTTATCGAGGGGTTGCCAAAATCGACCTTGCGCGAGTTCAACTGCAAGCTCAGCTTGGTTCCTGCTGGGCATCGGTTCTACGGATGGCAGACGCCGCGGGTGCTGACGCGCGTCACATACTTCTATATCGATTTGCAAGATCCGTTGTTTGATCTGGAATCCGGCGTCCCCTGCCCCACGATCAGCCCGCGCATGTTCTTCTTCGATCAAGCCGTCTGGAACACGGCTCTCAAACTCAAGGCCGAGGTTGGAAATTCCGATCGGGGTAGCCGCCAGTATGCTGAGGCCTTGAGCTTGGTGCTGATACACGAACTCATCCGATTGGAGCAAGCCACATCCGCCGTGGCGAGGCCGCTTCGTGGCGGTTTACCAGCGTGGCAGCAGAAGCGCGTGGTGGAGTTCATCCAGGAGCATCTCGCGGAGGAAATTTCGTTGAACGCTCTCGCAGAACTCGTCGATCTGAGCCTCTATCATTTCGCGCGCGCCTTCAAGCAATCCTTCGGCGCGCCTCCGCATCACTACCATATGGCCCGCCGGATGGATCGCGCCAGAAGCCTGTTGCAGAGGTCGGCGCTCTCGGTGACGGAGATCGGCATGCAGATTGGCTTTCGCGAAACGAGTTCATTTACAAGGGCATTTCGTAAATTCACCGGACTGACGCCGACCGAATATCGGCGTCACCGAGAGGATTAGCCTCACAAGCGCGGAACCAAGACACAGCGGCGAGCAAGGGTTGCTCACCAACCACGACCCACGCAAGGCCCACAGGAGACGAAAATACGCGACAGTCCCCGATATCTTCGGCACAAAGCGGGGTGAATGGCACGCCTGCCCGCAATCTGTCTGTGTGCTGTGCTGTGAGCTAATCGGAGCGAGCTATCTGCGAGAAATCGGGACACAGCTCCCCTATTGCGATCATAATTGCTTACGCCGATCACTGCACGCCAGGAGGCTGAAATGAGAAAACTAATCTTTACGCTCGCGCTGTTCGCGTCATCAGCACTTGCGCAAACTCCGAATCTTTCTCCTGGGCCGCCACTAGAAGGCGTCACTGATCCGGTTGTATGCCTTCCCATAGGCAAAACGGCAAAGGGTGATTTGGTCTACTCGATGGAGTGCCGCGATATTCCAGCTTCGACGGGTCTCAATAGTGTCCCGCCCGTCTTACCACCGCCGAGCGAAAAGGCGGCAGCGGCACCTGAGAGAAAATGATGGGACCATGGTCGAACCGGAGTCGTGTGCCGGTCGCTGCATCCTCGTGAATCAACAGCTGATGAATGAGGTCAGCGCCCCATCGCATCTTGGCTACTAGCATCGCGGCGTAAGGCGTCGGATAATCAAGCATTTAGTAGCCGATGGGGACGATGGGCCGCTGGCGGGGACGACGACCGGCACGGTCAATCCGGGCACCATCTGGGTGAGGCGCTATCTCCAGGTCGGGGTAGAGGCAATCGTTCCTATCAATCCCCATTCCGGCCCCGACCTCGGTTTTCGCGCACAGGCCCACCTGTACCGTCCGACGATCTTTCCCGATTGGTACGGAAAGCCGATCTTCGGCAACTGAGCGCGCGTGAAGCCAAGCCAAATGGTATGGGCGCAGGGTCCAGAACGTGGCGGCCGATTCCTATGTCACGTTCATGAACGCGTGCGTGACCCAGGCTCGCATTCCTGCGCCGCGGTGCGCATGCGCAGGAATGAACGGCCACTCAGGTGCAGATACCCTTGAACGAGCTGGCGAGAGCCGATGCAGAGAACATCAAACGTCAATCGTTCGATTTCGGTCCGCCATGATAGCGGTACGCATTGGGCTCGGCCGTCTGTGCCGCCATTGCCGGATCGAAAGCATTGAAGGCGTTGACCACTTGCCGGTCCGAAGAGTCGGTCGCATTGGACCAGTACCGCGCGTTCGTTGATGCGGTGTCCGCAAACGCCTGTCCTGAGATTGCAATCAGCATCGTTATCGAGGCGGCTAAAGCGAGATTTTTCGTCATGGCTCTTTTTCCTTGTGTGTAAGAATCCCCGATTGCCGGGAAATGCACATCGCTGCATACAAAACGGCGATGCGCGTGAAGCGGATGCGGGTTCGCAATCCGTGTTTTTGTCGAGTTCACTTAACGGCTTGATGCCGATGGGTGTGACGCGCTGCATGATGCGGCATCGTGGCGTTTCCGTTCCGCCAGTTGTCGTCGCGATAGTAACCGCCATCGGTGTACGGATTGCCCGGTCCCAGATTTTGACAATTTGCGTCCGGGTAGAACTGGGCGCAATAGCCGGGGTCTGAGATAACGGCCTGCGCCAGAACGGGAGTTGCGAAAGCTGCCGCGGCAACAACGGTGGCGCCAATCAATGCGAATTTCATCTTGGTCTCCTAGTTAGATGATGCAAAGACTAAATGGGAAGGCGGCTTCAGCTCTGCGATTAAATTCTGTTTTAGTGCGGAGGATCGAACCCCTTTCACAAATAGCTGATAGCCACTTTTCAATTTGACGGTTCGCCAACACGTTTGGCCCATGCACGCTTGAGCCCACGCCACACCAGGCGCAGCTGCCACGGCGAGCTCGCACCTACGGTCGCTACGAGTGCTTGCAAGCCGCATAAATGGAGTTCAATATGTTGACGTCCACGAAACAGATCTCGACCGCCATTGCGTTAACGCTTGTGCTTGGTATGCCATTATCCCCGGCTTTGTGCGCCTCTGCTCCGCCGAACACAGCAACGCAGAACCAGGCCACCCTTGCGTTACGGAGTGGTAATCTTGTTCGGCTGCGTTCAGGAGGACCATTGATGACCGTCGTCCGCGTCGACGGCGATCAGGTGAATTGCGTTTGGACCGATTGGGATGGCCAGTTTGAATCCGGCAATTTCCCCATCGACGTGCTCCAGATGGAATAACAGTGCGCTCCCCAGGAATCGAAACACCGCAGGTTGCGCTACGATACCCGATGCAAAGGCTAACAACGGGGAGCGTTCGCTCTCAGGCCGATCCGCTTTTCACAAGTGCGCGATGCACGATTGATCCACTGGTGGATGGCGTCGTGCTAACCCCCGGTGCCGTCGGCACGCTGCCCGAGTTGCAGCAGGCCGGCTTTCACTACGTAAAGTGAAGCCGAACTCCAACATACCATCTTTCTCCAATCCAGCCGCCCAACACAACAAGGCTGAAGACGATCATTTACGACGCGTTCGAGAAGTGATGCTGCAAAACACCCATAGCGCCGGGCAGACTGTGATAGCGGCGGAACGCATCGTTCCAATCGACCGCGCGCGCAGCTTTATCACGTGTTGGTGGTGCTGCACTACTCAGTCGTCAATTACACCTATTTCGGCAATGCCGACAGGATGCGCTGGCTCGGATCCGCTCTGGTCGTGCTGTTCAATGACAGTTCTTCATGGCCTGCATGTTTTTCATTTCCGGATTATTCGTTCGTGACAGCCTGGCGCGCAGGGGACCCGCAAACTTCCTGGCCAACCGCGCCTGGCGATTGGGCGTGCCGTTTTTGATCTCGATCTTCGTCGTGATGCCGATCGCCTATTATCCGACCTTTCTGCACTATCATCCGCCGGGAACGACTGATTTCAATTTCTTCCATTTCTGGTGGCACACGCTGACGATCGGTCCCTGGCCATCGGGGTCGGCGTGGTTCTTGTGGGTGTTGCTGGCGCTCGGTGCGATCGCCGCGCTACTGTGGGCGGCGGCGCCCCGGGTGATCGAAGCGCTTGGGCAACTCATTTATGCCCGGCGTGACCGGCCGATGACCACCTTCGTCGCGTTCCTGATCTTCTCGATCATCGTCTATCTGCCGATGCGCCTGATCTTTGGCGATTCATCATGGCTTGAGCCGGGACACTATCCTCTTCCGATTCAAGCCAGCCGTATCCTGCTCTATGCCGGATATTTTTTTTGCCGGCGTCGGTGTCGGTACGGTCAGCTTGAGAACCGGGATGCTTGCAGAGTATGGGGCGCTAGCAAAGCGCTGGACGGTGTGGCTTGCTTTTGCGTTTGCCTTCTATGGCGCAATCCTGCTTCTGGTCTACGCGCACCACAATTGGCTGGCGGATTTCAATTCACCGCCGGTTTGGTGGCAGGCAGCCTATGGTCTTGCCTTCGCGATGTTCGGCGCGGCGATGACGTTCACCGTCCCCGCGGTTTTCCTGCGCTTTGCGCGATCTTCGTTTTGGCTACTCGACGCGATGCGGCCCTCAGCATATGGCATCTATCTCCTGCACTTCATTTTCCTCATCTGGCTGCAATACATCGTTTACGATCCAGCCTTCCCGGCGTTCGTCAAATTCGCGATCGTGTTCACCGGTACGTTTTCGATGAGTTGGGCGCTCACCGTGCTGTTGCGAAGAATTCCCATCGTAGCGCGGACGATCTAGTGCTCGGTTCTGGACCGGTCAGCCGTCACCGCTTGCGGCTTTACTGCGGGTTGACAGGCCTAAACCCGTCCGTCAGCGTCTGCATGAAGCTCACGAGGGCATCCTCCTCTGCGTCCGACAGGCCAAGGCGTCCAACTCGGCTCGTGTTCATGTTGTCTGTCGATTCCGGCGCCGGCCAGCACGTCGTACCTTCACCAGGATCATGCGGCTGGCAGCGCGCCAGCACGTCGCGCGTGTTGTAGAAATGCGTGATCGCCTTCAGGCTCGTGAAATATCCATTATGTCCGTAGGCCTTCACGAAGGCCGGATAGGGCCGCTTGTCCACATTGCGCAGCGTCGGCACTTGAATTCGCGCTTGATTGTCTGGCGCCAGCTTGAGCCATCGCGCATCCACCGCGGAGGGTTGGCTGAGTAGATGTCCCTTGCTGAGAAAACTGCCGACGCCGCCATCGACGAATGACGGTCCTTGCGGGTTGGCGACGTAACCCAATGCATCGGGCCGATCTTCCGCATAGTAAGGAAGCCTCGGATTGGCAGGCGTTCCGATATTGCTGGCGGTGAAGTCGGTAAACAGCGGGTCCTCTCCGGGTCCACCGTCACGGTGACAGGCGTTGCATTGCGCCTTGCCTCGGAACAGATCGTATCCCGCCTGCTCCTGCGCCGTAAACTGCGCCTTATTCGCGCGCATCGCGTCGAACTTCGAGGTAAACGACGTCACCTCCGCAGAGGCTTCATAGCCCGCGATAGATTGCGCCATCTGATCGAAGGTGGTGCCGGCCCGGCCGCGATCGATCGGGCCAAGATGAACCGGCAACGGCTCATCGGCAGTCGGCGGCCCGGGCCGGTCGCAGACCTGCTCGACGTCTTCAGGCCACGCGATCGCGAAGGCCTGCGCTCCCCACACGCGTTCGAACATGGCGCGATAGGGCCGCTTCGAAGCGCGATGGACCGCGCAGGCGATATCGGGCAGGCCCATTTCCACCGGGTTGGTCGGCGGACCTTGCGCTTGCTCGGCGGCCGGGTTGCCAAGCCGGCGGCCGGTCGCACGCATGTCCCAGAAATTGCCGCCGACGAGATCACCCTGCCCCGGATTGTAATGCAGGACGGGCGAGAGCGGTGCGTAGGCGTGCGATTGCGGCTTGCGATCGCTGAATCGCGTGCGCACTGACCCGGGATAGGAGCCGGTGGTCCGGTTCAGCTCCGACACGGGACCGGTAAAGCCCGTCTCGGGCATGTGGCAGAACGCACAGGCCTCGTTGCGGTTTACTGACAAATCCTTGTCGTACAGCATCAACTTGCCGAGCAACTCGATTTGCTGGATCTGGTTATCCGGCGGCGCTGCAAGCTGCTCGATCGTCCGCGCCTCGATGCGGTTAATCTCGGCCTCGAGCTGTGCAATTTCTTGTAGTGCCTGGGGCGAGAGCGTTGTGCTGCCCTTCTCCGCGCCCAGCGCATCGGCGCCCATGGTGACAACGATGGCAGCCGCAATCGACAGAACCGCGCGCGGCATCTTGCGCGCGAATGGATCAAAAAATCGCATGAGGGGTCCTCTCTGTTGGAACCCGCGTTTTGGAGTTGCGATTTGCAACGGCATCAGCGACGGGCGGCTATTGCCACATTCGCAACAAGGACGCCGAGGCACCCAAACAACAAGATGGCGCCAGCCGCCAGACGTAGATCCGGCATGAGGGTTGCAAGAATGCCCGCGAGCGTGACGACCGCAAGAATCATCAGCGCAAGCGAGCCGTCATCGACAAACAACCCGATCAATTCGCGAAGCACCGCAATCAACATGTTCATGACAAGACCTTTATGCGGGGGCGCCGCAGGAACGCGACTGACGCGAGTCCAACGGTCAGGAACAGGACAGCAAAGCCGACGATCGCAAGGTCCGCGCCCGGCCAGGCCACGCCGAGACCTTCGCCGGTCCAAAAGAGGCCGAATGCGGACAGCATTACGCCGACGGCGAATTTCAGCGTGTTTTCGGGAACCCGCGCCAGCGGCCGATGCACAAGAAAACCCACGCCAGCGACCAGCAGGCATGCCGCAAGTGCGCCTGCGCTCGCGGGAATCAGCATTCCGCGACCGGCGCTGAGCGCAATCACGATGAACACCACCTCAAGTCCCTCGAGAAGCACCGCCTTGAAGCTGGCGAGGGCCGCCAGCCAATCGAGCCGGGCCTCGTTGCGGCGGGCTTGCTCGCGCAGTTCTGCCGTTTCGGCCGCGAATGTCATTAATTCATCGTGCAGCGGAATCACGCCCGCCGAACGCAGGATCGCTTTTCGCAGCCAGCGCATGCCGAACAGCAACAGCAGTACCCCGATCACGAGCTGGAGCAGGTGCAGCGGCACCCGATCGAGCAATGGCCCGAGCGCCACGACGATGAACGCCAGCGCCGCAAGGCCCGCGATCGCACCCAGACCGGCCGGACGCCAGCCGCGAACGGTGGCGACGGCCAGCACGATGGTCAGGGCTTCGACGGCCTCGACCAGCGAGGCCAGGAACGCCGCCGTCACGACCGGCCAAATCAACGCCGAACTGCCTGTCATGCGAGTTCTCCAAGTCGGACCGGTGAAGCAAATACGCGATCCCGGGCTTTGAACCACGTCCGGCAATATGCAACGGCGGTCATTAGCAGCATACCTGCCGCGCCAACGCTAACCTGGACCACCAGCGCGTTCAGGCTGAGTTCGATCGCAGCGTGGGCGCAAAACGACAGCACGATGCCGACGCAAAACACCTGAAGCGAATTCCGGCCACACACAATCAGCGGCGCCAGCGGGCGCCATTGCAGCATTGGCGAATCCAACCGCAGGAACCGGGTGACGACGATCGCCAGAGCGATAAGGTGCGCGACTCGGTAGGGCGCCAGATTGGTCTTATCGTTGGGATCGAACGGCGCCAGCATCCAGTGGGGAAGCAGGCTGCCGGGGTCGGGGGTTTGAATGGCCATCGTCACCACGCAAGCAAAGGCAAGGTAGGCGATCGCGAGCCAGAACACCGTCCTGGTTCGGATGACCGATTGAATGGCCTCGGCGCCGCCAAGGGCGATCCAGGCGCCGAGGAAAAACAGCAATTGCCACGTGAACGGATTGAAATACCAGAAGCCCGATGGCGAGGCCGTCAAATTCCAGCCAAAATGCCTGCCGGCAAAATACACCGCCATCGAACCTATCAATGTCAGCGAAGGTTGACGAATCATCGACCACAGGGCCGGAGCAAACGTTCCCAACAGCAGAATATAAAGCGGAAGCACGTCCAGATTGACAGGCCGGTATCGCAAAGCCAGCGCCTGGATAAACTCCCGAAGCGGCATGCTGATGAAAACGGCGACGTTGAACTGGTTTAGCTCATCCGGATCGTGAAATTCTCGCGAGACCCAGGCGATAACGGCGATATAGACCGCAACCACAGCCATGTGCGCGGCGTAAAGTTGGAAAGCGCGCCGCGCCAGCTTCAAAGCCGCGGCAAGGTAACCCCGCTCGATCATGACCTTTCCGAACACCATCGCGGCGGTGT
>WNGO01002503.1_pt1 | contig 11692 bp, 6 predicted proteins | sample 5400511 | NCBI WGS metagenome assembly WNGO01 (sample SAMN13153380, study PRJNA577476) | soil metagenome | isolation source: 20 cm soil or saprolite under Garry oak tree replicate 2 | place: USA:California | collected 2016-06-15
CCCGGCATGGCCATAGATTTTCGCAACCGTGCCCGACAGCATCGCCCCGGCGCTGCGGTCGGTGTTGTTGATCTCCACGTCGATCTTGACCGGCGCACCGCGGTCGAGCGCTGCTTGCGCCTTCTCGATCAGCTTGCGGTCGAGCACCGCTTCCAGATGATGGTTCTGCGGCTCCGCGTGATAGATCTTCTGGCCGGGCAGTTCCTTCTGGCGCACGAACAGTTTTGAGAAGTCGAGCCCCTTGGCCTTCCAGTGCGCCACCAGGCTGGACTGGTCGAGCATCTGGGTCTGGCCCACCATCTCGTTGAAGGTGCGGTAGCCGAGCGCGGCCATGATCTCACGGACTTCCTCGGCGACGAAGAAGAAATAGTTGATGACGTGCTCGGGCTGGCCGGTGAAGCGCTTGCGCAGCACCGGATCCTGGGTCGCGACCCCGACCGGACAGGTGTTGAGATGGCATTTGCGCATCATGATGCAGCCGGCCGCGATCAGCGGCGCGGTGGCGAAGCCGAACTCGTCGGCACCCAGCAGCGCGCCGATCACGACGTCGCGTCCGGTGCGGAAGCCGCCGTCGACCTGGACCACGATGCGGCTGCGCAGCCGCTCGCGCACCAGGGTCTGGTGGGTTTCGGCGAGGCCAATTTCCCATGGGCTGCCGGCGTGCTTGATCGAGGTTAAGGGAGACGCGCCGGTGCCGCCCTCGAAGCCGGCAATCGTGACGTGGTCGGCGCGCGCCTTGGCAACGCCGGCCGCAACCGTACCGACGCCGATCTCGGAGACGAGCTTTACCGACACCTGGCCGTCCGGATTGGCGTTTTTCAGATCGTAGATCAGCTGCGCCAGGTCCTCGATCGAATAGATGTCGTGATGCGGCGGCGGCGAGATCAGCCCGACGCCGGGCGTCGAATGCCGCACACGCGCGATAATGGCGTCGACCTTGTGGCCGGGCAATTGTCCGCCTTCGCCGGGTTTTGCGCCCTGCGCCATCTTGATCTGCATCATGTCGGCGTTGACGAGATATTCGGTCGTGACGCCAAAGCGGCCCGAGGCAACCTGCTTGATCGCCGAGCGCATCGAATCGCCGTTCGGCATCGGCTTGAAGCGATCGCTCTCCTCGCCGCCTTCGCCGGTATTGGACTTGCCGCCGATCCGGTTCATCGCGATCGCCAGCGTGGTGTGGGCCTCGCGCGAGATCGATCCGAACGACATCGCCCCGGTGGCAAAGCGCTTGACGATGTTCTTGGCCGGCTCGACCTGGTCGAGCGGGATGGGCTTGCGCTTCTCGTCCTCGGCGGTCTTGATCTTGAACAGGCCGCGCAAGGTCAACAGCCGCTCGGACTGCTCGTTGAGGATTTTCGCGAACGCCTTGTAGCGCTCCAGCGAATTTCCGCGCACGGCATGCTGCAGCGTCGAGACCGACTCGGCGTTCCAGGCGTGATCCTCGCCGCGGGTGCGGTAGGCATATTCGCCGCCGACGTCGAGTGCAGTCTTGTAGACCGGCGCCTCGCCGAACGCGTCGGCGTGACGGCGCGCGGTTTCCTCGGCGATCTCGGCAAGACCTACGCCTTCGATTCGGGTGTGGGTGCCGACGAAATATTTCGAGACGAAATCCGCCTTCAACCCGACGGCGTCGAAGATCTGCGCGCCGCAATAGGACTGATAGGTCGAGATGCCCATCTTCGACATCACCTTCAACAGGCCCTTGCCGATCGATTTGATGTAGCGCTTGATGATCTCATAGTCGTCGAGCGCCGCCGGCAGCCGGTCTTTCATCGAGATGATGGTCTCGAATGCCAGATAGGGATTGATCGCCTCGGCGCCGTAGCCGGCGAGACAGGCGAAATGATGCACCTCGCGCGGCTCGCCTGATTCGACGACAAGCCCGACCGAGGTGCGCAGACCGACGCGGATCAGATGATGATGCACGGCGGCGCAAGCCAGCAGCGAGGGTATCGGAATCCGGTCCGAGCCCGCCATGCGGTCGGACAGGATGATGATGTTGACGCCCTCGCGCACCGCGGCTTCGGCGCGCGCGCAGAGTTCGTCGAGCACCTGCTCGAGCCCCGCCGCGCCGAAGCCGGCGTGGAAGGTGGTGTCGAGGGTGCGCGACTTGAAATGGGTGTCGGCGATTTCCGAGATCGAGCGGATCTTTTCCAGATCGGCATCGGTCAGGATCGGCTGGCGCACTTCAAGCCGCTTGGTGCCGGCCATGCCCTGCAGATCGAACAAGTTCGGCCGCGGCCCGATGATCGAGACCAGGCTCATGACCAGCTCTTCGCGGATCGGATCGATCGGCGGATTGGTGACCTGCGCGAAATTCTGCTTGAAGTAGGTGAACAGCTGCTTCGGCTTGTCCGACAGCGCCGAGATCGGGGTGTCGTTGCCCATCGAGCCGTTGGCCTCTTCTCCCGTGGACGCCATCGGCGTCATCAGGATGGTGATGTCCTCCTGGGTGTAGCCGAACGCCTGCTGCCGGTCGAGCAGCGGCAGGTTGGAGCGCATGCCCTTGGTGGGCGCATCGGGCAATTCCTCCAGCACGATCTGGGTGCCGTCGAGCCACTCGCCATAGGGATGGCTCTTCGCCAGTGACGCCTTGATCTCGTCGTCGGGAATCAGGCGGCCCTGTTCGAGGTCGACCAACAGCATCTTGCCGGGCTGCAACCGCCACTTGGTGACGATGTGCTCCTCGGGGATTTTCAACACGCCCATTTCGGACGCCATCACGATGCGATCGTCGCTGGTGACGAGATAGCGCGCCGGGCGCAAGCCGTTGCGGTCGAGCGTAGCGCCGATCTGACGGCCATTGGTGAAGGCGATCGCGGCGGGGCCGTCCCACGGCTCCATCAGCGCGGCGTGATATTCGTAGAATGCGCGGCGCTCTTCATCCATCAGCGGATTGCCGGCCCAGGCTTCCGGAATCATCATCATGACGGCATGCGGCAGCGAGTAGCCGCCCTGCACCAGGAATTCGAGCGCGTTGTCGAAACAGGCGGTGTCGGACTGGCCTTCGTAGGAGATCGGCCACAGCCGGCTGATGTCCTTGCCGTACAATTCCGAATGCACCGAGGCCTGCCGCGCCGCCATCCAGTTGACGTTACCGCGCAGCGTGTTGATTTCGCCATTATGCGCGATCATCCGGTACGGATGCGCCAGCGACCAGGTCGGGAAGGTGTTGGTCGAAAAACGCTGGTGCACCAGCGCCAGCGCGCTCTCGAAATCCGGCTCGGCCAGATCGGGATAGTATTTGCCGAGCTGGTCGGCGAGGAACATGCCCTTGTAGACGACAGTGCGGCACGACATCGACACCGGATAATAGCGGGCGAGGCCGCGGTCGCGGCGCTGATAGATCGCCTGCGAAATCGACTTGCGCAGAATGTAAAGCCGGCGTTCGAACTCGTCCTCGTTCTTGATAGAGGCGCCGCGGCCGATGAACACCTGCATGTGGGCGGGCTCGGTCGGCTTGACGGTTTGGCCAAGCGAGGAATTGTCCGTCGGCACGTCGCGCCAGCCGAGCAACGTCAGTTGCTCGGCCTTGATCTGGTCGGCGATGATGCTCTTGATGACTTTGCGCCATGCCGTCTCCTTCGGCATGAACAGCGCGCCGACCGCGTAGGCGCCGGGCTGCGGCAGCGTGAAGCCGAGCTCCTTGGTCTTGCGCGCGAAGAAGGCGTGCGGGATCTGCACCAGAATGCCGGCGCCATCGCCGGCGCGCGGATCGGCGCCGACCGCGCCGCGATGCTCGAGGTTGCAGAGGATGTTCATCGCGTCGGAGACGATTTGATGCGACTTCTTGCCCTTGATATTGGCGATGAAGCCGACGCCGCAGGAATCCTTTTCCAGCGACGGATCGTAGAGACCCTCGGCGGGCGGACGCCCGTCGTGCTCGCGCGCGCGCTCCGCCGGTTTCGGGGCCGAGGCCGCCGGCAGCGCATCCGTGGCGATGTTTTCGCGCTCGAACTCCGACCCGCTCATCTCAAGTCCTCTTCACTCCGGCTATGGCCCTCACCGTTGCCCGGCGCACCTTGGGCGTTTGCGGCACCCACCGGGCCACCGCTCGTCCGCCGCGAGCCGCAATTTCATAAATTAAAGGCCTGGGCGTCCAGCGTCCCGCGGACGGCCCTGCCTTTTACTTCCCGGCGCCGGATTACCCGACTTTCGCTGCAATCCCCGTGCCGGGTTTGCGGGCCGCAATTGAGACAGTATTACTGTCCTAAGTCCGACCATGCCAAATTTTTCTCTATCACACAAGCGCCCGAAAGTCGCCGGTCGCATGCCACGTCTGTCCTGCGCTAGGGGACCTCGCCCCGGATTTGAAGCAAGCGCGCCGCGATCCGGCCCAAGGACCGCCGGATTCACCGGGGAGCTTGCCGCCGGGATAGAGAGCGAAAAATGCTCTGGGCGGGGCGTTGCAGGAGCGATGAGCGATGAAGCTGTTTACAGGGTTGATCGTATCCGCCGGGCTGGTTGCCATGGCCACCGCGGCAAATGCCCAAATCTTGGCGCCACATGAAGCCGGAAATTCGTCCTACAGGGCCGTATCCGATTTCGAAGGTCCCTATGCGGCGATGCCACCGGACGTCCCGGCGCCACGCTTGGGGCCGCGCCTGCTGCCGCCGACGGAGGTCTACACGGTCCTCCGCGAGAACGGGTTCTTGCCGCTCGGCATTCCGCAGCAGCGCGGCCTCGTCTACACGATTGCCGTCGTCGCTCGCGGCGGCGATGACGGCCGGCTGGTGATCGATGCCCGCAACGGCCGGATCATCCGCTTCGTGCCGGCCTACCGGATGGGCGATAATTTCGACGAGGATCCGACGGGTAGCTATGGTGCGACAGGCTCGTTGCCGCCGGTCAGCGCCGTCCGGGGACCGCCGCGGCCGCCGGCACCCGTGCCGCATGTCGCAAGCCGCACGCCCTCGGTGCCCTTGCCGAGAACGGCGCCGCCGCGCGAGAGCGAAGCAAAACCACTGGCAGCCCAGCCCGCCCCGGCGCCGGCGCAGCAGTCCGCATCGGCGCAGGCAAAGCCTGCCGATCCGCAAACGGCCCCGCGAGTGGTTGCGCCCGCGGCCGTCGAAGCAAAACCCGCCGCCCCGCAAATCCAGCCGACGCAGGAAATGCCGAAGGTGCAGGGGCTCGAGTAACGGCTACGCCGTCATCGCGAGCCAACGGTCGCGCGAATGCGCGCCCTAAGCAAAAGACGCCCCGGATTTCCGGGGCGTTTTCGCGTTGATCGGGAGCTTGCCGAGACAAGAACCGCGTTTACGCGGCGGCCTTGTCGGCCGAGCCATCGACCACCTGCGCAGCCTGGGCGCTGGTGGAAATCGGAATGTTGCGGGGCTTCTTGGCCTCGGGGATCTCGCGGACGAGATCGACGTGGAGCAGGCCGTTCTCAAGCGAAGCATTCTTCACCACGACGAAATCGGCAAGCTGGAACGCCCGCTCGAAGGCGCGCGCCGCGATGCCGCGATACAGCACCTCGGCCTTGTCCCTCGTGTTCTCATTGGCTGATTTCTCGCCCTTGATCGTCAGGGTATTTTCCTTGGCGACGATCGAGAGTTCACCCTGCGAGAAGCCGGAAACCGCAACGCTGATGCGGTAGGTGTTCTCGCCGGTGCGCTCGATGTTATAGGGCGGATAGCCGGGGCTGCCGTCCGAGCCTGCCTGGTCGAGCAGGGAGAAGAGGCGGTCGAAGCCGACGGTGGAACGATAAAACGGAGCGAGATCGTAGGTACGCATATTGAAAGTCCTCCATTGAGCGACTGTTGAAGTAACCCGCCCGCCATCGGGCCGGGCTTTGTGTCTGTGCAGCCTTGTGGATCGGTTCTGCCGAAACACTGGTAGCGGCCTGCACGAAAGTGATATGGGAGGGACCACATGGCGTTCAAGAGGCGGAGAGGTCGCCGCTTTTTTTGACGCTCCCGCCCTTGATTTCCAGCACCTTTCGCCTATCCGGTCGCCGCCATGACGCTCGTCTCGATCCCCGCCAATCCCGTTCCTGAAGACGTCGTCTCGGGCATGATCAAAACGCCGGACGGCGCGGAATTGCGCTTCGCGCGCTGGGCGCCGCCGGCGGGCCGCAAGGGTACGGTGTGCGTCTTCACCGGCCGCGCCGAGCAGATCGAGAAATATTTCGAGACGGTGCGCGATTTGCGCGATCGCGGTTTTGCGGTGGCGATGATCGACTGGCGCGGGCAGGGCCATTCGTCGCGGCGCTTGCGCGATCCGCGCAAAGGCTATGTCCGCGATTTTTCCGACTTCGAAATCGACGTTGAAGCCTTCGTGCAGCAGGTGGTGCTGCCGGACTGTCCGCCGCCATTCTTCGCGCTGGCGCATTCGATGGGCGGCGCGGTGATGTTGCGCGTGGCGCATGGCGGAAAACGCTGGTTCGACCGCATGGTGCTGTCGGCGCCGATGATCGATCTGCCCGGCCACCGCACCTCGTTTCCGGCGCGCGCGCTGCTGCGCCTGTTGCGGCTCGCCGGCCTGGGCGGACGCTACGTTCCCGGCGGCAGCGGCGCCTTGACCGGCACGGATTCGTTCATCAACAATCCCCTGACCAGCGATCCCGTGCGCTACGCCCGCAATGGCGCGATCCTCGAGGAGGATCCGACGCTCGGCATCGGCTCGCCAACGGTGGCCTGGGCCGACACCGCGTTCAAGGCGATGCGCGGCTTCCGCGCCTCCGACTATCCTTCGCAGATTCGTCAGCCGATCCTGATGCTGGCCGCCAGCAACGATACCGTCGTCTCGACGGCGGCGATCGAGGAGTTCGCCTATCATCTGCGCGCCGGTTCGCATCTCGTGATCGCCGGTGCGAAACATGAAATCCTGCAGGAGCAGGACCGCTATCGCGCGCAATTCTGGGCGGCGTTCGATGCCTTCGTGCCGGGCACGCCGCTGTTCAAGTGATGAGGGCTTGCGCGGGCGGCGCACAGCCAATGACGCCTGGCTTGCCCGCCCTGGCGCCCCCTTCAGCGAGTAGCCGAGAACGGCGTTCGTTTTGCGGAAGGCCAATATGGCGCTCGTCGCTCGATCTGCCCGGTGCCTTAGGAATTTGCCGCGCGCTTTGCGGTTTCGACGAGGGTCAATCTGGTCGATGGCACGCCGGCTTTCAAAAGGCCTTCACGGTAGTGGGCGATGTCAGCCGGATTTTTCCAGCGGAAATTCCTCAAGTGCCGCTCGACGGTCAGGCTTGGAAAGTTGGTCAGCAAGACTTCAGCCGCCGTCGCTGCTTCCTCGTTCCGTCCCAATTGCGCGAGTGCCGCGGCCCGTACCGTCAGCACCTGAAGATGATTGGGATTCGAATACAGCGCCTCGCGCGCCCAGGACAGCGAGGCATCATATTGCCGCAGCAAATAGTGGCTGAACGCGTTCGTCGCCGCAAATTGATATCTGGGATCGCTGTTGCCGCGCTGCGCAGCCATCGAGAACAGCTCGATGGCCTGCCGATGCTCGCCGCTCATGAAGTGGCACATGCCGAGAACGCCGCGGGCGCCCATGTCGTAGGGGTTCAGCTCGACCGCCCGCTTCGAGGCGTCCATCGCAGCCTCGTAATGCCCCTCCATCGCGTGCAGATACGACAGGATGGAAAATGCAAAGGACGAGCGCGGATCGAGCCGCACGCTGCTTTCCGCGAGGCTCATCGCCGTGATCCAGAATTCGCGCGTACTCTTTATCCATCCAAACTGGACGCCCTGAATCATGATCGTGGCGAGATAGGCGCGTGCGATGGAAAGCGCCGGATCGAGCGCGATGGCTTCCTTGAACAGGCTGATCGAGGCTTCGTAGTCTGCCTTGGTCTGACGATAATAGTGGGAAAGCCCCTTCAAGAACCGGTCCCAGGCGGTCAGGTCCTTCGACGCAGCCCGGGGTGGGGCGGAAGCTTCGGCACGATAGATCTCCGCGGCTATCGCGGCGGACAGGCTGGTGGTGATCTCGTCCTGCATCGCGAACAGATCGCCGATGTCCCGGTCATAGCGGCCGTTCCATAATTGCTCGCCGCTCTCCGGCGCTATCAGTTCGGCGGTTACCCGAATTTTGCCTCCGGCGCGCCGCACCGAACCCTGGATCAGGTATGTCGCGTCGATCTCGCGCGCGATGAGGCGGGTGCTCACGTTCTTGCCTTTGAACGAGAATGTCGAGTTCCGGCTCAGCACCCGGTAGAACGATTGCAGCGAGAGCGCGTGCATCAGGTCTTCGGTCAGCCCGTCCGAAAAATACTCGTCGGAGCTGTCGCTGAGATTGGCGAAAGGGAGCACTCCCACGATCGCCGTTCGATATTGAGCCGCCAGATTCGACGTGTCCGTCAATGCCTCCCTGTGTTCCCGGCCTCGGACATCGCATCCGGCCGGTTCCCAGGTCCAGACATGGACCGGCTGTTCAATGTTCTTGAAACGGTGATTGCCGGCATCGGCAAGGGTGACGCCGAGATGCTTGCCGGCCTCTCCGTGGGCCTTGGCGGAAATGGCCATGCCGCCGGGGGCGGCAACCGACTCAAGCCGGACGGCGATGTTCACATCATCCCCGAACACTTCGTCTTCGTCGGCCATCACATCGCCCATGTGGACGCCCATCCGAAATTGCATGACCCGATCGGCCGGGATGTGGTTGTTCCGTTCCGCCATCAGCGTTTGAATCGCGATGGCAGCCTCGATTGCCCCGACGATGCTCGCAAACTCCAGCAGGAAACCGTCGCCGGTATTCTTCACGAGCCGGCCGCCATGATTGAGGATGATCGGGTAGATCGCGGTTCGATGCGCCTTGAACGTGGCGTGCGTACCCTCCTCGTCGGCCCCCATCATTCGCGAGTAACCGGCGACGTCAGCGCAGACCAGGGCAGCCAGGCGTCTTTCCATCTCGTGTGCTCCCGAGACGGGCAGATACCACGCTACGTGGCGGTCGGCTAATCAAATCCAATGGTTTAAGGACATCCCGTTCCCTGCAGGAAATAGCGGTGTTCGATGCCTTTCGTGCCGGGCACGCCGAATGCTGGTGATGACGATTTATCGTCACGACGCCGTCATAGTGAAAACCGCGCTGCCGGTGAGATAGAACCCGAGAAAGATCATCGCGATCAAAAACCAGCGGCGGAAGGCGTCCGGCTGCATCCGTGAGCGCACCGCCTGGCCGATGAACATGCCGGCGAAGGCGCTCGCCATCGCGACGGCGCCCGGCAGCGCGGTCGATGCGCTGAGCAAGCCGGCCCTGGTGAGAGTGAAGGCGAGCGCCACGGTTGCGACCGTGAAGAACACCCCGAGTGCCTGCACGAACTCGTCCTTCTCCATGCCGATGGCCTGTATGAATGGCATCGAAGGGATCACCTGCACCCCGGTTGCGGCGGAAACCGCACCGGTGAGGAGACCGACAATGCCGCCGATCCATTTCTCGTTCGAGCGCGCCACGCTGAAACTGAATTTGCTCAAGCCCACGATCGCGTAGATCACCAGCAGCACGCCGAGAACGATGGGGCCATAGTGCGCGTAAGGGCCGCTCAGCATGCCCGCGTTCAACCAGATGCCGATTACCGTGCCGGCCATCAATGGCCACAGCCGCCGAATGATGTCGCGCAGGTAAGGCCCGGCAAAGGTCTGCCAGATATTGGTGACGATCGCCGGCACGATGACGATGGCGATCGCGCGCGACGGCTGCATGGTGACGGCGAGCAGACTGATCGCCACGGTCGGCAGCCCAAGCCCGACCACACCCTTGATGAAGCCCGCGAGCAGCAAAGCCGCGGCGATGAACAGCAGGAAGGGTTGAAGCTCTGACATCGGCTAGTGCCCGCTTTCGATTGGAAGTTCGCCGATCACATTGACCGGTCCGCGGAGTTGGCACAATGTGGAGGTTACGGAGCCAGCCTTCGGGTACGGCGAAGGCTAGGGACCATTACCATGCGCTTCGACCTGGTCGACCTGCAGCTTTTCATCGCGGTGGCCGACAACCGCAGCATCACGCGCGGCGCCGACCGCAGCCATCTCGCGCTCGCTTCCGCCAGCGCCCGGATCAGGGGGCTGGAGGAGGCGCTGGGGGTCACCCTGTTCAAGCGCGGTCGGCGCGGCGTCGAGCTCACCGCCGCCGGCGAAAGCCTGCTCGATCACGCACGGCTGGTGATGCACAATGTGGATACGATGCGCGGCGATCTCGCGCGCTTCGCCAGCGGCGTCTCCGCGAGCGTGCTGTTGCTTGCCAACACCTCGGGCCTGTCGGAGCATCTGCCGAAGGCGCTGGCGAGCTTCCTGCGCGAGCATCCCGCGATCAATGTCGATGTCGAGGAGCACGAGAGCGCCGATATCGCAGCGGCGATCGTCGCAGGCGCCGCCGATCTCGGTTTTGCGGCAGAGCACGCGCTGCCCGACCATCTCGAGCGCTTCACCTTCAACGAGGACCACCTGACGCTGGTCACGGGTCGCAAAGGGCCGTTTGCCGGCCGCCGCGTGGTCGATTTCCAGGAAACGGCGGCCTGCAATTTCGTCGGGCTGACGAATGCGACCGCGCTGCAGGCGCATATTTCCAGGCACGCCGCGCGGCTCGGCATGCGCCTGCATTTTCGCGCGCGCCTGCGCGACTTCGATGCGATCTGCCAGATGGTCGCGGCCGATGTCGGCGTCGCCGTGGTGCCGGAGGCGGCGGCGAAACGCTGCGCGCGCGTCATGCCGATTTCGGCGGTGCGGATCCGCGACAGTTGGGCCAACCGCAAGCTTGTGATCTGCGCGCGCAGCTTCAAGGCGCTGCCGCGCCCGGCAAAGCTCCTGGTGGATCATCTGCGCGGCGCGGCGCTGTAACGACGCGTTCTACTTCGTCGTTTCAACGCCGGCGTCCTTGATCACCTTCGCCCACCTGACCGCTTCTGAGGCGATGAAGCTGCGAAACTGTTCCGGCGTCTGCGGCACCACCGTCAGCCCCTGGTCGGCGAGCTTGTTATTCACGGCAGGATCGGACATCGCTTCGACGGCGACACGATTGATCTTGTCGAGCACCTCGCGCGGCAGGCCCGCCGGCCCGATCATGCCGTACCAGTTCTCGATCAAGAGATCCGGCATGCCGACTTCCGCTGTCGTCGGTACGTCGGGCGCCTGCTTCGCGCGTTCGCGCGCGCCAAGCGCGATCGGCTTGAGGTTGCCGGCCTTGATATGCGGCAGGATCACCGGCAGATCGAGGAAGGTCATCTGCACCTGTTGGCCGAGCAGGTCGTTGATCGCAGGCGCGGCGCCGCGATAGGGCACGTGCACGACGTCGATCTTCGCGGTCAGCTTGAACAATTCGCCGGCGAGATGCGGCAGGCCGCCGACGCCGGCGGAGGCGAAGTTGAGCTTGCCCGGCTGCGCTTTGGCGAGCGCAACGAGCTCGCTCATGTTGTTGGCGGGCACGTTGCTCGCAACCACCAGCATTTCCGGCACGGTCGCGACCAGCGTGATCGGCAACAGGTCCTTTTGCGGATCGTAGGCGACCTTTTCCATGCTGGGGCTGATCACGATCGCGCTCGCGCTGACGATGCCGATGGTGTAGCCATCCGGCGCCGATTTCGCGATCGCGTCGGTGCCGAGCACACCGGCCTGTCCGCCGCGGTTGTCGATGATGACAGGCTGCTTGACCATCTCCGACATGCGCTGACCGATCACGCGCGCGATGAGGTCGTTCGGGCCGCCGGCCGGGAACGGCACGATCAGCCTGATCGGCTTGTTCGGAAAATCCTGCG
>WNGO01002505.1_pt1 | contig 11687 bp, 3 predicted proteins | sample 5400511 | NCBI WGS metagenome assembly WNGO01 (sample SAMN13153380, study PRJNA577476) | soil metagenome | isolation source: 20 cm soil or saprolite under Garry oak tree replicate 2 | place: USA:California | collected 2016-06-15
TGGAATTCCCTGGTCGTATCACCACACAGGTCATCCGAAACGTTTATGTTGCTTAACGTTCCGCCGTTCTGAGCCGCACTCATTCCCAGCATGAAATCCTCAAAGCTAAGGAACTGAAGATCCCCGCGGGTGACCTCCTGGTCCGCGGAATCAGCTATGTCTCTTTCCCATCCAATACCGGCGCGGAAGTTGTGCTTGCCATGAATCCACGAAATTTGATTTTGCGCAGCCCAGGCGGTCGGAGCGGTAAACTGCCCATCGTTAAAATTGCCGCTCAGCTCCAATGAGCCGATGATCATGATCGGCATGAACGGGCTCGAGCAGCCGGGGGTAAGCCCGATCGACTCGTTTGTGACCGCGTTTTGGCTCGCAACTCTCCCGAACGCCCGGTGATACGCAATACTAGCCTCATTAATGAACGTGGAGGTGGCAACGTAAGTGTCCTTGAGGTTTGCGTTCCAGTTCTTGAATAGGTCCGTAGTACCTGAGCCCGGCACATTAGATGACGTGAAGGCCAGAAATTCCGGTGCTTTTGCGTAAAAGAACTTTTCTGCAACCGTGTGCTTGCTCGTCGGCAAAAAGTCCACGTTGACAATGTACTGGTCCTCGTTGAACTTGGAAGGGAGACTGAACGATGACAGTCCCTGTGGACCACCTTGTGGATCCGCGCCGGTGATATGTTGTGGAGTTGGGATGAGGAAGGTCCCGTTGGCCAATTTTAGATTCAGCAGCTTCAGTGCTACTGGATTGATATTCGAGCCATCGCCAGCTATTACGCCCCCGTTTGCCCCCCTGACACCGCCAAACAAATTACCGAGAGCGGCAGCCGAGCGGTCGTCGGTCAGTGCGGGCAGGATGGCGGTTGCCACGGAATTCGCGCTCACCCCGTTTACCTGCCTTGTACCTTGATAGGAACCGAAGTAAAAAAGTTTGCGCTTCAGAATCGGCCCCCCAATCGTCCCGCCAAATTGGTTTTGCTTCAACGGAGGACGCTTCACACCATTCAGGTTCAGGAAGAAATCATTGGCATTAAAAATGTCGTTCCGAACAAACTCAAACAAGGCGCCGTGGAGTTGATCGGTCCCCGACTTGGTGACTACGTTGATGTTGGCTCCCGCACCCCGCCCATACGATGCATCATACAGGCTCGTCTGCACGTTAAACTCCTGGATGGCATCCGGATTCGGAATTGAGATACCACCAATAGAAAGAATCGCTCCCGTCCCCTGCGTTTCCATGTTTCCAACATCCTGACCGTCCATCTGGTAGCTGTTGTCCATGATCCGGCCGCCATTGACGAATACGTCCACGGAATTCTTCCCTAGGTTCCCGGCGTTTGGTACCGAACCCGAAACTCCGGGTGAGAGGCTCAAGATTTGGGTGTAATTTCTGCTGCTTAATGGAAGCGCCGGAACCGTCTTGTCGTTGACGATGGCGCCGTTCGTAGCGTTTTCCGTATGAAGAATCTCCGCGGCTGCTTCAACGATCACCTTCTCACTCGCTTGTCCAAGCTGCAGCTTGATGTTTACCGTTACTGTGCTGCCTACTTGCACGTGGATATTCGAGCTAGTTTGTGTCTTGAACCCCGGGGCTAATACCGTGACCGAGTACATTCCTGGCGGCAGCAGAGGAACGGTATAATCGCCCTCGTCGTTCGTCTTGACCGTTCTGGCTAAACCCGTTGCCTCATTTGATACCGTAACCTCAGCCTGCGGCATTGCCGCTCTCGAAGGATCAGTAACAGTCCCGACGATCTGGCCGGTGGCGGCTGTCTGTCCCGATGCCGTGCTTACACATAAAAGAGATGGAAAGAAAGCGAGAAGAAGCACGCTCAAAGAAATATCAATGTTTCGATTCTTCAAAATACACCTCCAGTGTAACCAACCGCTGTACTCCTGGCGGGCCTGCCCCTTCCTCGCCAAAACTTGATCATGGTAAATCGTGTCTCTGTAACACTCCGAAACCAAAGCCGTCAAGATAATTTTTCGAAACTGTTGTACCTCGATGATAATGTCCCTCTTTGTCCCCGATAGAAATGGCCCTTTAATACTTAAATCCGGCTGTGGCTACCGAAAACTCTGTCCGATCTGAAAACAAAGAGGTTCCGATCAATCGTGAGATCATGGTGGCTACCACGATGAGCTCTCTTTTCGTCACCCTTTTCGCTTTGGCGGCCTCCAGTTTTCGAACCCGTGCGGCCCTGCAGGCGGAGATCCTCGCGCTTCGTCACCAACTTGCGGTTTTCCAAAAGAACGCGCCGCGTCGCGTGCGCTACCACCGCTGCGACCGACTCTTGTGGGTTGTGTTGTCGCGATTCTGGTCCGGTTGGCGGCGATGTCTGCAGATGGTTCAGCCCGACACACGGTCTCTGGCGAATTGATATGTTGGCCGATTTCACCGACAATCGCGCTGCGAAAATGAGCTGGGTCTAACTCTCGGAGCCAACCCAGTGGCCGTGAAACGATTGGACCCGCGAAGCACGCTGCAACCGAGAATGCAAACACCGGATGATTTCATTCGAGGTCTTTGCAGAGGTTAACCGGGTATCGCATTGAGCCCGAGTCTTTGAAGAGTCAGGCAGCAATTGGTGTCTGGTATAAGGATCGACAGTGAGGTTGCCATCGAAACGAGCGGAGAGTGGCTACTGGTCGTGACACGGGCGTATCCGGCGTGCGTCCTTCCAGTGCGGTATGCGTGCGATGGTTGTTGAAGTAGGTCCTGAAATCGAGCAGCTTGTTTTCGAGATCTGCCGTGGTCCAGAACAACGTGTGATCCAAGTACTCGCGTCGAAGGGTGCCGATGAGCCTTTCCACGAATGGATGAGACAGGGGAACGTAGGGGATGGACTTGATTCCTGTCACCTCCAGTATCCGCAGATTGGCTCGCCATTGGTGGAACCGATAAAGCGGATCGTTGTCGGAGCTGACGTACTTCGGCATCCAGAGGTGCCCTCGAATGGCACGGTTGAAGATCCTACAGAGTGCGACACCTTGAGCGTTCCCGCATGGACGCCGAGCCCAATAATCCGGCGGGTATATTGATCCATGACCACCAGGACCCGGTGGGTCCGCAACGTGGCCCATTGGCACCTGAAGATATCCATACTCCAGAGGCTGTCTTTCATGTGGCCTAGGAAAGTCAGCCAGGAGGGACCACCGGAGTCCTGTCCCGGCAGGCAGTGATGGGCGAGAATCCTTCGAACCACGTCTTTGTCGATTTGGATGTGGAACGCCAAGGCCATCTGTTGTGCGATTCGCGGACAACCCCAGGTGGGATTACGCTGCTTCATTTCGACGACCGCACGGACGAGCTCTGCACGCGGTCCTTTCGGGCCGGGCTTCCGACGGCGATTCGGGGAGAACAGCATGCGGTACTTTCGCTTGCTCATAGCTTTGTGAAGGGCTAGCAGTGTCGAGGGCTTCAATACAATTGCGGAACGGAGCAGACGAGTTGGACGAACCAAGAGTGCCATCCAGCCGGCGAGGACGCGGTCCCACGCGGAGAGATTCGGCGATCGTTGCCGAGAACGATTCACGATTAGGAGCTGGTGCTTGAGGAGAAGGGACTCCGCAACTAGGGAACGGACGCCGCCAGGTCCGAGCAACCGGGCCAAGGTGGCGATCAAGTGGATGAAAAGAACGAACAGATTGCGCATCGCAGAATGCGTAGCAGGACGGGGAATCCTGAGGAATCATGGGCGAAATAACAATTCGCCAGCCACAGGTAAAAATGGCCATTGCCAAAGAGTCGAGCGCGATCAGTAAATTCAATTTGAGCTCAACCCACGAAGTTCCTAGTGCTGAACGGGTTCAGACCCGACACGACGATAGCTCTCTGGCGGACCGAGATAACTGGGTTTCACACCACCCAGATTCACGACAAGCTTTTGCAGCACCACGCCCGGATCCACCATCCAGAACTTCAGCGTGTGATAGCCCGATTTTGCCAGCAAGTGTGTGGACGGCACTTTGCGGACGCTGTCTTTCACGGAGGTTCCCCAGGCTTCCACCGAGTTTTGCGCGAGGGTCTCAATGACCTGAGGCGCTTCGTCATCGAATGAAATGGCGTATCGCAGGCCGCGACCTGGCACGAAATTCAACGTGGGGGCGAGGATAGCCTCCACTTCCACAGTACGCGGGTCGAAAAGATACACTTTGTATTCGAGGCGCGGAGAATCCCGCGTCGGCGTCACGCTTTCCGCTGTTACAGGAAACACGGACACGGACGACAGAGTCCGTCCGAGGTCGTCAATCCTTTCCCAGCGCGCGGACGGTCCGTCGACTTTCTTGCTGTAGTGCACCGCTTCCATCGAAACGTACCCATCGCTTTCCACAAATCCATCGAGTGAATCTCGTTCCGGCTCCTTTGGATGAAAAGCATCGACCATCACGATGATCTCGCTGCCAGCGCCCGCAATTTTTACTGTGCCGTTCGAGGAGCCGAGAGGAGCTTTGCTCCAGTCCACGCTTACCCACACACCGCGTTCGTCTCCAACCAAATCCTGATACTTGCTCAGTTGAATCCAAGGAGTGCTAGTCGAAGCAGAGTAACTAAAGGGCGCACCCCCGCGATTAAAGATATCGAAGTACCGGCGTTGCTGGTTGAAGGAGTCAAACGAAGGGAGAGTTGCCTCGCCAGTCGAGCCCGGCCAAACAAGCTCAGAACCTTCAACAGCCACGCCAAGTTGCGCCGGGGCTGGAATCTCGATCTCGGTGAGCTTGGGCATGGCGTTCACCGGCGGCTGGTTCCAATCGGTGTACCCAATGTGTGTTTGATCCATCATGTGGCTCCATTTGCCGTGCGCCAGAGTGTGGTTGTAATACGCAGAGAGGTCCGCGTCGGCCTTAAACAAGGCGCGCGCCTCCGCGGCCAAATCGTTCGCGCTGGCGCGGCCTTGGCTGGCGTAAAGATGGTTTCTGCCGGCGGTGATGTACAGCTCGGTGACGATCGCGGACGCTTTTGTGGGATAGAGAACAAGCTCGAAGAAAGCATTGCGCTGATTCTCCGGCAGCTTGGCGTAAATCTCTTCCGCTTTCGCCACCGCGGTCTGGAAATCAGCGAACACGGTGTCCGCCTCCCGGTAGTCCACCAAACTGAACGTACTGGGCTCCAGCAACTCGGGTTTGCGCCTACCGTTGTATTTCGTGTACTTGGAAAGTAGCTCCGCAATTTCCGGCGCGAATTGTGGTCCAAATTGACGCTCCGCCCAGAGCCTAGTGAATTCAGAGATTTTTTCCTTGGGCCAGTTTTCCGGCTTCCACGCCATGTTCAGAAAAAAATCGATGGGCAATTCCATCGGTTTCAGGTCACCTACGTTGACGATCCAGATGCGATCGGCGCCGTAGTGATACGCGAGATTCATCTGCTCCCAAATCTTGGCAATCGGAATAGTATTCAGCCACTTATAGGAACGTGGATCTCCGACATAATCGAAGTGATAGTAGATTCCAGCGCCGCCGCTGCGTTTTCGCTCCTCCGGGGTTGGCAGCCTGCGGAGATTTCCCCAGTTGTCGTCGCACCATAGCAGAGTCACGTCGTCGGGAACACGCATGCCCTTCTCGTAGTATTCCTGCACTTCCTTGTAGAGCGCCCAGTCCTGCGGCACTTTGGATAAATCGGGGTTTACGCGGTCCGCAATGATTTTGCGTTGATCCGCAACAATCTTTTCCAGCAAGGCGATGTTAGCGCTCTCGGACATTGGGAGGTCTCCGTCTCCGCGCATGCCGAGCGTGATGATGCTTTCGTATTTCTTGTTGCGCTCGATCCCTTGGCTCCAAAATTCCGTCAGGACTTCGGGATTTTTCGAATAATCCCATGGACCTTTCGCATGCCGCTTCCACTCCTGTTGTGCCAGCAGCATCGGTTCGTGATGAGATGTGCCCATCACAATGCCGTATTCATCCGCGAGCTGGGCATTCAGCGGGTCGTCCTCGTTGAAGGCGTTGTTCCACATCGCGGGCCAGAGATAGTTGGCCTTCAATCGCAACAGGAGTTCAAAAACCTTGGTATAGAACTCATGATTGTAGTTCCCGTATTTTTCCTTTACCCATCCGGTGAGGGATGGCGCTTCATCGTTCAGGAAAATTCCGCGGTACTTAACGGCAGGAGGTCCCTGTACATGGATGCCAGGCTTTACAAAGAGTTCATCGCGATGCTGGACGGGAACGTCGGCCCACCAGTACCACGGCGAAACCCCAATCTGGTCGGAAAGATCATAGATGCCATAAATTGTTCCTCGTTTATCGCTTCCTGCGATAATCAGCGCGCTGGCCACGCCTGGCAACGGCTTCGGGACGACCAGGATGAGGAACGATTCCCATTTGTCGGCAATGGCTGTCACATCGATCTTGTGATCGCGGATCAGTTGATCGATGATTTTGCTTTTTCCAACCGTGCCAACGACGATCACGTTTGGTCCAAGGTTGTTTTCGTCGTGCGCGACTGCGGCAGTGTGGTTCGTAACGCGTTCGATGTCCGCTTGCAAATCGTTGGCCGCACGAACAACACCTGGGAAGTCAGTTGAGTCAACAAATAAAGTTGCGGCGACGTTTCGCGTAACGATACTGAAATCACCGGGGTGATAAGCTGAGTCCATATAACGATCTTCGCCGATCGTGATAGCGTGAAGAAGAGGAGAGCCGAGCAGGCATAAAACCATTAGCACGCTGGCTCTACCCACTGAAGGCGCGGCTAACGGCGGTTTGGGGCCGAAGCCAGGAGAATGAGAATTGCGAAAGAAAGCAAGAGTCATGGTTTTTCCGCTTACTATTCAAACCAAACAAAATCTGCTGGGTGCGTACTCTTCTGCCAGGCGGGTTGGCGTTTGGGGCCGTTAGCCCTTGCTTGGTCGCTCTCGTGTGAAGGAATTCTCCCCGCAATCCTCGGGTCAGAAGCTTAATACGCCTGCGAACCAAATCTGCCGCTGGCCAGTGCTGGAATTGATTTGGCCAAACGCATTGGATGTGACAGTGGTGTTTGGATTGCCGAAATGCGGCGTATTCGTTGCGCCGAACCATTCGGTGCGGAACTGGAAATTCACCCGCTCGGTAAGCTTGAAGTTGCGGAAGAGGCTGGCATCCAGATTGAAGATGCCCGGCCCACGGAGATATGGCAAGTTGCGGCCGGTGTTGCCGAATTGAGCGAGACCTGTTGCAACCGGAGCGAACGCGGAAATACTGAAATAATTGCACGATGGCGTCGTGTTCGGGCAGGTCTGGCCGGGCCGCGGTCCAATGCCGCCATTGACGGTAACCGGTCCGACATGATTGGCGGTTTCGGTATTCCCCGGCGCGTTCAGCGAGGAACCTCCGCCCGTAATGGTAAGCGGTGTACCGCTCAGGGCAGAGAGCAGCCAATTAAATTGCCAGCCTCCGGCGATAGCGTTGACGATGCCATGCTGTGCCAAGCGCTTGTTCCGCCCGAAGGGTAACTCGTAGACACCGTAGAATTCCAAATTGTGTGGGCGATCAAAACCGGCGAGCGCCTTGTTCCGTGGCCAATAGGCAGGGAAGGGAAACAGCACGGAACCGAGTTCCTCGTTGTCTTCGTAGTCTTCCGCCCGTGAGAAAGTGTAGGAGGCGCCGACGACAGAGCCGCCGCTAAACCGGCGCCTCAGTTTAGCCTGAAGCGAATTGTAGTAGCTGTTAAACCCTGGAATCAATTCGTTGATATCGCTCCAACCTGCGTAGCAGCCGGCAGTGCTTGGCGGCGTGCAGACAATTGGATTCGCCGGGTTTTGAACCGTCGAGAGATGGCCAAATGCGGAATTCAGCTGGCGGCCGTCGCGGCCCCCCGGGCCTGGACTGCCGGCGGGAGCCGCATTTATATTCGCGTTCGTAAGCACGCGCACGCCGCGAGTGCCGACGTAGCCTGCTTCCGCAACGAAACCCGCGAACTCACGCTCCACCGTCAGGTTGTAGGACTGAAAATACCCTCGTCGGAAGTTCAATGGCACTGTGGTAGTGCCCGTACCATCCGGAAGCGGAACCGTTCCCGAGCTGATGTTCGGCAGCGCAATCGGGGTTATACCAGCTACGAGCCCCGGATAAGGAGCAAGCGTCTCAGCGGTCAGGCTCGCAGCGGGAGCAAACCCGCCCGGGTTGAAGTCAGAGATCGTCACCGCCGGAAAGGCATTTCGCAGAAACCGGAAATTGTTGGGGTCCGTGCCGATGCCGTATCCGGCGCGAACGACGGCCTTGCTCATCACGCGATAGGCGATTCCCAATCGGGGATCGAATTGCCCGATTCCGACCTTCACGCCATCGTCTTCGGGAACGCTACCTAAGCCGCCAATGAGCACGTTGGCAGTCGCCGGATCAAAAACGCGGGCACCGGTGTGATCGCTGGTGGCAAAGGGATAACGCTCCCACCGCAGGCCGTAGGTCACTGTCAGTTTGGATGTTACCTGCCAGCGGTCTCGTGCATAGGCGTCCAGGTTGCGGAAACGAAGTGAGTTGGGATTGGTGTTTTGAACGGCCGTACCAACTTCGCTCGGCAAACCGAGCAGGAACTGGGCGATGGCATTGTACTGGTTGGCGCTGGCAGCTCCCACGGCGTTCAGAGCGGTCGCGTTGCCGGTAAAACGGAAGGAACCACGGGCCGTCTGGAAGGCTCCGCCCTGCGGCTGAAAGTGGTTGATGCCGCTGCGACCGTACTCGAATCCAAAACGCAGATCGTGGCGTCCTTTTGTCCAACCGAGGTTGGTATTAAAGACGTACTGGTTGTCGCGGAAGAGAAATGGGTTCCCGGTATTGGGATTTCCCATGTTGGCGAAGCCGGAGATCTGGAAAGCAGGGATGCCGCCTTCGAGAAACAGGGGGCCATTGGTGCCGGGGATGTGAAGGGTATTGAGACCGAATGCGCCGAGGGATAGGTCGGTGCTCTCCGCGTTGATGCGCTGGCGCGTGTACCCCGCATTGGCATCCAGCAACATGTTCGAGCTGATGATATAGCTGCCGCCGACGCCAACGCTCTGAATTCTGGAAAACGCGTTGCCCAACTGCCCGCCATTGGTGGCGTCACCTTCCGCGGGCCCCAGCGCTGGCGGATCGAAGATAAAACTCTTCGACAGGCTGTACTTGCCGAAAATCATGAGCTTCTGCGTGGGCGTGTAGTTGACCTTACCGTCGAAATCGTCGCGATTGAATTGGGCGGTGTTGTTTGCAACGTAGTTGTTCGTAGCGGTTAGTCCGGAGTTGTTTAGAAATCCCTTTGTAGCGATTCGCTGAAGCATAGTCAGCGCTGCGGGATCGATGCGGCTTGCGGGTATGGTGTCGTTCAGGAAAGCGGCACGGCTGGTTCCGTTGGCGTTGCCGGTGTTGGGATCGTAGATTGTCGCGCCGGTACCACTAAAGTTCACGTTGCCAGAAGCATCAAATATGGCTGCGGGGTTGGCCACGGTGAAAGCCCTGCTGGCGAACTGTCGCTGATGCGTGGTTTCCCAGTCACCAAAAAAGAAGAGCTTGTTCTTCTTGATGGGCCCGCCGAAAGTTCCGCCGTACTGATTGAAGATATTCTTTGGCTTGCGGAACGGGCCTACCTGAGTGAAGTAGTTCTGCGCGGCGAGGGCTTGGTCGGCGTGGAACTCGTGGGCACTGCCATGAAATTCGTTTGTCCCCGACTTGGTGATGACATTGACCGCCGCTCCTCCTACCGCTCCCTGCTCAGCATCATAGGAGTTCGTGACGATGTTCACGCTCTCGATGCCATCCGCCGGGGGAACGTAGGCGACATTAGCAGGCAGCCAAGTGTAGGTGTCCGCGGCGCCGTCAATTCGAGTGGCGTTGCCCTGGGTCGATCCGCCGTTGACGTTGGAGGTCATGGATCTTTGCGGATTGCCGGCCGCGGAGTTGGTCTCGGTCGGAGGAGTGAAGCCGGGAATGATTTTGTAAAGGGCCTGGAAGCTTCGCCCCTCGGAAGATGTGTTCGGGAGATTCTGAATATCCATGGACTCGAGTTCCGTATGCACATCGGCGCGGTCGGTCTGCAGTATCGGGGCGGCCCCGGTGACCGTAACTGTTGCAGTTTGCTGAGTCAACTCCAACTGCACATCGACGCGCGTCTGGGTGTTGGCGTCCACGCGCACGTTTTCGACGGCTTTGGCGCCAAAGTTGGGATTCGTGGTCGTTACCTTGTAAGTTCCAGGTTGCAACTCGCGAAAGAGATAGTTACCGTCGGCATCAGAGGTTGCCTCGCGGACGACTCCCGTCTTGACGTTAAGCGCTTCGACGTGGGCCGAGGGGACAACGGCCTTCGATGGGTCCGTGACGTTTCCCGTAAGGGATCCATAGAGCACCTGCGCGTTCGCGGCACTGGAGAGAATACACAATCCCAGCAGCAGCATTGCACCAGCAAATTTCAAGAGTCTGCATTTCTTGAAGAAAATATCCCGACTGTACACCACAATTCCTCTGGACATAACACCCTCCACACAAATGACACACAAATGACTTAGTCGATCCAAGCGCCGTGGCACCCCGCCACTTTGCTTGTGAAACTCTTCCTTACGCAATGCCTTTACCGCGCACGAAACGTTCGTCTTCTTCCTCGTGTCCACCTGCGAAGGGCCCGAAATGTTCTTGAAGTACCAACGCCACAGTCCCGCGCAGGCGCGCCATGTCCCCTTTGGCCGGACGGACACGAGGCGGCCGGCCCGCAAGAAAACCCATCCCCACTTCTTTCTCAATCAGTGGACCGAAGCGGCGCCATTGACGGGTCACCTCCCCGACAACCACAATTTCGTGCGGCGCCAAGCCTGTGACGATCATGCGCATCCCTTTCCCGATGGCTTCAAACATTCTCTCCAACGCCTTTAGCGCTAACCCATCTTCTGATTCCGCCAACGCCAGCAGATCTTGAAAACTCAATTCATCCTTCGTTGCACTCAATTCGTGGTAGTAGCGCAATGCCGCGCGATTCGACCCATAGACCTCCCAGCATCCCCGGCCGCCGCAAGAGCATGCCGGCCCATTGGGATCCAGCGGCACGTGCCCGAATTCTCCGGCCATTCCGTCACGTCCGCGGGCAAGCTGTCCATTCACAAAAACCCCAGTGCCGAGACCTTCCGAGACGGTTACCACCACGAAGTCGCGTATTCTCTCGGTGTGGCCGAACCACACCTCCGCAAGCGCACAGGCGTTCGCCGCGTTTTCGAGTTCCACCCGCAGACCAATGTCCTTTCGGATTGCGCTTTTTAAATCGAAATCTGGCCACCTCAGATTCGGAGCGAATATCACGTGCTGCGTCTTCTCACTGACGCGGCCAGGCAGACTGATTCCAACTCCCTCGAACACCAGGTCGGAATGAACGTTCATCAAATGAAGCATTCTCTTGGCCAAGCCCTTCGCAGTGGCACGAGGGTCGCTCGTAGTGGGCATCATCTCCAGCGAAAGAAAATTGCCATTGACGTCCGCAACGCCAAGCCTGGTTTGATCAGGCCGAACGTCTGCAACCAGGATCGCTTTCCGGTCATTCAGTCTCAGGAACCTCGGTCTTCGGCCCCGTGGCAACCGCCCAATCGGTCCGTGGATTACCCACCGTTCACGAATCAACTGTTCGGTAATAAGAGAAACAGTGCTCCTTTGAAGCCCCGACACCCTGGCCAAATCCGCGCGGGAGATTGGCTGACGTCGGCGGATGAGGTTGAGAACAACACCCCTGTTAATGTCCCTAGCGGTTTGGCTTGAGGC
>WNGO01002506.1_pt1 | contig 11686 bp, 7 predicted proteins | sample 5400511 | NCBI WGS metagenome assembly WNGO01 (sample SAMN13153380, study PRJNA577476) | soil metagenome | isolation source: 20 cm soil or saprolite under Garry oak tree replicate 2 | place: USA:California | collected 2016-06-15
TCCTGATAGCTGGTCAACCGCTGTTTCTGATAGCCCTTCAAGACATGGACCGCGGGGACGTAAAATACGACTCCGATCCCGATAACAGCCGCCAGGCCCACGGCCAGCCCCTGTTTCCACTGCATCCCACCGAGAAACATGCCCATCGCCGCAATCGGGAGGTAGGTCAGCGCCGTACCCAGATCCGGTTGCTTCAAAACCAGCAGCATCGGAACGCCGACGATGGCTCCTGCCTTAAAGAAATCTCCCCAGGAAAGTTCTCGCTGTCGCATCTCGGCAAAGAATTTGGCGACGGCGAGGATCAGAACCAGTTTGACCCACTCCGACGGCTGGAAGTGGTTGCCGCCCGGCATTTTGATCCAGCGCTTCGCCCCTAGAGCCTTGGTTCCGAATAGAAGCACCGCGATGAGAGAAGCGATCGAGGCAATGTAGAACCAGTGAATCTGGTCCAGGAGCGCCTGGTAGTTGACCAGGCTCATCAGGAACATCATCCCAACTCCGGCCAGAATCCAGTAGATCTGCTTGATGTGCGACCCGGCGAATTTGGTGTGTACGGTGGCGCTCTGTATCTCCATGACTCCTAGTCCGCAGATCAGGAGCACAAAGCCCAGAAGCAGCCAGTCGAAATCTCGATATGAAACGTAACGTGACATCGAAAATCAGTTCTCAGTTCTCAGTTGCCAGTTCTCAGTTCCCAGCAACCGCGCTGTCATCCTGAGCAGCGGCGAAGGCGGTGCGAGGGACCGTACGAAAGCAGACAGCATCTCTGCGGCAAACAAGATCACCAAATCTGCCTCCATTGTGCCCGCAACCTCGATCATTCTCCCCCGACGTCAGCCGTCGTAAGATCCCTTCGTCCACTTCTCCCGGTAATTCGCGACTAGTTCATTCCCGGCGCCGCAGTCGCCAGCACAGGGCGCTTCTTCGGCAGGTCAATCGCAAACCGTCCCGCCTGCAAGCCGTCCTTGTCTCCGTCATCATCCGGCGCGCTCCACAGCCCCCCAATATCAACCGTTCCCGGTGCATTCGGCTTCTCCACCATCTTCTGCGGCGTTCTTTTCTGCTTGTCGACGTAAGCCTTGATTACCTGCGTCGCCAACCGTGCCGCCAGTCTGCCGTGCTCGCCGCCTTGGAACAGTACGCAAACCACGATGTCGGGATTGCGTCTCGGCGTGAATCCCACGAACCACCCGTTCTGAGCCAACGCATCGCTATTCTTGAACTTTGCGCGAGTCGTCAGCGAAACGATCTGTGCCGATCCTGTCTTGCCGGCAATATCGATCCCGGGAACATGCGCGGATGGAGCCGTTCCCTCCGGCAACAACACGCGGGACATGGCGTCGGTGACGAAGTTCCATCCATTCGGATCCAGGGGCACGCTCTTCACTTCCGTGTAGTGCCCTGCCTCCACATAACCAGGTGGCATTTCCGTGGGATTGATTACATGCGGCACAACCATCCTACCGCCCATGGAAATCGCACTAATCGCACGCAGCAATTGCACCGGCGTGATGGCCACCGCACCCTGCCCGATACCGACCGAAATCGTTTCGCCCGCGAACCACTTCTGCTTGAAATTCCGGATCTTCCACTCCTCCGAAGGCATCACGCCGTTGACTTCGTTTGGCAGGTCGATCCCAGTCTTCTGCCCCAGTCCAAAATCTGTCGCGTATTTAGCAATTCGGTCTATGCCAAGCTTGTTCGCCAGGGTGTAAAAGAACACGTCGCACGATTGATAGATCGCCTTTTCGAGAGTGACTGCGCCGTGCCCACCTTTGACCCAACATCCAAAGCGGCGTCCGTAAAACTCCGCACCTCCGGTGCAGTTCACATGAAGATCCTGCGCAATGTGTTCCTGCCAGCCGGCCACCGACATGATGATCTTGAAGGTTGACCCTGGCGCGAGCTGCGCCTGAATCGCCTTGTTCAGCAGCGGCTTGTCGGGATCGTTTACCAGTTTGTTCCACTCATCGCGCGATACGCGCACGGCAAAATCATTCGGATCGAACGTTGGCCCGCTCACCATGGCCAGAATTTCGCCCGTGTGCGGATCCATCGCAACGACGGCTCCGTTCTTTCCCGCCAGGGCCTCTTCGGCCGCAATCTGCAGATCGAGATCGATTGTCAGCTTGAGTTGCTTGCCGGGCACGGCTTCGGTTTCCCCGAGGCGCCCAACCTCTCGACCGTGGCTGTCGACCAGTGCCTGGCGCGAGCCATTCTTGCCCATGAGCAGCGTGTTGTACTGCCGTTCCACTCCCGAAATGCCCACCACGTCGCCCGGGTTATACAGCTCAAATGCCGGCTGGTTCAGCATGTCTTCGCTGACTTCGCCCACGTAGCCGACCAGGTGCGCCATGAATCCGTTGCGGGGATACAGGCGGCGGTGCGCCATGATGGTGTCGAGTTCCGGCAGTTCGTTGCGATGCGCCTCGATAAACTGCAGTTCGTCGGGAGTGATGTCTTCCTTGAGAAAGATGGGCTGGTATTGCGGCATCGACGCAAAGCGCTTGATGCGCGTCCGCACTTCATCGGCATTCAGATGCAGTCCCTGCGCAATCAGATCTGCGTCGCCATTCAAATCGCGCGAGGAATCGCGCAGCAGCAATGCAGAGAACGAAGGATAGTTATCAACGATGATGCGCCCTTCGCGGTCGAGGATTTTGCCACGAGGCGCTAGCACAGGCACGTTGCGAGTATGATTGCGTTCGGCAGCGAGCGAATAGTAATCACTCTGCATCACCTGCAGGCGCCACAATCCGTACGCCAGAATCAGGAAGATACCGAGAATGAGGTACTGCGACGCCGTCAGGCGAAGCGCAGAAACTTTTTCGTCACGGCCAAACATCAATTCTCAGTTCTCAGTTCTCAGTCGCGGCATTGACGACGCTTCGGCAAGCGGGATTGGAAACTGGGCTAGCAGGCTGTAGCTTAATTCTAAACCCATCCGGTCCAAATTCCTTAGGCCAGAGTAGTAACGTAAGTCACAGTAGCTTTTCCGCGGATTGGCGCGTACTGCACTGAGATCTGACAACTGAGAACGGGAGTACTGGTTTTCACGTCCGCTGCTTAAACCGATCCAGCACGAAGTACAGAATCACGCCCAGAAACGCGTTGACCAGCCCGGCAAGAACACCGTGCGCCCAACTCCAGTGCTGGGTCGAGTTGACCAGCCCGCGCGCGACTGTGAAGTACACGGCCGAATGCACCAGGTAGAAACCTAAGGTTACGAGAAGACGTGCCCCAGCGTTTTCAACGTCGAGCTTCACGCCCAGCGACGACGCTCCATAGCCAACAACCGTCTTGGCAATCCCGTAGATGCCGATCTCCCTGGATCCGAGCATGTCCTGGACCAAGCCAATGATGGCGCCGGTGAATAGTCCGGCAACCGGATTACGACGAGCCATAGCGAAGAAGATCGTCACCAGGAGTGGCAGGTCCACGTAAACGGCAAAACTGGGAAAGTATTTGGGCACATACGCCTGCACAATGAGAGCCACGAGCGGAACTCCGATCGTGACCGGCAGACTGAACCGGTAAACCTCAACCTGCTCCCCGGATGTGTAAGTAATGGGCACGCTATTGTGGGCTGTTGTCCTGTGCGGGTGGCGGAGTATCGGGTTGAGCAGGGACCGGGGCTGGCTTCTGCTCGACGATCGAGGGTTGGGGGGGCGCGGGCTGGGCCTGGGTTCCTTCCGGCTTGGGTTCGGTCGAGGGCTTGTTCACCGGCTTAGACTTCTGGGCAGCTGACATTTGAACGGCTGTCTTCCCCGGTTGGACAGGCAATTTCGCAGGAGTATTCCCAGACGCGCTCTTCACCGAGCCAGCAGCATTGGTGCCAGGCGCGCCTGCAGGCTTGGTTGCGGTATTGGCCCCAGCGGACGCCTCCGAGGCTCCCTGAGCAACTCCTGTGGGAGTGCCCACAGTCGCAGGCTTGTCCGGAACCGAGGGCAACCGTTGCGCAAGGATATCCGCTGCGCGAACCCGCACATGGTCGTCCGCAACCGACTCCCGCTCCTGCTTCTCGGTCAACACCAGCACTTCCTCAAGCCTGCTCAAGTTGGCCGCTGGCTTGATGTTAATACTCAAAAACAGGTCCTTGCCCTTCCCAACCCTGGTCACAGTCCCAACCGGTAGTCCTTTAGGGAATATCTGATCACCGCCGCTGGTCAATACGGTTTCGCCGGGCTGCACTTGCTCGTCGCTCATCACGCGTTCGAGCGCGACTTCGCCATTGGCAGTCCCGCGCAGCACGCCTTGCAGCCGAGACTTATCGAGGATCGCCCCGACGCCGCTGCTTTGATCGCTGATCAGCAGGACCTGCGCCAGGTTCGCAGATACGAGCAAAACCTTACCCACGATTCCATCGGCGGTAATGACCGCCATGTCGCGCCTGATCCCGGCGTTCTCGCCCTTATCGAGGGTGACGATGCGCGAGAGATCACTGCCGCTGGTACCAATCACCTGCGCCGCCACGGTTTTGGAGATGAATTGTTCCTTGAAGGCGAGGAGCGTTTGGAGACGCCGCGCCTGTGCCGCATCCTCGGTGAGCCGGACTTGCTCCACCCGCATCTGCTCGATTTGCTCTTTTAGTTGGCGATTTTCTGCGCGCACTCCGCGCAGGTAGAAGTAGTTGTGCCACACGTTGCCGGTGGAGTTCTGCACCCAGACCAGCGCCCGTTCAAACGGAGTAATCGCGCCGAGCGCCCACATGCGGATCAGGCGCGTATCCTTGTCCTCGTTCGCTCCGGTCTTAACCTGCACCGCAAGCCCAAGCACCTGCAGAAACAACACCCCCACGAGGATGATCAGATTGCGATAGCGGCCGAGGAAGGATTCCATAACACCAAGGGCCAGGGATCAGATGGCGGGGGTCAGTAGGAATTTTCGGCCTCTGACCGCTGGCCCCTGACCCCTGTTTCTATTCGATTGATATCTTCCGCAATAGCTTGAAGTCGCTCAGCATCTTGCCGGTGCCGAGCACCACGCTGCACAATGGATCATCGGCGATGGAAACCGGCAGCCCGGTTTCTTCTCGGATGCGTTTATCCAGATTCTTCAGCAATGCGCCTCCGCCCGTCAGGACAATGCCGCGATCGCTGATGTCGGCGGAGAGCTCTGGAGGAGTCCGTTCCAGGGCGACGCGAATGGCATTCATGATCGTCGACACGCATTCGCTCAACGCCTCGCGGATTTCCCCGTCGTCGACTGTGATCGTCTTTGGCACGCCTTCGATCAGGTTACGGCCTTTGATCTCCATCGTCATCGGCTTGTCGAGCTGGTGCGCCGATCCGATTTCCATCTTGATCTGTTCGGCGGTGCGCTCACCGATGAGAAGGTTGTATTTCCGCTTGAGGTAGTTCATGACGGCTTCGTCCATCTGGTTGCCGGCCATACGCACGGAACGCGAATATACAATGCCGCTCAAAGAGATAACTGCGATGTCAGTTGTGCCACCGCCAATATCGACCACCATGTTGCCGGAAGGCTCAGTAATCGGCAGCCCTGCGCCGATTGCCGCCACCATCGCCTGCTCGACCAGGTGAACTTCGCTGGCTTTCGCACGATAGGCGGAGTCCATGACCGCCCGCTTTTCTACCTGCGTAATCTCCGACGGCACCCCAATGACGATCCGCGGATGCACCAGCATCTTGCGGTTGTGCGCCTTCTGGATGAAGTAGTTCAACATCTTCTCGGTGACCTTGAAGTCGGCGATTACGCCGTCCTTCATCGGCTTGATGGCGACAATGTTACCGGGGGTTCGCCCCAGCATCTCTTTGGCCTCTTTGCCGACGGCTTCGACCTCGCCCGTATTCTTGTTGATGGCGACGATCGAGGGCTCGTTGACCACGATACCCTTGCCGCGCGCGTACACGAGCGTGTTCGCGGTGCCGAGATCAATGGCCAGATCGCTGGAAAAAATGCTGAATAACGAGCGAAGGTTGTGGTTGCGCGTCGAGCTGCCGTGGTATCCGTTAGTTGACATGACGACTTAGTCCGTCTCTCTCACAATGCTGCCGGCCCGGGAATTCCCGGCGGCACCTTATCTTGTTCGGGGTGGCTGCATCTATTCTACGTGATGCAAGCCAACCCTGCGTACAACCCAAGTTTCAAAGTTTCAGGGTTTCAACGTTTCAAGCTATCCAGCCTGAGTGCGGAAACGTCAGCCTTCCTGGAGCTGCACCCCTCGAAACCTTGAAACTTTGGAACTTTGAAACTTGCTTCTTACTGAATCACAATCTTCTTCTGCTGCGTATTCACGCCGCCTTGTGCCGTCTGCGCCGTTACTGTAATCACGGCTTCTCCGGGCGGCAGCGGCGGGGTGAAATAGTGGAACTGGCCATCCCCGGTCAACAGCGGAACTTCACTGCCGTTCACCATCACGCGCGCGCCCTTCTGTGTCTTGCCCGTCACCTCGATCACGTGCCCATGCTGAATAAACGGGTCTAGCTCAAGATCGATCACCTCGGCTGACTTACCCGTGGAGATGATATTGAACCGGTTCTTTTCGCTCTCCACCGACTCTTTCCCGGCGGTGTCGTAAGACTGGACCCCCCAGTAGTAGACACCCTCGCCGAGATTGGTGACGGTCACAGCCGCCGTATTCACCTTTTTGTCAACGAGTGTAGAGGAAAAATAAGGATTGCGGGAGATACGAAGGCGGTAACCAACTGCATTCGCCATGGGCGTCCAGGAAAACTCGACATCCTTGGTGGGCGCACCGTTAGAAAACAGCGGTGCCATATTGGCCGGTGCAATCGGCGTGGGTGGCCCGATTTCTCTGGCCTTCTCCAAATGCGCCTGTTCTCCCTGGAAGCTGACTTTTTCCCAGTTGGCCAACTTCACAGTCTCGTTGCCCTTGGTGACCTCGCCCGTACCTTTGGTCATCAAAATTTCGTGCTGGTCGGCTTTGGGATCGTTATGCACCTGCGCCGCGGACTCCGGAGCCAGCGATGCCGTTGCACCCGCCACGATCACCTGCGATTTCGATCCCTGGCTGTAGGTAGCAGTCGAAAGATCCACCGTTCCAGTGCTGACTGCCACGGCTACGTTGGTCTGCTGCTGATCATTGGCCGAGTTCTCTTGAATCACGATCAGGGAATCCTGTTTCACCGTGTAACTGGTGCCGTCGTTAAAGACGACCTTGGCCATGCCCTCTGAGCCGGTCTGCACCACGTCGCCTTTTTCCAGGGGAATGTGATAATCCGCGACGACCCAAGTGTTACTGTTTCCCTTCTTCACTCGCACCGTACCGTCAAGTGCGGTGAAGTGCGCCTGCTGCGCCGTGATCGTTCCGGTCCCCACCGGAGGCGCCATGCCGGCAACTTTTTCCAGCAATTTGCTGGTGACATCGCCGGCTTTCTGCATTGTGTTCTGCGTGAACTGCGGGAAGGCCACCCGCATGGCAATAAAGAAGATTGCACACACCGCCAGAATGAGCAGTGCCACACTGCGGTATGTAATCGTGGTCCATGCGATGTGGACCCCCGGCCTGCGATTGTTGGAAGACACTTTTGCCCGAAAAACCTCGTGAATATCCGCTAAAGAAAAACGGTAGCACAGGAAAAACCGTGGAGACACACGAGAGTCAGTCTTGGAGGTTACCGAAGTGTGGCGCCGTGGAACTGTTCAGGTCTTGCATCTGAATCCCGTTCGTCGGCCCGACCAAGCCCTGCACATTAGATGAAACCCATGCACATTAATGGATCGACATCGGCGTCGCGACACCCGGCCATTAGTAACCGCTATACCGACGCCCGCAACCGAAATCGGCTATGCTGGTGGCCCAAAATGGCTACCTCTCCGGTTTCGGTCGAAGCCCCTAAGCGGTATACCCTGATTTCCTCCGGCATGGCCGTCGTCTGGGCTATTGCCGTCGCCAAGCTTGTCTTTCATGTCTACTTCAACAACCGCTACGGCTATTTCCGCGACGAGTTCGACTACATATCGTGTGGCGATCACCTTCAGTGGGGATATGTCGACCAGCCTCCATTGATTCCCTTCCTCACGCACATCAGCCGGGCCGTGCTTGGGGACTCGCTGCGCGCCATTCGCTTCATTCCCGCGTTGGCATCGTCGCTGCTGGTGGTCCAGGCCGCCGTCGTCGCCCGCGAACTCGGCGGACGCCGCTACGCCCTGCTGCTCACTGCGCTTTGCGTCGCACTGGCGCCACAGTATCTCTCTAATGGCGGATTGCTCAGTACCAACATCCTTGAGCCCAATCTCTGGCTGGGTTGCGCCTACTTCGTCATTCTGGCCATCAAGCGAAATGACCCGCGCTACTGGATTGGATTTGGCATCGTCGCCGGACTCGGCATGGAGGAGAAGTACACGATCGCGGTCTTCGGACTAGGAGTTGTCGTCGGCCTGCTGGTCACCGAGCAACGCCGCACGTTCCTCCGTCCGTGGATCTGGTTGGGAGGGCTCGCCGCATTCGTGATCTTTCTGCCGAACCTGCTCTGGAACCTGCACTACGACTGGCCATTCTTACAGTTAATCCGTGCCATTCGAGCCGAGGGACGCGACGTGGTCCTGGGTCCGCTGCAATTCTTTCTCCAACAGTTGCTCGTCGTGAATCCCTTCGCCGCACCAGTGTGGCTCGTCGGTCTGTTGGCCCTGCTCTTCTGGCGCCCGCTGCGCCCGTATCGCGCACTCGGCTGGGCCTATCTCGTCAGCTACCTGGTGATCTTTCTTCAACACGGAAAGAACTACTATCTTGCGCCCGTATATCCCATGCTGTTCGCGGCCGGTGCCGTCGCGATCGATGCCGCATTCGGCGAGTTCCCTTCCCGTCGAGCCTGGTTTAAGCCCGTGATTGCCGCTGTAGTTGTCGTAAGCGGCGCGTACTTGTCGCCGATCGTCGTCCCGGTGTTTTCTCCCGAACGGTTCCTGGCTTATACGAGGACTCTGCCGTTTAAATTGCCAGTCAATGAACACTCGCATGCGCGCGCAGCCTTACCGCAGTGGTATTCCGATCAGTTCGGATGGAAGGAAATCGCCGACGAAACTGCCGTGGCTTGGAACCGGATCCCGCAAGACGAGCGCTCTGACTGCGGGATCTTTGCGCAGGATTACGGACAAGCCGGCGCCATCGACTTCTTCGGCCGCCGTGAAGGCCTGCCCGGCGCTATGAGCGGCGACCGCACCTATTGGATCTGGGGACCGCGAGGCTACTCCGGCAATTGTATGATCGTGCTGGATGACCGCAAGGAAGTGCTGGAGGGTTACTGGAACCAGGTAGAGTTCATCGGCAGGTCCGCGCCGAATACCTACGCACTCGAACAACAAATTCCGGTATTTCTCTGCACGGGGAAGAAGTTCGACTCCTGGGCGAACGTCTGGCCACACCTGAAACGCTGGCGCTAAATCCTGTGCGGCGCGAACTTCGCCAGCAGTCCACAGATTGTTTCCACATCGGTGACTGTGGTGTCGCCCATGTGCTTCAACGAAGCCAGCGAGTGGTTGGCCGCCTCTTCATTGCCCGCACCACACGCGTCCTGAACCAGGATCGGCCAGAACCCCAAGTCTGCACCTTGCCGGCACGTCGGGTCGATGCCGATCTCCAGCGCGATGCCAACGATGATGAAGCTGCGAACCCCGCAGTCGCGCAACGCGATCTCCAGATACGTCCCTTCGAATGCCGACATCGTGATCTTGTCGACGATCCCCTCACTCGGACGCGGCCCCAAGTCCGGAATGATCTGAAACGCAGGACTGTCGCGCAGAAACAACGGTTTGACTTTTTCCATCGAGTCCGTTCGCTGCCAGGCCATGGCAGTGCGGCACTGAAAAGCTCCCATCAACTCCTTGGGCAGAGACATGTGGCGCGTGAAAAATGTTCGCACTCCCGCGGCCCTGGCAGCGGCAAGCACGCGGCTCACGCTTTGAGTAATTTCCTCCCCGTTGCGGATCTGCCGCGTGATGCCTGCTTGCATGTCGTAGATGATGAGTGCCGTATTCTGCGGCGTGATAATTTCTTCCAGCGATCCGGCAATCTTGATTCCTGAAAACTCTTGCATGGCTGACCTCTACCAGTTTTTAAAACTTTATCATTTGCGCAGAAGTCGTCGATGCTCCGTCTGCGTTCTCAGCGGATGTTCTCGTTAAAAGCATGAAACGCAGAGATCGCCGAGAACCTCGCGGAGTGCGCAAAGACAACCGTAAACAAAATCGCTAATTTACAGACCGACCCTCCCTTGCCGCTCCTTCCCTGCAGGTTGTAGCATCAAAAGGTTTGGGCATTCATCGTTCCGAGCGTAAGGAGATGTCATCATGGCGACCGACACTTTAGCCACCCCCGCAGACCTGAGCAGCACGCAAACCCGCGTATTCAAGAATTTCATCGATGGCGAGTGGGTTGAGTCGTCAACCGGAGAAACATTCGAGAATCGCAACCCCGCCGATACCCGCGATCTGGTCGGCATCTTCCAGAAGTCGAACAAAGCGGACGTCAAGGCCGCCGTCGACGCAGCCAAGCGGGCCTTCGCCAAGTGGCGCCTGGTTCCGGCGCCACGCCGAGCGGAGATCGTGTTCCGTGCCGCCGAGATCCTGATCGAGCGCAAGGAAGATTACGCCCGCGACATGACCCGCGAGATGGGAAAGGTCCTCGCTGAAACCCGCGGAGACGTGCAGGAGGCCATCGATGCCGCCTACTACAACGCCGGCGAAGGCCGCCGCCTCTTCGGCCCCACCGTCCCCTCGGAAATGCCAAACAAGTTTGCCATGGCCGTACGCCAGCCTCTAGGCGTCTGCGGGATGATCACGCCGTGGAATTTCCCCATGGCGATTTCATCCTGGAAGTTGCTACCCGCCGTGGTCTGCGGCAATGCCTGCGTTATCAAACCCGCGCAGGATACTCCCCTTTCCACGTTCAACCTGGTTCGCGCCCTCGCTGACGCTGGCCTTCCCAAGGGGGTCATCAACATCGTGACCGGATTCGGGGCCGAAGTGGGCACCCCCCTCGCCGAACATCCGGACGTTCGCGCCGTTTCACTGACGGGATCATCTGCTGTGGGCAAAATCATTGGCGGCATCGCAGCCCAGAGCTTCAAGCATTGCTCGCTCGAACTCGGCGGCAAGAATCCGATGATCGTTCTCGACGACGCCAACCTCGATCTCGCGATCGAGGGCGCTCTCTGGGGAGCATTCGGCACCACCGGCCAGCGCTGCACTGCGACCAGTCGAATCATCCTGCAGAAACGTATTTACGCAGAGTTCGTCGAACGCCTTGTGGATCGTGCGAAGAAGCTAAAAGTCGGAAATGGCCTCGACGAAACCGTGCAGATGGGCCCCGCCATCAACCAGAAGCAGCTCGATACGGATCTTGAGTACGTTGAGATTGGCAAGAATGAAGGCGCGAAGCTCGTTTGCGGCGGTCACCGGCTCGACAAAGGCGACTACCAGTATGGCTGGTTCATGGAGCCGACCGTCTTCATCGATGTCAATCCCAAGATGCGCATCGCCCAGGAAGAAATCTTCGGCCCGGTGGTTTCGATCATCCCCTGCGACGGCATGGAAGACGCCGTAGAGATCGCCAACGGAATCGAGTACGGTTTGTCTTCGGCGATCTATACCAAAGACGTCAACAAGGCATTCGCCGCGATTCGCGATCTCTATGCCGGCATCACCTACGTCAATGCCCCGACGATCGGCGCCGAAGTCCATCTGCCCTTCGGCGGCACCAAGGCAA
>WNGO01008284.1_pt1 | contig 11686 bp, 5 predicted proteins | sample 5400511 | NCBI WGS metagenome assembly WNGO01 (sample SAMN13153380, study PRJNA577476) | soil metagenome | isolation source: 20 cm soil or saprolite under Garry oak tree replicate 2 | place: USA:California | collected 2016-06-15
CGCACGGCGGTTCGATCGTGATACTCACTACGGGCGATCTCCTAAAGGCTCATATCCATACCGACGCCCCCGATGCAGTCTTCAAGTTGGCGAGCACCTGGGGCACGCTCGAGTCGACGAAAGCCGACGACATGCGGGCCCAGCACCAGGCGCTGCAGGCCCGCCGGCCCATCGCCTTCGTGAGCGATACCGCCTGCGACCTGCCCGACGAGCTGGTGCTGCAGTACGACATCGGCCTGGTGCCCATGCAGCTGATCGTGGATGACCGGGCGTACCGGGACCGGCTCGAGCTCACGCCGGGCGAGTTCTTTCGCCGCCTCCGCACGGGCCACGACGCCAGCACATCCCAGCCCGCGCCTCAGGCCTTCGCGGACGCCTACAAGGATGCGGCGCGTGCCGCGGACCAGGTCATCGCGGTAGTGGTCTCCAGCGCCCTCTCCGGGACGCACGGGAACGCCGAATCGGCCGCACGGCACTTTGATAGCAGCCGCGTGACAGTTCTCGACAGCCGCAGCGCCTCGCTGGGCGAGGGCCTGCTGGTGATCCGTGGCGTGGAGCTTGCTGCAGCAGGGTGGGAAGCGGACGCCATTGTGAAGGAGCTCCAGCGAGTCCGAGCACAATCGGGCGGCTTCTTTACGGTGGACAACTTCGAGCGGCTGGTGCGCTCGGGACGGGTGGGGCGCGGGAGGGCCTGGCTAGGGACGAAGCTCAATCTGAAGCCGGTGATGGCGCTTACTATGGAGGGGAAGATCGAGCCGGTCGGCCGGGTGCGCGGCCGGGATGCGGCCCGGCGCCGCATGATCGAGTTGCTCGATCGCGCGCTCACGCCACGCCCGAAGTCGCTGCGGCTGGGGGTGGTGCACGGCGACATCCTGGAGTTTGCCGAAGCGCTGCGCGTCGAGCTGGTGTCGCGCTACCAGCCGATACAGTGTCTGGTGACGCCCATCACACCGGTAATCGCCGCGCACGCCGGGATTGGTGCATGGGGCGTTTTCTTTCAGAATGAAGACTGAGCTCGCCCAGGTTGTGGATGCGCTGGTGGATCGGAAGGCGGTCGATCCGGTCGTACTGGACCTGCGCGGCTTGTGCGAGGCGACAGATTACTTCGTGATTGCGTCCGGCACATCGGCCGCGCATGTGCGGGGCATGGCGGAGCATCTTGTAACAGCGCTCGCGCCGCGCGGCTTGGAGCCGCATCACGTGGAAGGCATGGCGCAGGGCCGTTGGGTGCTGCTCGATTATGTGGACTTTGTGGTGCACGTATTCCATCCGGAGTTGCGCGAGTTCTATCAGTTGGAGCGGCTCTGGGGAGATGCACCGGTGGTCGCCGCCGGCGATGCGAAAGGCTAGCTAAGCGGCGAGTCGGGGAGGCGGGGAGATGCGAAGGATAGCGCGGGTCGGATGTGGAGGGGGGGGGGCGGGCGCAGTCATTGCGGCGTTGGTACTCGCCGCGGCGCCGCTGTCCGCGCAGTACTTCGGTCAGAACAAGGTGCAGTACCGCAGCTTCAAGTTCCAATCGATTCAGACCGAACACTTCGACATCTACTACTACCCGGATGAACGGCCGGGCGCGCTCGACGCGGCCCGGATGGCGGAGCGCGCGTACGGGCGACTGTCGCGGATTCTGCATCACCAGTTCCAGAGCCGGAAGCCGATCATCCTGTACGCCTCGCAGTCCGACTTCGCGCAGACGAACGTGGTTGATGCGTCCGGCGAAGGCCTGGGCGGCGTCACGGAGTTCTTCAAGCACCGCGCGGTGCTGCCGTTCACGGGCTCCTACGCAGAATTCGAGCACGTGCTGCAGCACGAGATGGTCCACCAGTTCCAATACGACGTGTACAGCCGCGGGCATCCGGGCGCCGGCGTGCAGACGCTGATGGCGGTCAATCCGCCGCTCTGGTTCATGGAAGGGATGGCGGAATATCTGTCGCTCGGGCCGATCAATCCCGAGACGGCGATGTGGCTGCGGGACGCGGCCCTCGAGGGTCATCTGCCGTCGATCGAAGAGATGACCACCGATCCGTACATCTTCCCGTACCGGTACGGGCACGCGCTGTGGGCGTACATCGGTGAGAAGTGGGGCGATGAGGTGATCGGAGAGATCCTGCAGACCTCCATCACATCGGGGCTCGAGGCAGCCTTCAAGCGCGCGACCGGCCGGACGCTCGAGGATCTCTCCAACGACTGGCGGGACGCGATCCAGACGACGTTCCTGCCGCAGCTGGGCGATCACTATCGCGCGCGCCGCATCGCGGAGCCGACGCTGACCCAGCGGCACTCGCGGGGGCGCATCTTCCTCGCGCCGGCGCTCACGCCGGACGGCAAGCGCCTCGCCTTCTTCGGCGATCAGGGCGGTTTCTTCGTGGATCTGTGGCTCGCCGACGCCGAGACGGGACACGTGCTGCAGCGCCTGGTGAAGTCCACGCAGAACAACAACTACGAGAGCCTGCGCTTCATCAACTCGGCGGGGTCGTTCTCGCCCGACGGCCGCTACTTCGCGATCGCGGCCAAGCGGAAAGATCGCGACGACCTGGTGATCCTCGACGTGAAGCGCGGCCGGGAAGACCGCCGCATCCGGGTCGAGCTGGCCGGCCTCCAGACGCCGCAGTGGTCACCGGATGGGCAGCAGCTGGTGTTCACCGGCTTCAGCGCCGGGTTCACCGACCTCTTCATCATCAATCGCGACGGCACCGGTCTGCGGCGCCTGACGGATGACAAATTCGCCGACTTGCAGCCGTCGTGGTCGCCGGACGGTCGGACCATCGCATTTGTCACCGATCGTGGTCCCGCGACGGATTTCAACCTGCTGCGCTTCGGCAACCTGCGCATCGCGCTGCTCCATCTCGAGAGCGGCACGATCACCGTGCTCGACAAGATGGACGTCGGCAGGAACATCAATCCCTTGTGGGCGCCGGATGGCCGCTCGCTGGCCTTGGTTTCCGATCGTACCGGGATCAACAACATCTTCCTGTACGACCTGACCGACGGGCAGCTCTATCAGCTCACGAACATGTTCACCGGCGTCCAGGGCATCACGCCGCTGTCTCCCGTGCTCACGTGGGCGTCGCAAGCCGACCGCATGGCCTTCGTGTATTACGAGGACGGCCAGTACAGCGTCTACTCGCTGGAGAATCCGCGCTCGCTGCGCCGCGCGCCGTACCACGGTCCGCCGTCACAGCCCATCGTGACACTGCTGGACGCTGAGCGGCGCGATAGCGAGCTGGCAACCGTTCCCCTGCTCGAAGACGTCGCCAACCCCAACACGCTGGGTGGGACGACCACGCCGGTGACGGGACCGCCGCATACCTCGGCACCGATGTCGATCTATCGCACGCCGTCCGGATTCCGCCCCTCAGCCGAGCCGGAACCGGCTGAGCAGTCCACGACGCCGCCCCCCATCACGGTGCGCGCGCTACTCGACTCGGCCACGCTGGCGTTGCCCGACACGAGCGAGTTCACGTTCCGGCCGTACAAGGTGCGCTTCACCGCCGATTATGTCGTGCGTCCGACGGTCGGATATGCGCGCGACAACTTTGGCCGCGGCGTGTTCGGCGGGACCGCGATCGCGCTGTCCGATATCCTCGGCAACCACTCCGTCGTGTTGGCCGGCTCGATCAACGGGCGCATCAGCGAGGCGCAGTTCCTGGGGTTGTACGTCAATCAGTCGCGGCGCCTGAACTGGGCGGGTGGATTCTCGCAGGATCCATTCTACTTCTACGGCGGCAGCGATTGGCAGCGGATCGAAGATCCGAAAAGCGCGGGCGACAGTCTCGATATCTACTCCACGCGGATTCGCAGATTCGTGACTCGAGATCTGTTCGCCGAGTCGGCGTACCCCTTCAGCCGCTTCAATCGCATCGAGCTCGGCATGCACGCGGTGAACGTCGCGGAGGCGACGCTGGAGCTGCGGACGATGTACAAGGCCGGCACGAACAACTTCGTCGATCAGCAGCTCATCCAGGGCCGTGGACCGGCCGCGATGTACATACAGCCAAGCATCGCGCACGTGCACGACAACACGCTGTTCGGCTACGTCGGACCGTTCGCCGGCTCCCGCTCGCGGTTCTCCGTCGCGCCCGCAATCGGTAGCTGGTCCTTCATGGCGGCGTCGGTCGACTATCGCCGCTACGTGTTCTTCCGGCCGTTCACGATCGCCGTCCGCGGGCTGATGTTCGGCCGCTTCGGACGTGACGGCGATCGGTTTCCCGTCTTCCTTGGCAGCACCGAGCTGATCCGCGGCTACACCTCGGGCTCGTTCCGCGGACGCGAGTGCAGCAACGACGTTCCGACGGGGACCCGCACGGGGTGCCCCGAGCTGGACCAGCTGATCGGGTCGCGGATCGCGGTCGGCAATGTGGAGCTGCGGTTCCCGCTGACGCGCAGTTTGGTGCTCGGCTTCCTGCCGGTGGGCTTGCCGCCAGTCGAGGGCGCGGTGTTCTACGACATCGGGATGGCCTGGGACAATACGAGCATCGTCAAATGGAATCGCTCGCCGCTCGCCAATCCGGTGCTGGTGCGCACGCCGCTGCGGAGCTGGGGCTTCTCGATTCGCGCCAACATGTTCGGCTTGATGATCATGCGGTTCGACCTCTCGAAGCCGCTGGACCGGCCGGAAAAACGCGCCTATTGGACCATCAGTTTAGGTCCGACGTTCTAACTCCGCTTCGCTAAAACAGTTGCAATGGCCACGCCTGTTGTCTATTTTGTCGGCGAGGCCATTTGCCTATCTCCCGCTTCCTTCTCTTCGCGACAACCACGCTTTGGGGTTGTGGATCCCAAGCGCCGGCGACTGGATCGTCGCAACCACAAACGCCACAACAGGTTAGCAAGCTCCAGATTCTGGCCCGCTCGCCCGGCGTTGCCATCAGGCTCCCCGCCAAGGGCGGGACCCCCCAGCTCTATCGCCTACCGCGCCTGACGCCCGTCGAGGGCGTACTCAGAGGGAAGCTCCCGGCAGTGGAGCGCGTCGTGGGTCTCGACGCCGAGTCCGAGTACCTGTTCGTCACCACCGCCAAGCACGAGCTGCTCGATCTCGATCTCGGCAGCGGCCGGGTCGACACCGTAGCCGTGGCGGTCGCGCAGGCCGCGCTCGGGCCCGATGGGACGCTGTATGCGGTGGACACGGCGCGGCACGTCATCTCCCTCTCGCGCCGGACGCGCTTCGCCTGGCCACAGCCGCTCACCGCGCTGCCGCGTGATCTGTTCGGTGCCACCGATCAGCATCTCGTCGGCGTGATCCCGCAGGATCGCCTGCTCGTCGCCGCAGTGGACCAACCGCCGACCGTTCGGCCGATCGCGGCGGGCGGCGATGTCGCCGCGTCGCGCTGGGGCGATCTCGTCGCGGTCGCCAGCGACTCGGGCGTCACGTTTTACGATCCGCTCGGACGGCGTGACCCGGCGTTCATCAAACTGTCCGATTCGCCGCGCGCGCTCGCGTTCTCACCCTCCGGCCATCGCATTTACGTCGCGCGACGCAATGTCCCTGGACTGGCCGTCGTCGATCGTTACGACCGCAAAGAGCTCGACGGCGTCGCCTTGCCCGGTCCCGTCGCTGCGCTGCGCCTCGATCCGCTCGGCCGCTGGTTGCTCGCCCGTCCCGCGGTTGGCGACTCGGCGTGGATCGTCGATCTGCCCATCAAGCGTCACACCGGCATCGTTCCCACCGAGTGGCAGGCAGACCTGCCTGCGATTTCGCCCGACGGCATGCTGATCTATCGGCACGGGAAGGATGTGCGGTCGGCGCGGCCGGACTCGCTGACGGAGGTCGGCAAAGTCACGGGCGGTGCCGCCGATCTCTGGGTGCTCACGTCGTGGCTGCCACGCGGCGTGCCGGCAAGTACCGTGAGTGCATCGGCGTCCGATACGGGGACGAGCGGAGCGGAAGGACCGATGTACGTACAGGTCTCCACGTCGCAGAACGCCGAGTGGTCGGGACATCTCGCCGATGACCTCGCACGCGCCGGGTTGCCGGCTCGCGTGTTGCCGCCGCAACATCCCGACGACGGCTACCGCGTCGTACTCGGCCCGTACGGGACGCGCGCGCAGGCCGAAGCCACCGGCCGCAGACTCGGCCGTCCCTTCTGGATCTACCAGCCCGGACAATGACCGCGGCGCGGCAGCTCCCGCTTTCGCGGCTCGGCCATCTCGTTCCGCCGCTCGTCGACAACGCGTCGTTGATCGGGCTTATCCCCGTTACCGACGATCCACAATGGGCCGCGAAGGCGGCGTGGGACATCGCGCGCATCGCGGCGCGGGACGGACGCCGCGTCGCGCTGGTGGATCTGTGTCTGGAGCATCCCGTCCTCCACGAGACCGTCGGTCTGAAAGCCACGGAAGGCATCGTGGATGCATTCGAATACGGCGTTTCGCTGAACAAAGCGGCCCACGAAGTCACGGGCGTTTTCGTCATTCCAGTCGGCTCCGTGACGGCGCATCCAGCTGAGGTGTACGGGCACGCGCGCTGGCCGAAGCTGCAGGCGGGATTTCGTTCCGAGGGCGCCCTGCTCCTGGCCTTGCTGCCGCCGCAGGCCCTCGCCCAGATGTCGGCGACGCCGGATGGCGCGATTGTGCTCGCACCGGACGGTGTGAGCCCCGGGTTTACGCTGAACCGGGATGTGCCGCTGCTCGGCGTCGTGCGCGACCGGTGGCTGCCGCATCCGCGCGTGTCGCCGCCTGCGATGACCGTTCCTGTCGCGGAGGAACCGCGCCGAGCGCCGCGGCTCGTAGTGGCGTTGCTCATCGTGGCCGCATTAGGTGCCGGCGGTTGGGCGCTGGCACGAGCGCGCGAAGCGCTGACTGAACCCTCCCCTCCCTCCACGCCGGCCGTCAAGCAGCCTGCAGCCGCACCGGTCCGGCTCGATACGCTGGGGTGGACGGTTCAGCTCGCGGCGTACGCATCGCTGGACAAGGCGCTGGCTCATGCCGACCGCCTCAGCGCGGATGGCGGCGTGCCGGCGCTCGTGACGCCGGTCCCACAGGCCGGCAGCGGTCCCGTCTGGTACCGCGTGCTCGCCGGCTCGTACCACTCGCGCGCGGCCGCGGGCACCGCACGCGCGGCACTCTGGCGCCGGGGCATCGTGTCCGAGGGCGTCGGTGACTTGCTGCTCGCGCCGTACTCGTATCACGCGCCCGCCGGCGCGTCACTCGACTCGCTTCGGCACAAAGGGCTGCCCGCGGTGCGCTGGTCGAACGGCGTCATCCTGCTGGGCGCTTTCGAGGGATCCGAACAGGCGGCATACACACAGGGCCAACTCAAGCGCGCCGGCGTGCGCGCGAACCTACTCCCTCGCATGGGGACTCCATGAGACTGAGCAGGCTCGAGCTTGCGGGATTCAAATCGTTCGCGGGATCGGTGGAACTGCCCTTCGAGTTGGGCGTCACCGCGATCGTCGGCCCCAATGGCTGCGGCAAGTCGAACATCTCTGACGCCGTCCGTTGGGTGCTCGGTGAGCAATCACCGCGCCTGCTGCGCGGCGGCAAGATGGAAGACGTGATCTTCCAGGGCTCGACGGGCCGCCGTCCGGTGAACGTCGCCGAAGTGTCACTCGTCTTCGACAACTCCGACGGCAGTCTCCCGATCGCGTACCAGGAGGTGGTCGTCACGCGCCGGCTCTCACGCTCCGGGCAAAGCGACTATCTCCTGAATCGCTCGCCGGTGCGGCTGCGCGACATCCAGGACCTCTTGCGCGGCACCGGGCTCGGGGCGGACGCCGCCGTGGTGATGGAAGCGAAGATGATCGAAGCGCTGCTCTCCGAGAAAGCTGAGGAGCGACGCGCCCTGTTCGAAGAGGCCGCGGGGATCGGGCTTTATCGCGACCGCAAGAAGAGCACGGAGCGCCGCCTCGAAGAGACGGCGGCGGACCTGGCCCGGCTCGAGGACCTGATCGCGGAAGTTCAAACGCAGGTTCGCAGCCTCGCGCGCCAGCGCGGCCGCGCCGAGCGCTACGGCAAGATGATCGAGGAGCGGTTTGGCATCGCGATGACCCTCGTGCGGCGTGAGCTGGAGGACTTCGATCTCTCGCTGGGCGCGCTCGGCGTGCGGGCGCGCGAGCTGGCCGAACAGTTGCCGGCCGCGCGGGTGCGGCTGGATGATGCCCAGCAGCAACGCGAAGCGCGCGTGCAAGCGAGGCACACCGCGGAAGCGCGCCGCACCGAGGTGGAGCGCCGCCTCGGCGACGCGAAGCTCGAGGTGGGACGGCTCGAGAGCGATCTCGCCCTCGCCGCGGAGCGGCTGAGTAACGCGGCGCAACGGCGCCAATCCGCGGCGGACGAGCGCGTGCAGGCGGAGCGGCGCGCCGCGCAGGCGAAGCGCGAGCATGAGGCGGCCGGCGCCGAGCGCACCGCGGCCGAGCGTGACCTTGCGGCCGTGCAGGGCGAGCTGGGAGCTCGCACCGGCGAGGAGGACAACGTGCGCGGCCGGCTGACGGCCGAGCGCGGAGCCGTGCGCGAGCTGGAAGAGGCGCTGCAGCGCCACGCGGAGACGGCGCGGGCGCTCGAGATCGAAGGCGGCGCGCTGGATCGCGAGCGCAGCGAGCTGCGGGAGCAGCTCGCGCTCGCGGCGGACGAACGGAAGGAGCGCGACGCGGTTGCGAAGCAGGCCGCGCGAGACGCGGAGAGTGCGGCACAGCGTGTCAGTCGCGATGCCCAGGCGGCTGTTCGAGCAGTCGAAGGGCTCCAGCACGCACGTCGGCACGTCGGCACGTTGCACGACCAGGAGCTGAGTGCCCGGTCGGCGCGCCGGCAGACCGAGGCCGCGTTGGCGCAGCTCGAGGCCCGCCGCGACGCGCTGAGCGAGCTCGACCGGCAACACGTGGGGCTGGCGCCCGCCGCACAAGCCTTGCTCAAGGCACGCAAAGCGTTCGGCGATGGCGTGCTGGGGCCCCTCGCGGATTTCGTTCGTACGAGTCGCCGCGACGCGGAGTTGGCCGAGCAGCTGCTGGGTGACTGGCTGCACGCCGTGCTGGTGCGCGACGCGTCTGCGATCGATGCGATCCGCGCCTGGCATTCGGAAGCGCAACCGGGTCCCTTGGTCCTGCTGCCCTGCGTCCCTGGCCCGCGCCTCGGCGCCGACGGCCACCCGCTGCAGGATGAGCTGCGCGTGGATGGACCCGCGGCGGCCTGGGTGCGGGCGCTGCTCGCGGGCCACGAGGTGATTGGCGCCGGGGCGCTCCGCCGCGCCAATGGCGCGGTGTTCCTCGACAGCGGCACGCCCGCAGCCGGCCCCCTGCAGCGTCGCGCCGAGCTGGAAGCGCTGGAGAAGGAGGTGCGCGAAGCCACGACCAATCTCGCGCGCGTGCGCGCCGCCGAAGAGTCAACGCTTAAAGAGCTGGCCGCCGCGGAAGCCTCGCTCACCGCCGCCGGTCAAGCTGCCGAGCAGGCACGCCGCGCAGAGCTGGAAGCCGGCGCCGAGAAGGGCGAAGCCGATCGCGGCCTGATTCACGCGCGCCGCCAGGCCGAAGAAGCGGCTGGGCAGGTCGAGCGGTTCACCAGGCGGCTGACGGAAGTCGAAACGCGCCTCAGCGCCCTGCACGTCGAGCTGCAGGAGCGTGAGGTCGAGCGGCTCCGTTCCGCCGAGCAGCTGAGCGCCGAGCGCGCCGGCCTTGCGGATCTCGAAGCACAGCAGGAGGCGGCGCGCGAGCAGCGCGTGCGCTGGCAGGTCGAAGCGGCACAGGTGGAAGCGCGGCTCGCCGCCGCCACCGAGCGCGCGAAGCGTGCGGATGCGGAGGCGAGCGGCTCCCGCGAACAGGGCGCCGCACGCGCCGAAGAGATCGCGCGCATCGAGCACGAGACGGCGACGCTGACAACCCAGCGCGCGCAATGGGAGGACACGCTGCAGGAGCGCCGGCTCGCGCTGACGAAGCTGGAAACGGCCGCGAAGGACGCGGAAGCGCAGGTGGGCATGACCGACGCCGATCTCGGCCAGGCGGAAGGCGCGCTCGACCAGGCGCGTAAAGCGCTCGCTGCCCTGGGCGAAGAGGAGCACCGGCTGCAGCTCGAGCGAACCGAGGTCGAGGGCCGCAAACGCGGGCTCATCGAGCGGGTGGAAACCGAGTGGCGCAAACCGCTCGACACGCTGCTCGCCGACGCCCCGGAGGTATCGGGGGTGGGGGATCTCGAGTGGCTGCGGCAGGAAAACGATCGGCTCCGCGGCGCCATCGACGCGGTCGGGCCCGTCAACGCGCTCGCCGTCGAGGAGCACGCGGAGGAAACGAAGCGCCTCGAGTTCCTCCAGACCCAGCGCGACGACCTCGTGACCGCCCGAAACTCACTGCAGCAGGCGGCCCGGGAGATCGATCAGACGGCCAAGACGCTGTTTCTCGATTCCTTCTCGAAGGTGCGCGAGCACTTCCGTGGCGTATTCCAGACGCTGTTCGGCGGCGGCGAGTGCGACGTGCGCCTGGCGAGTGAGGACGAGCCGCTCGAGAGTGAGATCGAGATCCATGCGGCGCCGCGCGGCAAGCGGACGCAACGGATCCATCTGCTGTCGTCCGGCGAGCGCACGCTCGTCGCCGTCTCGCTCTTGTTCGCGATCTTCCTCGCGAAGCCGAGTCCCTTCTGCCTGCTAGACGAGGTCGATGCGCCGCTGGACGATGCGAACGTCGGCCGTTACGTCCGCCTGCTCACGCAGTTCAAGGACTCGACGCAGTTCATCGTGATCACGCACAACCCGCGCACGATGCAGGCCGCGGATGCGGTGTACGGCGTGACCATGCAGGAGCCGGGCGTCTCGACGATCGTCGGCGTGCGCCTCGGCCAGATGGAACCCGTTTAGCGGGATCGCCGCACACCGGACAGATGCGGCGGTTCATCTGGCTCGTGTTCCTGCCTGCTGGGTTGGCAGCGCAGCAGCCCGCGGTTTCCCCTGTGCTGCCGCGGTTTCTCGCCCGGCAACGCGACACCACTTTGTCGGTCTGGCTCTTTGCCCGACCGGAGGTCTCGCTGGACGTGTTGCGGGACCGCCTTGCCACGGTTGGCGCGCGCGTGCGGGTGCAGAGCCGCTGGCTGCACGCGGTGAGCGCCGACGTGCCGGCCGCCGCGCTGCGGGAGCTGCTGCGGGACTCTCAGCTCAGACGAATCCAGCCCCTCGGACGCTTCAAGCTGCGGCGGAACCCTAGGACGGGCCTCCTCCCCTCCCCCGAGCTCGCGCCACGCATCATTACCGCGCCCGGCGCGCCGGGCGACACTTGCGGCTTCACAACTGGCGACGATCCCGTCCTCGGCCCCTCGGCGATGCCCTACCGCCGGCTGCGGCTGCGGCCCCTCACTGATCAGGGGATCGACGGCACCGGCGTTCGCATCGGGATATTCGATACTGGATTCGAGACCGGTAACGCGGCGTTCAATGGCATCACCGTGACGGCAAAGCGTGATTTTGTCTACGGCGACAGTGTCGTACGCAATCAGACGCACGATGACACGCTATACACCGCGAGTTTTCATGGCACGGCAACGTGGTCCTTGTTCGCCGGTAACGTGGCGGGACGGCTGCACGGCATCGCGCGCGGCGCGACGTTCCTGCTGGCGAAGACCGAAGACGTGCGCACCGAAACTCGGGTTGAAGAGGACAACTATGTGGCCGCGCTCGAGTGGGCCGATTCGATCGGCGTGGACATCGTGTCCTCGAGCCTCGCCTACCTCTCGTTCGACAACGGGTTCAGTTACACGCCGTCGCAGCTGAACGGCGACA
>WNGO01002507.1_pt1 | contig 11685 bp, 10 predicted proteins | sample 5400511 | NCBI WGS metagenome assembly WNGO01 (sample SAMN13153380, study PRJNA577476) | soil metagenome | isolation source: 20 cm soil or saprolite under Garry oak tree replicate 2 | place: USA:California | collected 2016-06-15
CCGTATGGGTGCACGGTTGGACGCATATCACGACATGGCTCGCAATTGTTTCGGCGCTAGCCACCGGTACTCCACTTTTGCTCCGTGGGGAGGCACATTTGCTATCGCACAGTCAGAGGCTGTCGGCGTGGCTCAAGCGCCTCGTCCTTGTCCCAGTTTTTCGGCGCACTGCCGGCTTTCTCTCCATCGGCAGACGAAGTTCTGAGTTCTATCAGCACTTTGGAGTGTCCAAGGAGCATATTTTCTTGACTCCTTATGCGGTCGATAATGAGTTTTTCACCGACGAGGCGCGCCGCTATGCCCCTTGTCGGCAGCAATTGAAAGCAGACCTTGGGATCGATTCTGCGCTGCCTGTCATTCTTTTCTCGGGGAAGCTGATGGCCCGAAAGCGCCCTTTCGACCTTCTTGCTGCGTTTGAAATCCTTGGCCCAGTTGCCTCAGTCGTTTTCCTGGGTGACGGTGAACTGCGCGCCTCGCTCGAATCGGCATCTCGCCGAATCAAAAACGTGCATTTCGCCGGTTTCAAAAATCAAACAGAGTTGTCGCGCTACTTCGCCCTCGCCGACGTCTTTGTGCTGCCGAGCGCCTTCGAACCCTGGGGTCTGGTAGTGAATGAAGCGATGTGCTTCGGCCTGCCTGTGATTGCCAGTGATGGAGTGGGCGCTGGGGCCGATTTGATCGAGCACGGCGTCAACGGCTTCATTTACCCGGCTGGTCAGGCCGATTTGCTCGCCCAATGCTTGCGTCAGGTCCTTTCCGACCCGGCACAACGCGCGCGGATGGGTCAGGCCTCGCGGAGAAAGATTGAAAGTTGGAGTTACTCCCAGGATGTCGAGGGCGTCCTCCGCTGCCTGCAGTCGATCGCGCTTCAACCCACAGCAAACGGAAGGTTCGCATAGTGACAACCACCTCGGCAGCCTGTCGTCCCGCGCCAACGTTTGTCTCTGAATCGTTCGATCCTTCCAAAGCCGTTGATCGAGTTGCCCGCGGTGTCGCGACGCTGTCTCTCAACCAAGTTGTTGTCCTAGCCTCACGCTTCTTGGTCGTCCCGATCGCGATGTTTGCCTGGGGCAAGGTGCTGTATGGCGAATGGATCCTGCTTTCCGGCCTGGTCTCCTTCTTAAGTCTTGCCGATCTTGGGATGCAAACGTTCGTCGTTAACCGCCTGACGGTCAGCTATGCTCGCAATGGCCGGGAGATGTTTAACCGCGATCTCCAAAGCGCCCTCCGCGTGCAGATTACCCTTGCATTCGCACTCCTCAGCATCATTGTCCTGCTCGTTAAGTGGGCGCCACTGCAGTCTCTTTTCGGCTTATCCGAACTCGGCCACGTTCAGTTTTCTATCACGATCGTCTTGCTTGCTTCCGAGCTTCTTCTCTGCGTGCCCATGGGAGTTATCGGCGGGGCCTACCGCGCCACAGGCCACCTCGCCCGTGGAGCAGCGATGGGCGTTAGCAAGGAAATGGCTCTCATGCTGGCGACCATCGCCATCATTCTAAGTTCAAAAAATCTGGCGTATATTGTGGCGGCGCGAGTTGGCATCGCCGTGTGCATCTCCCTGCTCATGATCTTCGATTTGCGCCATCTCCATTCGTGGGTGCGTTTCTGGCGAGGTATAGGCAGCTACCGCGAGGGTCTAGCGATGGTGACGCCAGGTCTGTTCTTTCTACTCATGCCTGTGGCCAACTATATCGAGAGCCAGTCGACCTTGGTCGTCGTACAACGCTTTCTCAGCAGCGGCGAGGTAAGCCGGCTGGCGACTCACAGCACTGCGGTCAATCTCGGTCGCGTGGTCAGCGGACTCCTTACAGCCTCCCTATGGCCCGAGATCACAGCCTTGTATGCGGTTTGCGATCTTCAGAAGCTTCGTGCCTGGCGTCGCATGCTCGTGCGTTCCCATCTCTGGCTCGTTGGGGGTTGCGCTTTCGCCGTATTGTTTCTCCTGCCAGCCATATACCCGTTATGGACCGCTCGCAGGCTCTCCATCGACCTTCTTACTCTCGCGTTTCTCTCGCTCCGCCTGGCCCTCTGGGCCTTTTGGTACCCGAACGCGATCGTGTTACTGGCCATCAATAAACACCGGTTGATCGCATGCAGTGCTTTTGCTTCTGCCCTGATCGCCGCCGTTTTTGCCCTCGTTCTCGTTCCACGAATGGGCATCTCCGGTGCTGCCCTCGCCACTTTGCTAGCGGATTCAGCGACCTCGGCCTGGCTCGCGCCATATCTTGCGTCCCGGGAATTGGGTGAAGCGGCTACAAGCTCTCTAGTCACGACGTTCGTCTGGCCGCTCTCGGCGCTTGCTCCGGCTGTCGCGATCATGCTGTTGAGCTGGGCTATGTCGACGAATCCAGTTTTTCGTTATGGTCTTTTTCTTCCGGCGGCCGCCATAACAGGCGTGTTGTTCGTGAAACGGCAGCTCACTTTCCAGGAGCGGTCGTTGATTCAGCGCGTCGTCCTCGATCTTGCAGCAGCACAGCGGTCGCGCTTACGTTGAGCTCAGCAGGATAGGTGAACACCCAATGGAATACTTAGCTGTAGAGAGATTGCCCTGAGAGTGCAAAAACATGCATCAAAAAAACATTTTAGTCACTGGTGGCTTTGGCTTTATCGGTAGCCACTTGGTAGAGCGGCTCCTCGAAGAGTCCAACAACAACGTCCACGTCGTGGATTCGCTGGCGACCAGTCCTATCGATCTGCCAGCTTATTTATCGCGAGTTTCCGCGGACGGCAGACTGTCGTATGACATTACAACGGTTGCTGAGTACTTTGCGCGTCGCGATTTTCCGAAATTCGATGAGATATACCACCTCGCGTCGATCGTAGGGCCTGTAGGTGTTCTTGATCACGGTGGCCGACTTGTTCAATCCATGGTAGCTGACACCTATGCCATCGCCGACTGTGTCTTGAGGATGGGTGCACGCATCTGCGAAGTCTCGACCAGTGAGGTTTATGGAGGAGGGCGAGATGGGTACTGTTCCGAACGTGATGCTAAGATAATCCCCCCGAAAGTCAGCATTCGGCTCGAGTACGCCGTTGGCAAGCTCGCTTGTGAAGTGGCCCTCACCAACTTGCACCGCGTTGACGGGCTCCACGTTGTAATTGTCCGACCGTTTAACGTTGCGGGGCCTCGCCAATCGCCCCGCGGAGGTTTCGTCTTGCCAAGATTCATCCAGCAGGCGTTGACTGGCCAGCCGATTACTGTCTACGGCAACGGTTCCATGATTCGTGCGTTTACACATGTGCAGGATATCGTGGACGGCATGCTGAAAACGATGGAGCGAGGATGTCCCGGAGAGGCCTACAATATTGGCAATCCGGCAAACAAAACTTCCATCGCGGCGCTTGCGCAAAAAGTGGTCGAAATCACCCAAAGTTCTAGCAGGATCATGCGTGTGGACCCTAAACAACTTTGGGGCTGCTTGTTCGAAGAGGCGAATGACAAATTCCCGGATGCCGATCGCGCTATGAATGAGTTGGGGTGGCGTCCCAGGCACGACTTGGAGGCAACCATTCGTGATGCCGTCCGTTATATCGCGGAGGGACGAAATGACTAATTTGGCGCCACTGCTGCTTGGCTCTGCGGCGGTTAATGGGCCAGCGGTCAGCGTCATTATGCCCACTTATCGCCGCGCTCAGCAGATCGGTGAAACCATCCGGTCGATTCTGGACGGGAGTTGGACGGACTTCGAAATGCTGATCTGCGACGATGGAGATGGAACCGACGGCACTCGGGAGGCGGTGAAAGCTGCCGCTGCCGGCGACCCACGCGTCAAATATCAAAGGAACGCAAGCCGCCGCGGGATGCCGCAGAATCTGAATGCTGGAATTGAGAGAAGTGCTGGTCTCTATATAGCTGTTTGCCACGATCACGACCTCTACGCTCCTGATTTTCTCTCCGTCATGCTCGGCACTTTGATGTCCCACCCCACTGCCTTGTACGTTCACTGCGCCATCACGGTCGTGGATCAGGAGGGGAACACCACCAGCGAACACATTGCCACTTGGCCGCCTCTGACAAGGGGAAGAGACTGGCTCCGCTTTATGCTACGGAGCCTCCATTCGCCGGTCTGCGCGCTTACTGTGGTTCGTCGAGAAGCACATGAAAAGTATGGACTGTATGATCAGACGTACGGTTTTGTGGCGGATGTTGAATTATGGATGAGGCTTGCCGCTCAAGGCGATGTGGCCTACGTCGCGCGCCCGCTCATCTGGGCGCGCCAACGGGAAGCTGGCCACTGGGCTAACGGCCAAGGTGGGCGACATATGAAGCTAGTTGCGGCTGCACAGCGAAGATATGTGAACCAAGCTGCGGAGGGTCTGTCGGCGGCAGCGTTTAGGCTTTGCATCGAAGCTAACCTTATCCGCAGCCTTTTGGGCAATGTCGCACATCGCATACACCACGCTTACCGTACGGCTTGCACACCTGGTGGTTTGTCAGAGGTGACCCGTTGAGTTTTTTCGTACATCTTCTATACCCAAAAGTGTATGCGGACGTTAACGTGAATCGGTGTTTAAGTGTCACTGCACAAGGATTCGCAAATCTTGTAGGTAGAAACGAACAAAGAAGCCCAAATTGGACGTCCGCGCCCAAACCGCATTCAAAGCAAGGCTTTAGGCATGAACGCCAACTTGAAGCGCGCCGCTGATCTGAGAACAGGTTTGACTTCACCGCCGGCTTGGTTGGACAGCGGACTTTGGTCAAAGGCCTACAACCTCATTTCTACCTAGCGCGTTTACTGCTCGCGCCCATTTATGATGTTTTTCGCGCAGGGGTGGATACAATGTGAATCTACCGTCTGTCAGCAGTGGCTTGCGGCCAAGCATCGGTTACGGTGGGCGGTAATCAGACGTTTGCTTCCGTGCCCCGTTTTAGCACGCCACGCCGAATGTTCGTTCCTTCTCTCGGAAGATGATTCCGGCGGCTGGCCATGCAATCAATTGATTGACTTATCCGTTCATGCTATCCAAGAAGCACGGCATATCGACCTTACGCCGATTAGCGCACGAATGGCTGGAAGATTCTCGTATCCGGATTCGTTAATCAACGTATGGCCTGGCGAACATTACCGCCTGCTCGCTGGTCTTTGTCGCACCCTGGTCCCCGACGTCGTCGTTGAAATTGGAACTGGTGAAGGGCTGTCCGCACTCAGCATGCTCGCCTCCCTGCCACCTTCCGCGAAACTTGTGACCTTTGACGTAATTCCGTGGCATCGCTATCCCCGTGTATGCTTTCTGCCGGAGGATTTCCAGGGAGGCAGGCTCAAGCAGATCACGGGGGATCTTTCCAATGAGAAATTTTTCGCGACTCAAGCCGAACTTCTGAGCCAAGCGGAGTTGCTCTTTCTCGATGCGCCGAAGGATGGCTGTTTCGAACCTCGGTTTCTATCCTTGCTACGCAATCTGAAGCGCGAACGCACAACGGTTTTAGTTCTCGACGATATCAGGCAACTGAACATGCTGAAAGTGTGGCGAGAACTGGCGCTCCCCAGGCTTGACATGACCTCCTTCGGCCATTTCACGGGTACAGGACTGGCCCTTCTGGCCGTTGAGAGCGGGGGATGATCCGCGTCCTCTAAGTTTTGCAGAGTGTCAGGGCTTCTTCCTCGTCCCCTCGGGGAAGATACGTACAAGTCATGGAGAAATGAAATGAAGAAGGTTTCACCGCAAACCAGAGATCAGTCAACCGTCCGGTCACGCCTGAGCTACCGGATATCCGAAACGGCCTGGAAAGTATATCTCAGGCTACGTGTGAATCCTTCTTCACAGACGTTCGGCATCCGGGGCTGTCTGCATCCTCAGGAGGGACGATTTCGGCGCACCGCGCTCGCCTTAGGCCGTGGTCTGGGAGATGCTTTGTAGGCAAATGCCGAAAAGAGGGTTCCTCGCTACGCTCTGGATAATAGGGCGAGGAAATTCGTTCCAGGAGCGAAGAGATTTCGCGAAAATTGCTTATATAGTTCACTCGGAGTACTTCCCGTGTCCTCTGCGCACGAATTCGCAATCGGCATCATCGGTACGGGGCAAGTCGTGAGCACTGTCCATCTGCCCGTCTTGCTCGGTCTTCCGGGCGTACGAGTGGCATGGGTTGCCGACGCCGACGCGGCCCGAGCAGCGAAAGTTGCGTGCGCCTACCGGGTGCGTGCTATTAATTTGCCGGCCAATCTCCGAGAACTTCCAGCGGCCGACGTTGTCCTCTTGGCGGTACCGTTCGGGATTCGAGGTCCCTATTATGCGGCCCTTGCGGATAAGGTATGCGCGGTGTATGCCGAAAAACCGTTTGCTCGGAGTTTGCGGCAGCATCGAACGATTGCGGCATTGTTTCCGGAGTATGCACTCGGAGTGGGTTTCCAGCGGCGTTCGTCGGCTCAAGCTGAGGTGGCAAGAGGCTGCATTCACAACTGCCCATTCGGCGCAATGAAACGGATTCGATTCGGCTTGGGTGCCCCGGGCATTGTCGTTGGTGGACGATACAGTCAGTCTTTGAAGTTAGCCGGGGGTGGAATCTTGATGGAAACAGGCGTGCATGGTTTGGATTTGGCGCTGTTTGTCACCTCGGCTACGGGAGTTGAGGTAGTAGAAGCCAATATGGTGCTGGACCAAGGCATCGATGTACATACGCGCGCTCAACTTCGAATGGAGACACCGTTGGGGGCCGTACCATTTGAATTAACAGTAACCGCCTTAGAAGAGTCCATCGAGCGTTTCGAAATGATCTTCGAGCATGCCACCATTGCTTTTTCGTTATTCTCCCCAGAACCGCCTCGGGTCCTCTGCGGCAGCCGCTCCTATCTGCTGACAGAAACCAATTCGTACCCCGCGGCTCCATTCGAAATATTTCGCGAGTACTGGATTACGTTCCTCGCCGGGCTGACTGAGCGAAGCCCAAATATGAGCTCGGCGTCGGCCAGTATTCTTACAACCGAGGCTCTGGAAAAGCTATACGCGAACGCCAGCGCGGTCGAGGTGGATGAGCTATGCACACGATAGCCGTGATAGGGGCAAATGGGCAGGTGGGATCCGAAGTCTGCCTCTTCCTGAGCCTCTATGGGGACATCAAGGTGTTTCCGATCAGCCGTACCCGGCTGGGGTCGGCCTTCCTGCGGATTTGCGGTCTCTCGTGCCGGCATGGCTCGGTTGCAGATACTGTGTATGCACCCGCCCTGCTGGAGGGTTGCGATGTAGTCGTGGACTTTTCCTTGCCGCAGGGCCTTTATTCTGATGTCTGCGATGCCGTGCGCCGGACTATCTGTGGGGCAGTTATGCATAGCCCCCGACGGGCAAAATTCATCTACGCCAGCACCCTTATGGTCTATGGAATGGGCGGTAGTTCCAGGGAATTGTGCTGGTACACCGTCCCTCGCACCAGCTATGGTGCATGGAAGCGGTTCGCCGAGCAAACGGCGGCCAAGACGTGCCGAGCGCACTCGAAACCTCTGTTCGTGCTGCGATTAGGCCAGGTGCATGGTGAGCTCCAAAGCGTAAGCAGGGGCCTGACACGAAGCCTTGCTGGAGAGGGCAAGATCACTGTTCCTGCCTGCCCTTCTTATACAGTTTTCTGCTTCACCATTGCCGAAGCTGTGGCACAGATTGCCAGGAGAGAAGAGCCGCCGGGGACCTATACCTTAGTGTCCTCCCCGGAATGGACGTGGGAGGAGTTGTACCGGCACTGCGCAAATCGTATTGGTGCAAAGGTTGAGATCGTATCGGAGCCGATAGCGCCACTGAATCGATCCATACTCGCTGCACTCTCGCGTGTACCGCGCTATTTCGCCGGGCGGTTGGTCTCGTCCGTTAAGACGAAGCGGGAAATATTGCTGCCGTACCTGCGATGGTTTCCCCGAATTGAGCCCGAGCTACGGGCTCGGAATGCCATGCACAACGGCGCGGCCGTTGCCCAGCGTGCCACGTTGAGAGAGGGAGTCCGCCAGATGACTATCTTTCGGGGAGACATACCCGGTAACCGCCTGAGATGGCTTTCTGACAGTCGAGTAACCATGGAGTCCGCTGCCGCCAAGGTGCGCAATATGCTGCCTACAGCCCGGCGGAGGGTCTGGACGGCGATACCGTATGATAGGAATCTTACTTCTCGGTGAGAACTGGTACGGCAGTTGCCCCCGCGCCTGCTGTTACGCGCTGCGCCTCCTCGGCTGCGATGTCCTCGACATCGATAGCGAAACCGCCAAGCCACCTCTTCGAATGCGCAGTTCGCGGGCCGCATTACGGCTGTTCAAGACCCGTCTGATGTCCGAGTACAAACGGCGGCTGTTGGCCGCCGCGGCGGAATTCAAACCCGAGTTCCTGCTGGCGTTCAAGGACCGTTCCTCTGGCCAGATACGCTCCGCCAAGTGCGCCCCTCCGGCGTTGCCCTTTACAACTATTATCCGGACCACATGGCGCTGGCGCGCGGCACCGAAATTGAGCTGCGTATCCCTGACTACCACTCCGTCTTCGACACCAAGCGATATTGGGACAGTGACACCAGCCAGCATATCAAGGTACGCCGCGTGGAATTCTATGGCTACGATCCTGAAATCCATCGTCGTTTCGAACTGGACGAACGCGACCTGCGCGAGTACGTGTCTGGGTAAGCTTCGTTGGTACCAATGTTCCTTTTGTTACATTAAATACGTACAACTCATGGAGATATGAAATGAAGGAGGTTTCACCGCAAACCACAGACCAGGCAACGGTCCGGCCACCCCTCAGCGACCGGATATCCGAGCGCGCCTGGAAAGTATATCTCAGGCTACGGGTGCATCCTTCTTCACAGACGTTCGGGATCCGGGGCTATCTGCATCCTCACGAGGGACGATTTCTTTACTGGCTGGCAGGTCAAATACCTATCGGCGGCCTCGCGCTGGAAGTTGGGTCGTTCATGGGCAAGTCGGGGTCCTTCATCGCCGAGGGCTTGCCGAGGAGTGGGCAGTTGGTTTGTGTGGACACCTGGGCAAACGATGCTATGCCGTATGACGCCCCCTTGGATACGTACCCAGAATTCCTCCGCAATGTAGCTCCTTATTTGGACCGCATTAAACCGGTACGCAGTCAATCTGAAGACCTAGCATCTCGATGGGATCGGCCAATCGACATGCTGTTCATCGATGGCGATCACTCATACGAGGGCTGCCGTCGCGATTGTCTTTCCTGGATGGGGTTCGTGCGTAGTGGCGGATGGATTGCCTTTCACGACTCTGGTCAGGAAGGTGTCAAACGCACGATCCATGAATGTCTCCCCGGCAGCATGAGGAAGTGCGAGGTGCGAGTGTGGTCCATTTTCGCCGCTAAAGTCCGATGACAGAGAAGTGCAAAAGCATGAAGCCTTCCATCTCAATCTGCGTCACGACGTACAACTATGCGCGATTCCTTCCTGACTGTGTTGAGAGCGTGTTGCAGCAGACCTTTGCTGATTGGGAGCTCATCGTCTGCGACGACTGCTCAACAGACGAGACCCAGCTCCTTATGGAGCAATACGCTGATCCCCGTATCCGCTACGTTCGTAATTCTGAACGCTTGGGCATGAACGCCAACTTGAAGCTCGCAGCAGATCTGGGAAGGGGGCACTATCTCAAGATCCTTTGTGCTGACGACTGGATTGCGCCGCGCTGCTTGGAATGCATGTTCGAACTGATGGAAGCAAATCCCAAGGTGGTTTTGGGCACGTCCGCCGAAATCGCCACGAACGCTGCGGGCCGGCCGTTCGCCGTTCAGTTCCTCTTTGGCCGCCCGCTCTCGGTGATCCCAGGCCAAGAAATGCTCGACCGGATGGCCCATGGGCACGGCTTCGGCGGCAATTCGAGTTTCTTTGTCCGGGTTTCCGCTCACCGCGCCGTTGGCGGATACGATGCCGATCTTCTCTACGCCGGCGACTACGATCTCGGAGCGCGGCTGTGCCAGATTGGAGACTATCTGCATACCGATGAGCCACTCTTCTATGGCCGACATCATTCCGCGAGCAGCTCGTCGGTCAATCCGGCACGGCTCTACGATGTGAAAGACTACTTTTTCATCCCTGCGAAAGTCTTTCAGCCTCGCCCGTTTGGAAGTCGGAACTGGTTCCGTTTTCAGTGGCTGACGGGCGCTCTGACCTCGCGCTGCCTTACCAATATGGCCTTGCGGTGGCTTCGTGGCCATCGAAGCTATGCTAGTGGGTTGGCGCGCATTTTGCGGGATAAGGGGAATTTTCCTTTGGGGTTGCTGCTTTTGCCCTTCCACTGCCTTCGCCGGTTGTTCAATCGCATGAGCGGCCGACATCTGCCGCGACGGTCCGCTCCAGACCCTTGGATGGGCCGACCGCAGACGGGGTCGGCTACAATTTGGTATGAGACCTGACGTCACAGCTTCGAGAGTCTCCGCCCGTCAGTGTCGGCGTGCCCCTCCATCCGCGTGGTGGACACTGTATCTGCATTTTGCGCTTGTGCTTCTGATCCTCTCGATGTGGCTCTCAATTCCCTCACCCTCCTGGGTTCTGCTTTGTGCGGGGTTGATCAGTATGCCGACATACCTCTGCATGGCCTGGATGGAGTCGCGCACTGCCCCGCTCCGCCTCAACCCCCTGTCGTTTTACCTGGCATGGTCGTCGATTGGCCTCGGCGCTTCGGCCATCTATATGAGTTCTCAAATCGCTGGCGATCGCTCCGTCGGCTTTGCCATTGCAGAAGTTGCGCCCCAGGATCTCGTCACTGGCTATGTGATTTACGTGTCCGGATCCCTGCTGCTGCATCTGGGCATGCTTTTACGCTCCCCTCGCCCTGTTTCAGCGAATTTTACAATCACGCGCGCTATAACACCTTCGGTTTACATCATTTTTGTTCTTGGCTTGCTCCATCAGGAATTTCCGGCTGCCTTTGCACGTCTCGGCAGCATCGCTATTCCCCTCAACTATGGCGCCGTCGCCGGTCTCTCGGCCTTCGCGCTTCACCCTTACTTCCGCCGTAAACTCGGCCCCGTGGTTTTCTGGAGCATGCTTTTTCTAGGAACGCTAGTCCTCCTGCTGGGCCAGATTCTAACCGGCTCGAAGGCTTACATCATGTATGCTTTTGTGCCGGTTACGTGGCTCTTTCTGCTTGATAACTCATTGCGGCGCTTTTTCCCCGCGCTCCTTGCCGGCGTCGCAGTTCTTTATTTAGGTGTTGTCGCCCCACTTGTCACGGCATCTCGTCTACAACCCCTCCAGCCTGGCGAAAACGGTGTCCAACATGTTCTAAGGATGGTCGCTGACCATCTTGATAGCGTCGCATTTATGAAATCGGATACGGGGCTAAACCCTGAGCAGAGCAACAACTTCCTGGCTCGAATGTTTGATCCCACTCCGGTTGGCTATTTTGTGGATCAGGTCAGGCAGTCCGGTCTACAGCATGGCCAGACCATGACCTACATCGGTTACTCTTTCGTTCCACGAGTTCTCTGGCCGAGTAAGCCGGATGTAACACGGGGTGCCTGGTTTGATGCTTACATCGGCCAGGCCCGCACCTCCGAGGAAGCGACCACCTCACTCGGCATGACCGCCACCGGCGACCTCTACTGGAATTTCGGGATGCTCGGTGTAATAGCCGGCATGCTTCTCATCGGTTTAATGGAAGGTGAGCTCTGGCGTCTTGCTGGGTCAGATCCGCGCTCTTCGCCCATCCGCATGCTACTCTACGTTAGTCTCACTTTGGAGATGGGTGACATGCCCGAAGCAGTCAC
>WNGO01002510.1_pt1 | contig 11678 bp, 8 predicted proteins | sample 5400511 | NCBI WGS metagenome assembly WNGO01 (sample SAMN13153380, study PRJNA577476) | soil metagenome | isolation source: 20 cm soil or saprolite under Garry oak tree replicate 2 | place: USA:California | collected 2016-06-15
GAGGTCTGTGGCCTGACGCCTGAGGTCTGAATTTCGAGGACACTTTCGATCAGATGTTCTGTCTCGGGGCGCGGGATCAGCACCGCGGGGGTAACGATGAGGTCCATGCCCCAGAATTCCTGGTGGCCGGTGATGTACTGCGCGGGGACGCCGCGTACGCGGTCGGCGAGTGCGGCTTCGTAGCTCGATTCTTCTTCCGTTGAAAGTTTGCGCTCGGGATGCGCGAACAAATACGCGCGGTCGCAGCTCAGGATGAACATTAGCAGCAACTCGGCGTTCAAGCGGGGGGAGGGAACGTTGTCGGCGGTGAGGCGGGCGATAGCCGTGGACAGGGAGTCTTTCAGGTGCACACAGCTATTTCACCACAGAGGGACGGGCAGTTCTCGGTTCTCAGTTCTCAGTTGGGAACCTTACATCGCGCGATCAGCCGTTTCACAAACGGAGGAGTGCCTTTGCTCGTATCGGGTAATGCTCTAGCTCAGTTGCGGATTCAAGCGAAGGATTTCCGCGTTAAGGACGGTCGCGAAGGCGACCCAGGCCGCATAGGGCAGGAATACGTACGCGGCAGCGCGGTCGACTTTGTGGGCGGCGGCTATGTAGGCGATGATGCTGCCTTCCAGCGCGAAGACGTCAGCCAACGCTAGTGTTGGGCGACGCTGGCCGAAGAACAACTTCGACCATTGGGCGTTGGCGGCTAGTTGTGAGATCCACAGCCGCAAGGCGGCATTGCGTTCCCGCGAAGGGGCAGCGCTCCAGACGCGCCATCCCGAATACGCGATCAGTGCATATAGAGTGGTCCATGCGACCGGAAAGACTTTGTCGGGTGGAGTGAAACTGGGTTTGCGGAGGTCACGATACCAGCCTTCGCGGTTGCCGCGGCTGTAACGGGCACCGTACCAGGCTGCTCCGGCGGTGGCCAAGCCAAATCCCGCGAGTGCGAGAAGAGAACCCGTTCTTGGGTTCGACATAACGCTGTTAGGTGAGGAACTGGCCGCACTGGTTGCTTACTGAGCTGACTGTCTCTTCCATTCGTAGCCGAGATAAATCATCTGGCCGATGTGATGCTGCATATGGGCAGCGCATTGTACGGTCATGTCGAGGCGATTGCCGCAGTTGGTGCCGACGCCCGAGTATGGCCTCGACCAGTCTTCAGGCGACTGGGCACGAATTGTCTGAATCACCATTGCAACGGCGTGGTCCAGTCGCTTCAGAGCTTCTTCCTTGGATGGAGGGGTGGGATCGGTAAATTCGCGAGCGCGGTCTCGCACGTAGCCGGTGTTCGCGATCTGCGCGCCGATGTAGTAGTTCAGGTTGCCGGTCAGGTGCAGGACCAGGTGACCGAAACTGTTGCCGTAGGAAAAGGGGTTGGTCCAGAACTGCTTTTCGGTGAGCGGAGCGGCAAGTTCGCGCACACGCGCGAGGTTCGCGAAGTAGCGTCCGGTTAGAACTTCGGAAAGAGTTTGCTCCAGCTCGGGCATACATGCTTCTGGGAAGTGAGTCTTCCTCTGCGCAACGCCGGGCTTCGCCCGGCTGGACAGCCGAAGGCGGCTGTCCCCACATAAACCCTAAACCACGCTGGCGGCTTCCTGCTTCAGTTTCTCGGCCTGATAGTGCGTGATCAGGGCCTCAATTAACGGTTGGATCTTGCCATCCATCACCGCTTCGAGTTGGTGAATCGTGAAGCCGATGCGGTGATCGGTGAGACGGTTTTGCGGGAAATTGTAGGTGCGGATTTTTTCGCTGCGGTCTCCCGAGCCCACCATGGCCTTGCGCTCTTTGGCAAGGGCCTGCTGCTGCTTTTCCATTTCGATTTCGTAGAGCCGCGAGCGCAGCACGCGCATGCCTTTTTCGCGATTCTTGATCTGCGATTTTTCGTCCTGGCAACTGACGACGGTATTGGTAGGAATGTGCGTGATGCGCACCGCGGAGTATGTGGTATTCACCGATTGGCCACCGGGGCCGGAAGAGCAGAACGTGTCAATGCGGAGGTCTTTCGCTTCGATCTTGATGTCGACGTCTTCGGCTTCGGGCAACACGGCGACGGTGACGGCGGAGGTATGGACGCGTCCCTGCTGCTCGGTGGCAGGCACGCGCTGCACGCGGTGCACGCCGCTTTCATACTTGAGCTGCGAAAAGACGCGGTTGCCTTCGATGATGGCGATGACTTCCTTCAGGCCGCCAGCCGATGACTCTGACGAGGATAAAACCTCAACCTTCCAGCGCTGCGTCTCGGCATAGCGGGTGTACATGCGGAAGATTTCGGCGGCGAAGAGCGTGGCTTCGTCTCCTCCGGTGCCGGCGCGGATTTCGAGGATGATGTTCTTCTCGTCGTTGGGATCCTTGGGCAGCAGCAGAACCTTTAACTCCTCTTCCGTGCCAGTAACACGAGCTTGCAGCCTATCGAGCTCTTCCTGAGCATAGGCGCGCATCTCGGGATCCTTTTCCTCGAGTAGCATTGCTTTGCTGTCGGCGATCCCCTTGGTCAGGTCCCGGTACTCCCGATACTTCTCCACGATGGGTGCGATCTCGGCATGAGCCTTGGCGGTCTTCTGGTATCGCGCCGAGTCGTTGACGATATCCGGCGACGCGAGCGCATTGGTCAGCTCTTCGTAACGGGCTTCAATTTGATCCAATCTTTCAAACATAGTGGTTAGTCGTTGGTCGTTGGTCGTTGGTCGTTAGCCCTTCGCTTCATGCAGCCTTTCGCATCGAGTTAATAAGACCGTTCAGGCTCCGACCGATTGTGTCTGAAAACGCCAGCAAACGTTCTCCATCCTCTTGCGATATGTATTGTAATTCTTGCGCGATCATAAGTTGCGTTTGCACTTCTAAAAGCGACCCTCTGGCATGCAACAAGAAATTCCCGAACTCGCGGTCTGAGCGGTGGCCCTTGCCTTCTGCGATATTACTCGGAACTGAAACCGCTGCTCGCCGCAGTTGCTGGCTCAAACCGTATAACTCGTGTCGCGGGAACTGCGCCGTCGCGCGATAAACATCAACCGCAAACCGCATTGCTTCCTGCCAAACGCGTAGATCCTTAAATGATGATGGCATACAAAACCTCCATTCATCACTCTAGAAGCCGGATGCGCAAAGGCCAACGACTAACGACCAACGACGCAATTCCAAGATGGGAAATCGGCATCAGGGGAGAGCCCCCCTAAGCGATGACCAGTTCGCCGCCGCGCTCTTTTTCCAGCGACATGGCCTGGTCTAGTGCTGTGATTGCGCACTGGGCCTGCTCGTCGGACGGAGGCTTGGTGGTGATGCGCTGGAGCCAGAGGCCGGGAGCGGTCATCATGGCGAAGAGGGATCCGCGGTGCTTGGCGGCGAAGCGGATGATCTCGTATGAGACTCCGGCGATGATCGGCAGCAGCGCGATACGCGAGGCGAAACGCGCCCAGAACGTGGTGAACGGGACCAGCATGTAGAAGCCGATCGAGATCAGCATCACCGTCATCAGGAAGCTGGTTCCGCAGCGGGGATGGAACGTCGGATATTTCTGGACAGCGCCGGTAGTGAGCGGGTCTCCGTTCTCGAAGGCGAAAACCGTCTTGTGCTCGGCGCCGTGGTACTCGTAGACGCGGCGGATATCTTTCCAGAGCGAGACGCCCCATATGAAGAGCAGGAACAGGCCGAGGCGGATGACGCCGTCCACCAGGTTGAAGGCGACGCGTCCGCCCAGGGCGGGGTCGATCTTCTTGAGCTCTGTCGCCGCCAGCAGGGGGATGTATTTGTACATGAAGATGAAGAAGGCGATGGAGATGATTACATTGACGGCTGCTAGCCAGCCGCTGATGGCGGCGGCTTTCTCGCGGCCTTGCTTTGAAGATGCCAGCTTTGGGGAAGTTTCCGCCTCGCTTCGCTTCGGCGGGACGGGCGAGGCGCCCGTCTCCACATGGTCTGTTGCCACATGCTCCGTGCTCATTACGTCTTCTATCGCTACGTTCGCGGAGAAGCGGAGGGCGCGGTAGCCTAGCGTCATGGCGTAGCCCAGCGTCATTACGCCTCGGACTATGGGCCAAGCCATCCATTTATGCCTTTCGGAGGGGCGTTCGAGCGGCTCGCTCAAGGTGACGACTTCCCCTGAGGGCTTGCGGCAGGCGATTGCCCAGGCGTGCGGAGAGCGCATCATGACGCCCTCGAGCACGGCCTGGCCGCCGACCAGGGTTTCTTCTCCGCTCTCAAGGGCGGGGAGGAGCTGGATCGCAGCCAGAAATCGCAGATAGTTCCGCAAGAAACGCACGATTGTTAGATGCTCCTGAAGGGGGCGAGACGCAGGTCTTAGATTATCACAGGGGTGGTCAATTTAGGATAAGTACGCGCGCCTCGTAAGTGGCTCATTTTCAATGCGGCAGAGACTGGCGGGGCGGAGAAATCATGGAACGATTCGCTACAACCTGCGAGGCTATCGCGGCCACCACCAAGAAACTGCTGAAGACCGGTCTGGTCGCGGAGTATCTGCGATCGCGGACCGTTGACGAGGCGGCAGTGTCGGCTGTGTTTTTTTCGGGGCGTCCGTTTCCGGTCTGGGAGGAGACTACGCTGCAAGTGGGCGGGCGGTCGCTCTGGGGCATTGTGGCGGAACTTGCGGGCAAAGAGCAGGGCGATCTTACGGCTTCGTACCGGCGGCTGGGCGATCTGGGAGCAGTCGCGGGAGATTTGCTGCCGCAGCATCCCGGTCAGGGCTTGGGCGTGCTTGAGGTCGAGGCTTTCTTTCGGCGGATCGCGGGGGCGCGGGGGACCGCGGCGAAGACGGAGATCGTACGCGAACTGCTTTCGCGATCGACTCCGCTTGAGGCCAAGTACATCGTGAAGATCATGACGGGGGATCTGCGGATCGGGCTGAAAGAGAGTCTGGTCGAGGAAGCGATTGCGAAGGCCTACGGAAGCACACCAGCCGAGGTGCAGCGCTCGAACATGTTGCTGGGGGACATCGGCAAAACTGTGCGCCTAGCGGCTGGGGGCCGGCTGAGTGAGGCGCGGATGCGGCTGTTTCATCCCTTGGGGTTCATGCTGGCGAGTCCGGTGGAATCGACGGAAGAAGGGTTGAGTTACTTCTCTGAAGCGGCGGTGGAAGACAAGTACGACGGGATTCGGGCGCAGGCGCATGTTGCGGACGGGGAGGTGAGAATTTTTTCGCGCACACGGGATGAGATTACCGAGTCGTTTCCAGAACTGCCGCCAGCGCTGGCGGGACTGCCGCACGACGCGATTCTCGATGGGGAGATTGTGGCGTGGGAATATCCGGCGCGGCTGGAGGCGGCGCAGGTCGTGGTGGATGAGCCAGCGTCGGAAGAGGGCGAGGCCAAGGCCGACAATCTTGGGCGGGCTCGGCCGTTCAGCGTGCTGCAGCAGCGATTGGGACGTAAGAAGGTCAGCGAGAAGATGCTGCGGGAGAATCCGGTGGCGTATCTCGTGTTCGACGTGCTTTACGCTGACGGGGAATTGATGTTTGAGCGGTCGTTGCGGGACCGGGCACGGGCGTTGGATGCGCTGCTTGCTGCGCCGCGGAAAGACACTCACCACAGAGGGCACAGCGTAGCACAGGGGAACCTTGCGTTTGACGCGGACGAGGAAGCACAGACGGACGCTGGCATCATTCGTGCACCTGTCTTTCGCGCTACCTCGCCTGAAGAACTGGAACAGCTTTTTGTGGCGGCCCGGGCACGTGGGAATGAAGGGCTGATGATCAAGGATCTCGAGTCGGCTTATTCGCCGGGGAAGCGCGGGAAGTCGTGGCTGAAGATGAAGCGCGAACTGGCCACGCTCGACGTGGTCGTAACGGCGGTCGAGTATGGACACGGGAAGCGGATTGGCGTGTTGAGCGACTACACATTCGCCGTTTGGGATGGCGACCGGCTGGTGAACATCGGGAAGGCATATTCAGGGCTCACCGATGCTGAGATTGCCGAGATGACGAAATGGTTTCTTGAACACACAATTGAAGATCAAGGATTTCTGCGCGTCGTCGAGCCGAAGGTCGTGCTGGAAGTGGCCTTCAATAACATGATGCGCTCAGAGCGACATGAGAGCGGGTACGCGCTGCGCTTCCCAAGAATCGTACGGTTGCGGACGGATAAGTCGCCGGAAGATGCGGACACGATTGAGCGGGCGAAGGAGATTTACGAGCAGCAAGACTAGAGCCTTCGGGTGTATGCCGTTAGGACGCCCGCATTCAGTAGCTGTGATGGTGGTGGTGTTCTTCACTCTCCACCACCGGAATCACGCAGCCATGTGCTGTCTCGCAGACCGCATGCTCGAACTGAATGGTCGTGTGGTCGATACGGAAGTCGCGCAACAGGCGTTCCTTCACGTCGCGCAAGATGCGTTCGCTGACCGACGGCGGAATATCCGCAATCGAGATGTGGCAGGAGAGCGCATGGGTTTCCGATCCGATGCTCCAGACGTGGAGATCGTGGACATCGTTCACCCCGGCGACGGTGCGGATCGCCAGTTCGATCTTCTCGAGCTTCATGCCGCGAGGCGTGCCTTCCAGCAGGATGTTGAGGGTCTCGCGAACGATGCTGAATCCCGACCAGAGGATCAGCACGCCGATCGCCACCGACAGGACAGAGTCGATCCAGTAGTTGTTGGTGAGCAGGATGGCCCAGCCTCCGGCGATGACGGCGGCGGTGGAGAGCGTGTCGCCGACTTCGTGGAGCAGGGCGCTGCGAATGTTCACGTCGCCGCCGGAACGGTAGAGCAGGAGAGCGATAACACCGTTCATCACTACTCCCGCGGCTGCCACCCACATCATCACGCTAGCTTGGACGTGCTGGGGATGCTGCAGTCTCTTGAAGGCTTCGTAGAAGATGAAGAAGGAGACGGCCACGAGAGATGTCGCGTTGACCAGCGCGGCCAGGACCCCGGCCCGGTGGTAGCCGAAAGTCTTCGTGGAACTTGCGGGACGAGACTGAAAATAGACGGCGACCAGCGAGAGCGCCAGGGCGAGGAAGTCGGAGAGATTGTGTCCGGCCTCGGAGAGCAGCGCCAGCGAGTGGGCGCGGATTCCGGCCACGACCAGCAGCACGATATAGGCGAGGGTCACTCCCAGCGAAATCTTTAACACCCGGGTGGGGCTGCCATGGACGTGGATATGCATTCTCTCTAAGTCTACGGACGGGCGGGGCGGGCATCAAGCGGGGCGGTTCCGCACGCTCAGAATCAATTTAGAGTCAACGACCCCACCCTGCCGCAGAAAGAGCGACAAGGGTGGGGCACCCTCGGGCTTTCATATGGAACTAGTTCTTGGTCAGGCTGTCGAGGTAGCGGTTGTTGTAGAACGTAGTGGTCTTCTGGACGAATTCTAGAACGCGGAACATGCGTTCGCGGGCTTCGCGGTTCAGTTCACGGAATTGAACAGCGGCGCCGGCGCCGGGGTCGAGGCGTGTCACAAAGCCCTCGACTGACAGCGTGGGATCGTCCATGGAAAAGGTCAGCTTTATTTTGCTGCCAGGGCCGATAATGTTGCTGGTTTCGATGTAGCACCCGCCCATGCTGATGTCGGTAAGGTTGGCGAAAACGGGGACGCCACCATTTTCCGTGCTGAGTTCGATGGTGACCCGGCACTTCATGCGGGGATGGGCGCGGCGGTCTTTGTAGGCGAGCTGCTTCTGCTTCTCGATGTACATGCGCCGGTCGGCTTCAGACAGAAGCTGTTCCGCGTCGTTGCCATCATCGGGGAAGACGGCGCGTCCTACGCTGAGTGAGAGAATGTCTTCGTTGCAGACTTCCTGACCGGCATGGCGGGCCAGAGCGCGCATCTGCTCAGCTCTTTTGCCGGAGGCATCGGCACCGAGGCCGGGAGAGATGACGACGAATTCATCGCCGCCCATGCGGGCCACATAGTCGTACTCGCGGCAGCTGTCTTTCAGGGCCTGGGCAAAGAGGCGCAACACACGGTTGCCTTCCAGATGGCCGAAGCGGTCGTTGATCTGCTTGAAGCCGTCCATGTCCGAAACCATGACGGTGAGCGAGATATTGTCGCGCTTGCAGCGGGCCAACTCACGGTCGAGTTGCATGAACAGGGAGCGGGCATTGGGAAGTCCGGTGAGATAGTCCGTAGTGGCAGAGTTCTCGGCCTGCGCGTACTTAAGCGCGTTCTCGATCGCGAGCGCCATTTTGCCGCTGACCGCCAGGAGAATGCGGAGGTGATCGGATGTAAAAGCGTCACGTTCGGCGCGATACAGCGCCAGTACGCCGATGATTCCGGCAACCCCCTCGAGTGGCACGGCCAACGCTGATCGAAGAGTGCTGAATTTCGTCGGGTCGTTCAAATATCCGGGTTCGACCGACGGGTTCCCGTTGATGATGGGCTTGCGATTTTGCGCGACCCAGCCGGAGAGTCCCTGGCCGACGGGGATGCGCAGCGAGGAAAAGAGCCGGTAGTTGTCGCCGTTTACATATTCAGGAACGAGTTTCTCGTCGCGGAGCACGTAGATAGCGATGGCATCATAGTGCACCATCGGCTTGAGCTTGATGGAGAAAACCGACAGCGTCTCGCCCAAGCTCAGAGAAGCGCCGAGATCCTGGCTCAATTCGAAAAGCGACTGGGCTTCCTGGCGCGCGGCAGCGATGGACGACAGGAAGGTATTCTCGCGGCCGGCATAGTCCTGCCCCCGGGAGTTTTCAAATCCGGCAGCCGGTTCCAGGCCGCGCTCGATCTTGATGGCAGTGGAGAGTGGGGCATTAGGGTCTTCGACCGACTTGGCGATGGCCATCTCTTCCAGGTGCTCGTAACGCCTCTGTAAAACTGCCACGACTTTCGGATCAAACGATTTGCCCGACTCGGCGGCAAGCTTTTGCATGACGTCCTTCAAGGGCAGGGCGCGGCGATACTGGCGGTCGGAAGCAAGGGCATCGAGAAAGTCGACGGCGGAGAGAATGCGGGCGCCAATCGGAATCTCGGCTCCCTTGAGGCCCAATGGATATCCCGAACCGTCCCATTTCTCGTGGTGAGCGCGGACGATGGGGACGACCGGATACGGGAAGCGAACGCGTTCCAGAATCTCGGCGCCAACCAGCGTGTGAATCTTCATCTTCTCGAACTCTTCCGGAGAAAGGCGTCCGGGCTTCGAGATGATGTGCTCGGGCACGGCGAGTTTGCCAATGTCGTGCAAGAGCGCGGCGGCATGCAAGGCTTCCAGTTCCGTGCCGGTCACGCCAAGTTCCTTGCCGACTTCGATGGCGTAGACTCGGACGCGCTGCAGGTGTTCGTGAGTGGTGTGATCCTTGGCTTCGATGGCGAGGGCCAGGGCCTCGATCGTGCGCAGATGGAGGTTCGCCATCTCTTCCACGTGGCGCTTCTCATCTGCGAGTTTGCCCAGGTAGAGGCGGTACGAGCGGTAGATCAGGTAGATCACCGGCAAAATGAGCAGCGACGTTTCCCAGTTGAAGTTACGGTTAAGCCAGGCGATCACGCCTGCGATTGCGGCGCCGACCAGGTAGTAGGGAAACGACCAGAAATAGCAGTCCACCAGGATGCGCCGCAGAGGACGGCGTTCGGTCAGCGAAATGACGGTGGCGATGGATCCGGCATTGGCGATGAAATAGACCGTCGCGGCCAGTCCGAGTAACACCGGACGGCTGTCGATGATCAGATTCATCAGCGGGTGATGGAACACAAGATAGGCAAGCGCGGTGGAGACGCTGCCGGTGCAGACGTTGAAGGTGAACTGGATGGCTCGGGGACGATCGGGATAGAGGCACTGCGCCACCATCGAGACGGCGCCGAGAATCAAGGTCTCAGAGAAACTGAGCTCGAGCACTCCGATCAGGATGAAAAGGAAATTGACCGAGAGCGTGCCGGTGATCCCAGGCAGGTTTACCTTGAGGCGCGACGCCAGAATCGCAATGCCCAGGTAGCATATAAATTCGGCGATGTTCTTGCTGCTCTGGTGGATGCCACCGTAGACCAACGTGCCCAAACCAGCCATGACGACCAGCGTGATGAACAGCTTCGCTGGGACCGAGAGCTTCCTCCAGGAGCGGGAGGGCTCGGGCAGGGCTATGGCTGTGCCGTTTGTGCCAGTCATGCGTATGAACACACGTAGGGGGATGGAAGTGCTCCCCTAAACACTCATAAGTATCAACTAACCTGCTATAGAAACAATGGTTTAGCGCATTTTCGGGAAACTTCCGTAACTTGCCAGAGGGGTTTTGCACAACCTTGCGGACAGGGCCTTCCAGGCAGGCGAGGGCTTGAAGAACATGAAGAATTCAAAGGGGGAAAATGCCCGCCTCGGAGTCTGCGGTCGCCTGGGTTACGTTCTCGGGCTTGCCCAGGTCCCTCCAGTAGTACTGGTCGGCGTGGAACGCGAGGATTCTGTGTCCCTCGGCGGCCAGGCGCAGGTACGTCGTGACGATCGAGAACACACCCTGCTCGGTGATCAGGCCGAGAAGTTGCGGAGATAGGATGTGAATCCCGGAAAATGCCAGCGGGGTGAGCTGCTGCGACGGACGTACGATCTCCGGTGAGTTGGCGCCGGTTTGCCTTCCGCAGAGCCGACCACGCTCGTCGAACAGCAGCTGGCGAGAGGTATCACGGTGTTGGACGGCCAAGGTCGCGAGCGCGTCGTTATCGCAATGCAACGTCAGCATCCGCGCGAAGTCGATCGTGCTGATGACATCGACATTGTGGATCAGAAATGGTTCTTGAGCCGGGCCGTCTTGAAGGAAGAACCAAGCCGCCTTCTTCAATCCGCCACCGGTGTCGAGCAAGACATCGTCTTCGCGAGAGATCTCAATGCGCATGCCGAAGTTGTCGTTCTTCTTCAAGTAGTCGACAACCATGTCGGCAAAGTGATGCACGTTGATGATCACTTCCTGGATTCCAAAGGAGGCGAGGCGGCGAAGTGTGATTTCGAGCAGCGTGTGTCCGGCAACTTCTACCAGGGCCTTGGGGCGATCATTGGTCAGGGGCCGCAGGCGGGTACCGAGCCCTGCCGCAAGGATCATTGCCTTCATGAGGCGGCTTTCTCCGCCGCGGAATTTTCCGCTTTCATTCTTTCGAGTTCGCGGTGGGTGACCACTACTTCAACTCCGCTGCGACCGCGAAGGCGTTTGGCTACCTGCTCGGCTAGGTAGACGGAGCGATGCTGCCCGCCGGTGCAGCCGAACGAGACCATCAGATTCTTGAATCCGCGCTGCTGGTAGTTGCTCACGCTGGCGTCGACGAGGGACATCACGCTGGCCGTGAATTGGTGAACGCTCTCCTGCTGATTGAGGTATTCGATCACCGGCGCGTCTTTGCCGGTCAGGGTCTTGAAACGCTCTTCCCGCCCGGGATTTGGCAGGCTGCGACCGTCGAAGATAAAGCCACCGCCATTGCCGCTTTCGTCCTTGGGCAAACCTCGATGAAAAGAGAAGCTGACGATTCGGACGACGAGATTGTCGGCGTCGGTAGCGAGATGCTGAAGTTTTTCGGAGGCGAGCATGCTGTGGAAGGCTTCCAGCAGAGTGGGAAGCGCGATCGGAAGCTTCACGTTGTGCAGCAGCCAGCGAAGATTTTTTAGTGCGTAGGGCACGCTCTGCAGGAAGTGCACCTTGCGTTCGTAAAATCCGCGGAATCCATACGCGCCTAACGCCTGCATGATGCGGACGTAAACGTAGGCGTAGTAGTGCTGCATGAACGCTTCCGGCTTGATATCGATGAAGTTGCGCAGTGTCGCGAGGTA
>WNGO01002512.1_pt1 | contig 11676 bp, 10 predicted proteins | sample 5400511 | NCBI WGS metagenome assembly WNGO01 (sample SAMN13153380, study PRJNA577476) | soil metagenome | isolation source: 20 cm soil or saprolite under Garry oak tree replicate 2 | place: USA:California | collected 2016-06-15
GTGCTTGACCAAGGATCGCTGATTGGCTTTGGCACAGCAACTGAATTGGAGAAGAGCGATCATGAGATCGTGCGACGACTGGTAACGGAGTCCTGAATGAAAATCAACTATGCCGTCGTGGGCGTGTTTGTCCTTTCTGCTGTCCTGTTGTTCAGCGTTGGCTTGTTCCTGATCGGGAACCGGCACAAGGCCTTTGCTCATCATGTAGACTTCTTTACGAAATTGAATAACGTGAACGGACTCTCGCCAGGGTCTAAAGTCCGAGTGTCAGGCTTCGAGGCCGGCCAAGTCACCAGTATCGAGATACCGGATCGGCCATCAGCGAAATTCAGGCTGAAATTACACGTCGATCAAAAACTTCGTAATCTCATTCGCGATGATTCATTTGTCACGGTGGAGTCCGACGGTCTGGTGGGAGACAAATTTTTGCTGGTTCACGAAGGCAGCGATCAGAAGCAAGAGGCGGCCAGTGGAGCGACTCTGCCGGCCAAAGAACCGATCGAACTCTCCGCCGTGATCACCAAAATGACGGGAATCATGGACCAAGCGGATGCCGCGATCGGAGACATAAAAACTAAAGCTGACGGAACACTCGATGCCATCACAATAACAGTCAATAACGCCAACGCACTCGTGACCAGTATTCAAAGCGGCAAAGGCACAGTGGGAATGTTGCTGACCGACCAACAAACGGCGGCCACGGTGAAGAACGCCGTTGGGAACGTAAAGCAGGCCACCGCCAATCTGAATCATGTGACCGTTCAAGCCAAGCAGGTAATGTCAGACTTTCAGTCGCGAGACCTCTTCGGCAAAGCCGAAGATATGCTGAACAATGCCAAGGACGCCTCGCGGCAGCTTGCCCAAACTTCGCAACAAGTAAGTCTCACCCTGAACGACGCGCTGGGTCCCGACCGCTCGGGTGAGAACGCGGCGCAGAACATCAGGGAAACCTTCTCCAACATAAACCTGGCAACCGCAAACATCGCGGATGATACGGAAGCCCTTAAACATGAGTTCTTCTTTCGGGGATTTTTCAAAAAAAGAGGCTTCTATGGCCTGAAAGAAGTGACGCCCGATCAGTATCGCAGTAACCCTTACTTCAATAGCCAGAGAAATCAGCGGGCATGGCTCAGTGCGGCAAATGCTTTCGGGAAAGACTCGAACGGCAATGAAGTCTTGTCTGCCGCAGGCGAGCAGGAAATCGATCAGGTCATCGGCACTGCCAAGGACTCGGTTATTGGGCAGCAAATCATCGTTGAAGGCTATTCTAACGAAGCTTCAGTTGCCGATCAGATGGCCGCGTCTAGATCTCGTTCTCTGATTGTTGCTCACTATCTGGAAAAGCGCTTCCATCTCAGCGCGAAAAACATCGGACTGATGCCGCTGAATGCGGCCGCGCCCCCATCCTCCGGAAAGGACTCTTGGGACGGCGCTTGTATCGTCCTTCTCGTAGGTACTGCAGGTACGATGATGCATAGCGAACGCTGATTCTGAGCAGGAGGTAGGCGATGTCGGAAAGAGCGATACCCCCATATATCACCAGCCTGATTCGCCATTTTGACGATCTTCGAGACGGCACACATGGCGGCTCGACAAGTCGAAAGGACAAGGAAGCCCATTTCGAGAAGGCAGTACAACTGCTGGCTCCGATTGCACGCCAGGTCCTCACCGAAATGAACACCAGCTTGCTGCTCGATACCGGGCAACTCACCGAGACGGGACTACGACGCACAGCGGATCGAGGGTTGAGCGCATCCTGGGCTTTGAGCTGGCCTGAACAGCGGGCAGCCGGGGTCGAGCCAATTGTGCTTCAAGCCCATTTTGGAGGCGGCTTCCATCACCCGCATCTTCGCGGGACGACAGTTCGCGACTGGCCCCTGAATGTGTTCAGCGACGAGGATGCCGCGTCTCAGCTATCCATACTCCGAGCCATCGCATCCAGCGATCTGCATAATTTGGTCTATCGCGCTGATTATCGGATCGTCCCTGCGGTGACAGCAAGTCCCGCGAGCCGCTGATAATCGCGTACTGAAGGGAAATGAAGCAGCCGCGCCAACCGTCGAAACCGGAAGCCTGCCTGGGGATCGGTGACAGGGCAGCGTTCTAACCAACTGAACTACGTCCCCAACTTTGTTTTCTTACCTTTATCGGAAACCCGCGTCTTTACTGGCTTTCCTCAGGTTCAATCGATTCGCCTGCGTCGCCTGTTTCAACCCCGTAGAACCGAATTCCGAGGTTAATGGACACCATGGACACCAAGCAAAACCAGGTCCAAAACTGTGCTGCAGGCAAACACCAACCCAGAGCAGCTGTCCCTGCCCCGTGAATGAATTGTAGCAGACCCGAATTCTAGTTGTAGCAGATTTGGCCAGATGACTCGGACGGTTTGCCGAGAGCAGCTTCGCGATCACGATAGGCGATAGACCTTCAGGGTGTCTTCAGGCACGAAGTGGCAGTATAGTGGGTCGGCTACGTCTACGTGGGTTTTTTCGCACGCCGACCTTGGAAATTGGCATCAGAGGGTAAAGTGCGGTCACGACTTCTTCAATTCGTTGCGTTGGGCCTTTTATTGGTTTGTGTCTGCGGGCCCGTTGCTGAAACATTCGACTTCTGGGATCACACTCTGCAGACGGGCAATGACATTGAATACAGTCTGGTGATCTTGGCTTTGGTTGCTGGGGCGGGCTTTGGGATCGTTCACGCGACCGCCATCGTGATGCGCGCCGTGTCCCTAACGCATTGCCTTTTACTTTCATTCGATCCTTCCTTGTCTTGCGAACCGCCTTCGGTTGCAAGTACTTGCTGTTCCCCGCCCCAACCTCTCCGAATCTGATTCGCTCGCATTCGACACAGGGATTAGCACGATTGATCCATCCATTCTGTTCGTTCGAGGGCGGGCATGTTTTTATTGGAAAGAAGACGACCGGTCAGGTCGTCACTCGCAGGTGTTGTCATCCTTGCAGTTGCTTTTTCTTGCGCGGCACAAACTTCCAGAGTTGCGGGCGCTATTCAAGGGAGTGTTGTGGACCAGACTGGCGGTGCCGTCGCTGGTGCGATAGCGACGCTACGCAATCAAGGGACAAATCAGACTCGCTCGATATCAACAAACGCAGAAGGCTTCTTTCGTGCTGGCGAGCTTCCCGTGGGTCAGTACGAGCTTCGCGTTCAGTCAAGTGGTTTTTCTCCGTATGTAAACAATGCCCTTGTGGTCTCTGTCGGCACCGTGGTTCAGATCGCAGTTCGGCTTGCTCCCGCAACGGTGCAGCAACAGATCACGGTTTCGGAGCAACCGCCACCGATTGATCCCACGGAGACTACGGAGGCCACGACTATCGGCCACGATCGAATTGAGGAGTCACCTGTGGTTAGCCGCAACTACCTCGATTTCGTGCTTTTGGCTCCCCAATTAACTCGGTCGAATATTCAGGGAGCAACGGGCGGCAAGAGCGCCCTTGCCGACAGCGGATTTAGCTTCGCGGGTCTGCGTTCTCGCAGCAACAGCCTCTACATTGATGGAGTCGAGAACAACGATGAGTTCACCGGCTCGGCCCGAACGGAACTGTCGCCTGAGACCGTGCAGGAATTTTAGGTAGTCAATAACGGTCTCTCCGCAGAATCGGGCGGAGGCGCGAGTGGCCCCATAAACGTCATCACCAAGAGCGGCGTGAACACTCTTCATGGGGACGCCTTCGTGTTTGTCCAAAACGGCGCTTTGAATGCCAGAGACCCGCTCACGAATGAGACCGGTACTCCAGACCTGAGCCGATTTCGAACGGGTTTGTCGGCTGGCGGCCCGATTGTTCGTGATCGCACCTTCTACTACTTCGCTGGCGAGCAGGAAGGAGCGCACGGCGACGATAGCTCGCTGATCACACCCTCAGTTGCAAGTGCGATCAATGGCATTCTCGGGTCCGGTAGATTCCCGAGAATCGCTACCCGCGCCATCAATCCAGCAGTATTTCGAGTGGCACGCGCAGAGACGGAGGTCTCTGGCAGATTGGATCATCACCTCGGAAACAAACACTCCTTGCTCCTGAAGTATGCGTTGACCAACAACCGCGAGGCCGGAGACGCCTTCAATACAGGAGGTCTGGTCGATCCGAGCGGTAGGGGCAGCAGTTTTGTAGAAGACCAGGGAGTGACGGGCTCGCTTACTTCAGTTCTCAGCGACAACGCCCTCAATAGCGTCCGATTTCAGGTGAGCACCCGCAGAGCTGTGCTGCGAACCGCCGACCAAATCGGGCCGGAAATCAGTATTGCTGGTCTGGTCGATTTCGGTCGCTCTTACGATGGAAATGATAAAAGGCGAGAAAACCACTACGAATTAGCCGATGTGGCGTCTTTGGCGAAAGGTCGCCACCTAATCAGCTTTGGAGCGGATTTGGATTGGATACGAGAGAACGTTTCAGCCTATGACGGTTTGGGAGCGCAATACGTCTTTCCGAACTTCGATGCATTTGTGAGCGGTCAGCCGGATCAATATCGACAAATGTTCGGAAGTCCCAGCACTAATTTCGCAACGCCCAAATATTCGGGCTTCATTCAAGATCACTGGACGGTCACCAACCGCTTTACGATAGATGCGGGCATCCGCTACGACTTCGAGCACCTGCCAGCTCAATTCAAGCATGATACAAATGATTTCGCTCCCAGAATTGGCCTTGCCTACAGCCCTTCGCCGGAGTGGGCACTGAGGGCTGGGTTCGGTCTTTTCTTTGACCGTTACCTTTTGGCCGCCGTAAACAGTGCGCTTGAGAAGAATGGTGTCCAAGCGTTTGAACAAGTCGCGGATGGGCAGACGGCAATCCAGATCTTTCAGTCGGAACTCGGCGGAAGCGCCGGAGGTCCCATTCCTTCGATTCGTCCTTCGATCTTTACCGCCGACCCAGACTTGCAGACCTCGCGCAGCGAAATTGCCAGTGCAGGAGTCGAGCGTCTAATCACTAATAATCTCACCGCGAGCGCAACATTCTTATTTGCACGCGGCGTAAGGCTTTCCCGGACTCGCAACGTGAACCTTCTTCCGCCTGTCGTGCTTACTCTCGACAACGCTGCCAGCCTCGGGATTCCCAATCCCTTTCCTCAGCAACTTGGGAGGCTTGTGCTTCCGCCCGCACGACTCTCATCTCAATTCGCCAACATTTATCAATGGGAAAACCACGCCAGTTCGGTTTACAACGGGTTGTCGTTGTCCCTGAATCGAAGGCTCTCGAACGAGATTTCGTTTTCCGGGAGCTACACGTTTTCCAAAGCCATTGACGACGCTTCCGACTTCAACGAACAGCCAGAAAACCCGTACTTGCTCTATTCCGAACGGGCTTTGTCTTCCAACGATCAGCGACATCGGTTCGTATTTAGCGGGACTTTCGACCTTCCGTTCGCTGATGAGGAAGGGGGCAAGAAGGCCCCTGGGATGATCGCCAGGCTGCTCGCCAACATCGAAGCGGCGCCGATTCTGATAATCGGAAGTGGCAGACCAATCAATCCTCTGACTGGCTTTGATGCGAACCGTAGCAGCGCATTTCCGTTGTCTTCTCGTCCCCTTGGGTTTGGCCGGAACTCCCTAGCCACGACCAGTCAGGAGGAATTGGATTTGCGTGTGCTGAAGTTCTTCAAAGTCGGTGAGCACGGGAAGCTGGATTTCGTCGTGGAGTCGTTTAACCTGCTCAACCATACAAATGTCGCGGCTCTGAACCAGTTCTTTGGTCCCGAGAGTTCACCCATTCCAGTATTCACAAGACCGAACAAGGCGGGCATTCCAAGGCAATTGCAGTTGTCGATTGACCTTGAGTTCTGATGAGTTTGCAGTAGAAGCCCGAAATGGCTCCGCGGCAACCTCTTACAATCGCTCGTCTCCACGGGGCCGATTGTCGAACTGCGCAATCCTTTCCAGTTCGCGACTTCGAGGTCTGCACCAGCAAAATTCCTTTCAATCCTGCGATGCATAAACCAGAATGGCTGCCTGCTGCTTGTCAGTCGCTTCTGCGGCAACGTAATAGCGGTCTAGTTCGGGTGACCAGAAAGAGGTGCCGGCGCCGTCGCGTGTGGGAATTTTGCCGATAGTCTCGTAGTGGTCAGCGTCCTTCTGTTGATAAACGTATACAAAACCACCCTGCAAATCTCGCCCGCCCGAGACGTATATCCGCTTTCGTGTCGCGTCAAAGTAAACACCGTCCATACTTTCGGGGGTCGGCAAGTGAGCAATCTCCTTGCCCGACTTTGAGTCCATGACGATCATTTCAGCAGGTGTCCGAGTCCCAATGAACAGCCGCGACGTGGACTCATCGAACGCTGCATCGCCGGGGCGCTGGCTGGTTACCAGCCAAGTGAATAGAACCTCTCGTTTTTTGGTGTCGATTACTTGGAGTTTGTTGGCGATGGAAACAAAAACAAATAGTGTCTTCCCATCTTTGTCCAGCAAAAGCTCAGAGGGATGAGCCACGACCTTTATGTCCCCGACGACCTTGTCGTTCTGGGCATCGATGATTCCGATTTCCCCGTAGTCCTTTCCAGCGTCCTTGCCGCCATAGCCGACATAAACGAGCTTTGACTTCGGTTCATAGACCACGCGGTTCGGTCCCGGTTCAAGATGGATTGAGTCGAGAAGTTCCAGCGTGTCGCCTCGAAAGACGCGGAGCATCCCGTCATCGCCACTTGCCAGAAACAGCTTGTTTAACTCCGGGACGAACAATGCTCCTTGTGCTTTCTTAAATCCGGGGATGCTGCGCACCCACTTGCCGGCGTTTAGATCTACAACCTCAAACGTGCCGTTCTCCAGGCCTGCAACGAACAAGCGCTTGCCCTTGACATCGACATCCATGTGGTCGAGACGGCCTTTGACATTCGGCAAGGGGATCGTCTGAACGAGCCGAAGCGGCTGCTTTCCGCCTTCTTGCGAAAAAGCAAGGCCGCTGTTAGCAATGAGCAAGCTGGCAGCAACTAACCATATCTTAGAGCACCTGGTCATACTGTTTCCTAGTCTTCGGGCGCGTAGACCCATAAGGCGGCTCCTTCTTTGGAACTTGCGGGCACAGCCAAATAGAATCGATCTCTTTTCTCATACCACAAGCCCGTGCGCGCCCCAATTGTTGTTGGAATTTTTGCCAGTGCCTGGTAGTGATCTGCATCCGTTTGCTGGATAACGCTGATGAAGCCCTCGCCTCCGGGAACATAAATCCGTTTTCGCCCGGCGTCATAGTACAGATCATCGGCGTCGTTCACACAAGGGACGCTCGCAACCGTGGCTCCGCTGTCTGCGTCGATTGCTACGAGCTGTGCCGGTCTTCGCGTCACTACGAAGATTCGGTGATCAGCTTCATCCAGTGCCATCGGGTAGTTGGATTTCCCATTTTTCAATGGCCAGTCTGTGACTTTATGTGTATTCCGATCAATCACCACAACCTTCGCTTTGGTAGCGATATTGGCGAAGATCACAGGCTTCGAAGTAGCAATTTGAAACGATTCAGGGTGAGCATCGAGCTTAGCGACGTCCTCTAAGCGCTTCCCGCTGGCTGCATCCAGCACGGCAATACCGCCGCCTTCGTCTCCGCCGTAGGCTACATAGACTTTCTTTTCGGCTGGATCGTATCGCACGTTGTCGGCGTCCTCTCCGATGTCCACGGTATTCAGGAGTTTGAAAGAATCTCCATCGTAGATCCTGAGCTTTCCATCTGTGCCATTCGCGACAAAGACCTTATCGAACTCGCCTACGTAAACCACGCCCTGAGGGTCGGCGGCCCCTGTAATGCTGTGTACGTCGCGGCCTGCAAACGTGTCTACAATTTCGACCGTGTTGTTGCCGAGAGCGGCTCCGATGACACGTTTCCGCTTACCGTCGAACGTGAAATGATCGATACGCCCTCCCACGTTCGGCAATGGAATTTGTTGGACCAAAAGTAAAGGCGCCCGGTCAGGCGTGCCGGGCTGATCCTGTGAAAGTGCAACAGATCCGAAAATCAATAACGTTACAAAGAGCGTTGCCAATTTGTTCATGTGTCACACCTCATCGTGTCTATTCAAATCCGAAGGAAGCATTCACCAAATCAACTTCAGCGCAAACTGGATCTGCCTCGACGGAGTTTGGGTTGAAGTAATAAGCCCTGCGCTATCTACCTGGAGTGCCTCATTGCCGGTGCGCAAGATTGTTAAACCTTCGGATAGTTCTTGCTCTGCCCATTGAAGTATCCCACGCATTTCTGTTATGAGTATAACCAGTAGCAATGATGGTTACCAAGCAGAACGACGCCAAACCTCCCTGGTTATTGCTGGTGTTCAGTTTGCCAAGAAAGGGAGCCAGCCTCAGAGTAACGGTTTGGCGCAAGCTTCAGCGCCATGGAGCCTTGCCGCTCGGGAACTCTGGCTACTTTCTCCCGAACACTGAGGAGAACCGTGAACGATTCGAATGGCTGGCAACCGCGGTCCGCACCGAGGGTGGCGAGGCTTCTGTCCTTGAAGTGCAGGCCATCGACAATTGTTCCTTCGAGCAGATGAAGCAACAGTTTTCCAATGCCCGTGCCGAAGACTATCGCAAATTGCTTAAGGAGCTTCGAAGTCCGGCTTCCGCAAATAAATCACCGCGGATCACCCGTCTCCGGCAGCGTTTCCAGGACATCGTCTCCATCGACTTCTTCGCCAGTCCGCTTCGTGAACAGGTCGAACGCGCATTGAATGCCATGCAAACATCCAGAACAAAATCAGCCGCCCCCGAAATTGACAAAGTCTCGCCTGGCGAATATCGAAACCGCGTGTGGGTCACACGACCCCGTCCGGGTGTGGATCGAGTAACCTCTGCATGGCTGATTCGCAAGTTTATTGACCAGAAGGCGAAATTCGCTTTTGCCCCCGAGGACAAAAAACCAGCCAAGGCCGTCCCGTTCGACATGTACGAAGGTGGATTTGGGCACCGTGGAGAGGATTGCACTTTTGAGACGCTGCTCAAGGTGTTTCACATTCGCGACAAGAAGGTTCTGGTCATGGCGGAAGTGGTTCATGATGCGGACCTCTTCGACGAGAAATTTGGCCGGAAAGAGGGCTTCGGAATCGATGAAGTGATGAAGGGTTGGGCCCGAGAGGGTCTGAGTGACCGAGAACTCCTCAAGCGTGGAATGCAATTAGCTGAGGGCCTCTACAAATCGCTCCACTGATTTTTCGATGGAAGGACTGCGCTTACTGGCCGGAGCGCAAAATCAAATACGAAGGAAGGTTACTTTTATGAAAATAAGAACGATGATTCTTTCTCTTTTGCTGTCCTGTCCGGTAATGCTCGTGGCGCAGGGCTTGGACACGGCCAAAATTGACGAAGCCATGGGTCGCTCTGGACAAAAGACTGGTGAGGTCTACCGGCTGGGTTTTCCCCGAACAGATCTCCACGTCTCAGTTGCCGAGGTTGAGATTAAGCCCGGATTGGCACTCGGCTCTTGGGCGGCGTTCGCTGGAAACGACAACGAAGCAATGGTCATGGGCGACCTGGTTCTCCTGGAGAACGAACTCACACCGGTCATGAAGAAGTTGCGCGCCTCGGGATTCGACATCACCGCCGTTCACAATCATGTTCTGAACGAAACCCCACGTGTCATCTACATGCACTACATGGGGCATGGAAAGGCCGTTGAGCTGGCGAAGTCCCTGCACGCTGGGCTGGCGGAGTCGAAGACTCCGCTCGAAAAGCCCACGCCGCCGGCACCCACTGCAGAATCTCCTGCATTTGTAAAAACAATCGAAGACACCTTGGGGACGAAAGGCCGCTTTGCCGGAGGCGTGCTCTCCTTCGGGATTCCTCGTTCCGGGGCGATCACCGATCACGGGATGACACTGACCACGGCGCAAGGCGTAGCCGAGGCCATCAACTTCCAGGAAGCTGGTGCCGGCAAAGTTGCGACAACCGGAGATTTCGTGTTGACGGCGGAGGAAGTCAATCCTGTGATCTCAGCACTCGAAGAACACGACATACAAGTCACGGCACTGCACAGCCACATGCTGACGGAGCAACCTCGCCTGTTCTTCATGCACTTCTGGACTGTGGGAAGCACGGAATCAGTTGCCGCAGGAATCAAGGCAGGGTTGAGCCATGTAGCGGTGAAATAGCGAAAGTAAACGCTGAGGTGCGTGATGCGAAGAAGTGTCTTTTTGTTCACTGCTGCTTTCCTTCTGGGAATTGGCGCAACCGGACTCGGCCAGACGGGGCCGACTTTGAAGAAGATCACCGCCTTTGATTTGCCAGGCCCCGCTGGAAAGCGGTTTGACTACCTGACGATTGATGACGACGACCAGTACCTGATCTCGGCGCACCTTGCCGCGGGGCAGACTTATGTGATCGACCTGCGGACCAACCGAGTCGTCGCGGTCGTAACCGATACACCAGGCGTCGAAGGAGTGGAATACGTTCCGGAACTCAAGAAGTTCTACACATCGAACGCACACGACGACACGATCGGAGTGGTTGACCTCAAACTGATGAAGGTCATCAAGAAACTCAAGACTGAATCCAAGCCGGACGGCAGCACCTACGCCGCTCCTTTCCACAAGCTGTACGTCTCCGATGAACGAGGCAAAGCCGAAGCCATTGTTGACGTACAGAAGGATGAGATTGTAGGCACGTTACATTTCGACAGTGAAACCGGGATGCCGCAATACGATCCCATCGCCCGCAAGGTATATGTCAATCTGCAAGACCAGAACATCTTTGCCGTGATCGATCCCTTAACGGACAAGGTGGTAGGGAGATATCCCGTGGGGCGATGCAAGGGCAATCACGGAATGGCGCTTGACCCGGAGCACCACCGCGCGTTTCTCGCGTGCGAAGAGAACAACCTGATGACGGTCTTTGATCTGGACAAGCACGCGCCCATCGCCTTTCTTCCGCTGGCCGATGGACCAGATGTCATCAAATTCGATGCGGGCCTTGGTCGCATCTACGTCGCGTGCTACAGCGGCGCCCTGTCCGTTTTCCATCAAGAGGATCCAGATCATCACCGCAAGCTGGAAGACTTTCGCGTCCAGCACGCTGTCCACAGTCTCGCCGTCGATCCGAACACCCACCGCGTTTACACCCCCGAGCAAGAAGAGGATGGGAAGCCCGTTGCTCGGATGGTGGTATATGAGGCGGTGACTGGCCCTTAGCAGCCCGCGGGAATCAATCTCGCAGCCGTCGAGAGATTCGGGAGCAATCATGAAATGGATTACTCGTGAAAATATCAAAGTGGATCGTGTCGCCTGCCCGTGGTTGATCCGCCGCTTCGTTGATCCTGAAGCTCAGTTCCTGTTCGTCAGCGAGAGCCAACTCCTCGAAACGGCCACACGTGAAGATGCAATTCCGTTCGACGCACCGCGGCTTCCAGAAGTGAAATTGAATCATCGCGGGGTACGCTGTTCTTTCGAGGCGATCATTGAGGATTACCACCTTCAAGCGCCGGGACTGGAACGTCTCGCGCTGATCGTCCGCTCTGCGGACATCAAGGGCCAGGAACCAATTGCAGTCGAGGGAATCGGCCTGCGGGCGATCGCGCAGGGCTTCGCGGCCATGGGCATTTCCGATGACGAACGGCTAGTACGGCAATTCCCAGTCTATGACGCACTCTACGAATTCGCGCGTCAAGCATCGTGACTGTGCCTGTGTCGAGAGACCTTCTCATTATTAATACAGCGGCATTCCTGCGTTCGTTCACCTTCGGCCTCACC
>WNGO01004760.1_pt1 | contig 11676 bp, 9 predicted proteins | sample 5400511 | NCBI WGS metagenome assembly WNGO01 (sample SAMN13153380, study PRJNA577476) | soil metagenome | isolation source: 20 cm soil or saprolite under Garry oak tree replicate 2 | place: USA:California | collected 2016-06-15
GCAGGGAACCGAGCTCGAGGTCGTCGCCGGCAACGTCGACGCCGGCTCGGGCGCGTACAGCCACCCCGTCGAGCTCAACGCCCTGGGGAAGAAGATCGAGACCATCTGCCAGTTTGGCATCGCGCCGGGTGAGGCGGAGATGGTCGCGACCAGCAAGGCAGCCTCGATCAAGTCCGCGGCGGATCTCAAGGGCAAGAACCTGGGGGTCACCGACATCGGCTCGGGTACGCACACGATCACGCTGGCGCTCCTGGGCAAGGCCGGATACAGCGGATCCGACGCGCACTTCGTCGCGGTCGGCGCCGGCAACACCTTCATCGCCGCCATCAAGAACGGCACGATTGATGCTGGGATGACGACTGAGCCCACCATCACCCGTCTGCTGCAGAGCGGTGATGCCAAGGTTCTGATCGACTTGCGGACCCCTGCAACCACGAAGGCAGCGCTTGGCGGCGACTACCCGTTCATCGGCATCTTTGCCAAGAACGACTGGGTGAACAGCCACAAAGACGTCGCCCAGCGGCTGGTCAACGTCTACGTCAAGACCCTCAAGTGGATGAAGGCCCACACCGCTGCCGAGATCGCCGACAAGATGCCGGCGGACTACCTGGTTCCGAGCAAGGACCTGTACGTTGCGGCACTCCAAAACCAGCTGTCCATCTTCGGAACCGATTGCAAGATGCCTGCCGCTGGGCCGCAGACCATCCTCAGTATCGAGCAGAACTTTGTGTCGAGCTTCAAGGGCAAGAGTGCCAACCTGAGCGAGACCTACACGAACGAATTCGCCAACAAGGCGAGCTAACTCGCTCTGGCGCGCCTCACCCGACCCTCCCCCGCAAGCGGGGGAGGGTCAGCGCGCGCCCGTTGCTGTCGGGAGACGTGGCCGGGCGTATTGTTGTGACGAATTCCAACAAGGGGCTGGGAGGAGGCGGGTTGATGGCAAGCAAGACCGGCGTCCGTACAGAGTTGTACCGCGATCAGTTTGGGGTTCTGCTCGAAGACCGGGATCACCAGATGCTCGAACTGAAGTGGCTCGAGGGCAGTGCGTCGATGACCGATGACGACTTCATGACCTGGCTCGACCGCTTTTCGGCTGAGGCAGAGACGCGACGGCAACCCCACCTCGTTATTAACGTACGCGAGTTTCGCCTTCGCCCCGGCCCCCAAATCGCGGCGTGGCGCGATGAGCACGTTATTCCGCGATACAACCGGGGCGGCGTAACCAAGTTCGCCTTCCTGCTCCCGGAAGGCTCGCCGGGAGCGCGGGCTCGCCGGTGCTCGAGCCGCCGGGCACGTTTCCAACGGGGTATTTCGACACCCCGGACAAAATCGAGGCTTGGTTTACTCGCTAGACCACTGACAGCGCGCCGGAGCCTATGACCAGCGGGCGCGCCTAAGCGCGGAGCGCGCCGCGTAGTAACCGCACATCCCGTGCACGCCGCCACCTGGCGGCGTCGACGAGGAGCAAAGGTAGAGCTGCCGGTCCGGCGTCGCGTACAGCCGCGACGTTGGACGGATGAAGAGCTGCCGGAGGTCGGCGATCCCGCCGTTGATGTCCCCGCCGACGTTGTTGGCATTGTGGCGTTCGATGTCGGCCGGGCCCATGACCTGACGCGCGAGGATACGCGAGGTGAATCCTGGAGCGAATCGTTCGACCTGCGCCTCGATCCGCTCGCGCATGTCGACGGTCGATCCGTTGGGGACGTGGCAGTAGGCCCAGCCCACGTGCTTGCCGGCCGGTGCGCGCGTGGGATCGGCCACGGTGGGTTGAGCGAGGATCACGAACGGCCGCTCCGCGACGGCGCCCGCGGCGACCGCGTCCTCGGCCGCGACAACCTCGTCGAAGGCGCCGCCGACGTGGACAGTGCCGGCCTGGCGGCAGGCTGGCGCGCGCCAGGGGATGGGGCCATCGAGCGCCCAGTCGACCTTGAACACGCCCGGCCCATACCGAAATCGTTGCAACTGCCGGTTGAAGCCGTCCGGCCACCGGCCACTCGCGATGGGAAGGAGCTGGCGAGGCGTGAGGTCGAAGAGCACAACGCGACCGTTGGAGACCTGCTGCAGGCTCGCCACGCGAGAGCCGACCACAATCGTCCCGCCCCGGGCCCGGAGCACGGCGGCCAGGGCGTCGGCGACGCACTGCGACCCTCCGTGCGCAAACGGCCAGCCGTATGCGTGGCCCGCTGCGGCGAGGACAAGGCCGAACGAGGCGGTCGCCGGCCGGCGGAGGGAGAGCATCGAGTGCGCGCCGAGCCCAACAAAGAGAGCGCGCGCCTGCGGGCTTCGAAATCGGCCGGCGGCAAGGGACGCCGCGGAGCGAAGCGCCGGAATGCCAAATCGGGCCAGCGTCACGAGGTGCGCGGATGGGTGTGGGGGACCAAGGAACTGACGGGTCAACAACTCCGCGTGCCGCACGATCGGATCCATCAGCCGGCGGTAGGCGACGCCGTCTCGCCCCAATCCGCTCGCCGTCACCGCAACCGACCGATCGAGCACGCCGGCAGAGCCGTCATCGAGCGGATGGGCGAGTGGGATCGGCGGATGGTCGTAGGTCAGCCCGTACTCGGCGAGAGGCAGAGTACGGAAGAACGGCGACGCGTGGGCGAGCGGCAGGACCGATGAGCAGACGTCGTGGATGAATCCGGGGAGCGTCAGCGCCTCCGATCGCGTCCCACCGCCGACGGTTGATTCCGCTTCGAGCACCCGGACGGATTTGCCGGCGGCGGCGAGAACGATGGCCGCGGCGAGCCCGTTGGGACCGGCGCCGACGATGACCGCATCGACCTGGCCGTCAGCCAAGATCGATGGCGGTGCCCTCCGCGGCAGCTTCAACCGGGATGGCGTTGCCGCGATGGGCCGCGACGATCGCATCGATCTGGTCGTCGGTCCGAGCCGGGTCGTGATGAAACAGCAGCAGCCGCTTGACGCCAGCCGCTTCGGCGAGGCCGATGGCGTACTCGACGGCCGAGTGCCCCATGGGGGCAAGCGCCGCGAACTCGCCGCTGATCAGCTGGGCGTCGTGGATCAGCAGGTCCGCCGAGCGGGCCAGCGCGATCGCGGCCGGATGGTAGGCGCCGAAGCCGGCCGGTCCGGGCCCGAACGCGATTGGGCTGTGGTCCGAGAGATAGGCGATCGTGGCTCCAGCGCCACTCACGCGGTAGCCATAGGTGAGGCCGCCCTTGTGCGGGATCTCGCGGGCGACGACATCGAATCCCTCGACCGCCCGGGGTCCCTCCTGGATCCCGAGGAAACGCCACTTGCCGCGGAGCTCGGCGGGCTTGATGGGAAAGTGAGGTGGCGACATGACGCGCGCCAGCACGTTGGCCGGATCACCCTGGGCGGGCATCACCAGCGTCACCTCGGCGTCGGGCCGGTCGCCGGCGGAAAAGAAGGGCAGCCCGTGGGTGTGGTCCCAGTGCAGGTGACCGAGGAGGATGGAACCGCGAAATGGCCGGCCGTCCAGCAGCGGGCTCAGCCGCTGCAGGCCGGTGCCGGCATCGAGCACGAGCCTGGGAGCCTGCCCATTCTCAGCCAGCGCTACGCAAGAGGTATTTCCGCCGTATCGCACGAACTGCGGACCGGGCGATGGTGTGGACCCCCGGACTCCGCAGATGAACAGTCGCACCGAGCGAGTTTACGTTTCTTCCCGGCGATGGCCTTTGGCAAGTTCCGTCAGGGCCTCTTCGGAAACCTGGTTTGCGGTGGCCACGGCCACCCGGCAGGGCGTCACGGCCCGCAGGGTCGCGGTCCGGTGCCCGCCCTCCAGGAGGGCCCGCTCCCCGAGGATCGCGCCCGGGCCGACCTCGGCAAGCGCCTTGCCATCGACATCGACCGAGAGCACCCCATCGAGCAGGAGGAAGAGGTCGTCGCCCGAGTCTCCCTGCTCCACGAGGTTGCGCCCTGCGGCCACCTGGCGGACCTTGGGCTTGGCCCCACTGCGCATGATTGTCGCCGACAGCTCGCGCTCGAGCGCGCTCTCCACCTCGGTGACAAAAGCGGGTGAGTCCTCGCGCCCCCAGGGCGTCTTTTCGCCGAAGATGTCCCCCGACCAGGTCTTGAAGTCCGTGATCGCCACCTTCTGGACCAACCGGCCGGACTTGTCGTAGATCCAGTGGCGCGGGAACGGGCTGGCGCCGACCACCTCGTGCGTCGCCGAACCATCGGCCGCCAGCGTCAGCGCCAGTGTCGTCCACACCACCGGGGGAACGATCTGGACAAAGGGCGGGCGGTTGAGCTTACGAGGTAGTGGCACGGCGGGGCGGCCGCCGGTCGTCTGGACGAACCGCACCGATTGCTCGCCGACTTCCGGTTGCGGACGCAAGTCGTGCATGCCGATGGTGGGGTAGAGGAGCTTCTTGGACCCAAATCCCAGCTTGGTCCGTCCCATCCAGCCGCGGCCCGAATGACCATGCGCGACGATCCGACCACCGTCGACATCGATCCAGGCGCGGAGCTCGTTGACGAATCGAACCGCCCCGGAGCGTACCAGCGCCGGAATGTCGGTCAACTCCTCGCCGGGCGGGTCGTCGTAGTGCATCGGACCGATATCGAACGGCAGGCGCATGACGCCGGGGATCGCTTCCGAAGGAATCCACGAGATTGATCTGACGGCAGACTCGATGCGCACGGCGACTCCCTCCTATCTGTGAACGCTTACGGGTACTCGGAGGGTACCGGACGCCCTGGTCCGCGTCGACCCTGCCCACCGGCCCCCCCGAAGGCGGGCCAGCACCCACGGGCACTGGTGGCTGCCTCCCTTGACCGATCGGCCCCCGCAGGGTCAAATAGGGCTCGTGCCAGCAGCCAAGATCTCCGTCTTCCTGGCGGATGACAATCTGATCGTCCGCGAAGGGGTTCGGGCGCTGATCGGCAGCGCTCCGGACATGGAGGTGGTGGGCGTGGCCGGCGATTACGACGGCCTGGTCACCGGCGCCGAAGCGGCGGCGCCCCAGGTGGTCGTGACCGACATCCGTATGCCTCCCAACTTTCAGAACGAGGGCATCGAGGCAGCCAAGCAGGTGCGCAAGCGGCATCCGGGTACGGGCATCGTGGTGCTGTCGCAGTATGACGAGCCCGATTACGCGATCGCGCTGCTGAGCGAGGGCGCTGCGGGCTACGCGTACCTGCTAAAAGACCGCGTTGCCGACGGTGGCCAGCTCTTTCGCGCGATCCGCGAGGTGACGAGTGGTGGGTCGATGATCGACTCGCGGATCGTCGAGGCGCTGGTGCGGCCGGCCGCGCAGGGGACCGACCTCTCGCCGGACGAGGAAGCGCTCCTTCAGATGCTGGCCGAAGGCCGGCCGATCAAGGCGATCGCCGTTGCCCGCAAAACGACCCCGGCGGATGTCGACGATCGCATCCAAAAGTTGTTTCTGAAGCTGGCGCAGGCGGCGAGCACGGGAGCAACCGGGGCGCTGCGCCGGTTGAAGATGTTGCACCAGGCGATCGTCGATCGCGAAGAGCAGGGCGAGTCGCTGAGCCGGCTGCTCCCGACGGGTATCGCGGACAAGCTCCGGCGCGAAGGCCGCCGGATCGGCGAATCGGAAACGCTTATGGTCACTGTGTTGATGTCCGACATCCGTGGCTACTCGACGATCGCCGAAGATGCCGATCCGACGGTCCTCGCCCGCCAGTTGAACGAGCACCGCGCGGAAATGAACCGGGCGATCCTCGCCCAAAATGGCACCGTGATGCAGTTCGTCGGCGATTCGGTGATGGCTGTTTTCGGCGCGCCGCTGCCCGAGCCCGATCACGCGCGACGCGCGCTCGATACCGCTCACGCGATGCACGAGGCCCAAACCGCGGTGAATCAAGGTTGGGCCGCCGAGCGGCTTCCCGCCTTCCATCTGGGTATCGGCCTGTCGACCGGCCAGGTGGCTGCCGCCATGCTCGGCTCCGAGGAGCGGCTAGAGTACTCGCTGGTCGGGGATAGCGTGAACCTCTGCCAGCGCCTTCAGCAATTCGCGCAGGGAGGGGAGACGATCCTTAGCGAGCCAACCTATCGCGCTCTCGATGGATCGGTCGACGCTCAGGCGTTGCCCCCGGCCCAGGTCAAGGGCCGGCACGCCCCGGTTCAGGCGTACCGGGTCGCCGCGCTCACACCCGCATAACGCGATGCTGACTTCCGTTCGGCGGTTAATCCCACGCCTGAGCGGTCCGTTCTATCTGGCGACCAGCCTCTGGCTGTTTGTGCTGGCACTGGTGATCCTGGGAGCAGCCGCCATCTACCTTCCTGATTGGAGCCAGGCCCGTGCCGACTTTCGGCCGACGGCTTCCGACGTGGTCTCGGTGTTTCCGATTCTCGCCTTCGCCACGGTGGGCGCGCTCATCGCCTGGTCCCAGCCGCGCAATCGCATCGGCTGGTTCATGATCTCGACGGCGATCGCCGCGACGTTCCTGAGCTTGCCCAAGTTCTACACGGGACTGGCGATCGATCTCGGCTGGAGATGGCTACCGGCGCCCGAATGGGTTTACTGGGTCAGCCAGTTCAGTTGGATCGTCGTTATTGAGCTGTTCCTTGTTCTGCTACCCCTCTACTACCCGGACGGGCGTCTGCCTGCACCGCGATGGCGCCTGGTTTTATGGTCCTCCGCGGCGATCGTGATTATCGCCTTTATCACGGCGCTGGATCCAGCGTCGGCAGCGCCGGGCGTGGCGAACCCGATGGGGATCAGGGCGTTGGCAGGCGTCAGCAATTTTCTCTTCATCCCCTTTACCGTGATCCTCCTGGGCACCGGGCTGGCGGCCGTTCTATCCCTGGTGGTCCGCTATCGGAGAGGTGACGGCCAGGATCGCCAGCGGCTGAAGTGGCTGATGGCGGCGACCGCCTTCCTGCTGCTGTCGTTTGCGCTGAACCTCACGGTTTCACAGAACGACCTCCTCGTTCCCCTCGCGGCGCCGGCCGTGCCCATCGCCATCGGTATCGCCATTCTCCGATACCGCCTCTACGACATCGACTTGATCATCAACAAGGCGCTGGTCTACGGTGGGATTGCCGCCGTCATCACCGTGGTGTATGTCCTCGTCGTGGTCAACATCGGGGCGCGCGTTGGTGGGAGCCAGCGCTTGTGGCTCTCGCTCGTGGCCACCGCAGTCATCGCGCTCGCGTTTCAGCCGCTTCGGGAACGGGCGCAGCGCCTGGCGAACCGGCTGGTGTACGGCAGGCGTGCGACACCCTATGAGGCGCTGTCACAGTTCAGCGAGCACCTGTCCCAGACGTTCTCGCAGGAAGACGTTCTCGAGCGAATGGCACGCATCCTGGCACAGGGCACCGGAGCACAGCGAAGTGAGGTATGGGTGCGGGCAGGCCAGCGCCTCGTCCTCGCCTCATCCTCACCACCAGTCGCCGAGCCCGTCACGCCGTTAACCATGCAGAACGGCACATTGCCACCGCTGCCGCGGGACATCGTCGTGCCTGTCAGCCATGGCGGCGAGCTGTTGGGGGCCCTGGCCGTTGACAAGAAGCGAGGCGAGAGCCTGAACAGCGTCGAGCAGAAGCTCGTCGCGAATCTCGCCGGACAGGCCGGGTTGGTGCTAAAGAATGTCGGCCTGAATCGGGATCTGCTGGCGCGGCTCGAGGACCTCCGCGCTTCGCGCCAGCGGCTCGTCACGGCCCAGGACGAGGAACGACGCCGGATCGAACGCAACCTGCACGACGGTGCGCAGCAGCACCTGATCGCGCTCAAGATGAAGGTTGGTCTGGCGGAGGGACTGGCGGAGCCGGACAGCAAGACCCGCTCCATCCTTGCGCAGCTGAAGCACGACGCGGATGAGGCGATCGACAATCTGCGCGAGCTCGCCCGCGGCATCTATCCACCGCTCCTCGCTTCCGAAGGGCTCGGCGCCGCGCTGCGTGGACAGGCCCGCCGGTTTACCGTCCCGGTCGAGCTGGAACTGGCCGACGTCCCGCGCCAGCCGCGTGAAGTCGAGGGCGCGATCTATTTCTGCTGTCTCGAGGCGCTCCAGAATATCGCCAAGTACGCGGAGGCCCGGCAGGTGCGGCTGCGGCTCTGGACCGAAGACAGCGCAACAGCCTTTTCGGTCGCGGACGATGGCAAAGGCTTCGACCTGGCGACCGTCACGCGCAGCTCGGGCCTGCAAAACATGCACGACCGGTTGGAGGCGCTGGGTGGGTCACTGCGCGTGCGCAGCACGCCGGGTACCGGAACCACCGTGAACGGTCGGGTCCCGCTTCGTCCGCAGCCAGTCGATCCTCAGCCGCGCGCGGCCGAGAGGTAGACGAGCGCCGCCTTGACGCGGCGATGCACGTCTTTCTCCTCCCCAAGACCGAGCTTCGAAAAAATCGAGTTGATGTGCTTCTCCACGGCGCGCTCCGTCAAAAAGAGCCGCCCGGCGATGGCCCCGTTATTTTGGCCTTCAGCCATGGCGGCGAGCACTTCGGTCTCCCGTGGGGTGAGGTCGCGCAGGGGGGAATCCGGCTTGTGGATCCGGGCGGCGACCAGTGCCTCGACGACCTTGGAGTCGATCACGGAACCACCCTTCGCCACTTCACGGATGGCATAGACGAGTTGCTCGATGTCGGAGACGCGCTCCTTGAGCAGGTAGGCACGGCCGGCCGCACCTTTTTCCAGCAGCGCGAGCGCGTATTCCGGTTCGACGTACTGGCTGAGGACCACGACGCCCGTTTCCGGATGTTTGGCGCGGATCTCCGCGGCGGCTCGGATTCCCTCGTCGGTCCCGGTGGGTGGCATCCGGATATCCGTGATCACGACGTCCGGCCGCTCCGCTTCGACCGCCGCCATCAGGCTGTCCAGGTCGATCGCCACCGCCGCCAGTTCGAGCTCCGGCTGGGTCTCGATCAGCTGGCGGACCCCCTCTGGCACGGTGAACAGGATAGTGCTCGGCGGGCAGGCTTCCCCGTGAAAGGTGGGGCCAGCATCCTTTTCTTACTACCGCCTGCGTGCGATCCTTTCGATGGAGACACAGCAGCATGAGCGTCAGAGTCTTGATCGTGGACGACCAGGCGCCCTTCCGCGATGCGGCGCGGGCGGTCACCGAGGCGACGGACGGCTTCGTGGTGGTGGGGGAGTCGGAGACCGGCGAAGCCTCGGTCGAAGCCGCCCGCGACCTGAAACCCGACCTGGTGCTGATGGACGTCAATCTCCCGGGCATCAATGGGCTCGACGCCACCCGCCGGATCTTGAAGGACTCCGACGGCGCCGTGGTGGTCCTGCTGCTCTCGACCTACGAGGAAGAGGAATACGCCTCCAAGGCTGCCGAGTGCGGAGCCCGCGCCTACATCGCCAAGTCCCGGTTCGACCCCGAACGGCTGGCGGCCGCCTGGGATTCGTCGAAGACGTTGCAGCCCGGGTAACATCGGCAGCAAATGCCCGTCACGGTTGGGCCGTCGACCCTGACCATCAACCACGACCGTCAGTTCCTCATTTCCCAGCCGAATGCCACCATGGCAGCCCAGGACGACGTCGGCTTCTACGCCAGCGACACCCGCTTCGTCAGCGGTTACGGCGTTACCGTCAACGGCCGGCTTCCACGCCTGCTCGATGCCATCACCGTCGAGCATTTCTCCGCGCGCTACGAGTTCATGACGCCGGAGCTTCACCTGGGCCCCGGCTCCGACGCCGGTGCTGGTGGGATTCTGCCGGAAGGATCGGTCGGGTTTCGTCTCGAGCGCACCATCCTCGAAGGCGTCCACGAGGACTACGACCTGACGAATTATGCGACGCACCCGGTGCGGCTTCTGCTGGAAATGCAGATCGAGTCAGATTTCGCCGACGTCTTCGATGTGCGAAACCACCGGCTGATCCGGCGGGGCGATCTCCAAACAACCTGGCGACCCCGCATCGGGGAACTGCGCAGCACCTATCGCAACCGGAGCTTCCAGCGTGCGTTGCTGGTGAAAGTCGAGAAGGCGGGATCGAAGCCCGAGTACGCCAATGGCCGCCTGGTCTTCCTCTGTGAGCTGGCGCCCAGGGCGGAGTGGCACGTCTGCCTCAAGTGGCTGCCCGTCATCGGGACCCGACCGGCCCGCACGCTCCACTGCCATGCGCTCACGGGCGAGGCCCACGTGTTGCATCCCCTGGCGCCGGTCGAGCTGGTGACCAGCCACCCGACGCTGCCCGCGATCTGGCGGCAGGCGGTCGAGGACACCGAAGCCCTGCGCATGGTCGACACGACCGTCAAGGGCGGCGCGTTCGTTCCCGCGGCCGGAATCCCCTGGTTCGTGACCCTCTTCGGTCGTGATTCCCTCGTGGTCTCGATGGAAAGCATCAGCGCCTTTCCCGAGTTCGCCCTGGGCGCGCTGCGCACGCTGAGTCAGGTCCAGGCGACCGACGATGACGCCGAGCAGGACAAGGAGCCGGGGAAGATCCCGCACGAGATCCGCTCCGGCGAGCTGGCCAGCCTGAAGCTGCTGCCCTTTGCGCCCTACTATGGCACGGCGGACGCCACGCCGCTCTTCATCATCGTGCTCTCCTACGCCTACCAGTGGTCGGGTGACGTTGCCTTGCTGCAGCGTTATCGCCGCAATGCCGAAGCCGCGCTGAACTGGCTGCTCCACTACGGCGATCAGGACGGAGACGGCTTCCAGGAATACTCGCGGCGATCGAGCCAGGGCATCTTCAACCAGGGTTGGAAGGACTCCGGGGATGCGATCCGGCACTCGGATGGCTCGATCCCGGAAGCCCCGATCGCGCTCTGCGAGCTGCAGGGCTACGCCTTCGATGCCCTGCTGCGGATGGCGGAAATCTACGACCTGCTCAAAGAGCCCGAACGCGCGGCCGACCTGCGCGCGCGGTCGCGCCGCCTCTACCAGCAGTTCAACGAGGTCTTCTGGTGGGAGGCAGAGGGGACCTACTATCTCGGCCTCGACAAAGCGAAGCGGCCGATGGAAACGGTGGCGTCGAACGCCGGCCACTGCCTGGCCAGCGGCATCGTCCCGCCCGAGCGCGCCGGCCGCGTCGTCGACCGCCTCATGGCCGACGACATGTGGAGCGGCTGGGGGATCCGAACGCTATCGACGAAGCACCCGGGCTACAACCCGTACTCCTATCACTGCGGATCGATCTGGCCCCACGACAACGCGACCATCGCGGGTGGGTTTCGGCGGGCCGGCCGGCACACGGAGGCCCAGCGGGTGGCGGAAGGGATCTTCGCCGCCGCCGAGCGCTTCGACGCCTACCGGCTACCCGAACTCTTCAGCGGTCTGCCGCGGGATGCCGGCGCCTTCCCCGTGCCGTACCTGGGGGCGAATGTCCCGCAGGCCTGGGCGGCGGCCGCGGTGTTCCGCCTGGTCGCGATCCTCTGCGGGATCCATACCGTCGGGCGAACCCGGACCATGTACGTCAACCCCGATCTCCCCGACTGGCTGCCGTCGCTGACGCTGCGCAACCTGCGCGCCGGTCGCGGCGCCATGGAACTGCATCTCGAGCGCGACCGGGTTCAGGCGGTGGGCAATACGACCGGCTTCAAAGTCGTCCACGGCCGGCTGCCGCGCCCCGCCCTGGTCGAGGCCCCGCTCGCGCGCGCCTGAGCGTCGCGACGACCGGCCTCACGTAGGCGCTAAACGCCCAGGTAAGCCTTGCGGACTGCTGGATCCCGGCGCAGGTCACGCGCGGGACCGCTCATAAGGATGCGGCCATTTTCGAGCACATAGCCGCGGTCGGCGATGTCGAGCGCGAGCACGACATCTTGTTCCAC
>WNGO01002513.1_pt1 | contig 11674 bp, 9 predicted proteins | sample 5400511 | NCBI WGS metagenome assembly WNGO01 (sample SAMN13153380, study PRJNA577476) | soil metagenome | isolation source: 20 cm soil or saprolite under Garry oak tree replicate 2 | place: USA:California | collected 2016-06-15
CAGAAGCTCGGGCCGTATTCGTGACGAGCTCCGCCGGAAGCCGATCACCCATGCCCACACGATAGGAAGATTCATCAACAGTTCGCCGTCCAAGGCTATATTTTGGGCTCTCCCACAGGGTTGGAAAACACTGTAGAATAGCGCCGCGATCAATCCGGTGTTGCGATCGAACAAGCGTGTGCCAATCAAATAAAGACCGGCCATCGTAGCCAGCGTCCAGACCAAGGCGACTACGTGGAGCACCTTCCAGTTGTACTTTCCCGCCAGCTCGAACACCGCGGCATATGTCCAGAAGAGGAGTGGCGGTTTGCGTTCGACCGCGTCGAGGTATGGTCGACCGCCATCCACAATTTCGTTGGCCACGACAGAATACATTGATTCACTGTCAATTGGCTGTGGATGTAGAAGTGACGGAAGCCGGATCGCGATGGTCAGTAAGACAACGCCCAGCGCGGCCCACTGGAATTGGCGCAAATCATGATCTTGCTTATCCGCCATCTGTATCGCCGCCGATGATTTCCCTCTTAGATTCTCAAGTCCACCGTCGCGCGACGTAATCTGCTTAAAATATGCTCACCAACATTCCCTTCCGTCACTTCGTTTAGATAGAAGAACGACCGGTGTGCGAAGAACCTGCCGCCGCTGCTGGGATTGTCGATCGAAAAAGTTTTCCGTTCATTTTTCGGGGAAAGTTATGGCGAACCTCTAGCGTAAAAAATCCTGTCTGCATCTCGGCGACATGGCGTCTTCGCCGGTTCAACGGTGGAAAAGATGCTTGCCCATGCAGCCTGCCTTTTACCAATCGGAACTTGACCAACAACAAGCCGGGCGCGAGCGATTATTAAAACGCATCCGAAAGTTCGGCAGCTAATGTTAACCTAACGGCAGATCAGTGGAACTCTGGCGTCGGGCAACATAACGTATCCAGCCGGAGTGCAGGAGATCAACGGCTGCGGTTGCGACTTCCCAGAATGCCATGACAATGAGCGCCTTTTCCGGCATGGCCAAAAGAACGCAAGCCACAAGCACCCAGACATAAATATTGCGCCGCCCGCCGACCAAACGGACGATTCGATCGAAAAGGCCGGGTCCAACCAGCGATTTCTCCGCTGGCACGTAAACGCCTAGTTTGCCAATGCCATCGAGCGCCTCTGCCACAATGAGCAGAGCCAGGTAGAAAAAAGCATTAGGCAATTGGCCCGAGACATAGAAGTGATACGCCAGTGCCGTCGGCCAGACCACCTCGAAGAATGAATCGAACCAATGCTCAATCTTTCCAGTCTTAGATGTCTCGACCTTGATTCGCGCCTGCTTGCCGTCGAGACCGTCGAGGATGCCGATAATCAACGCGAGCAGAATTCCCCAAACGAGATGACCTGTCGCGAAAAGAATCGTAGTTCCAAAAGCTAAGATTATCCATGACACGGTGAGCTGACCAGACGTGATGGCGGTTTTGCAAAGTTTTGAAATGAGAAAGGTTTCGAGGGGGGCGTGAATGCGCGCGGGAAAATCCTGGGTCCCTTTTTGCACTGAGTTAAGCAAAATGCTCTCCGCTAGTTTGACACGTGTCGGAGGCGGCGCCGGAAACCAAAACGGCCTGAGCCTTCGCCGCAGGGCCGGTGAGTAGGAGGGTTGGTCGGTGACATCGACTGCCGCAATTGCGTTTTGTTCCAAGCCGTTGTTAATCGCGTTTTCGAGAGGACCGCTCTTGGTCGAAACCCAGTCGCGTTGCAGCAGTGCCGCACCGCAGACCTTCACCTGCAGTGCGGTTGGGGCCTGAGTCACCAGCGGTTGAAGTTTCGACGGCACAGCCGAATCGACCAGGACTGCGGGTGACTTTTGCGTCGCGAGCAACTGCAATAAGCGACTGTCGAAGACGGCATCGCCTCGGATGACGAGAAGAAGCTGAGCGGCGTCCGGCCATATGTCGACGATCTGTTCGATCCTCAGCGCGCCATTCGGTCGAGTGCGAAGCGTCACTGCCAACTGCGCCCGCGGCCATGATGGGCGAGCTAGTTCGTCGGCGATTCGCTCAGACGTGCTCGAAAGAATTGTCGCGCGCTCAATTCCGCAACGTTGCAGCGTCCGCAACAGGCGCTCGAGCGTCGAGATTCCGCACAGCTCGATCAACGCACCGGGGCAATCGGCCAGGATAACGCACTCATGAGCCATCGTGATTTGCTTGATACCAAGCCGCAGAGAGGTCCACTCCCGTCCTCCTCACTAGTAAACACCGCGCTCTGACTCCGCAAGTCCTGCTGTTTACCCAGGCCGCTTGCTCCCACGGCGACTCAGTGGTATGCCAAAGGTCCTGTGGTTGCCCAAAGTTTATCTCAGGCGGCATCTCTGACCACCCCGAGCATGTTTTTTCGCCTCCGCTACAGCCCGTTTCTCGCCCAGATGGTCGTGATTCGGCGCTGCAATCTATCCTGCGGATATTGCTCCGAGTATGACAAAGTCAGCGAGCCCGTGCCGGTGGAAATTCTGGAGGAACGCCTCCGGAGACTCAAGGCGCTTGGAACGTTTGGGATTTCTCTTACAGGCGGCGAACCCACCATGCATCCGGACCTTCCCCGCATCATTCGGACCTGCCGCGAGCTTCGCTTCTACCGCACGAGCATGATCTCGAACGGATTCTTTTTGCAGCCGGAACTGATCCAGACGCTCAATAAGGCCGGGCTGCAAAGGATGCAGCTTTCCATCGACGGGGTTAAGGCGAACGAAACAACGCAAAAGGTTTTGAACAACCTGAAGAAGCGCCTGCAATGGTTGCGGGACCATGCCCAGTTTGAAGTGGTTATCAGTGCGGTCATCGGCGCCTGTCCTCCAGAGGAAGCTGATGAAGTTGTCTCCTTTGTGCGTCAGCTCGGCTTTGGCGCTCGCGTGCTTCTCGTACACGACAGCCAGGGACAACTCAAGTTGAGCAGCGAAGACTTGAAGGCATTCGAGAACATCGTGGACAAGCTGCCAAGGAGATGGCCGGAATTCTCGGGATACCGCAGAGAGCTGGTACGTGGCCGTCCCGCGCCGTTCAAGTGTCGCTCCGGCAGCCGCTATCTTTACGTGGATGAATATGGGAACGTGAATTGGTGCTCACAAACGCGAAACGTCTGGTCCAAGCCGCTGTTGGATTACACGTTGAACGATTTACGCGAGCAGTTTTACAACTACAAAACCTGTAACGCCACCTGCACGCTGAACTGCTCGCGCTCGGCTAGTTTGTTCGACAACTGGCGTCGCCAGCCGGCTGTCACTGCTAGCTAGCTGTTCTTTAGGATCCGCTCAGTCCGTGGGACGCGTGCCCGTAAATGCTTTTCTGCTTGGGCCAGCATTTCCGGCGTATCGATGTCCTGCCACCAGGCAGCTCCGATATCGACCGCACGAGCTTTGCCCTCCGACGCCATCGATCGCACTCCATCCGCAAGGCTGCAATTTGCGTCGCGTTTTACGCGTTCAAGATGGTTGAAAATGTTCGGCGGGCAGACAAAAAAACCTGTATCGATCGCATCGTAGTTCACTAAATCCTTGCCGATCTCTAAAATTCGGTCACCCCGCGTCTGAACTTTCATCGCATCATCGCTATCGAAGATTGAATCCACCTTCCGGTCGATCGCGAGATTGAGTTCGTCGAGGGCAGGATTATGAAGCAGTAGATCGAGGATTGATTGCTCAAACAAATGGTCGCTCATTGTCAAAAGAAACGGCGACGTGATGTGATTGGCCGCGGCGAGGACTGAGATACCGTTTTGCTTCCGCCACTCCCAATTTGGGATGAAAACGGCCTCGAGCCCGGACGGAATCAACTGTTTGATTCCCATAGTCATCCGATCGCTTTGGTAACCAACGATAAAGCTAACCTTTCCAATTCCCGCGCGGATCAGCGCCTCGATCGTGTAACAAATTAAAGGGCGACCAAGCACCGGGACGAACGGCTTCAAGGGCGTTTTGTCAGAACCGCGCAGACGCGAGCCTTGGCCGGCCATTAGGATCACTGCTTCGGAGATGGCAGTCATATGCCGTAATATCTCTTGAGACCCCAAAGCCTGACGCGCTGCGGAAGAAATCTGAAAATCAGCGGCGCGATTTTGGTTTGAAACGCGTCGCCCACGGTTATCCGCGGCGGCGGGCTCGTCTGATCGATAAGTTCGCAAACGCAACGCGCAACCAGATCGGGTTTAGGCGCATTCTTCATGTTGCGTTCCACTTTGTCCCAAGTTTTGGCGACTTTTGCTTCATATCGCTGGTCGGGCAGCTCGCTCTTGATCACTGCATCGTTGAAGTCGGTGCAGATATCGCCGGGTTGGAGATCGACAATGCGAACTTGCGAATCTGGCAGCTCCAATTGGATAGACATGGTGAATGACGCCATAGCTGCCTTCGCGGCGTTGTAAGCCGCCATGAACGGGACGGGAAGACGGCCAGCCAGCGATGTGACGTTGATGATGAACCCTTCTCCTCGCGCTTGCATCATGCGCAATGCGAGCTGCATTAACTGCATTTGCCCGAAAACAAGAATTTGAAACTGGGTTGCGATTTCTTTTTCGGAAAGGTTTTCAGCCGGCCCAAAATGCCCGCTCCCGGCATTATTGATCAACACGTCGAAATGAGCAGCATCCACGAGTGCGGCGTTGAATGCCTTCTCAACAGAATGCCGATCGCTCAGGTCGAGGCGCACCGGATGGAATTGCGGCAGCTTGGGAAGTCGTTCCAGATTGCGGGAGGTGCCCCACACTTCGTGACCTTGGGCGACGAGCAACTTCGCAATGGCCAGACCAATGCCGGAGCTCGCACCGGTGAGAAAGACATGTTTCATCAGGCCAGGTTGCTCGATCGTCGGTGATGCAGCCATCCAACGCCAAAGATCGCGAGAAACACCAGACCGGCGGTCAACTGTCATGCCATTCCGGGCAAAAACAGACGGCACGGCAGTGCCGGAATAAAGGCGACGATGGCCGTAAGGACAGGTGGATGGATGCTTCGCCATGGGTTCTGCCATCCGAAGACGAGGCGAAGGACGAAATAGCGCAGAACACCTTGCACGACGTAGGGGATCAGAATGCCGAAGGCCGCGCCCATTACTCCAAAACGCGGAATCAGCCACAGGTTTGCGCCGACCGAGACAACGCAAGCAATCGAGGAATTGAGAAGGTTCAGACGCGGGCGCTGAACCATGATGACCGTCTCGCCTAACGAGACGAAGGCGGTCGTCGCACAGGCGATCCCCACGATGCCGAGCCAGGCAGCGCCCTGGCGGAAGGCGGGGCCGTAGATCATGAGTATTATTCCTCCGGAAAGCACCATCGCGCCGACTAGCGGCAGCAAGATCCAGAGCATCCATTGAGCGAGTCGCGCGTAAGTGTGCGCAGCGCGTTCCTGATCGCCTGTTACCGTCATTCCTGCGACAACGGGCGCGAAAATCGGGTTGAAAGCCTGATTGACCTTGCGCAGGCCGCTCGCGATATCGACAACCGCGCTATAAACACCCACCGTCGCCAGTGTGACCCCTGGAGCGCGGCCAGTAAACCATCCCAGCATGAAGACATCCAAACGCAAAATGAAAGTGTTAAGCAACTGGTAGGCGCAGATTGGAGCCGCGTAACTGAGCAAACCTTGTGCTTCACGGTAAAACGAGACTGCGCCGTGCCTCATGGGCACGTGCTTAAACAATCTTGAAGCGAGCATGACTGCGACAACGCCAGATGCCGCAGTTCCGACGATCGCCGCTACCTCTGGTGCGAAGTTTTTGAAGCCGATGGCAAGAGCAACCAACAGTGCGAGCGTCGTTGCCGTTGGCTCCGTCATGCCGCGCGAGTAAATGTCGTGCTTCATCACCTTCATCCCTCGCGAGATGGAAGTGCTCACGCGATACAAGGCGATGCCGGGCAGCGCGCAGAGAACGACGGCAAGCGCAGAAACCATTTCACGCGGTAAGCGAAGTTGGTCGCCAAACAAATGGATCGCGGCGATGACAATCGCGGCCGTCACTGCGGATTGGACCAGCGCCAGGAGGACGGCCAAACGAAACAGTACGCGGCTCCGGGCGTGATCACCGATCGCCTGCGACCGTGCGATAAATGTCGTGATGGCGTTGTCGAGGCCAAAGATGCCGATCTTGCTGATAAAGTCAGTCATCGCCCAGGCAACCGCGAACGTGCCAAGGGCCGCGGGTCCCAGCAGCCGCGCCACCAGAAACGTGAAGACGCCACGGAAGTTCGATGCGAGGAGCGCAATCGTGTTGAAAAAGGCGCCGCGTTTTAGTTCCGCCCCTGTCTCATCGACACATGCTGGGGCGTCGGCAACCGGTGGCGGAACCTGCAGCGTGCTCTCAATTGTGGTCATTGATCTGGGCACGCGATCCAATCTTCGATGAAATAACGCTGGCTGTCACCGCGGCTTAAATTAACCTTCGCGGCCATATCGGCCCGACTAATCACATGAAGGCCCCTCTTCCGGCGTTGTTGATCCTCGCCGATTCTCAGGATGCACTGACCGATCTGTGCGGAATCTCGCTGCTGGAGCGATTGCGTCGCATCGTCCGAAAGCTCGGCTTTGGCGAAGCGATGATTTTGTCGAACTCGGTTGAATCCATGGCGACCCATGCGTGTAAATCATCGTGGCGCCGAGGAGAGGTCGCTTTGAAATTTCGTGAGCGCAAGACCCCGGAGGTCACCATCGGTGAGATTCTGGATTGCATTGGCGCCATGACACTGCCGCTTGACGGACGTGTTTTGATTGTCTCTGCGGGCTTTTATTGCGATGAGCGCCTGTTGTGCGTCCTGGCCGAAGCACAGACCGAGTCCGTTCTTATTGATTCCGATCCACCGTCGCTTACCAAGGCATTTTGGGAAAATTCGGACACTCATAGTTTCGGTCGGCTCTCTTGCGTTTTTCTGCTCTCGCGCGGGTGGCTGATCGGAAAAGATCCGGCCGTTTCGCTCAGGCAAGAGGTTGCTTCGGAGGCGATGAGCTGCCGGATCGTCTCCGTTGATGCTGCGAGACAGCCCGGCTACATCCCAAGTATGCGCAGAAATATTCGGCCGGTTTTCTTTCCGGCTCCTTCGCCGGAGCACCGCGCTCTGGCCGAACGGCTGCTGCGGGATGCGACGCAGAAACACGTCCTCGATTTCCCGGCAATCATACACGCACCAATTGAAAATTGGCTTGTTTTGCACTTGTGCCGAACATCTATCGCGCCAAATCAGGTCACTTTTATGGCGGCGATGCTCGGGGTAGGCGTGACGCTGCTTTATGCTTTCGGATATCTCTGGGCTGGAGTGTTGCTCGCCCTGGTTTTCGGAGTTTGGGACGGTCTCGACGGCAAGTTGGCACGCTTGAAGGAGCAAACGACCAAGCTCGGAAAAAGGGAACACGTCCTTGATTATTTAATTGAGATGTCGTGGTGGACCGCACTGGCCCACCGTTTTCAAGTCTCCGGTCAAGTTCGGCATGCCTACGTTTTCTTGCTTGCTTTCTTGGGCGCGGATTTCCTCGAACGTGTGGCGAGATGGTCGGCTGCGCTGCGACTTGGTCGAAAACTCGATGATGCCTCTCGATTCGATCGACTTATGCGCTATGTCGCCGGTCGCCGCAACATTTATACATGGTTGTTCGCGTTTTGCCTCCTCATTGGAATGCCAGCACGGGGTTTCGTTTTGCTTTGCTGCTGGGGAATTGCGAGCAGCGCCGTCCATATCTTTCGTGCTATCCAAGTCCGCGAGAATGGCTCGCAATGATGCGGCCATCTTGCATCTCATGTATCCAATCGCAAGCTTCCGCGATCGCCGGATTGTGGGTGACCAGGAGCATGGCCATTTGGTTTTGATGGACAATGCTTTGCAAAAGCTCAAACGCGCGCCGCGAATTTTTTGTATCGAGGTTTCCTGTCGGTTCGTCCGCCAAGACGACCCGTGGATCATTGGCCAGGGCGCGCGCGATCGCGACGCGCTGCTGTTCACCGCCCGAGAGATGACGGCTTGCGCGTTGAAGTTTGTCGGAGAGACCAACAGCCTCAAGCAAGCCCGCGGCTCGATCGCGCATGGCTGTTTCGGGTAGTCGGCCCAGCCGCCGCATTGGGATCATCACATTTTCCTGGGCCGTAAAATCCTCCATCAAAAAATGAAACTGAAAGATAAAGCCGATGAATTCATTGCGTCTGCGGGCAAGTTGATCATCGGGCAAGTGTGAAACCGCTTCGGCTTCAAGCATGACAAAGCCGCCATCCGGATGATCCAGAAGTCCGAGGATATATAAGAGTGTGCTCTTTCCGCATCCTGACGGACCGACCACCGCATGAACACTTCCGGGCTCGACCTCGAGAGAGACTCCGCGCAACGCGTGGACCCGCGATTCGTCTTCCCCTAGATACCGCTCGATATCCTGGCAACTAAGAAAAGCGTCACGCTTCATACACTTGAGCCGCGCAAGGTCGTGACGGGCGGGAGTTGGGCCGCGCGCCGTGCCGGCACGTAACTCGCAATAAAGACCGAGATCATCGCTAGCAATATGGCCCAGACATAGTGCCGCCAATCCCACGCGACCACGAAGTAGTCTGTCGAAAGCAAGCCGCGGAGATGAATCGGTATTTTCGATACGCCCCAGCTAAGGAATGCCCCCGCCATGCAACCGACCAATGATCCGACTGCAGCAATCATACCTCCTTGCCAAAGAAAGATCGCGCTGATATCGCGGCGTCGATACCCCATTGATCGAAGAATTGCGATCTCTTTCATCTTAGAAAGCACCGTCATGGTCAGGACATTGAAAATTCCGAAACCGGCCAGCAGGATCACCAGTGACACCGTAATCGCGGCGGATAATCGCAATGTTAGAAAAAGATGAAGCGTAGATGCCTCTCGCTCCTGCCAGCTGGCGGCATCGTGCTGAAAAAGGTTCTCGAAATGCTGGGCCAAGGCCGGTGCGCGGTCCGGATCTCGAAGCTTATAGATGATGAGCGATGCCGCGTACGGCTTGCGCAGAAGCGTTTGCGCCACGCGTGCATGACAATACACGCGGGTAGAGTCGATGGCACCGACACCGCTTTTGGCAATTGCCGCCACACCAAAGCGCCGATATTGGGCGCCGGGCGAGAGCAATTGCACGTTATCGCCAACCTCCACATTCAGGGTCTCGGCCAAACGCGATCCCACAATGACTGAATCCGGCCTATTGCGAAAATCGTACAGACTTCCGCCCGCAATTTGGTGGGCGAGGTCGGTCGTCTGGAGATGAAGGGCGGGATCGATGCCGTAAAGCTCGACCGTTGCATTCTCAAATCCTGAGCGCGCGCTGAGCGTGCCGCGCAGAACGGGCGAACAAGAGACGACATTGGAGAATTGACGGCTGACCCGCATGATTTCGTTTGCGTTGGTGATTCCCTCGAAATATTGCCGATGCGCCACATTCGTATTCGAAGTTTTCGTCGGCACAATGGAGTTGATCTGACGCGGCTCGAAGCGCGAGCGAATGATGAGCGCACCATTGCTCCCCAGTGTCGAATCGATGAAATATTTGGCGAAACCCTGGGTTTGGGCTTGCATGCAAATAAAGAAGGCCACCCCGCAAACCACGCCGCTCAGACTGAGTAATAAAGCGCGTTTGCGATGCGCGAGAAAGCGCAGCGCAATGTAAAGCGGCGGTGTCACGGCGCGGTCGTCTTACCCACGACGTCGATCTTACGCTGTCGCACCAATCGTCCTGGCCGGAAGCGATCTTGATCCGACACGATCACACGATCGTTCAAGGAAAGGCCGTTTATGGCTTCGGCGAAGTCGAGTGTCCGAAAGCCAACTTTGACCGTTCGGCCCTGCACAACTCCCCGCTTAACGACCAAGGCTTGATCGACTAGCAACGCCCGAGTCGGCACCAGAAGAACATTCTCATGGGTGCCGGTAATAATGTTCATCTCGCCAGTCATGCCGCCCATCAAGTTGTCAGGCGCATTCTCCAATTCCAACACGATGGTATAACGCTGCGTTTCCGGATCGGCCGCCGGCTGGATGGAAGAAACGTGCGCGGCAAACTGTTGGGTGCGGTATGCGTACAACCGCAGAGTCGCTTTCATCCCCGGTTTTACCTCGCCGACATCCTCTTCATCTACTTCACCGCGCACGTAATTCTTGCGTGATGATACCGTGAAGAGTTCGTTACTTTCTCCGACTAATTCGCCATCGATTGTTTGAATATTGGTAATGAGTCCATCAATTGGAGCGCGAATCTCCGAGTTCTTCATTTGAGCTTCGAGCTTTTTACATGCGTCTTCTAACGTTCCAAGGTTGCGATCGCGTTCAATCCGTTCGGTTTCTACCACGCCGCGCAAACGGTTCGCTTCGCTTTTCGCTTTTTGGTATTCCACGGCCGGGACATTGCTTAAGGCGGCCAGTTTCTCCAGCCGTTGCACGCTATCTTCGGCCGACTTGAGCAATTCGGAGGACGGTAACGGAAGCGCGGCGCGTTGAGTTGCTGCCGCCAAATCGGCGCGGGCTTGTTTTAATTGTCGGGCCGTCGTCTCATCCGCGATGGTGGCGAGAAGCTGACCTTTTTCAACGCTCTTACCGATGGCACCACGGCCGGCTGAAAATTGGTCGGCCAAGTGAATGAACCCGGCGTTTTGGGCGCGCACATGCACGACAAACGCCGGCTCGATGCGGACTGTCCCGTAAACGGCCGAGAGAGCGGTTCCGCGACGAACGGTGGCAACTTCCGCCACCGGCAAGAGCAAGTACCAGATGGCCGCGACCACGATGACAAGTGGCACGATGATCCAAACCAGGTTCCTCGATCGCGGCAGCTTCAGGGATCGGAATTATCGCACGTTTTGCGAGGAATCATGGGAAAATTGAAAATACCGCCCGGTGGCGCGATCCCATTCCGCCAGCGCGAGATTTTGTTGATATGCCAAAGTGATTAGATTGCTCTTGACCTCGAGCGAATCGTTCTCAGCCAGCCGAAATTCGAACTGCGATACGATACCCTCCGCGAGATTTTGTTGGACAGTTGATGCATTTTCTTCAGCCGTGGAGGAGGCCCCCGCAAGCGATCGGTGTTTCACCCCAATCGCCTCGAGATCATGGCGGATTCGCGACATTTCCCGTGGCACATCCGCCTCCAGTTTTTGAAGAGTCAGCTCGTTGATTTCGCGCACTGAGCGCTGCTTTAGAACGGCCCCATAGGTTTTGCCGTTGTCCACCACCTGCCAAGTGTAGGCCGCACCGGCCCGAATTTCGGAGGAGATTACATTGTCGGAGCGGCGCGGGGAAGCTGTGTTCTCCCGGCGCACTCCAGAGACAGGAATATAATCGCCGTATACGACGGCGTTGACGGTCGGGTAATAGGCTGCCTCGATAATCCGCTGGTCTTCGTTGGCAGCGCGAACAAGCAGACGCGCAAGTTGCAGATCGGGCCGGCGTTCCAACGCCCTCTTAATTTCCCGATCAAGATCGACATCGACGGATGCGTAATTCAATTCGCCCTCAGGTTCTGGCAACTTGGCGCCCGGCCCGATATCTTCGCCCATCGCTTCGGCCAATTTGAGGACGGCGCCATCATAGGCGCGTTGGGCGGCCTCGATACGTGGATCAAGTTCGCGCGCTTGCACTTCCGCTCCGACCAAAACGTCGCGGCTGGCCAGACCTGATTGGTATCTTTCTTTTTGGCTGCTGACGTCTTGCTCGAGGCG
>WNGO01005760.1_pt1 | contig 11670 bp, 11 predicted proteins | sample 5400511 | NCBI WGS metagenome assembly WNGO01 (sample SAMN13153380, study PRJNA577476) | soil metagenome | isolation source: 20 cm soil or saprolite under Garry oak tree replicate 2 | place: USA:California | collected 2016-06-15
TGACGTCGAGTCCCGCATCTTTGTAATAGCCCTCTGCGACGGCAGCGGCGAATCCGGCGTTCGGACCTCCGGCCATCCAGTTCAGTTGAAACACGACCGGCGTGTCGGCTCCGGCGGCTAAGTCTGCCGCCAGCAACAGCGCGACGGCGAATGTACGTACGACCGTTGACCTTCCAAATGCCTGACCCATGTGACCTCCTTCGCTAGTTGTATTTGGCTCGCTGCCACGGCGTCATCGCCCATTCGCAAAATTCGACGAGATAGTTGATCGCGATGCCCACGATCGTTAGCACCACGAGCACGGCGAACACGAGCTCGATGTCCATCGTGCTGGTGCCTCTGAGAAGAACGTAACCCAGTCCCTTGTTGGCGCCGACGAACTCGGCGACGATGGCTGCGGTCGCTGCGATCGTCGCGGACGTCTTGATTCCGGAGAAGATCACCGGCAGCGCCGCCGGGAAGCGCAAATAGCGAAACGTGTCCCAGCTCGACGCGCCCATCGACTTCGTCAGGAACAGCAGCCGATCGTCGAGGATCATGAAGCCGCTGATGCTGGCGAGAAGAAGCGGAAAGAACGTCATCAGCACCGTCAACAGAACCTTTGATTCGAGCCCGAAGCCAAGCCACACCAGGAACAATGGCGCGACCGCGATCTTCGGCACGAGCTGCATCAGCATGATCGGCGGATAGACCACCTGTTTCGCGAGTGCGGATAATGCAATCAGCAGTCCGAGCGGAATCGCCGTCACGATCGTGAGCCCGAAGCCCAGCAGGATTTCGATCAACGTGACTTTGGAGTGAGTCCACAAAAGGCTCGCATCCGTTACGAGGCGCGCGAAAACGGGACGGGGACCGGGCAACAGGTACGCGGGAATCTTGAACAGCTCGACCGCCCCCCACCACAAGGCGACGATGCAGACGAAAGTCAGTGGCGGAAGGAGATTCCAGGCGATGCGGCGAACCAGCCGCAAGCGTTTGGACGTTCGCTTGTCCGGAGTCGGATGAAACGAGGCTGCCGACGGCACAGCCTGCCAATCATCAGGGCCCGCGAGGCCACGAACTTGGTTTTGCGTTGAAGTGATCGCCACTCACCCGCTCCTCTCGGGTTGTCGTCAACGATGAGGCGCCGGACCACTTCGGCGTTGCCGTTCGGGGTGGACTCTCGCGTGCGCGTTTCGGCAATGGTACGCCGATCAATCTAGGAATGCTATTCCATCTCCCTCCGAGCATCTCGTCTGGTAGTCCGTCATGCCGCCGCGCATTTCTTCACGGTGTCCCACGTGCGAGTCGTCACGTCTTTGCCGAACGTTTTTTCGATGAGGTTCATGAACACGGCGCCCCGCGAGTTAGGTACATAAGCGGTAAAGACCTGACGATCTTTGATCGCAAGGATACGTGCGCCGTCCACCTCGATTGGCAGAGACAACGTGCCGCCACCGCGGTCGCGCAGAAACGTAACGACCCGCTTTGCATTCGGCGCTAGACGAAAAGCCGCGTACGGGTCGGCCTCGATGAGCTCGCGCAACACGTCTACTGGCCGCACGATTGTTAAAAACGGTTTGCCGAGTTGCGCGGCCATTGCCGATTCGGCTTTGCGCACCATTGCAGCTTCCGATGTTGCGCGTGCCGTGAAGACGACGTTGCCGCTCGATAGCACCGTCTTGACGTCTGCGAAGCCGGCGCCCTCGAAGCAGCGCTTGAGCTCTGCCATCTTCGCATTCATCGGACTTGCACCGCGAAGGAAAGCAACGTAGCGCTTCATTGTGCCTTTCAAGAAACGATTCGAACGCGGGCGACGCCGATGTTATACGTTTCGTCGCGAATGCCGCCACCCACTCGTCAACGGCCGACGAGCTGCTGACGATCGGGCGAGTACCGATCGCCTTGCACCGTAATCTGTGAGATGGCGCTGTCGATGTGGTGAAGATCGTCGGGACTCAGATCCACGGCTGCTGCACCGATGTTCTCCTCCAGGCGATGCAGCTTTGTCGTGCCGGGGATCGGAACGATCCAGGGGTTCTGTGCGAGCAGCCACGCGAGCGCGATTTGCGCGGGCGTTGCATGTTTTTGCGAGGCGATTCTGTCGAGCAGATCAACGAGAACTTGGTTGGCCTTGCGAGCCTCCGGTTTGAAGCGCGGAACGGTGTTGCGGAAGTCGCTGGTGTCAAACGCGGTGTTCTCGCTGATTGCGCCGGTCAGAAAGCCCTTGCCCAGCGGACTGAAGGGCACGAAGCCGATCCCAAGTTCCTCAAGGGTCGGAAGGATCTCCTTTTCGGGCTCCCGCCACCATAGGGAGTATTCGCTCTGAAGCGCAGTGACAGCCTGGACCGAGTGGGCGCGGCGAATCGTCTGAGCACCTGCTTCCGACAGTCCAAAGTGCTTGACCTTCCCCTGCTGCATGAGCTCTTTCACGGCGCCGGCCACATCCTCGATGGGCACGTTCGGATCTACGCGGTGCTGGTAGAACAGGTCGATATGGTCGGTTCGGAGACGCTTCAGCGCGGCGTCGGCGACGTTCCTGATGCTCTGCGGTCGGCTATCGAGCCCCGCATTTGAATCGCCTGATCGGAAGCCGAACTTCGTGGCGATCACCACACGGTCGCGAAATGGGGCCAAGGCTTCGCCGACAAGTTCTTCGTTGACGAAGGGGCCGTAGGCTTCGGCGGTGTCGAAGAAGGTCACACCGAGCTCGGCCGCCGACCGAATCAGCTTGATCGCGTCCTGCCTGTCCGCGGCAGGCCCATAGCCATAACTCAGTCCCATGCAGCCGAGCCCGATGGCCGAAACTTCGAGGTTGCTCTTTCCCAATCTGCGCTTTTCCATGATTGCTCCTGAGACTGGATTTGCGACGGTGTGCTTGCATGATGAGCTCGGCCATAACAACGATAAAGACGTAGAATTCACATGGGGTAATGAGAAATTTTCACGAATGAAGCGGGAAGACTGGGGCAGTCTGGCGGCGTTCGCTGTCGTCGCGCAGGAACGCAGCTTCACGCGAGCCGCCGCGAGACTTGGCGTATCGCCGTCAGCGCTCAGCCATACGATGCGCCGCCTCGAGGAGCGGCTGCGCATGCAACTGCTTGCCCGCAGCACGCGAAGTGTCTCAACGACGGAGGCCGGCGAGCGGTTGCTTGCCCGTCTTGGACCGGCGATCGAGGAGATTTCCACTGCGGTCGAGGATTTAGGGCGTTTGCGCGACCGACCGTCGGGACACGTCCGGATTACCGCTTCCCGAAGTGCCGCTCGAATGGCGGTAGCGCCTGTCCTGCCCCGTTTCACCCAGCGCTATCCCGAGATCGTCGTCGAAGTCCTCATCGATCCTGCGTTAACGAACATCGTCGCGCAGCGGTTCGATGCCGGCATTCGCCTTGGCGAGTCTCTCGAGAAAGACGTGGTGGCCGTACCCGTGACAGGACAACTTCGGATGGCCGTCGTCGGATCCCCGCAGTACTTCGCGTCACATCCGGCCCCGTCAACGCCGCACGACCTGCGAAAACACCGCTGCATCAACTTCCGGCTGCCATCAGCGGGCACGATCTACAAGTGGGAATTCGAGCGGCGCCACCACAAAATGGAAGTGGCTGTGGAAGGGCCGCTCATCTTCGACGACGAGGGCGTTGTCATCGAAGCCGCACTGGCCGGTGTCGGCCTCGCGTACCTAATCGAGGACCAGGTTGCCTCGCTACTCCGGGCTGGCGCGCTGTCGAGGGTGCTCGAGGATTGGTGTTCGCCGTTTCCCGGCTTCTTTCTCTATTACCCAGGTCGGCGCCAGGTATCCCCCGCACTCGCGGCATTCATCGATGCGATCCGAGTGCCGGCCAAGACCAGAAAGAGCCGTTGATCACGACCCACCGCAAGCCGTGCGATAAGCAAGTGGTTCCGAAGATCAACTGGAAAGCAACTCGGGCGACGGGCCGCTGCGGCACACTACGAGCACTGCTTGTTTCGGCAATGCGACGCGCAGGAAGATGTCGAACTGGATCTTTCGAGCAAGTTTAGGAGGAGTACAGCCATGGCACGCATCATCGGAGGCATCGCCGCCTCGCACACGCCGACCATCGGCTTCGCTTACGACCGGAACAAGCGCGACGACCCCGTGTGGGCGCCCATCTTCGAAAACTTCGCGCCGCTCTCCTCGTGGCTTGCCGAGAAGCGCCCCGACGTGCTGCTGCTGATCTACAACGATCACGTCACATCGTTTTTTTTCGACCACTACTCTGCGTTCACGCTGGGAGTTGGGGCCGAATGGCATGTCGCCGATGAAGGCGCCGGCGCACGTGATTTGCCTCCGATCAAAGGACATCCGCAGCTCGCTTCGCACATCGGGCATTCGCTGATGGCCGACGAGTTCGACATGTCTTTCTTCCAGCACAGGGCGCTGGACCACGGCTGCTTTTCGCCGCTGTCCGTACTTTGCCCGCACGAGCCGGAATGGCCGGTGAGTCTCGTGCCGCTGCAGATGGGCGTGCTGCAGTTCCCGATCCCAACCGCGCGCCGCTTTTACAAGCTAGGACAGGCACTTAGACGCGCAATCGAAAGCTATCCCGAGGATCTGCGCGTCGTCGTCGTCGCCACGGGCGGGCTATCGCACCAAGTGCACGGCGAGCGCGCGGGTTTCAACAATCCCGAATGGGACCAGCGTTTTCTCGATCTTTTCGAAAACGATCCGGAGCAACTGGCGGAAATGACGATCACCGAATACGCCGAGCTCGGTGGGTTCGAGGGAGCGGAAGTTGTCATGTGGCTCACGATGCGAGGTGCCCTTTCGGCGAACGTCGAGTGCAAACACCGCAGCTATTACCTGCCCTCGATGACCGGCATCGCGACCGCGATCTACGAAGGCACCGACGCACCCAATCCAGCCGTCGTCGAGCGCCATCGACGCCACGTGGCAACCGAGCTCCGCGGCGTCGAACGACTCGAAGGGACGTATCCGTTCACGCTAGAGCGCAGCGTAAACGCGTACCGCATCAACGACTACCTTCATCGGATGGTCGAGCCGAGCCATCGCGAGGCATTCCTTCGCGATCCGGAAGCGAGCTTCGCGGCTGCCGGGCTGACCGAAGAAGAGCGAAACCTGATTCGTCGACGTGATTGGCGCGGCCTGATGCACTACGGCGTCATCTTCTTCATGCTGGAGAAGCTCGGCGCGGTCACCGGGGTGTCGAACCTACATATCTATGCCGCGATGCGCGGCGAAACGCTGGAGGCGTTCCAACGAACGCGCAATGCTCCGGGCGCGCTGTACTCGGTGGCGGGCAAAGGGGCCGGAAATCTCGCCTGGGACCAGCAGTCGGCTGCTGCAAAGCCATAGCAAACCCGGCGTGCGAACGGGAGTGACTCGATGATCATCGACATCCACGGCCATTACACCACCGCGCCCAAGGTCCTCGAGACCTGGCGCAATCGCCAGATTGCTGGCATCACGAATCCCGCGGAGATGCCGAAGGCATCCGAGCTGCGCATCGGCGACGACGAGCTGCGCGAATCGATCGAGACTAACCAGCTGCGGCTCATGCGCGAGCGCGGGCTCGACCTCACGATCTTCAGTCCGCGCGCGAGCTTCATGGCGCATCACATCGGCGATTTCCAGATCTCGAGCACTTGGGCTGCGATCTGCAACGAGCTGTGCTTCCGCGTGAGCCGACTGTTTCCGGATCACTTCATCCCTGCCGCGATGTTGCCGCAAAGTCCCGGTGTGGATGCAGCGACGTGCATTCCCGAACTCGTCAAGTGTGTCGAGGAGTTCGGCAATGTGGCGATCAACCTCAATCCCGATCCGTCCGGAGGGCACTGGAACGCCCCGCCGCTATCCGATCGCCACTGGTATCCGCTCTACGAGAAGATGGTCCAGTACGACGTCCCGGCGATGATCCACGTGAGCACGAGCTGCAATCCGTGCTTCCACACGACAGGTGCGCATTACCTGAACGCCGATACCACCGCCTTCATGCAGTGCCTCACGTCGGACCTATTCAAGGATTTTCCGACGTTGCGCTTCATCATTCCACACGGCGGCGGCGCAGTGCCGTATCACTGGGGTCGGTTCCGCGGACTGGCACAGGAGATGAAGAAGCCGTTATTGAAGGACCATCTGCTCAACAACGTGTTCTTCGACACATGTGTGTATCACCAGCCCGGCATCGACCTGCTCACGCGCGTGATCCCCGTCGGCAATATTCTGTTCGCGAGCGAGATGATCGGCGCGGTGCGCGGCATCGACCCCGAGACCGGATTCAACTTCGATGACACCAAGCGCTATATCGATGCGGCACATATCGATGCGGAGGAGCGGCACAAGATTTACGAAGCCAATGCGCGGCGCGTCTACCCGCGCCTCGATGCCGCACTGAAAGCGAAAGGACGTTGACCATGTACGAGATCGGAGTCGTCTATCGCAGCATCCGGCGCGCCGATGGCAACCTTGCTGCGAGGCTCGGCGCTTTCGGCACCGCGACCGTGCACGAAGCGATGGGACGAATCGGTTTGATGAAACCGTACATGCGTCCCATCTATGCCGGCGCGCAGGCCTGTGGCACCGCAGTGACCGTCCTGCTGCACCCCGGCGACAACTGGATGATGCACGTAGTTGCCGAGCAGATCCGGCCCGGGGACATCGTCATTGCGGCGGTGACGGCCGACTGCACCGATGGGTATTTCGGCGACCTGTTGGCGACGAGCTTTAAAGCATGCGGTGCGCAAGGGCTCGTCATCGACGCCGGTGTGCGGGACGTGCGCGTGCTGACCGAAATGAATTTTCCGGTATGGAGCAAGGCGATCTCGGCGAAGGGCACGGTGAAGGCCACCTTAGGCTCCGTGAACATTCCCGTCGTGTGTGCCGGTGCATTGGTCACTCCGGGCGATGTCATCGTGGCGGACGACGACGGCGTGGTGGTGGTGCCGGCAGCATCAGCGCAGAAAACCCTGGAGGCTGCGGCAGCTCGCGAAACGAACGAAAGCGAAAAGCGCGCGAAGCTTGCTGCTGGTGTGCTGGGGCTCGACATGTACAAGATGCGCGAGCCGCTGCAAAAGGCCGGATTGAAATACATCGATTGATCGAGACACTCCAGAGAAATGGCTCAGCAGTCAAGCAAGGTTGACGTCATCACGGGCATCTCCTCAATGGCGATGCGTCATGTGCTGAATGAGTTAACCGATGTTTACGAGCAACGGTCGGGGCGACGGGTCTCTCTCGTTTCCGCAGGTGGCGTGGATGCGGCGCGCCGCATCGACGAGGGCGAAGCGTTCGACTTCGTCGTGCTGGCCGCCGATGCGATCGAGAAGTTGGTGGCCAGCGGCCGCGTCGATCCGCGCAGTCGAACCGATCTCGCGCGTTCCGCCGTCGCGATCGCGATCAGCGCCGGCGCGACGCGACCCGACGTCTCGAGCGAGTCGGCGATTCGCGACGCCGTCCTGCGCGCCCGCAGCATCGGGTATTCGACGGGTCCGAGCGGTGCGCATCTCGCGCGCCTGTTCGAGAGCTGGAGTATCGCCGACGCCGTTGCGCCGCGCATCGTGCAAGCGCCGCCCGGCATTCCCGTCGGCGCCCTCGTGGCGCGTGGCGATGTCGAGCTCGGCTTCCAGCAGTTGAGCGAATTGATGCACGTGCCGGGCATCGACCTGATCGGCTTGCTTCCGCCCGAGATACAAATGGTCACCTTGTTCTCGGCCGCGGTTTGCACAACATCGAACCATCGCGCGGCCACACATGGATTGTTCGCCTTCCTCGCTTCACCGGAAGCCGATGCGACGAAGCGCCGCCATGGGATGGAGCCCGCATGAGTTGTCGCAAAATCGACTCAGGTCGGAGGAACGGCATTTTTGATTACCTGAATTCCTACATATCGGGGGGCATGTTGTATTTCTAGCGGACAACGCGCAGCCTCAAGAAGCGCGTCTCCTCGACGCGGTTTCATGAAGAACAATTCTGAACAACCCGAATCAGAGGAGCCTTCGATGATTCGCATCCTAATTGCTGACGATCATGCGATCGTGCGCGCCGGGCTGAAAGAGTTCATTGCAGATCAACCTGACATGGAAGTGGCGGCGGAGGCATCATCAGGCGCCGAGACGATCGCTGCCGTGCACGTCAAGCCTGAGTTGCCGGTGCTGATCCTCTCGACATATTCGGAGGATCAATATGCGATAAACCTGTTGCATGCCGGGGCGGCTGGCTATGTCAACAAAGAGGCGGCGTCTGAACAATTGGTCGCGGCAATCCGAACCATAGTTCGCGGACGCAAATATGTTAGCCCTGCTCTTGAGCAAATCCTGGCAGACAACCTTTTGGGCGACGGCCCTCGGCCGCTTCATACGCGGCTATCACAACGCGAGTTTCAAATCTTCTGCAAACTCGCAGCAGGCTTCGCCGTATCGAAAATTGCCGGCGAGCTCAATTTGTCGGTCAAGACCGTCAGTACCTATCGAGCGCGGATTTTAGAAAAAATGGCATTGGCGTCGAACGCGGAAATCACGCACTACGCCATTAAGAACGGGCTCATTCAATAGAGCAAAAATTTTGGATTGTTTGGGCGTTCTGCTAATAGCCAGCAGCGCATCGCTTCGGAGCGAGTATTGGCGGGTGACGATTTCGTCTCGAGCCTGCTAGCCGTTGAAAGTTATCCGCAAACCAATCAATACAACGGCCATGGCAATGAACGTCATGGTTGACACGATCAAGATCGCCCCTTCTATCCCGTCCGTGCCGTTGTCCCATGCGGTGTGCACCGCGCGCCGAAGGTCAAGGCGCGCGGTTCGAAAGCATCTCAGCATAAGAAAAGTCTACGCTTCTCATCCTCGCTAGAGCATCGGTGTTTGTCTGAAACGATCGCGCGAGCCATCGGACAGTTGCTCAAGTCTGGCACCGTGACAAGTCTTAATGCGCCCCCTACCTGTAATAAAAATTCGCCAACAGCAGGTGACTTAGCGAAAGTTCGCCTCTATCCAACCAAGGCATGGCTTACGATGGACTATCGGAGTCGATTTAGCGCTAAACGTCAAAATGCCCTGTTGATCGTGAGCGCGACGCCCTGCGTGATCACTTTGCCGGACGAACTCCCGACCAAGGTTCCCTCCGTCGTTCCGAAAGGTCCGCTGGCATTGGTGAACGTGCTCGAATAGTTGTAGGTCTGGATCTTCGTCCTTGCGTACATGCACGCGAAGTCGAGGAACCACGAAGCGTCGAGGAAGTACGTTCCGCTGATGGAAGTAGCCCGCCTGCACCGACGGCGCGAACTTCGATTCTGAGGGCATGTCGACGGTTCCGGGCCCGGCTGCGTAGCCGGTCGCGACCAATACGCCGTTCTGAAAGACATTCGAAGTCCCGATGGCATAGAGGTTCTGGGTGCCGAATTTCACCGAGTTGTAGCTGCCGCCGACACCAAGGTAGAACGCGCTGCGGGGAACGCCCGACGTTTGTGCGAGCGCCGAAACGCAGATGCCGAAGCCGACCAGCATCGCGATGCTTCGAGAAAGAAAGGAACAGAAGGAACGACCGGAGAGAACTTGCCTACACATCGGATGGGCGTTTCTCGAGACGCCGTCGTCGACGACTGGAACAACGTTTATCTCGGTGTTCAAGCAGCGAGAGGGCTTGGCGACGTTGATCCCGCGGCGATTGTCATGCTGCACCCAGGGAAAAGAGCTAGCCGGACGAGCCGAGTAGCACAGGGGACCGGCGGGCAATTTCCTCCATCAGGATTGTCGCTCCCGGCGACGCTAGGCTGTCCGTTCGTCGAGTGATGCCAATGATGCGTCGCGTGTCCCGCAGCGTAACCGGAAGCAACGTCAGCAGTCCCGCGCCAAGCTCGTAGGAAAGTTGGCGCGGCGAGATCGCGGTCAACAGGTCGCTGTTCAGGAGGACGCCGCGAAGCACCGCGAGATCGCTGGTCTCGACCACCACGTTCGGCGACGGAAGCCCGCGCGCGGTCATCGCACGCTCGAACAGCATGCGGTTCGGCGTTTGCAGACGGGGAAGCGCCCACCGCGCAAGTGCCAGATCAGGCGGCGGAACCCGCTTTCGTTTGGCCCACGGATGCCCTCGCCTGCACACGATCCCAAGCTCGTCTTCCGCGAGCGGCGCGCCTTGGAGATCGCTCGCGTACTCGGCCGGCCGTAATGCGCCGAGAATGAAATCAAGGTCACCGGCGCGCAAGCTCGCGGCCAGCATTTCAAACGATCCCTCCATCGTCGCGACGCGCAGTCCGGGATACTTGGCCACCACGCCGGCGATCGACTCCGGGAGCAGGCGGGTGCGCCCGAGCGGTAGCGCGCCCACCGTGACCGTACCTTGCGTGATGCCCCGCAGCGATGCGATGTCGGCGACGGCGTGGCGGATCTCGGCCAACGCACGCTTCAAGCGCAACGCGAGTGCAGAGCCCGCCGGTGTTGGCATCATGCCCCGTGCCGTTCGCTCGAACAGCGCGACGCCGATGCTGTCCTCGAGCTGGCGCACTGCGATGCTCACGGCAGGCTGCGTGATACCGAGACTTTCGGCAACCGACGGCATGTGATGCTGCTCGGTCAGCGCGACGAACGCACGAACGCGCCGCTCGTGGGTCAGCATGCCGAATATCGCGGCATTGCGCACGCTGCCCTTCTCGGTGAGGGCGACCGCAGTCTATCCAATTGCCGCCGCCACGCTACGCTCCGATAAACATTTTCGATATCTTCAGCCTGGATTACCAGTAGCTTCATTCTCGCATTGGCGAGAGAATCCGGCTGGCGTCGTTACCGTTCACTCATAAAATATTCAGATACCGGAGGATCGTCAGTCCTATGCGCTCCATTGCACGTATTTCCGCTTTCTTCCTCAGTCTTGCACTGGCGCAGCCACTGGTCGCCCAGACCCAATCGGTCAAGATCTTCGGAGTGGTTGAGCTCTCGGGTACCGGCGCCACGTCGGGCACCAACTTCAATGACGGCGTAAAGCTCGCGGTGAAGGAAATCAATGCCGCGGGCGGCATTCTTGGTCGCCAAGTCGAATACACGCCCAGCGATACGCAATCACAGGCACAGGTGGCGAAAGCTCTTGCCGTGAAAGCTGTCGACGAAGGCGCGTACGTCGTGATGGGGCCGGTCTTTTCCGGTTCGATCATCGTCAGCATGGCGGAGACGAAACGCGCGGGCATTCCGAACTTCACCGGCGGCGAAGCCGCGACGATCACGCAGCAGGGCAATCCGTACATCTTTCGCACGGCCTTCACGCAGACCACGTCGATGCCCAAGGTCGCACGCTATCTAAAAGGCAACCTGAAGGCGAAGACCGTCGCGATCATCTACACGAACAACGACTTCGGTAAGGGCGGTCGCGACGTGTTCACGAAGGCCATCGAGTCGCAGGGCATCAAGGTCGTGGCCGACATCTCGACCGATCCCGGCCAAATCGATTTCTCCGGGGCGGTGCTGCGGGCTAAGCAGGCGAACGCCGATGCGTTGTTCGTCTACACCAACGAGGAGGAAGCGGCACGGGCGCTGCGGGAGCTGCGAAAGCAGGGCTACGATAAGCCGATCGTCGGCGAGACCGTGCTCACGAGCCAAAAGGTGATCGAGCTTGCGGGCGATGCCGCAAACGGCGCCGTCGCGCACGTCGGCCTCACTGCGGATGCGCCCGACGCCGGCATCCGGGCTTTCGCAGCAAAATTTCAGAAGGAATACAACTACAAGCCGGAC
>WNGO01002704.1_pt1 | contig 11667 bp, 15 predicted proteins | sample 5400511 | NCBI WGS metagenome assembly WNGO01 (sample SAMN13153380, study PRJNA577476) | soil metagenome | isolation source: 20 cm soil or saprolite under Garry oak tree replicate 2 | place: USA:California | collected 2016-06-15
TCCTCGCCTGGCGGGCTGAGCCTGAGCAGCATCTCCCCGAACGTGACGACGCGTGCTGCCGTCCCGCTGCTCACGCGCGCGCTCCTGCGACCGCCTGGACGAGCGCGCGCGCTCGTGCCGTCAACTCCGTCCAGGATTCATCAGTTACCAGGACCGGGTTGACGAGCGCGCCGCCCACGCTGACCGCCGCAGCCCCGGCGCGAATCCACTCGACCGCATTCTCGAGCGAGACACCACCGGACGGCACGACGCGCAGGAAGGGGAGCGGGGCGAGAACCTCCCGGAGGTAGCGCGGTCCCACCGCGCCGGCGGGGAACAGCTTCACCAGGCGCGCGCCGGAGCGCCACGCCTCGAGCAGTTCGGTGGGCGTCAATGCGCCCGGCAGGCAGGGCACGTCGTGGTCGCGACAGTAGCGAACCACGGCACGGTCGAACGTCGGGCTCACCACGAACCGCGCGCCGCGTGCGATGACTTCCCGGGCCGCCTGTTCGTCGACCACCGTGCCCGCGCCGACCACGCAGCCTTTCAGAGCCCCATCCGGCGCGAGCTCGGCGATGGCCGCGAGTGCGCCGGGCGTTGTGAGCGTGATCTCGACGGCGCCGACACCGCCCGCCGCGAGCGCCGCGGCGGCGCGGCGCAAGCGGTCCTGGCTCGTGTCCCCGAGTCGCACGACGGCGATCACGCCGCTCCCGACCAGCGCCGGCAAGTCAGTCATGGGCGAGCGCTCCCTCCACACCTTCGCGCTCGATCACGCTCTTCCAGCGCTCGACCGCCGCGACGAAGTCCGGGAGCCGCGATGCCTCGGCGAGCGTCTCCGCCGGTTGTCGCAGGAACGCGAGGTGTGCGGCGCTTGCCAATGCGAGGCCATCGGGCACGCCTCCCCGGCGCTTCAGGAATGAGACGATCAGGGGCACGACACGAATTCGCATCTTGGTCTCTTGGTTGGTCGCAATCATGCGCCATTCGTGGTCGAGCCACGGGTTCCGGAACCGCTCGACGACGGAGCGCGCGAACTGCGTGGCCGCGTCGGCCGGCAAGTCGGTCGCCGGGATGATCTCGTCGAACAACAGCCGCCGCAAGAAGGCCCCCAGGCGCGGATGGTCGAGGGCCTCCCGAACCGTGCGAACCCCCGCGAGCATGGCGAGGGGGACCATCGCCGTATGCGTCGCGTTGAGGAGCCGAAGTTTCCGCTCCCGGTAGAACGCGATGTCCGGTGCGAACACGATGGACTCCGTATTCACGTCGATGGGGAACGCCTTCCGGAGTGCCGCCGGGTCGCCCTCGATGGCCCAGAAGGCATACGGCTCCGTCACGGTCAGAAGCGCGTCCGTGTATCCCAGTCTGGTCTCGAGCGCCGCTCGCTCGTCCTCCGGCGGTGCACCGGTGGTGATGCGGTCGACGAGCGACGAGCAGAACTGCACGCGAGTCGAGAGCCACCGCCGGAAGGCATCGGCTCGGGGGGTGGGCCCGCGCGCGGCCAGCTTGTCGACCATCGCCGCGAGCTGCGGGCCATTGTCGGGGATCAGCTCCGTGGGAATCACGAACAGGGGCGGGCCGTCGGGTAGCCGTTCGAACCGCGCGCGCAACGCATCCGTCAGCCGAGCGGGAAAGCCCGCGTCAATCCGAAAGCCGGCCTCCGTCACGTTGCTCACGATCACCTGAATCTCCGGGCGCGCCGCGATCTCGCGCACCCTGTCCCATTCGGTGTCGGCCACGAGCGCGCGCGAGATCGCTCCGATCAGGCGAGTGCGGTCAACCCGCTCCCCATTCTCGAGGCCGCGCTCCACGAGCGTAAACAGGCCATCCTGGTCGTTCAACGCCCGCGCGTTGCCGTGCGGCGTGCTTTGCACGACGACGATCCGGCCGGCGGATCGACCGGCGCGGTTCGCGGCGTCCACCGACGCGGCACCCAACGCACGCAACAGCATGCCGGTCCCGAACTGTAGCACTCGCTCCGGCAGCACGTTCCGGCGGTAGGCGCGATCGGGCCAACAAGCGCCGCTCAGACTGGGAAGGATGCTCACCTCGCCCTTGAAGGTAACCCACGCGACCCTTTGGGATTTGTCTTCTTGCCAACGTCGCTGCACTGGTATACGGTGGTCCTACACTGGTTCGGAGGGTGTGGTCGCTGTGGGCCGTGCTGGGATTGGTCATCGCGCTGTTGATCGACGTCTCGCCCGCTCGTGAGCGCCGGCGATTTGTCGGCCGACGCGCCGGAGATGTGGTCACGTAGAGTCGCGACACTTGCCACGTTTGCGATGTGGCTGGATGCCGGGTTTCGCATTCCCGGCACCAATATTCGTTTTGGTCTCGATCCAATCCTGGGACTAATTCCCGGCGCCGGCGATGCCGCTGGCGCCGTTCTTGCCGGTTGGATCTTCGTAGAAGCCATCCGGCTCGGCGCTTCTCGCGCGACACTCATTCGTATTGCCGGCAATGTGGCGCTCGATGCCGGCCTGGGTGCCGTCCCAATCCTCGGAGACATTTTCGACTTCGCATGGAAAGCCAACCTTCGGAACGTCGCCCTGCTGGAACGCCACCTGCTCGCGCCGCAGCGCGCGCAGCGCGCCGACCGCTTCTTCATCGCGTGCCTGATTGGTGGCGTTATGCTCGTAATCGTGGGCGTACTCACTTTGGGGGTCGTGCTGACGCGTTGGCTCTTCCACCTCGTGGGGGTCGCTTGATGGGGAAGGCACGGTGGTTCTGGCCGCTGGTGGTCGCGCTGCTCCTCACCGACTGCGCGACGAAGCGCGTCGCGGAGCACCACCTCACTGTCGGCGAGCCCTATCCATTGGTGGGTCAGGTCGTGCGGTTCACGCTGTCGTACAATACCAACGCAGCGATGGGCATCGAGCTGGGCGGCGACTCACGCCGGATCGTCCTTTCCCTGCTGACGGTCGCGGCGCTCATGGTGCTGGGGTTCCTCTATTACAGCACGCGGCCGTCCGAGCGGCTGCGTGTGATCGGAGTCGCGCTGGTCGTGGGCGGCGCCATCGGCAATCTGATCGATCGATTGCGATCGAACGCCGGTGTCGTCGACTTCATCGATGTGGGTGTCCGAAACGTCCGCTTCTGGACCTTTAATGTCGCCGATCTGGGCATCACCATCGGCGCCGTGATCATGGTGCTCGCGCTGAGCCGCTGGGGTCGCGAGGTGCGGACCGCGTGATAGCTTTGGGCTGTCGTGGCCCAGGCACCTCCTGTCAGTCCCATCATTGCGGCGCTCGCCGATCGCTACACCGTCGAGCGTGAGCTGGGTCGCGGCGGCATGGCGACTGTGTACCTGGCCGAAGAAAAAAAACACGGTCGCAAGGTCGCCATCAAAGTCCTGCGCCCCGAGATCACCGCGGCGCTCGGCACCGAGCGGTTCCTGCGCGAGATCGGCATCGCGGCGCAGCTCGCTCATCCTCACATCGTACCGCTGATCGACTCCGGGGAAGCCGCCGGGCTGCTCTATTACGTGCAACCGCATGTGCCCGGCGGCTCGTTGCGAGAGCGCCTGCTCGAGGATCGCCGGCTGCCGGTCAAGGACGCGCTGCGCATCGCGCAGGAAGTGGGAGCGGGTCTCGATTTCGCGCATCGCAAGGGCTTCGTGCATCGCGATGTGAAGCCCGAAAACATCCTGTTCGCCGATGGACATGCCGTCCTCGCTGACTTCGGCGTCGCGCGCGCCTGCTGTGACGCGGAGGAATCGGACGACAGCGGGCCGGTGACCGAGGTGGGGATCGCCGTCGGAACCCCCGAGTACATGAGTCCCGAGCAGGCGAGCGGCGACGCGGACCTCGGCACCGCGAGCGACATCTACAGCCTCGCGTGCGTCGTGTACGAGATGCTGACCGGCGAACCCCCGTTCAGCGGGGCGGCGCCGCGCGCCATCATGGCGAAGCAGGTGATGGAAATGCCGCGGCCCATCCGCGGCATGCGCCCCGAGGTTCCGGTCGCGGTCGAGCGCGCGCTCGATCGTGCCCTGGAGAAGAATCCCGAGCAGCGCTTCACCAGCACGGCGGAATTCGTGTCCGCGCTGGTGGCGGCCGACAGCTCGCTGGCCGCGCGAGGTCCGACGATTACACGGTCCATCGCGGTACTGCCGTTCGTGAACGCCAGCCCCGATACCGACAATGAATACCTGAGCGATGGGATCACCGACGAGTTGATCGACGCGCTCGCCAAGATCTCTGGCCTCCGCGTCTCGTCGCGAACCTCGGTGTTCGCCCTCAAGGGTAAGCCGCTCGACGTGCGCGCGGTCGGGGCGCTGCTCGGTGTCTCGGTGGTGCTGGAAGGCACCGTACGCAAAGCGGGAGACCGCCTGCGCATTACGGCGCAGCTCACCTCGACCGATGATGGGCGGCTGCTCTGGTCACAGCGCTTCGACCGCGAGCTGGTGGATGTATTCGCGATCCAGGACGAAATCGCGGCGACCATCGTCAACACGCTGCGGGCGACCATGTTCGCCGATCTGTCCGAGCATGTGCCGCGCCGCTACACGGAGAACATCCAGGCCTACGGCCTCTATCTCAAGGGCCGGTTCGCATGGAATAAGCGAACCTTAGAAGGAGTCGCCGAGGCGGTTGGCTACTTCGAGCAGGCGATCCAGGAGGATCCCAGCTACGCCCCCGCTTATGCCGGGCTCGCGGATTCGTACGCGCTGGACGTCGATTACCGCTCGATTCCGGTGGCCGATGCCTACGCCCGCGCCAAGGAGTATGCCCGCAAGGCGCTCGCCTTGGACGAGTCTCTCCCAAGCGCGCACGCATCGCTCGCCTGGGCGCTGTTCATCTACGACTGGGAGTGGGATGAGGCCGAGCGCGAGTTCCGGCGTGCGATCGAGCTGAACCCGCGCTACGCCAGTGCGCATCAGTGGTCTGCCTTCCTGCTCGCGGCGCGAGGTCACCTCGATGCAGCCTTGCTGGAAGGCCATACAGCGATCGAGCTCGATCCGGCCTCCGTGTCGGCGCGCCGGGCGCTGGGCTGGGTCTACTACTACGCGCGCCGCTTTGACCAGGCGCTCGAACACCTCGGCCGGGCCATCGAGATGAATCCGATGGCCGTCGAGAGCGCCCGCATGCTCGCCAGCACGCTGGCGCTTCAGGGCAAGGCCGCCGACGCGGAGCGCGTACTCCGGGAAGCGCTGACGCTGCCGGGCGCGGGCACCTACACGAAGGCGACGCTGGGATGGCTGCTTGCGCGGTCTGGGAAACGGCCGGAGGCCGAGCAACTGCTGCATGAGATCGAGGCCGCCCAGCAGCAGGGATACGTTTCGCCCGTCGCATTGTCGATCGTGCACATCGGATTGGGCAATCCCCAGGAGGCGCTACATTGGGCCGAGCGCGCGTACGATGAACGCCGGGGCTGGCTGGCGTATATCAACGTGAACGCGATTTTCGACCCGCTACGGAATGAGCCGCGTTTCAAGGCACTCGTAGCCAGGATGAGGTTGTAAATGCCAAGAGGCCGAGGGCGATCCCTCGGCCTCTCAGCCACTCGGCGTCTACCTGCTACTGCCCAACCGTAAAGTCGATCCGCTTGAGCACATTGCCGCCCTCATCCCGAATCTCGACATGCCACGCCCCCTTCGCGTCAGCGGGCACGCTCTTGCGGCTCCACGTCCGCCACGGCGACCCGCCGACCGTCAGCGGAACGTCGCCGACATTATCGTCGCCGTGGAACCAGACGTGATGCAGCGTCTGGCCGCCCGCGCCGGTGACACGCATCCACAGCACCACGGTTCCGACGCTGTCAGGGAACGCGGTCCCCGTGTCCTGCGGTGCGCGATCGGCTACCGACCGCGCCAGCACCGCCTCCACATTCACCGTGCTCGGAGCAGCGGCCGCAGCGGGGGCGGGGGGGGGGGCTGGAGCGGGTTTCGAGGTCGTGTCCTGTGCGGCAGCACGTGCTGCCAGTCCAGCCATCAGCAACAACACCAGCGGCGCTTTCATCACTGCACCTCCTGGGTGAGGTTTGCGGTTTGCGTAAGGCGCCGGCGGCTGCGGCGCTCGAGCCATGCGCCGACCACCGCGGCGATGAGACAACCGAACAACGTTCCGGCCATCTGAAAGCCGAGTTGGTACTCGAGTTGGATCCAGTGACACTTGGGTGCGAAGATCGGCCCGACCAGATGGCCACACGTATTCTGCGAGAAGGCGAAGCCCCAGCTCGCGCCGAGGCCAAAGATCAGCGGCAGCAGCGCGACGAAGAAGTGACGCAGTTGGATCTTCATCGGCCACGCTCGATTTTCCAGCAATCTATCATACGACCTCCTTCGATCACGACATACTCATCGAAGTGTGCTTCCGTAAGGCAGGAATGATTGGGGATGATCTCGATCTGTTCTCCGACCTTGAACTTCCCCTCGATGGCGGCGGGCGCGGCCGCGCGAATCAGCCCGTGCTCCTGCGAGACCGACGCGACGGTGAGCTCGGGGTGACCCTTCACTTCACCGAAGGCGGTCTCGAGCCCCAGATGAGCCGGTCCCAGATCCTTGGACAGCGACAACGCGCCCGCGTCCACGACGAAGTGCGACGCGCCGGGTTGATGTGATACGACCGTGGCAAGCACCGACACGGCGACATCCTGGGGTTCACAGCACCCGATGAGCACCATCGTTCGGTCGTAAAAAATGTAATTGCCGGGCCGTGCTTCTGTGACGCCCGTCAAGTCTTTTACGGCCGCCATGGCGGGCGTCGAGCCTACACTGACGCCGCGCACGGGCAGCCCGTCTTTTCGCAGCAGTTCCGCGAACCACGCCATGACCTGCCGCTCCTGCTCGGCGACTTGCGCTGCCTCGTCTTTGTTGCGGGTGCGATACGCATGCCCCGAATGGCTCAGGATGCCGTCAAAGGTGACCCCGCGCTCGGCACCGAGCTCGCGGGCTACATCGAGGCCGTAGCGCGACGATGGATCGACGCCGGCACGATGGTAGCCGCAGTCCACCTTGAGCCACACGTGCAACCCCGTCCCGCTGACCGCCTTCGCCGTCTCGAGATCGTCGAGTATCACGCGCAGCGTCGCACCACTATCGGCGATGCGCTTCACGTGCGGTAGATGGGTGCGATCGAGTGGAAACGCCCAGGTGAGATCGCTGAACCCCCCGCGCGCGAAGGCCTCGGCCTCGAACAGCGTGGAGACCGTAACCCCTTGCGCGCCCTGCGCCGCCTGGCGCCGTCCCAGCTCGAGACACTTGTGCGTCTTGATGTGCGGCCGGAGCGCGACGCCCAGCCGTTTCGCGCGATCGGCCATGTGTTTCAGATTGCGCTCCATCACGTCGCGATACAGGAGCAGCGCAGGAGTCTCGACGTCGATCATGCGGATCTCCGAACCAGCACGCGAGCCTTGTTGCCGATGGGAACCGTGCGAAAGAAAACATACTGCAGCGGGTTGACGGAATAGGTCTCCCACACCTCGAGTACCAATCCCGCCCGCTCCGCGGCAAACGCGAACGACGCCCGGCAGAACTCCTGCACGTGCCCCGGAACGTAGCTCGGTGAGTACCTGTGGCGATGAATGCCGAGCTGATCGAGGACCCGGCGCAGGCGCGCATCGAATGCATCGATGTTGGGGAACTCGAGCACGCCGGCCCCAGCAGGCTTCAGCAGGTTGCGAATCTTGGTCAGCGCGCCGATGGGATCTGGAAGATGCTCGAGGACGTGGGTGAGGACCACGCAATCCCAGCAGCCCTCCTCGCCGTTGTACGACGCGATGTCCGACGTGACGACGTCGAATCCGAGCGTCTCCCGCACCAGCTGCGAGTGCTCAGGAAAGAGCTCCACGCCCTTCACGTCCCAACCATTTTCGCGCGCGAGCCAGAGGACTGTCCCGTCGCCGCAGCCCAGATCGAGCATCCGGCCCGGCCGCGGCATGTGGCGTTTGATGAACGCATAGGTTTGCTGATGACCACGGTTTTGCCGTGTCGGGGCGCGCGGATCGACATGCGTGAGGATGTACTTCTCCTGATTCACCCCGTCCCGCGTGTCATACACGACCAGGCGACACCTGTGGCAACGATAGTACTTGAACTGGCGCTCGTTGCCCTGCGTGAAGAACAGCGACAGGTCCACGGCGCCGCAGAGTTTGCAGTTCACCGCACTAGGTGGAACGTCGTCTGGCGCCGCAGAATCCAGCGCATCTGCCCATCGGTCCCGAGCTCGGCATCCTCTTCCTGAGCCGAGCGGACGGGTTGGCCCCATTCGGGAACCGGCGTTGTCGCCTGGAGCTCGATCGAGAACCACGTGCCGGCGAGCAGCGGCACATCGCCCCGGCCCGGCACCCCTTCCTGGTGATCCCACAGGCCGATGAGTGGGCCGGCACCATGCCCGCGGTCCCCGATGGGATGCGTGTAGATCGTCCCGTTGATGCCGGCGGCGCGCATCGTGGCGAGCGTCGCCGCCAACACCTCGTTGCCGGAGCGGCCCGGCCGCATCTCGGCGAGCAACAGGTCCTGTAACCGGTTGGAGTTGAGCAACGCGCGCTTCAGTCCTTCAGGCGCGTCGCGTTCCCCATCGCGGAGCACGTAACCCATGTGCTGCGTGTCGGTGTTGAGGCCGAGCGCCGTAATGCCGAAATCGCAGTGCAGCACGTCCCCGCGTTGAATCACCACCGTATCGACGCCGGTCAGGTCCTGACCGCGTCGTTGCACGTCCACGTCGGTATGGAACCAGGTGCCGAGGCCCAGATCGTTCACGCGCTGCCGCATCCACCAGGCGACGTCATCCGGGGTGGTCTTGCCTGGGGTGATCACCTGGTTCGAGAACGCGGTATCGATGACCGCCCACACGACCTCCATCATGCGGCGATAGACCGGCAACATTCCCGGCGCGCGAATCGCCTGATAATCGAGCGGCAGCCGGTCGGGCCGCACCACGCGCTGGAGGTACCCCGGTGGTAAGGCGCGAGAAAGCTGCTCCCATTCGCCGGCGGACAGCCCGTCCGAGAAGGCGTGTGTGTACGAGATGTCGACCGCGATGGTTTTCGGATTGCGCTCGCGCACCAGCTTCGCGAGAAGATCCCATTGGCCCTGTCCCACCAGCTCGGGCCGCCGCCCGATAGTGGGGTCGACCGTGTCCCGGGCTACGTACGCCTCATAGACGCCACCCTGCGAGCCGCCGCCCAGCGCGAGGCGCTCGATTCCCTTCGATCCGCGGTCGCTGAAGACGTAGATCGTGCGGCGCCGGGCGAACATAGTGGTGGGTGACACGAGGGACCAGAAGACCGGATCCTCGTTGTACTCTCGCATGGCCACGATCCACATCTCCACGCCGTTCTGCCGCATGAGGCGGGGCAGCACCGAATCGACGCGGTACTGCAGCCACTGCTGCTGCACCGCCGCCTGCTCACGCAGCGTTCCGAGGGGACGCGCGGGTGTAGAGGAGAGCGTGGGGCCCTGGAGCAGGAGCGCGACGAGAAGGAGCGACGTCACTGCGAGAATCCACCTTTCACGGCGGCATAGGCCAGCAATGCCCACCCGGCGAGGAAGCACAGTCCGCCCAGCGGAGTGATGGCGCCGAGCCAGCGCGTGCCCGTGAGTGCCAGCGCGTAGAGACTTCCCGAGAACAGCAGCGTGCCGGCGATGAAGAACCAGCCGGCAACGCGCGCGGTTGAGTCAGGCCAGCGCACTGCGGCGATCGCCACGACGAACAATGCGAGCGCGTGATACATCTGGTAGCGGCTGCCGGTCTCGAAAACGGCCAGCAGGTCGGGACCGAGGCGCGCACGGAGCGCGTGCGCTCCGAATGCTCCAGCTGCCACAGCGATGAGTGCCGAGATGCTGCCTGCGAAGGCAAATCCCCTATCCATCGATGCGGCGGCCGGTGACCTCCACTCGATGTATACGCTCGATGCGACCCGATCCGCCCACAAACGCCGATGCGGCCAAGCTCACGAGGCTCACGATAATCGCGCCGAGTGTCGCGGAGAACAGGCCGTCGACTTGGAATCCCGAGACGAGCCAGGCCACGAGCGCCAGCGAGATGCCGTTCACCACCAGGATGAACAGACCCAGCGTCACGATGGTCAGCGGCAGCGTGAGGATGATGAGAATCGGCCGGATGACGGCATTCACGAGGCCCAGGAGCAGTGCGGAGACGATGAGCGCCGACGTGCCCGTGAAGGCGATCCCGGGGAGGAGTTGATCCGCGACCCACAGGCCGAGGGCGGTGATCAGCAGCCTGATGAGGAATCCTCTCATGGCGCTGAAGATAACCTTCGGTACCGCAACCGTCTTGGAGGGTATCACACATCCGAATGGCCAGATCGACCGCCGTCGTTCTCCTCATTCTTGTTGCAACCGCAGGTGGTGCGAAGGCTCAGGGCGGGTCTGCTCCGACGAGCCAGGCACCGGCGCGTTGGGAAGTCGGCGCCCTGTTGGGGGGCGGACCGTCGGTAGTCACGGCGACGTACGGGGGCGTACCCGCGGGTGGGCTGCTGATTACGAGCGTGTACGCGTCCCATCCAGTGCTGCGTTGGCGGGGCTTTGCGGCGGGGTACTTCGCGGAGCTTTCGCCATTGATCATGATGACCAAAGTACCAATAGCTCGAGGCAGTTGGTTTCCCAACCGCGATCATACGGACTCCTTTTATGTGGTAGCTGACTGGGACTCAGGAACGGTCGCTGGCGTCGGTCTCCGGCCGGTGGGTTTGAGCCTGTCACAACAAATCAGCAGCAGCGTGCTCGCGTTCGCTGAAGCGAGTGGTGGCGGTGTCGCATTCGCGCGCGCGGTTCCCGTTCCCGATGCCCGCTCTCTGAATTGGTTGGTCAGTGGCGGCGTAGGCATGCGCCTGGGCAAGCGGGCTCATCGATCCTATCTACTCGGATATCGCTTCACGCATGTATCGAATTCCTACACGGCCAAGAGCAATCCCGGCTTCAATGCGCATGTCGTTTATCTAGGTCTGACAATTCGATAGGACCTGCCGGCGACGAAGCGCGCGGTCATCCCGGGGCGGGCCTGAACGCCGAGTTTCGCGTCGATGAGAATGGATCCGGAGAGGGAGTCTGTACCGGCCCAGGCGAGTGAAACGCCGGCAAACGGGCCCAGATCCACCGGCCAGCCGCTCACGATCGCTTGCTCGGGCTGGCCGAACCAATTCACTGCCAGCGTATCGGGCCGCGGCGCCCGGAACGTCATCCGTCCTCGAAACACACACTCGCGGCCAAGGACCACCGTCGTCGTGTCGAGCACGATGTCGCCCAGCCGAAACCGATCGCTCATTTGCGGGGCGTCCGGGAACGTCATTGTGTCACCGCGCGCTACAACCCAACGGCCCGCGTAGGGGACCGAGTACCGTTTCAGCCGGTCGAACTGATGGTCGCGACCGAGTCAGCTTGCCTCACGCGTGCACTCGTCGAATCGGCCGCTCTCATGGCGCTGCCGACCGCGCGGGCGTTCGGGATTTTCGAATTGGCGAGGATAGTGTCCTTTTGGCGCTCGGTGAGGGTGTCGCGGGCGGTCTGGTCGGACTTGCCAGAGCCACAACCCATTGCGAGAGCAAGACAAACGACGGCACCTAGGAATCTCATATATTGGGCTCCGTTGGTAACGCCGCAACTTTATAGGGTTCGGATTCAATTGCAACCAAGTCCCGACTCGGAGCTCTCATGCGTCGCTTGCCGCTCGCTGCCGCGCTCCTGTTGCTCGCGTCCTGCAACCGCCCATCCCTCACCGAGCGTTTGGT
>WNGO01004268.1_pt1 | contig 11664 bp, 11 predicted proteins | sample 5400511 | NCBI WGS metagenome assembly WNGO01 (sample SAMN13153380, study PRJNA577476) | soil metagenome | isolation source: 20 cm soil or saprolite under Garry oak tree replicate 2 | place: USA:California | collected 2016-06-15
CAAGTCGGACGAGATGACCTGGATTCTCCCATCCGAACGTTTGCCGAGAATCGTATAGAAATACTTGTTGATTGCGGCGCTAAGCACGGCGCCGCCAAACTGCTCATAGTAGGCGGGCAGGTCTGTGCCGCCACCACCAAAACTGATGCGGACTGGACTGCGAACAATTAGCACGCATTAACCTTTCAGAAAAAGGCTAAGCAGGCATAGATGAAGTCGAAGCGCTCTGCTTAACAACATCGGAGTTATTCTGCGTTGGCACGTAACCAAGACGCCGAATCAGCGTCCAAATGGTCTGCAGAAGCAAAGAAACGTCCTGGAAGATGGAACGATGGAGAATGTACTGCAAGTCGTAAGGTGTCTTGTCTTGTAGCGACGTCTGATCGCGAAGCCCATACACCTGTGCCAATCCAGTCATGCCGGGCCTTACGCTCAGGCGCCGGAAATGCCAGTCGGTGTAGTGTCGCACGTTTTCAAGGCCTTCTGGACGAGGTCCCACTAGGCTCATCTCACCCCGCAAAACGTTGTAAAGCTGTGGCAGCTCCGTCAGACTGAGGTGCTGAAGGACACATTCGTAGGTCGGTAAGTTGATCTCTCGACGCGGAGAGTTCAGGCGATACATCCAGAAAGGTTTGCCCGCCTTACCGCAGCGTAGCTCGCGACAAAAGCCCTTACCCTTCTTTATCTTGAGTGCAAGGGCGGCTAAGAGAATCAAAGGCAAGGCCAAAGCAAGAAAAGGACCCACGAGAAGCAAGTCCAGTGCCCGCTTCCATGGAGGGTCCATGGCGGGTAGAGTGGAATGCTGCAACCTTAGGATAGGAAGGCCGTCGAGGTCCATCAACTCTGGCCTCGAAAGGTAGAGCTCGTATGGCTGGGGAACGATACTCACCGCCACACCTCGCTTTACACACTGATCCATGAGGTACGTGACTTCCGGACTACCGCTTCGCGAGACCACAAAGATCAACTCGTCGATCCTTCGCTGTTCGAGAAGATCCATAACAGCACATGTTTGTACGCCCACGACATCAGAAGAAGCAGCGGAACCTACAATCTCGAGCGGAGAGTCCCCAATACACAGAAATCCTACAACTTGGCAGAGAATCTCTGGGTGGCGCTCAATCTTGGCAGCCGCCTCCTTTGCGATCGGACCGCTCCCAACGATGACCGCTCGTCGGACATGACCGCCACGATATCGGCTGTTCACTAAAGAGCGCGCCATTGTCCGAATCAGCAAAAATCCGCAAAGTGCGAGCACGCCGAAGTAGCCCAAGGCAAGGCGTGAAAGGTACATGCGAATCATGTACCCCCCCGCCAGCAAAACGGCCATCATGATCGAGGTTGCTAATAGTAGCTGGGAAACAATGGCGGGAAAGCGCCACTCGCCGCGAAAACCATCGAGGTTAATCACTAACCCCAGGATCGACCAGATCAACAAGGATCCGATGAGTGTTAGAGCAAAGACCTGAACATTGGGCTGCAGCCGCGTGTCCCACGCTCGGCCGTATCGTAGCAACCAGGCAAGAACTATGGAAATGCCCAGCCAGCACAGGTCGGCGGCCAGAATCGAGTTGCGCAAAGGGTAAGAACCTTTCATGTTCAACGCTGGAACTGACTCTCTCCCATTCCATTCACGATTTCACTCACAGTCGTTCTTGTGAATTCGGTCCCGCAGCACTGTAAAAATAGAATGCGTAACGGAGACGTGAAAATCTTCAATGATCTGCATGTTCTCTGAAGGTATAACCACGCACAAATCACAGAGAAACTTCATCTTTCCACCCTGAAATCCGGTAAGCCCGATCGCCAGCGCACCTGTATCACGGGCAAGTTGAAGGCCACTAAGCACGTTGGGAGAATTGCCGCTGCCGCTGATCGCGAAAACAACGTCATTCTCTTGCAGCCAAGGCCTCAGTTGTTCTGCAAAAATGTCGTCATAGCATTGATCGTTCGCCCAGGCCGTCATTAACGGTACGTTATCGGTTAAAGAGAGAACACGCAATCTGCGATTACCGTTGAGAGCGGTTCCTTTTCCAAAATCGCATGCGCTATGAGAAGCCAGAGCAGCACTACCACCGTTCCCGAATACGAAGATGGTTCTGTTCCGTTGGTAGGCATGCCAGAGCGCATATGCTACCTGGTCAATCGTTGTAAAAGGTAGCTGACGGAGAACTCGGGCCACACCCTGAAAGTAATTCTCCGACCGAAGCGTTTCGATCGGTGCAACGTCGCTGGCCGTAATCGCTTTTCTGGAACGTGCTGCTGAGTTCATGAAGGAAACTCCATGCTGACAAGGCCCCGAGTATATTCGAACCAAGTGTCTAATTTATGGGGAATAACAGAAACCGCACTGCAAACACAATACAAAGTAAAATCCCGAATTTGACAGTCGGCAGCAGCCTATTCAGGTCGAGCGTGCAAACTCTTTACGTAACTGCATTCGCGCAAGTGGTCAACACGACGCCAACCCGTCGCATATCTCCATAGGCATCATGGATCCGTTTTGGAATGCCTCCAATTGTTTCTACCCACGCCAAGAAATCATCGAGAATTCGTTCAAGATCGTTCTTAGGCGCCCATCCAAGCTTTTTCAGCTTTTCAATGCTCGATACGCTGTGGCGGTTGTCACCCAGACGGTACTGCCCAGGAACACAGAAGGGGAGTTCTCGACCCAATTTCGCTTCTACGGTCCTGGCGTAGTCCATGACAGTGGTGGCGACGCCGCTGCCGACGTTGTAAGCCTCGAAGTCAGCTTCATGCCTTCGCAGAACGGCCATATTGGCCTCCACGACATCATCGACATGCACAAAATCACGAGTCTGCATGCCGTCTTCATAGACAATCAAAGGATTATTGGTTAGCGCTCTGCTCACGAAAATGCGACAAATCCCGGAGTAGTGGTTGTACAGGGACTGTCTCCTGCCTTGCGTGATTGAATACCGCAGAATTGTAGTTGGGATGCCGTGTAGCCAACCCAGACCGAGTGCCGCCCTCTCTTCGGAGTACTTGGAGACTCCATAAGGGTTAAACGGATTGGGATCCTGCTCCTTCAACAGGAGCGGGCTCACGCTCCTCCCGCAGGTCGGACAGTGCGGTTCCCAGTCTCCTCGGCTAAGTTGCTCTGTTTTTCGGGGTAGCGCAAGGACCATCCCGTGTGTTGAACAAAGGTACTGCCCTTCCCCATATACCGCCTGGGATGAGGCAATAATGATCTTCTTGATGGGGAGGCGCCGCGCGACAGCGATCTCATAAAGCAAGGCGGTGCTCACCGTATTCACATGGAAGAACTTGGAAAAGTCAAACATGTAGTCCTGATAAGCCGCCTGATGAGATACGACGTCAACATCTTGTAGCGCATGTTCGAGGCACGAACGATCGGTTACGTCTCCACGAACAAACTCAACGCCTGCGGGGAAGTAGACCGGGGTCCCGACAGGGTGCACACGTGAATCGAGGTTGTCCAGGACGCGAACACGGTAACCCTCCGTCAAGAACCGTTCAGCCAGATGTGAGCCGATAAAACCGGCGCCTCCCGTGATTAAGACACGCATATGCCCGGACCTCTCCTTTTCGCCCGCTCATGATTCTGCATCATCGTCCCGTCCCCCGCAGAACAGCCCGTAGCGTCATCCACAAGATCTTGCAATCCAACCATAGGGACCAAGAACCTATATACTCAAGATCCAATCCTACCCACTCGTCGAAGTTACGGATGTCGTTCCTACCCGAAACCTGCCACAGGCAGGTCATTCCAGGCGTGACGGCCAGCTTTCGTTTTTGTAGGGCTGAGAACTCGGAGTACTCGGTCTGTAAGGGAGGTCTAGGCCCAACCAAAGCCATATCTCCGATAAACACGCTAAACAATTGCGGTAGCTCATCGAGACTGTAGCGCCGAAGAAACCTACCCACTCGTGTGACTCTCGGATCATCGGTTAGTTTGAAAACAGGGCCCTGCATTTCGTTATGAGTCAGTAGGTGGTGCTTTTTTTGGTCTGCATCTACGCACATGGACCGGAACTTCCAACTTCGAAATGGCTTGCCATGCTTTCCCACCACGAGCCACCTGTAGAGAATCGGCCCTCTCGAATCCAACTTGATTGCGATTGCCATCACAATCATCAACGGCATCGCTGCGAAGAAAAGAAGTGCAGAGAGCATCAAGTCGAGCACCCGCTTGATACCGGTGTGCACACCACTTGTCCAATAAGGTGACAAACGAAAATCCTGCTCAGGCCGGGATGCTGCCTGTGCACTCTCCGCGATCGCGACGCTCGGATTCGCCATTTCGAGCTACAGCCCTCTGCTTTGTGAGACGGCGGGTATTTGCGTGAGTTCTGCGACAGTCCCATGTCCATAGCCCTCCGGATGGGCTAATCGCCAGGCCCACGCATCTTCGATGATCGTTCGTAGGTTCGAATATTGTGGTCGCCATCCTAACCGGCTAGCCAACTTTTTTGGGGTCGCCACAAGAGCGGCGGGATCTCCCGGGCGAGGTAACGCCACCCGTGCTGCAATCGGCCGGCTCGTGACATTCCTGGCTTCCGTCAAGACCTCCTGAACGGTATAACCCTCTCCGTGCCCCACATTAAAAGCCTCCAGCCTCAGATCTTCAAGGTGCTCCAGGCAAAGGATATGAGCGGAAACAATGTCTCGAACGTGGACGTAGTCTCGAAGGCACGTACCATCTTTGGTTGGGAGGTTCGTCCCATAGATGGCGATTTCTGGTCTCTTACCCAGCGCGACGTCAAGGAGCGAAGGGATCAGATGACTCTCGTTCGAACGATCTTCGCCCAGTTTATTGGTCGCGCCAGCTGCATTGAAGTAACGCAAGCTCACGCATCGGAAGCGATAGGCCTTAACGTACCAAGCCAGCATCCGCTCAGTGGCGAGTTTTGACTCTCCATAGGGATTCACCGGACACTTTGGGTGTTCCTCGCCGATAGGTACTGAATTTGGCTCTCCATAGACAGCGGCGCTAGAAGAAAAAATCAGATTCCTGACTCCCGAGGCAAGCATACCCTCCAACAGATTCAGACTTCCGGCTACATTGTTTCTGAAGAATCGATGGGGGTCCTGCACTGAGGTCGTGACATCTGCTAAAGCCGCAAAGTGCATGACAGCATCAATACTCTCCGCTCGGAAGAGGTCGCGAATGCGACCTCCTTCGCACAGGTCAAGCGAGACAAATTTCGCGGGCGGCACCACGGCTTCCTGTTTCCCATTCGCAAGACTGTCCACAACGATCACTTCATAGCCCGCATCGAGCAATGTCTCCGTGCAGACGCTACCTATATATCCCGCTCCGCCTGTGACTAAGATTGTTTTCATCGTCACTCTCAATTCACTGTTCCAGTGTAGTCGTAAACTTGAACCACTGCTACTTTATGGTTGCATTCCGTATCTATGTCGGTAACCCACCAACTCCTTGATAATCAAGATGAGAAATCGACTGTTACTGATGAGATAACGCTTCATCAGTCGGCGAGGTTCCTGCCACACCCTATACAGCCACTCCAGACAAAGTATCCTCATCCACCTCGGGGCGAGAGTACAAACACCGGCGAAAAGGTCGATCGCCCCGCCAATTCCAATACAGACAGGAACTTCCATGCGGTGGAGATGTTTTTCAAGAAATCTCTCTTTCAGTGGAGAGCTCATTCCCACCATCAAAATCTGTGCATGCGCTTGTCGAATCGCCTCAACGATTTCCACTTCCTCCTCGGCTCTAAAGTATCCATGATGGCAGCCCACTACACGTAGGCCCGGATATTGTTGCTGTAACCTTGAGATCGCGGTCCGCAGGATGTCTTCACGTGCACCAACCAAAAAAACACGATATCCTTTGAGGGCTGCCCGGCGCAGCAACTCGTACCAGAGCGCTGGGCCTCCGGTCATTTCTCTAAACGGTTTTCCAAGGATATGGCTCAAGTACACAAAAGCCATCCCATCGACAGTCACCAAGTCAGTATCCCTGTAGACTTCGTAAAGCCAGGGATCCTGATCTTCCAACACCCGAATCGCAGCGTTTCGGGACAGAACCTTTCTCGGACACCGGCCGTGAATCAGTTCTTCGATCCGGTCAGCCGCTTCAACAGTCGTCAGGTTGTGAAACTTTACCCCGAGCAACTGAAGCTGATTCGAGTCCCGAATCAATACGGACTCTTGTGTAGGACTTGCAAACCGAGATGTAGCCATCTCAGAACCACAAGTTTTCATTTTGTGACACCTTATAGACTTACGGAATAGCGAGCAACTGTTTAGATGCTTCTTGAGGCTAGGACCTCTGCAGGTTGTTCCTTGCCGGGATAGTAATCCCAGAAGGCCGAGAAATCCCGTCGTGTATACGCTCCTGTGCTCGCATGTTGTAGTTGATGGTCAGAAATCTCCGCATAGGGACCGACATAAAACTCGCCCAACGGCAAACCGGTTCCTGCACCGATCAAACCCGGCGGTCTCTGTTCGAAATTTTCCCACCACCACCGCTCCGAGAAAAAAAGTGCTGTGTAGTCCTGCCCGACGCACTCATCAGTAAAGATGTAGCCCGCGCTTGTCAACAAAGGCCAAATGCATTTGACACACGTATCTAAGCTTGCCTCTAGATCCACGTCAAGGAATGCTAGTAAGACTGGCCGTGACAGGTGTGGTAGGGTATCAGAGAACCAGCCTTGAACAAACTCGCAAGACTCGATTGCACCGTAGCGCTGGATATTCCGTTTGACTTCGACCAACGTGCCACAAAAATCACCCTTCTTGTAACCTGAAGCCTGACGATCTCTCGGATCTCCTTCAGGAAGCCCCTGGAACGAATCACAAATCCGAAGCTTTCGATTTGTAATTCTGCACACAAGCGAGAGGTTCGCGGCTGACCCGCCTTTCCACGTGCCGCACTCAATCACGTCCCCTTCGACATCGGGCGAAACCTCTAAGATTTTCAAGGCCATTGCCAAATGGGCCTTAAAGCTCGTTCCCGAAGGAATGCGAAGGTTGTTCCACATCATTCTCCAGCCCAACCCAACTCGCTTCAAAAAAGTCATTCCATATGCAGGGTGTATCTTAGAAGAACTCATGATGAACAGAACGCTTATGGGCGCGATGAAAATGCCGTACAACTTCATTAGTTTTCGTGACAAAACGGCCTCGCTTTACTAATTACATCGCTTCTCGGGTCTGCGCGCACGGAACGCCACACATTCTGTAAATTAGAAACCTCGATGTTACCACGGCGTTTTTGGCAGAAGGTGTAGTCCAGTTACGTTATCATGATACGTGACGGATGATGTGTCTAAATCCCAGAACAACCTTGGCTACGGTATCGCTAACGTGAGTTTCAATGTATTCAGCCGGTGGTTTCCACTCCTTGGAGGAGGTCAAGGCAACTCGAACGGCCAGAAGAAGCATTTGCGGGTCGCTTCCGGAGAGAATGCTGCTACCGCATTCAATCGTTTCCGCGCGCTCCGTTGTGTCCCGTACAGTAACATTGGGTATGCCGGAGATAGCACACTCCTCCTGGACAGTCCCGCTGTCGGTTAGGACGCAGTATGCGCAGCGTTCGAGCTTGGCGAAAGCAAAAAAACCAAATGGCTCCAAAAATCGGACGCGGTCGGAAGTGCACTGCAGTTCAAAGCGAGTCATGTTCTTTGCCGTATGAGGATGCAAGCTGACAACTACGGGTTTTTGGTGGGCCTGTGCCACACCATCGAGCCCTTCTAGCAACCGCAGGAGTCGCGCTGGGTCATCGACGTTTTCGGCCCTGTGCAGTGTAACCAAAAAAAACTCGCCTTTCGATAGTCCGAGTCTGTCCAAGACATCAGTCGCTTCAATCTGCGGCGCGTAGTGATTCAGTACCTCGTAGATCGGATTGCCGGTGACGAAAATTCTTTCGCGTTCAATGCCCTCGTACAGAAGGTTTTCCTTGCTCCGATGCGTGTAAGGCATGAGGACATCGCTGCAATGATCAATGAGCCTCCGGTTGACTTCTTCGGGCACTCGGTCGTCATAGCAGCGATTGCCCGCTTCCATGTGGTATACTGCAATACCAAGCCGCTTGGCACAGATCGCAGCCAGACTGCTATTGGTATCACCCAGCACTAAAAATCGATCCGGCCTTTCTTCACGTAAAACCCTCTCTGTTTGGCTGAGGATCAGCCCAACTTGCTCTCCAAAGGTCCCCTGCACTCCTAAGTGATGGTCCGGCGCGCGGATACCCATTTCTTGAAAAAAGAGGCCATTAAGTTTGAAATCATAGTTCTGTCCGGTGTGCACTACAACGTGACAGCACAACTGATCCAACTTATGGATAACCCGACTCAACCGAATAAATTCGGGCCGAGTACCCAAAATAGTCACGACCTTCAAAGTGGTCCTAGGGTGCCGTTCGGAAGCGCCCAGTTTTTGAATAGCCGAAGACCGTGATTCATCTGTCTTAGTGTTTGAGACTCCCATCGGCTCCTCTCGTTATTTTGACCGGCACTTCGCCTACCGTCGACTCGATGTCTCGCTAACGCTCGCAAGTTTCTGTTCCAGAAATCGGCCGTCAAACTCTGCCAGTTCGCTGACCATTTCCGCGACCGTTGGTGGTTCCGGATAGCCGGCAGCCTCCCACAATTTGTGGTTTAAGGTCGGATTGGATGTTGCTAAAGTCCTGTCGACTTTTGTCGGCCCCTCCGTCGGGAGAACTTGAATGTCCGGTCGATGATAGCTCTGAGCAAAGCAGCGCAACAGTTCTGCTTTTGATGCAACGCCGCTTGGGATCACGTGTTGTAAGTAACCGCATGTCAAACGCTGGCGGATAATGCCATGACAAATCCGGGCAAAATGCAACGTCGTTATTCCATTCCAGTCGTGATTCGTAAATCCATTCACGGAACTCCCCGCCGGCTGATTTAGAAACCAGTTCAAGAGGAAGGCGTGTCGGAGAGGCTCCGGACCGATAACAGATGCGCGCACGTGATGCATGCCTTCCGACCGAACTTCACCTAAGCTTTTCGTCTTCCCGTACACGTCTAGCGCATCATGCTGATCTTGCTCGCCATACTTCCCCCTAGTTCCAGAGAAAACACAGTCGGTTGCGACCTGTAAGACCTTGAAGCCGGCGATGCTGGCCGCTTCCGCTATAAAATGGGGGAAGAGGGCGTTGATTCGAATTGCCCGAGCAGTTTCCGCAGACTTATCTTCGTGGATGTAAGGTTTCGTAATACCAATGCAGTTGATAACCCAGTCGGCGCCGGTTAAAAGGTCAAGCAAGGTAGAGACGTTCGAGAGGGCTGCATCCAACGTGCGTATGATTTCCGCAGAGCGAGCGGTCGCGACCACCGACATCGATCGGTCACGACAAAACCAATCGACTACCATGGAACCGAGCATCCCGGAGCCACCCAGTATCACAATATTCACAGCTTTCTCCTCTACTTTTATCGCTCATCGACGCGCCATGGATTCCAATACCTAGCATCGAAACGCACGTCGTCTTCTCTGCTTTCAGATAAGGTGGCCGTTGAGTAGAACACCACCTTTGTATCAGTCGTCAAGGACATGAACCCGTTGGCGCAGCCGGCGGGAATGTAAAGAACTGCGGGCTTCCGAGCAGAAAGCACATGCCGATACACGGGTGCATCCGGAGATGGATGCTTCCAGTTGTCGATGACGACAGCGGCTACGATGGCGGATCCCTGCACAACAGTCACATACTTGCTCTCCTGACGATGACCATGCCAGGCTCGAACAAAGCCTGCATTGTAGTTTGACACCACATAGAAACGCCGTACGCCGGCGAAATTAAAATCATTCACGAACGCCACTTCTCCACGATCGTCGATGCCCAGGCCGCCTTCTAGTAACCGCGGCTTTACGGAAAGTATGGGCGTTGAACTCATGCCCCACCCCTTACGCTTCCGACTTTCACGTGTGTATTGAACATCGACAAGAACGCCTGATTGGTATATCTGGGGTTGTCAACATCACTCAGGCGTCGACTGTCGACCAGAGCCTTGATTTCAGCGATTCCGTCGTCGATTGAACGAGTTGGACTGAAGCCAAGAAAGTCCCTTGCTCGCTGGCTGCTGACCCGGTAGTTGCGTGCGTCCTGAAACTTCATCGGAGTTGTCTCGATCATCAGGTCCGGGAAGTGATTCCGGACTTGATATGCGAGATCGATGATACGGACGTTCTGGCGTTCCAAGTTGAAGACACCTCGATGCGACGTTTCCAGATTCTCCACGGCTGCACGTGCCGCGTCAACGACATGCAATAAAGGACGAAACTGGTCACCTCCGAACACGCTGATTTTTCCGTAGCGGTGAGCCCGCACAGTCAAAGTATTGACCACCAGGTCGAGTCGAATACGTGAGAAAACATCCCCTACTCCAAAAAGCGTACCTAGCCTGAAAATTATTGCGTTCTTTGATCCCAGAATCTGTTCCGCAGCCAGTTTCGTAACGGCATAAACGGAAAGTGGGTTAACGGGAGAGGTCTCGTCCAGAAGCTTGTCCTGCGCTCCGTATACGGAGCACGTCGACATGAAGACAATCCGTTTTTCAAAGTGCTCCGCGAGCGTGCGGATTGACTGCTCGTTGATGGCAACACTAACCTCAGGATTTAGAGCGCATGCTCCATCGCCGACTAAAGCCGCCAACCAGACGACTGCATCAGCCCATTCCAGCTGGGGAAGCAACCGATCTGGGTCACGAACGTCCCCGTAGATAAAATGGATCGGTTTGCGATAGGCTTCCTCATACAGGAGTGCATCATATACGCGAACCTTGTGCTTGCGCTCCAGCAAGAGGTCGGTAACTGCTCCACCCACATAACCTGCACCTCCCACAACTAGGACGTTCATCGGAAACACCTCTGTTTCACCCAACTCGATGCTTGTTCATCTTCGTGAGCGCGGAAAGTCAATTTATTTCTCCACCTGCACTCTCGTTTCCACAACTTCAACATCATTCATTTCTTGCTTGATCGCTCCTATCACGGACTCGAATACTTCAATCATGCGATTTGCGAACTTCTCCGTTGTGAACAAGTTTTCGAAGCGCTCAACGTTGTTTTGCGACATCTTCTCCCGCAAGACCGGTCGCTCTGCAAGATAGAGAATCTTTTCTGCCAGCTCGCCGGCGTTGCCCCTCGCACATATGAGACCGTTCTGACCATCCCTGACAATCTCTGGTATTGCTCCTACGTCGGTAGAAATGATGGGCAGACCAGCACGCATGGCTTCCAACACCACCAAGGGGGCTGTATCATCCAAGGTCGGCAAGACAAAGACGTCTGCCTCTAAGAGAACTCTAACCTTCTCTTCCCCCTGGATCGGACCGATGAAAGAGACCTTGTTCTTGACGGCGTCTCTCGAGAGCCATCGCTCGACATGCTCTCCCACTTCAGGCGAGTCTCGGCCCCAGCCACCTGCTATCACAAAACGGATGTCTTTTTGCACTTGTGGGACCCTCGATACAGAGTCGAGCAGCACAAGGATACCTTTCGACCGAACCAGTGTACTTAGATAGAGTACTGTTAATTGCTCTTTACACTTACCTTTTGAAAAGCGTGGCCGATCCTTAGAGGTTAACTCGTCGATTCCCAAGTAAACCGATACGATGCGGTCGGCCGGGAGAAAACACTCAAAATTGAACTTGAGGCAATCCGCTAAGACCAGACAGCGAGCCGTTC
>WNGO01002517.1_pt1 | contig 11663 bp, 8 predicted proteins | sample 5400511 | NCBI WGS metagenome assembly WNGO01 (sample SAMN13153380, study PRJNA577476) | soil metagenome | isolation source: 20 cm soil or saprolite under Garry oak tree replicate 2 | place: USA:California | collected 2016-06-15
GCTTTCGCGCGCGGTTCGATGACATCGAAGATCGGTCCGGCACGGCACGCTTCGCCGGGGCGAACGATGTCGAAATCGATGCTGACGATAGAGTCGTCCTCGAGAAGCAGCGAACGCAGCTCAGCGGGATTGACGATTAACGCAGTCCCATCAAGCCGCGCCGGAGCGCCGAACTGGAAATCAGTGATGGGATGATGCGCTAAGGTCAACTGCATTCCATGATCCTTTACGTGAAGCGTTACAAATCACGCGCTAAGCGAGGCCGGAGGAATCTTATTCCCGGACGGAGAATCTTGTCAACGGAACGGCGAAGAGTATGAGAGATCTCTCACTTTGGTCGAGATGACAGAACGGGCGGGTGTCATGCAGGGCAGTAACGAATGTCGATCAAGAGCACGTTCGCCATTGGCGCGTATTCTCCCGAAGCCGAAAGAGTGATATGGAAGATCGCAGATAAACCGGTTGAGTTATGCTGCGCTTTTCGCCCAATCCAAACTCGTCTCCCTTGATCCATTGGATCGAGTCCGAAGACGACGCGTTTCGAAAGGCGCGCGAGCAAGACCGGCCCGTCATGCTTTTCTTGTCGGCGTTTTGGTGCCGGTACTGCCAGAGCATGGATGAGGCGGCGTTCTCGGACCGAGAAAACATGGCTTTGCTCAATGCGTACTTTGTCGCGCTGCGAGTGGACAATGCCAAACGGCCCGACATCGACGCGCGCTACAATCTCAACGGCTGGCCGACCATCGCCTTTCTGACTCCCAATGGGAAACTCCTTGCTGCGGCAAATTATCTTCCGAGCGACGAGTTCAAAGAGTTTTTGCTTAACGTGTACATGGAATATGAGCAACGGAAAGACGAGTTCCGATCGAGCGAGAATATCGAAACCGCAGATGTGCCGGCGATTCAGACGGCGGAAAAAATTCCGCCGAGCGTCTCCAGTCTTCGCCAGATTGCGAATTCAATCTTAACGTTGGCCGATCGCGTGAACGGCGGCTATGGTAACGGGCAAAAATTCATTCATGCCGAAGCGAATGAATTCCTCCTTGCCTGCTACGAAGCGACCCAAGACTCGGCCTGTCTCGATCACGCGCGCTTAACGCTGGAGCGCATGCGCGTAGGCCCGATCTATGATGAAAAGGAAGACGGCTACTTTCGCACCACGACCGGCGCCGACTGGACTCAGCCGCACCGGGAGAAGCTTTTGGCCGAGCAGGCGGGTTTGCTGGCCAATTGCCTGCGTCTGTTTCGTATCACGCAGCACCCCGACTATGCGCGTATGGCTGAAGAAATAATCGGGTATCTGAATAAAAAACTCTTCGACCCTTCCAAGCCGGCATTCTTTGGCTGTGAAGATTTCCTGCGCCGTGAGGAAGGCGCGAGGACTGACGAGTTCTTCACCATCATCGACGAATGCATCTACTGCGATGCCAATGCAGCGGCGATTGTCGCGTATTTGGATGCCGCTCGGATTTTGAATCGTTCGGATCTTAGAACGCAGGCGCTGGGTGTGCTTGAGTTTCTTTGGCATCGCTGCTGTAGCGCCGATGAAGGCATGTATCACTGTTATGACGAAGGGCCACGAGCGCCCGGGTTGCTCATCGATCAGGCGCGCATGGGAATTGCGCTGGTGCAAGCCTTTCGCGCGACTGACGACATTGATTTTCTTGCGCGTGCCAAGAACCTAGCAGAATTTATCCTCACGCATCTCACTAACCCCGCTGGCGGATACTACGACCGTGGCGAGAGCGAGCTCGGCTTTTTCGGTTCGCGTCTGACGTTGATCGATCAGAACGGAGTGGCGGCTTCGTTTTTTCTTACGCTTGCCGATACAACGACGGAGGCGAAGTATCGTGATGCTGCACTCTGGGCATTGAGTGCATTCGGTGGAGATTTCAGCTCATACGGGATTCATGCCGCTCCGTTTGGCCAGGCACTAGGCGAATGGCTGAGTGGTGGGTGAGAGTTGGAGTGCTGGAGTAGTGGGAGGAGCCCAACACTCCAACATTCCATCACTCCAGTACTCCAACTCTTATCACCCCTTGATCTTCATATCAGCGACGATGATTTCGTTATTCGGATTTCCTTGCCAGATGACATTTCGCGCCAGGCCGTAGATTTCTGCGAGCGTGTAGAGCGGCACGACAGGAACGTCTTCCATGACGATACGCCCGGCCTGCTGGAGCACGGCGACGCGTTTCTTATGATCGCCGGTTTGCTGTTCTTCCTCGATGAGCTTGTCCAATTCCAGATTGCTGTAACCGGTACGTTTGGTCACGCCCGTGTGAAAGTACTGATCGTAGAAGGTATCGGCATCGTAAGCTGATCGGCCGGCGTAATAGAAAGGCAGCTTGCCGCCGTTGACGCCGTCTTTGCCCCAATAGATCGGATATTCTTGCGGCACGAGATCTGCCTTGATGCCGCTCTCGGAAAGCTGCCGGGCGATCACCTGACAGACTTCCTTGCCTTTCAGATGTCGATCCGGCGCGAGGTAAAGCTTGACTTCGAGACCGCTCGGGTAGCCGGCTTTGGCGAGCAGATCGCGGGCCTTCTTGGGATCATAGGGGTAACGCTTGATCGCCGGATCATAGCCGATCATGTTCGAGCTCAGCGGACCGTTGAGAACATAACCGTTTCCTTCAAAAATATGCTTGAGGATGACCGTCGGGTCCACGGAATAGTTGAAGGCTTGGCGCACCAGTCTGTTGTCGAATGGCTTGTGGGTTACGTTCATCGCCAAAAAATACATGCGGTAGCCCTGAACTCTTTCGACGCGGGTGCGTGGATTTTTTTCAACCCGCTCAATTTCTTCGATGGGCAAATTGCTGATCGCGTCCGCTTGACCTGCCAGCAACCCGGCGACGCGCGCGGCTTCCTCTTTGACTGTTTTGAATAATACCTCTTTGATCTCCGCCTTGGCGCGCCAATAGTCGTCGTTGCGCGTGAGCACCAAATTCCCGGCGCGCTGCCAGCTGACCAGTTTGTACGGCCCGGTGCCGATTTTGTAGTTATCGAGCTGATTACCGTTTTTTTCGGTCGCCGATTGGCTGACGATGAAACGATTATTCAAGCGTTCGAGCAAGACCGCGTTGGGTTGTTTGGTCGTGATCGTCACAGTGTAATCGTCGGGTGCTTCGATACCCGTCACCTCGGCAAAATTGGACGCTTGCAGGCTCTTCCGATCGTTGATCATACGATCGATGGAAAAGAGCACATCCTTGGAGGTCAGCGGCGAGCCGTCGTGAAAGCGAACTTTTTTGCGCAAATGAAAAATCCACCTTTTGCCTTGATACTCCCACGACTCAGCCAACACTCCGATGTATTCATTGCGGGAGAAATCCATTTCGATCAGCGGCTCGATGACGTGCTGCCAGATACCGCTGATGCCGCCACCGCTGTAGGCGTACGGATGCAGCGAGTCTAAGCCGACGCCTTGAAACACAACGACTCGATTCTTCGACGCGGCAGAGATGGTGCGTTCAGATGCCAACGCACTCAAAGAGCCGAGTCCTAGAATCGAGCTTCTTTTCAAAAACTCTCGGCGATTGATCGCGAATGCATGGACGCGCATGGACGACTTCCTTTATTTATTGCCGCGGGCAGGCCTCAGATGTTAAGGGTACTCATGGCAGAGGCCGCTGATGCGATCCCGATAACCCATGTCCAGTGCTTGGTGGTTCGCCAATGCCTAACCCCCGCAACGCTACGGGCTGCTTATAGCTGCTCGCAAACAAGCTCGTCAAGCAAGACCTCAAGTCGGTAAACCAAATTCAATGGAGGCACGATGGCATATAAGGTTCGCACGCGAGATGAGCACTTTCTCAATGACGGCAGTCCAAAGCGTATCTTGGCGCTGGACGGCGGTGGGCTCCGGGGGATCCTGACTTTGTCTTATCTCGCTGAGCTTGAATTATTGCTGAAAGAACGCCATGGCGCTTCAGAAGAATTTCGCCTCAGCCACTATTTCGACCTCGTCGCCGGAACGTCGACGGGCGCGATCATCGCGGCGGCGCTGGCGTGCGGCATGAGCGTTGCTGAAATCACAGCGAAGTATCTCGAATTGGGTCGGAAGGTTTTCCAAAAAGGGCCTTTCATCTCGGTTTGATTCGTGCCCTGTACGACGAAAAGCAGTTGATCGGAGAATTGAAGAAAGTTTACGGGGCGTCCACGACCCTTGGTAACGAGGCGTTGGCGACCGGTCTTCTCGTCGTAACCAAACGGCTCGATACGGGCAGCCCGTGGCCGATCTCGAACAATCCTAGGGGAAAATACTACGGGCCGCGTCCCGACGTCGACGTGATCGCCAACTCGGCTTATCCGCTTTGGCAAGTCGTCAGAGCGTCGACGGCTGCGCCGCGCTACTTCGACCCGGAAAAAATTGAAATTAGCCGTGGCAAGGAAAACGAAACAGCGGTCGTCGGCGAGTTTGTTGACGGCGGCGTGAGCCCGTTCAACAATCCAGCGCTGCAGGCTCTGATGTACGCAACAATGGATGGCTATAGCATCGGCTGGCCGATCGGCGCAGAGAAGTTGCTGGTCGTATCGGTGGGCACGGGTTCGCGCGATCCGCAGGTTACACCTGCCAAGTTGGCCGCTGAGAACGCGCTCAAGTCGCTACTCTCTTTGATGGATGATTGTGCGACGCTCAGTGAAATACTGCTGCAGTGGATGTCGACGAGTCAAACCGCCCGTTCGATCGACCGCGAGATGGGCGATTTGCGTCATGACCTAATCGGGCCTGCGCCGCTGATCAGCTATTTGCGTTACAACGTCACACTCGCGAAAGAGTCTCTCTCGAGTCTTGGGATAAATTTCACTGACGAAAAAATCGAGGCACTGAGCGCCATGGACGATCCCGGGAACATGACGGCGCTGCAAGATGTCGGCGCCAAGGCGGCCAAACAGCAGGTTCGCGCCGAAGATTTTCCAGCAAATTTTGATCTCATGGGATGACCAAGTAAAACAAATTCAGGCATAGACATGGGCGAAATCGCAGAGCGTTGACGGAAACCCAATCGGCGAGAAGGTAAGATTATGCTGAACGTGTTTATCGTGCGTCCCTTTGGCACCAAGAACGGAATCGACTTCGACCGAGTCGAAAAGGATCTCCTTCGTCCCGCCATGGAACAGGCAGGTTTGACGGGCGGCACAACCGGAGAGTTCATTCAACAAGGAAACATTCGCACCGATATGTTCGAGCAACTGCTCATCGCCGATCTCGTCATCGCCGACATCTCGATCCACAACGCCAATGTATTTTACGAATTGGGCATCCGCCACGCGTTGCGCGACAAACGCACGTTTCTCATCAAATCCAGAGAAGACAAGCTAAATGAAAACGTCTCCAAAGAAATCGACGTGCCGTTCGATCTCAAGACCGATCGGTATTTAGCGTACGACGCCAAGAATCCGAGCGACGCTGTGGATATCCTGGCGGCAGCGCTCAGGCTGACCTTGGATTCGCAGAGGGCCGACAGTCCCGTTTACCAGTTGCTGCCCGAATTGAAACCCGCTGATCCAGACGAAGTGCTAGTCGTGCCGCTCGATTTTCGCGAAGAGGTCGAACGTGAAGAAGGCGCTAAGAATTGCGGCGATCTGCAAATGTTGGCAGCAGAAGTTGACGGTTTTGCTTGGAGGATCGCTGGTCTTCGTCTAATCGGCAATGCCCAATTTCGTTTGAAGGACTGGCCCGGCGCAAAAGTCACTTGGATAGCGGTGCGGGACTATGACGACATGGACGTTGAAGCCAACACGCTTTTAGGCACGATCTTTCAACGGCTCGGTGATCTGGTGAGCTCCGATCAAGCTGTTGAACGAGCGCTTCAGAACAAAGAAATCTCTGCGGGCCAACGTGCCGAGATTCGCGCCTTGATGGGACGAAACGCAAAAAATCAATGGGAACAGAGCTGGGGGGGAGTGGCAGATGTCGACGCAACACAAAAGGCGGCGCTCGCTTCTCCCTATTTGGAGAAATCTTTCGAACTTTACCGCACGGGTTTCATTGAAGACCGCAATCATTTTTACTCTGGTCTCAATGCTTTGGCGATGGTGACGATGCTGACTGAGCTGGCGCAGGCGCAAACGGCCATATGGGAGGATAGCTTCGATTCCAAGGACGACGCGGCGCAGAAGCTGCAGAAGCTCAGGGAGCTGCGCAGCGATCTCGCGGCCGGCGTCAGGCTGGCGATCGAGTCCAAGCAAGTCGCGTTGCAGCGGACGGGCAAAAGCGACATTTGGACCGATATCAGCACCGCCGATTTAATCTGCTTGACCTCCAGCAGGCCCAGTCGGGTCGGACAGGCGTATAAGAAAGCTCTCGCCGATGCTTCCGAGCAGGCGCGCGACGCTGTGCGACGGCAACTGTTGCTGTATCAGCGTCTGGGATTTCTCAAAGAAAATATTCAGGCGGGTCTCGACAACATCGCGCCGGTCTCCGGTCAAATCCAAGAAACCCCGACACACGTGATCTTGTTCACCGGACATCGTGTGGATACTCCCGAGCGCAAGACGCCGCGCTTTCCCGCAGCCAAGCAAAAGCAGGCGCGAGCGATGATTCTCGAGACTGTGCGCCAGGAGAAAGCAGGGGCAAAGGGAAGTTTATTCGGCATTTCCGGCGGCGCGTCCGGCGCTGATATCCTCTTTCACGAAGTATGCGAGGAGTTGAATATTCCCAGCCAAATGTATCTGGTGCTGCCGAAAAACGATTACATTAAAGCCTCGGTGGCGGACAGCGGCGTCGATTGGGTGGAGCGCTTCAATCGGCTATACGAAAAATCAAAACCCAAGATTCTTGCCGATTCGGATCGATTACCGCGCTGGCTGCGCGCGAAAAAAGATTATGATATCTGGCAGCGCTCAAATCTTTGGATGCTGCACAATGCGCTTTTTATCTCGCGCGATAATTTAACCCTGATCGCACTTTGGAACGGAGCGGCCGGCGACGCTCCGGGGGGCACGGAAGACATGGTGAAGCGGGCGAAAGACCGCGGCGCGACGTTTATTCATCTCGATGCGCGCAAACTGCTTGAATAGTTCAACTGTAGTTACCGAATGAGGACATTGAGATATACGACGAAGATTGTCTCGCTGGCCCTGATTGTTTGGGTCGGTATCGTATCGAAAGCGCAAACGGAGCCGCTCGTGATCGGCTATTCGGCGGTGACGTCGGTGTTCTTGCCGTTTTGGATCGGCAAGGAAGCCGGTTTTTACAAGAAAGAAGGGCTCGATGCGCAGCTCGTTTACATTGCCAGCTCGACGACGATGGCGCAGGCGATGTTTGCCCGCCAAGTCGCAATCTCGACGGTCAACAGCGGCAGCGTAGTCAATAGCACACTTCAAGGCGGCGATCTGGTTCTCATGGGCGCGGTCATGAACGCCGCGGCGTTTTACATCATGACCCGGCCGGAAATCGCCAACGTTCAGGACTTAAAAGGCAAAAAAATCGGCGTCACGCGATTGGGCTCCTCTTCCGACTTTGCGATTCGCGAGTATCTGCAAAAAAATAAACTGCAACCTAACCGCGACGTCAACATCGTCCAAGTCGGTGGCATGCCCGAGCTGGCCGCGGCATTGAATAACGGCTCGATCAGCGCAGCGCCGCTGTCTTCGCCCAGTTCTCACATCGCCGAACAAAAGGGCAACAGAATCATCGCCAATCTGGCCAACGAAGGCATCTATTTCGTCATCGCCGGACTGACGACGACTCGCCGATTTTTGCGTGAGCAGCGCAGCGAGGCCAAAGCTTTTCTGCGCGCCTTCGGCCGGGCGACGCATTTCATGTTTCAACAAAGAGACGAGGCGAAAAAGATTCTGACAAAATACGCCAAGATCGATGATCCCGGCATGCTCGACGGTAGTTTGAAATATGCCCGCGACTTCACCGAAAAAATTCCCCTGGTAAAACGCGAAGGCGTGCAGGTGGTGCTCGACCAAGAAGCCGCGAAAAATCCGCAAGCCAAAGAGTTCACGGCCGAGCGATTTTACGACAATAGCTTAGTGCAAGAGCTGATCAACGAGGGATTCTACAAATCGCTCTGGGGCAAATGAAAGAGAGAGAAAAACCGCGATGAACTACGCGCCGATCGATGCCGATGGACATGTGATGGAAACCGACGACGAGCTGCGCCGTTATCTGCCCGCGCCGTTTGAAGGACGGCGCGCGCTGACTGCGCTGTTTCCATCTTTAGACGGCTGGCCGCGCAGCACGCGGAAGGCGCCCGACAATACGCCGTGTTTGCAAAAGTGGCGCATGTTTTTGGACGGCTCAGGAGTCGCCGGGTCGGTGCTCTATCCGACGATGGGTTTGGCGATGGCGCATATCAAAGACGTCAAGTGGGCGGCGGTGATGGCGCATTGCTACAACGATTATCTCTATGGCGAGTACTTACAGAAGGAGCCCCATCGCCTCTGGGGCGTGGCATTGTTGCCGATTCAAGATATCAGCGCAGCATCCGAAGAATTGGAACGCTGCGTCAAAGATTTGCAGATGGTTGGCGGCGTGATTCCAGCTGCGGGATTGCCGAAAGGATTGGGGCATCCGATGTACGATCCGCTTTACCAAACTGCAGTACGGTTGAATGTGCCGCTGGCGCTGCACGGCGGCTCGAGCGCGGGCCTTGGTCTCGATCTCTACGATTCGTTTGTAAAGATTCTTGTCATGGAGCACGCCGTCGCGCAGCAGATTCATTTCACGAGCTATCTGCTCGACGGCGCTCCGGTGCGCTTTCCGACGCTCAAGATGGCGTTTCTCGAAGCGGGCGTCGGCTGGGTGCCGTATCTGATGGAGCGGCTCGACGAAAAATACGAAAAGCTGCCCCACCAAGCACCGCTGCTCGCCAAAGAACCGAGCTATTACGTCAAGAATCATCCGATTTATTTTTCCTGCGAGCTCGAAGAAAAGATACTTCCATACGTGGTTGGCCTCGGACTGGAAAAAAAGATTATGTACCCTTCGGACTATCCCCATGAGCGTCCGACGCTCGAAGAGTTCTTGGCAGACGTTCCCCGCTTTCGCGCTAGAAATGATCTATCAGACGAAACGAAAAAGCTCATCCTGCGCGACAACTGCATCGATTTTTATTCGTTAACGCTATCGATGTAGCGCGCGGACGGGGCGCGCTATCAGCGAAGACAAAGCGTGCGACGGGTCGGTGATATTCGGCGTTCATCGCCCGTTCGGTCCGGCGGCCACTCTGTGACTCGTCTTTGATCTATCTAGGATATGAACGCACGCTCTAACAAAAATTTGCCTGACTCTGGAGGCAACTCTTCGGAGCAGGTAAAGTAGGCACGCGATGAGCCGAAAACGCGTTCAATGAATCTAGATTCGCATCCAGGCAAAAGCAAATCGGGAGCCGCGGTTGTCGGCGAGGAGATTTCGCGCACTTTTACCGGCACCGGTTTGGTGCTCGACCGGATCAGTTTTCAAATACAACCCGGTGAATTCGTCGCGTTGCTTGGCCCATCGGGCTCCGGCAAGTCTTCTCTCTTGCGGCTGATCGCCGGACTCGATCAAGCGGATATCGGACGGCTGGTGATCGAAGCGGTGAGCGGCGCGCTTTCGCGCGGTTTTGTTTTTCAAGAACCGACGTTGATGCCCTGGCGCACCGTGCTGCGCAACACGACTTTGCCGTTGGAACTCGAGGGATGGTCACGCGACAGTGCGAAGGCGCGCGCGGAAGAGGAGTTGCGCCGCGTTCGCTTGGCGGAGTTCGGAGCGCGTTATCCTCATGAACTTTCCGGCGGCATGAAGATGCGCACGTCCGTGGCGCGGGCTTTGACGACGCGGCCGAATCTGCTGCTGCTCGACGAACCCTTTGCCGCCTTGGACGAGCCAACCCGCCATGGATTGCAAATGCAACTACGCGAAATTTGGACCGCGCTAGGTATGACCGTGCTGTTCGTCACTCATTCAGTGTTGGAAGCGGTTTTTTTGGCGGATCGGATCATCGTTTTGTCACATCGGCCGGCGCGGATTGTTTTGGATGAATCCATTCCTTTGCTGCCGACACGAACCGCGGCACTTCGCACGTCGATCGAGTATATGAATGAGGTCAGGCGAATCAGCGGCGCAGTTCCGGCCGTGACAGAGGCGCTATGACGTTCAAAGCGCGGATGGGATCTTTTTTACCGCCGCTGCTACCGTTGATTTTATCGGTTTGCGTTGCGGAAACCGCGGTGCGAATGGCATGGGTTCCATCCTACTTGATTCCGGCGCCGAGCGAAGTTTTCCACTCTCTCCTCGACGATCGGCTCGATCTTGCACTGGCGGCTTGGGAAACTCTCAGCTCCGCCCTGGTCGGTCTTCTGATCAGCTTTGCCGTAGGTACGGTCTTTTCCGTGGCGCTCTCCTCGTCCGACTTGGCGCGCCGCGCTTTTTACCCCTACGCCGTTTTCTTTCAAACCGTGCCGATTATTTCGATCGCGCCGCTGTTGGTGATTTGGTTCGGTTTCGGACGGCCGACGGTCATTGCTTCCGCCGCCATCGTCTCGGTTTTTCCAATCATTGCGAGCACGTTGCTCGGGTTGAAATCCACGGAGCCGGCGTTGGTCGATCTGTTCAAACTCTATTCCGCAACCGGCCGGCAAACGCTCTGGATGTTGAAAATCCCGTTTGCTCTGCCGCAAATTTTTTCCGGTTTGAGAATCGCCTCGGGGCTGGCGGTGGTCGGCGCCATCGTCGGCGAGTTTATCGGTGGTGGCGGCCTTGGCAGCGTGGTCGATTCGGCCCGCACTCAGCAAAGGATCGACCGGGTGTTTGCGGCGGTGCTGATTTCTTCGCTACTCGGGGTCGTGCTGGTCGGCGCGGTCAATCTCGTTTCATCTCTTTCATTGGGTTCATGGCATACTTCGGAAAGGAAATCTTCATGAGCATTGTCTTGTTTCTTCTCGCATCGATACTATTAGCATTCCCAGGGCTGGCGGTGTCCGCACCGGTCAACCTGCAGTTTGCGCTCAATTGGAAAGCCGAGCCGGAGTTTGGCGGCTTTTACGCTGCCAAACTCTCAGGGTACTTCGAGAAACGCGGGCTCAACGTCGATATCACCGAAGGCGGCGCTGGCACGCCGGTCGTCCAAATGGTCGCCAATAGCAAAGTTTCTTTTGGCATCGCGGCGGCCGACGAAGTGGTGATTGCGCAAGCGCGAGGCGCTGACGTGATCGCGCTGTTTGCCGTCTACCAAATCAATCCGCAGGGAATCATGGTTCACCCGGAGCGGGGCTTCAAATCCATCGCCGATGTCTTTAACTCGCCGGGCACGCTGGCGATACAAAACGGCTCGCCGCATACGCTGTTTTTGCAAAGCAAATTTCGCAACTATAAAGTTAAGCTCGTCCCGTACGCCGGCGGGGTCGCGACTTTCTTGACTGATGCCAATTACTCGCAGCAATGTTTCGTCACTTCGGAACCTCTAATCGCCAGGAAAAAAGGTAAACCGGCGAAAAGCTTTCTGATCGCGGACGCCGGTTTCAAACCCTACGGCACGGTCGTCATCGCGCGGCGGCAGTATGTCGAGAAGAATCAAAAACAGACTGGTGATTTGATCGACGCCATCCGGGAAGGCTGGATCGAATATCTCCGTGCGCCGGAAAAAGCCAATGCCTTGATGGTAAAACTCAACTCCGCCATGGACGCGGATACGATGAAAGAGGCCGCGGACGTGCAAAAA
>WNGO01002518.1_pt1 | contig 11663 bp, 10 predicted proteins | sample 5400511 | NCBI WGS metagenome assembly WNGO01 (sample SAMN13153380, study PRJNA577476) | soil metagenome | isolation source: 20 cm soil or saprolite under Garry oak tree replicate 2 | place: USA:California | collected 2016-06-15
GGCCGGCTCGTTGAGTCATTGAGTCGAACGAACCCATCGCGGATCAACTGCTGAAGTCGTGACCGGGAGAATTCTGGAAGTCGCTTCGCCAGAAATTGATCGAGGCGAATCTTTGCTTCGTTCGCTGATACAATAAGCTCGATCGGAGTCGAATCTTCGGAGGGAAGTTGTCTCATAGCCAGGTGAATGTATGCCGCGAGTTTTCAACTCGCATGGCGAACACTAAACCGTGCGATCCGCACGTCGAACGCTCGGCCGTGCTTTGTCACATGAGGCGAGAGAAACAGTTGTAGCGGTGCTCGTGTCGAGCGCCGGAAGCGATTTATCGCGCGTTTGGCACAAACGCCTCCACACATGAGTCATGAGCTTGCTGTCATTTCATTGCTCCGAGGGCAGCGAATGTTACATTTGGCGCGCAATGGCGAGTGAGCCGACCGCCCAAACATGCCCCGGTTGCGGGGCGACTGTCGATACGACAGAGGCGGAGCCATTGGCGCGGATCGCCTGTCCAACGTGTGGCAAGAAAATACGCGTGGAGAGAGCCTTCGATCATTTCGTCGTGGTTGAGACGCTTGGCGTTGGCGGGATGGGCACCGTTTATAAGGCACGCGACAAGCAGCTGGACCGGTTCGTGGCGCTGAAGCTGTTGCGCAGAGATCTCGGCGGTGAAGAGGATCATAAAGCTCGATTGCAAGAAGAGGCGCGCATTGCTGCCGCCGTGAATCATCCTTGTGTGATACAGGTATTCGATTCGGGAACGGATCACGGCCAGTTCTATGTGGTAATGGAGTTGGTCGACCAGGGAAGCCTCGACGATCTCATGGCGCTGCAACCGCGCTTACCGGAAAAGCGCGTGCTTGAGATTGGTATTCAGGTTGCAAAAGGCCTGCGTGCTGCGCAGCGAAGAGGTCTGATTCACCGTGATGTGAAGCCGGCTAATATTTTGTTTATCGATGAACACGCAGCAAAAATCGGCGACTTTGGTCTTGCTAGCAGCGCAACGCAACGTTGGGGAATCGGCGGTGTCGTTTGGGGAACCCCGGAATATGTCGCGCCGGAACGGCTGAATAACGACCCCGAGGACTTCCGCAGCGACATTTACAGTTTAGGCGCAACACTCTTTCATGCGATTGCGGGCAAACCGCCAATCGAAGCCAGCACAAATTCCGCGACCGCATTGCTCGAATCAAAACAACGACCACTCGATTTGCAGGCGACCGCGCCGGACGTTTCTGCGGAGACTGCCGAGGTTTTGCAGCGAATGATCGCCGCTGACCCGGCGCAACGTTTTTCCTCCTATGACGACCTGGTGGCGGAGCTTGAGCGAGCGTGGCGAGCGGTGGCATTGGAGGATGCAACCAGTGGCGGTGAGACGCGCCGTCGACGCTGGCGTTCGGCGTGGTCTCGCTTCACTCAGCGCAGCTTTGAAGCGCTAAGCGGGGTTTTACGCTGGGATCGCCGCCTGCCGTTCCTCATTCGCGTGGGTTTACCGGCTGTGTTGGCGCTTGGACTTCTGTTCGTTATCGCGCGCAGCAGAGGCTGGTTGGATCGCGGTCCGTGGAACAAAGCACTTGCCGAATATAGAGAGCAAGTCGCGCTGTATCGCTTTGCTCAAGCGGCTGAGGGGATCAGGAATGTGAAACTGATCGGCGCATACTATAAGCCTGCTGAAGAAGTCGCAGAGAAGAGAGCGCAACTCATGTTCGATTGGAAGAATATTCTGATTGACGATCTCAATCGGGCGCATTTTTCGGGTTTACTGACAGATAGCTCTGGCGCGCAATATAGAGGTATAGTGAGCGCCACGGATGAAGGCCTCACGATGAAACTTCCGTATGGCATCGCATGGATCACCTGGGAGAAACTTTCGCCACAGACGCTGTTGATGCTTTCCAGATCGTTCATCGTCCCAGTAGCGCGCGACGCGGCAGATCGACAATGGCGCTGCGCTGTCTTTGCGAGTGAAACTGGACAAACCGAAGCGGCTCGGGAGCTGGTCGATGCGGCCGCAAAAGCTAAGCCTGAATACAAGGAACAGATTTCGCAGCTGTTTCCCGGTATTGCCCCGGCGCGCTAGCGCCCATCTTTCTCATGCTCATAATCATGCTCCTACTCTTGCCTTTCTGAATTCATGTCCGAGCAAGAGCATGAGCAAGAGTAAGAGTAGGATAGGAATCGGCACGAGGATGAACGAATCCCGGCTCGAAGAGTCAGATTTTAGACGAATCATTGCCATAATTGGTTTTTGACGCGACGGTTTCTGGATCGCGATATGGAGCAAAACCCACCACCACCGCAGTTTCCCTCGCCGGAAGAATTGAAGACTAAGATCACGGAGTTCATGAAACAGAACTTCGGCGACCGCGTCTCAGTGGCGACTTTTGCTGAGCCGGAGCCCGCGGCAGCAGAAGAGGAGGAAAAGCCGGAGAAAACCGATCACGAGGAATTCGAATTCAGGCTTCTGCCGCGGGATATTAAAGCGCATCTCGACCGCTTCGTGATCAAGCAGGATGAAGCAAAGAAGGTGTTAGCGATCGCAGTTTGCGATCATTACAACCACGCCAATTATCTCCGCCGTCTTGAGAAAGAGGATGCCACGCGTGCGCAGGAGGTCGAATACATCAAGCAAAACGTGATTTTGGTGGGGCCGACTGGGGTCGGCAAAACTTATCTCATCAAACACATCGCCGATCTGATCAAAGTGCCGTTTGTGAAAGCGGACGCTACGAAGTTTAGCGAGACCGGTTACGTCGGTGGCGATGTGGAAGATTTAGTGCGCGAGCTCGTACACAAGGCCGACGGCGACGTGAACCTGGCGCAATTCGGGATCATTTACATCGATGAGATCGACAAGATCGCTGCGGCTGGAAATTTGATCGGCCGGGACGTCAGCGGACGCGGTGTGCAGACCACGCTGCTGAAGTTAATGGAGGAAACAGAAGTGCCCATTCGCAGCATGAACGATTTGCAGGCGCAATTGCAGGCGGCATTCGAGTTTCAACGGCGTGGGAAGGCGAAACGGGAAACGATCAATACGCGGCATATTCTGTTCGTGGTCAGCGGTGCATTTGAGAAGTTGAAAGAACAAGTGGCGCGCCGTGTTCGGCAAGGTCAGATCGGGTTCAGCGCTGAACCGATTCAGGTAATGGACAACCAATTGTTCCGGCACGTAACGACTCAGGATTTCATCGAATATGGATTCGAGCCGGAATTCATCGGCCGATTGCCAGTGCGCGTGGTGTGTGAAGAGCTGGATGCCGACGACCTTTTCAACATCATGAAGTATTCCGAGGGGAGTTTGCTCCGGCAATACGAGCGCGCTTTCCGCGCCTACGGGATTGAAATCAGTTTCGAGGATGAAGCGCTGCGACTGCTGTCTGAAGCTGCCGCCAAGGAAAAAACCGGGGCACGTGGATTGCTGACGGTATTCGAAAAATTGTTCCGCGATTACAAATACTACCTGGCAGGCTCAGGTCTAAGCCAGTTGCGTGTTACCGCTACGCTCGTGCTCGACCCAAAGCATGTGCTCGACCGGCTGATGGTGGAGGGACACAAGCTGGAGGCGCAAATGCTCGAAGCCGGCGCGCGTCAGTTTGCGGAGAAATTCAGCAGTCAGCATGGGTTGGAAATTGTTTTGGATGAAAGCGCGGTGCGGCGCCTTGTCGAGCGGGCGCAAACTGAGCGGATGACCATGAGCGATCTTTGTGCCCACCTGTTTAAGGATTACCAGTTCGGACTGAATCTGATCAAAAAGAACACTGGTCAGGCAAGGTTTGCGATCAATGCCGACGCCGTCGATGCGCCCGACAAATTCTTAAGTGAACTGGTGGTGCAATCCTATTACCCAGCTGCAGCTGCCCAAAAGGCCTGATCGTTCATGAAGCGCTCGTTGATCACAACGCTCGTAATTGGAGTTGTCGTCACCATCGTTGTGGGTGCCTTGCACGCAACCAAGGCGATAGCGGGCTTTGAGACTGCTGTTGCGCAGCTTGTTTCTGATTATGCCAGCGCAACGAGAGTCGTGGGCGAAAAATGGCAGTACGTTTTTGTCTTGGTGACAGCTGTCGGTGTCGCCTGGCTCAGCCTGAGGAACTTGCCTCGGTTGCGAAGCTACCCGTTGTTCGGCTTTTTACTGATCGAGTTGCTCGTCCTTTCGTGGATTTGCTCCCTTTACCGGATTTTTTTCCAGCCCGTTCCGTGCATTTTTGCGGTTGCTCTAGCGATGGCTGCCGCGGAGGGATGGACCGCTTTTTTGCAGAGAGACCGGTCGCATTTAGTACGTACACTCTTTGCGAATCGCCTCTCAAAAAAAGAATTTCATCGTGTCAGCGACGGGGACTTCGATGGCCAGGCTCAAGCGTACGAAGCAAGCGTCGTGGTCTGCGACATTGCCAATCGACATGGATTCACAAGTTCGTCTGACCCCGCCGGTTTCGCTGAAACAATGGCGAAATTTATTCGTGAGACCGCCGATGGCCTGATCGAAAGAGGAGCCTATCTACAAGCTGCCGACGGGGAGGGGGTGGTTGCCATTTTTGGCTTTCCGAACACTGGTGGCCAGCATGCCGAGGATGCAGTGCGCGCCGTGCTCGACTTAACAAAGAAATTTCGCGAGCGACGGCAGGACAATGAAGACATTTTTGGCGACTGGGAAATGCACGCCGGCATCAGCTCGGGTGCGATAATTGCCGGCGCGCTAAAGGACAGCGTACATCCCGCGCTCCTGGCGAGCGGCGAACCGATTGAGTTCGCGCGCAGGTTTTGCGCTTTGAATCACCGGTATGGATCGAAGATCCTGATTGATACGCCCACTTTCGATAGCGTGAGCGAAACGGTCGTCGCGCGTCCAATCGATTTCGTGAGCGGAACGAATTCGCACGATCGACTTGAAATCTACGAGCCACTCTGCCTTGCCACGGAAGCCAAACCCGAGCATGTCGCGCGTAGAGATTCTTTCTGGAGCGGCGTAGTTCTCTATCGAGAAAAGCGTTGGGCGGAAGCTTATTCTGAATTTCAGAAGGCACGTGGTCCCGAGGGAGAAGACGATCCCACACTGCAATTCTATTTGCAGCGGTTGGAGCAGCTTGTCCTGCAGCTAACGGAATCGCCGTTGGAAGAAGGCTGAGCCCGCTTTGAGAAGGACGGAATATCCGGTTGCAATCCGGAATTTGATTGCGCAACTGCGACAAATGCCGGGAGTGGGTCCTCGCTCGGCGGAGCGGATTGCGCTCTGGATGGTGGGAGCACGGAGCGATCAGCCGGAACAAATCTCACGGGCTATCGCGGAGACCCGCCAGGCGATTCGTTCCTGCAAGCTGTGCGGATTTTTTTCTGCCGGAGAAATATGCGAGATATGCGCGGATTCGTCGCGCTCGACAGAGCTGCTCTGCGTCGTAGAGCAACCCACCGACATTCTTCCGCTGGAAAAAACCAATGTCTTTCGGGGGCGATATCATTCTCTTGGAGGGAAGATTTCTCCGCTCGATCATGTTGGTCCCGACGATTTGCGCATTAAAGAATTACTGGAACGCGTCGATCAGGAAAAGATTACCGAAATCATTTTTGCACTGCCTGCGGATGTAGAAGGCGAATCTACCACAAATTTCATTGTCGATTTCTTGAAGGACAAACCGGTCAATCTTACGCGTATTGCCCGCGGCATTCCAGCGGGCGGCGGCCTGGAATCGGCGGATGAACTGACGCTTTCTGCCGCGCTTTCAGGGCGAACAAAACTGTGATCGTTGAAGAGTTGAAGGATTGAAGCGTTAAGCAGCGTTGTCATTCTCTGCCCTTCGGCTTCGCTCAGGACAGGCTTCGCGAAGAATCTCTAATTGTTCTTCGGCAGTGCATGGAAATAATAAATCAGAGATGTTTCGCTTCGCTCAACATGACAGGATGGCATCGTAACGCTTCAACGCTCTAACGCTTTAACTTTCCAAGGCTCCAACGGTAGGTTAATTTTCGTTGTCATGTCCTGCGCAAAGATCGATCCAGCCCTGCATCAGGGGCAGAAACCGCCATGGATCAAAGTGCGTTTGCCATCCAATCCAGTTTTCTTTTCGACCAAGGCGCTCATTTCTGATCTGCGCTTGCACACGGTTTGCGAAAGCGCGCAATGCCCAAATCGATGGGAATGCTGGAGCCAGGGCACGGCGACTTTCATGATCGCCGGTGATCGTTGCACGCGCGCGTGCGGGTTTTGCGCCGTGACAACTGCTAAGCCTTTCGCGCTGGAAGAAGACGAACCGCAGCGCGTAGCTGAGGCGGTGCGCCGAATGAAATTAAAACATGTCGTTATCACGGCCGTCGCGCGCGACGATCTCAGGGACGGCGGCGCCGATCATTTCGCCCGCACAATTACCGCGATTGGAGAAATGGATCCTTCTGTGATTGTCGAAGTGCTGGTTCCGGACTTTCACGCGCAGGATTGGTGCATCCAGAACGTTCTCGATGCCGGTCCTGATATTTACAACCACAACATGGAAACGGTAGAACGCCTCACGCCGCTGGTGCGTTCGCGTGCCAAGTATCGCACCTCGCTGCAAGCGCTACGGCGCGCAAAAGCGTTGTCAGCAGCGGTTGTGACTAAGAGCGGGGTCATGCTTGGACTTGGCGAGAAGGAGACGGAACTTTTTCAGACCATGGACGATTTGCGCGAGGCCGGCTGCGAAGTACTCACCATGGGCCAGTATTTACGTCCGACTCCGAAGCATTTACCGGTGGTCGAGTACATCACGCCCGAACAATTCAATTACTACGGCGACATTGCGCGCAGAAAAGGCTTTCTCCATGTCGCCTCTGGCCCGCTGGTCCGCAGTTCGTATCACGCGGCCGACTTTCATCCAGTCATACCGCGATGACAGAGGTAAGCGCGACCACAGTTTGCCCGCTGCGGCGGGGGTGCGCCGAATGAAAGCGCGAGAATGGTTGCGAATTCGATGACGGAGCGCGATCCGCTCGCTCAGATTCGGTCGCAAACCGCCGCGGTCATTCCTGCCTACCAAGATGAAAAACATATAGGAGACATTGTTCGCCGAACCCGCGAGCGCCTCCACTACGTCCTTGTCGTTGATGACGGCTCAACCGATCAGACCGCGCAACGCGCACGCGAAGCCGGCGCAGAAGTCATTGTTCACAATCAAAACCGCGGCAAAGGCGAAGCGATTAAGACAGGACTAGAGTACTGGTTCGCCACGGTCAATCCGTCCCACCGTACGGCGACTGGATTGGATCGAGAAGTCATGTGGGTGAGTCTTCTCGATTCCGACGGTCAACATCTTCCGGAAGAGATCGATCGGTTCCTGGCAGCGGTAACGTGCGCGACGCACCAGACGTTTTTAATTGGCAACCGCATGAACAATCTCGCCGGCATGCCATTCATCCGGCGCGTTGTGAATCGCTATATGAGCAGCCAAATTAGCCGCCTCTGCGGACAAGACATCCCCGATACGCAGTGCGGTTTTCGCATGGTAGATCGGCATTTGGCTCCAGAGTTACTCAGCGGCGGAAACCGATTCGAATACGAAACTGAAGTACTCATTATCGCAAGCCGTAAAGGCTATCGGATCGAATCAGTCCCAATCACAACTGTTTACTCCGACCAAGTGAGCAAGATTCATCCAATGCGAGATGCTCTTCGCTTTTTAAAATTGATGTGGCGGTACCGGAAAGGGCAGCACTCACGTGTTGTGGCTGAGAACTAGAACCAGATTTTTTTGCTGTCAGGAACTTGAAGTTTTTCAGGATGTGGTCGGGGACCTGATCAGAGACGCCCTTGACTTACTGTGGGCATTGCCGCCGATAATCATCGCTTGTCAACGCCAGATAGCGGACGTCATGTAATTGTCCCAGACCGCAGCGAAATGCCTTCCGGTGGAACCCTTCCTCCAGGAATCCGAGTCTCTTCGCCATCGAAAAGCTCCCACGATTCGACGACAGAACGCGCACAAATATCCTTTGAAACCCCGAATCTTGGAACGCCAGCTTTAAGATTCCTCTAATGCTCTCGCTCGCATATCCCTGTCTTTGCGACGACGTGCTGATGAAATAACCTAACTCGGCCGATGGAATTTCCCAGGCAACGTTCTTTACCTGGATTTGCCCGATTTGCTCGTTCGCGTGTTTCAGCCAAATGCCATAACAAAACGCTTTCCCAACGCTCCAGTGTTCTCTTTTTTCGGAGACCAAGACCCTGGCTTCGTGAAGAGTCTCCAGGCTTGCCATTTGAGCAAATTCTCGAACTAGTTGCGCTCGATCCTGCTGAACCAATTCGAGAATCCCGAAGGCGTCCTCGCCTTGATAGCAACGCAGCACCAACCGTTGTGTCTCTATAACCTCCGGGAACGTTTGCTTCACCAGAACAGGAATAGGCGTCGGTCCTTACTATTGACACACGTCACTGCAATAGCGGGCTCCATTCTAAATCACGGCTTTCGTGCCGGCACAGGTTTTGAGCTTTTCAGGATTTCTGACTCTGGCGTAAGCGTTGCCGGTTTGCCGCTGAAGATGACGCGGTTTGGCTTCGCGGCGAGCGTTCCAACGAGCTCCTTTGCGTAGGTGGTGACAACTTTCAGGTTCAAGAGAGTCACGTGCAGTTGTTTCAAGTCTTCAGAAAGCTGTTTGTCAGTCGTTTTGATGAAACTATCAGCACTGCCGAATACCGTGTCCGCACCCTTGGCTACGCCCTCGAGGTTTGTGATCATGTTTTGTAGGTGGTCCGCATCCATTTTTAACGAATCAGCCAGTGGGCCAAGCTTCGGCGTGAATTCACCAAGATCTTTCTTCAAACCTGTGACAGTCACATTGAGATTATCGAGGAGCTTGTTTGCGTTCTCGAATAACGGGCCGGCCGCCGCTGTGATTTGTTCGAGGCCGTACGCCGGATGGCCTTCGATCGCCGCGTTGTTTGCCAACGTTTGACCTCCCGGCGTCCCTGCGGTAAGCGCCACAAATTTCGGCGAAAGCATAGTGTCGGAGCTGAGGGTGGCCGTTATATCAGTGGGCAACGGCGGAATTCCGTCATTGAGACTCACCGTCACGCGCACAGCGTCCTTCTTGTTTGCACTTGCCTCACGCTCTTTGGCAGTGAGATGGCGCATCGCGATCACGCGTCCCGCGGGCGCGCCCGCATAGCGCACTTCGGAATTAACCTTGATGCCCGTCACGTCTTCATAATTGATCTGCAAAGTGCGCGTTGGTTTTTTCAAGCGATAACCCGAAAGCGCGAAGGTAAGCGCACCGAGCAAGACGACGCTGCACGCAATCACCGACAGGGCGACGAAATAGTCGGATAGATTGCGTTTCATTAAGCTCACAGATTTCTCCCCGAGATTGGTGCGTAATGTCGAATCACGAAAGGCTTCGCCACGTTAAAAGGTTGAATCGTTGAATCGCAAATACCATGTCGCGGTGTAACGACTCTGTGATTCATACATGGTCTTCGTCATTTCATCATTCCTTCGTCATTCCATTCAACCTGTTTTTCGATGAAATCTGTGGCGTGCTGCAACGAAGGGGCGAGGTTTAACGTGCTGATGGTCCTCGTGTTCTTCTTGTGACAGGTTCAAAGGAATCGGACCGTCAGCCTCGCCGTGAATAAATTGTTGCACTTCAGGGTTCGGACTGTTCCGAATTTCATCCGGCGTACCCTGCGCCACAATGCCGCCGTGTCCGAGCATGATCATGCGCGTCGCGATCCGGAATGAGCTGGTCATATCGTGGGAGACTACCACTGCGGTCATGTGAGTCCCATGCGTCAGTTTCAGAGTAAGTTCATCTACTACTGCGGTCATGATCGGATCCAGCCCCGAGGTCGGCTCATCGCTAAATAACAGTTCCGGGTCGAGCGCAAGCGCGCGGGCAAGCCCCACGCGCTTTTTCATCCCGCCGCTGATCTCGTCTGGCTTAAGGTCTTCAAAACCAGTCAGGCCAACCATTTCAAGTTTCTTTTTTACGATCTCTTCGATTTCATCTGGAGATTTGTCAGTGTGTTGCAAAAGCGGCAACGCCACGTTCTCGCCCACGGTTTGCGAGGCCAGCAGCGCACCGGATTGGAACAGCATGCCGAATCGCAGGCGTACACGTTCGAGCTCGCGCTCCTTCATCATTGTGATTTCCTCGCCAAAAAGCTTCACGACACCTGAGGTCGGTTTCATCGAGCCGATCATGTGCCGAAGGAGAGTACTCTTTCCACAGCCGCTGCCGCCCATAATAACAACTGTCTCACCCCGGTGAACGTTAAAAGAAATTTCATCGAGCACCGTGCGGTCGCCGAATCTTCGGACGAGGTTTTCTACTTCGATGATGGAAGAGTCAGGCATGGCAAAGCTAATGACGAATGACGAATGACGAATGACGAACTAATGACGAAGCCTGAATGACGAACAAGCGCTGCGCATTTCGTTCATTGTTTGTCAATTTCGATTCGTCATTCATTTTTCCCACTTCTCCAAATTTTCGAGAAGATCAGATGCAGTTCCCGCGCCTCTAGCCAAAGTCTCCTAGCGTGTGGTTTCAGCTCAGGGACTGCACGAACCGTCATGCGCAGAAAATGCTTCACTTCACGCGTCTCGTTCTTGCAGGTCCCGATAGATTTCAGAAACTCCTTCTTGGAAACTGCGTCATCTGCCTCGACGTAATTGGCTCCGACGCTCGTGCCCGCTCCGACGAGCTGATTGATGATACGATTCGTTACGGCGCTCCGCGGAATTGTCTTTGCAAGATCAATGACCGCCTCACCAAACTGCGCCGTCCGCTCCTCAAGATCATAAGATCTCTTTGGAATCGGCTCCTCGCGAACGACCGGCGTAGTTTGCTTGTTCCAGAATGCTCGCTCAAAACCGTCGTGCTTGCTTTCAGACTTCGTCATTCCTTCGTCCTTCGTCATTCGAGCTTCGTCATTGGTCCTCATTCCTTCGTCATTCGTCATTAGTGCTTCGTCATTTCTCTCATGCAGCGAAAAAGAAAATTCCGGTCAGCACCGCGTTCATCACCAACATTGCCAGCAGTGCCTGGACCACCGAAGTCGTTGTTGCCTGACCAACACCCTCTGCGCCGCCTTCGACAGTCAGGCCTGCGTTACACGAGATTGTGATGATGAGCCATGCGAAAACAACGCTTTTGATCATTCCTGAATACAGATCCCACGTATCGGCGCTCTCGAGCGCGCGGAGCACATATCCGGCGGTATTAAAATCGAGCGCAAAACGGCAGACCGCCCAACCGCCCAGGATACCGATGTAATTTCCAAAGATGGTGAGCGCCGGCAACATCACCATCATGGCAAGGAAACGCGGCACTACCAGATATTGGACCGGGTTGATTGCCATCACTTCAAGCGCCTCGATTTCTTCTGACACTTTCATTGTGCCGAGTTCCGCGGCCACGGCAGAGCCGCTGCGTCCGATTACGATTACCGCGATCAAGACCGGTCCCATTTCACGCAAGAGGGTAAGCATGACCAGATCGGGAATGTACATTTCCGCGCCGAGACTCTCGAGAGAATGAGCGGCCTGCATCGCGAGCGTTACGCCAACGCTGAACGCCGTCAGTGCCACCATTGGTGTCGCGCGCACGCCGATGGCCACCATTTGCCTGAAGATCGGACCGATTTTGAAGAATTGCCCGGTAAACGGCGCAATCAAAATCCAGTAAAGCAAGTTCAG